>Ga0351838_1214_pt1 | contig 9994 bp, 8 predicted proteins | sample BONcelHFGM3001E3_FD_206742 | JGI IMG/M metagenome (GOLD analysis project Ga0351838, IMG submission 206742) | Enriched cells from coal bed in the Powder River Basin, Montana, United States - BONCAT cells FGM rep1 HSBNCT.FGM.300.1.E3 ... | reverse complement strand
GCGGATATTCCTAATGATGCGTATGACGTCACGGCGATTGAGGTCTCCGGGAAATTCCGCGATTTTTTCGAGGGCCTTGGTGGTAAGTTTATTCGTCACCGCTCCCGCCACCTCGCTCACGATGGCCTCGCGGTTTTGCGCGAGGAAGGCATCGGCCTGCACCCCGGCGACTTGCACAATGCGCTGCGCCGCCGCCTCACTGAAGGTGTCGATGCCTTCAGAGTCCACCGTGGTGTTGATGTTGATGCCCATGTAGTTGTACCGGGCACCCGCGTAGATATCGAGAAACCCCCATCGGTTCTCGATCACCCGGTAGGCCAGGGCCAGCGAAGCCATGCCCTGTTGTAACTGAATACTGGAACTCGTGTAGAGTGAAGCGGGCAGATCCCCTGCCGCCGAGAGTTGGGCGAAGAGACCATCTGCAAGGATTCCCCATCGACCCTTGCGAGCCTCGCCCCGCCCCATGATCCCCCAATCTAAGTGTTGCAGTATGGTCTTTGCATTGTAGTCGATCTGCACAGGGGGGAGGCCATTTACTCCGACCTTCCCGGATGCCGCCATCGTCCAGAGATAGGGCTCGATCGTAAATGACCAGTCGTTGGGATCGCGACCGGGAATGACGACAAAACTTCGATCCGTTTTTTCCAGGGGGGAATGCAGGTCATCGATAGGTGTGAAGGTCTTGCCGGCACTCTCGGCGGAGGCCGGGAAGGCCTGGGAACAAGCCGCTAGCAGACAGAAGACAAGCAACGGACGCTTGATGATGATCAAGCGCAAGAGACAGTTTGATGCCCACATATTAGTGCTCCTGGGAAAGATCCATTTCCTCGCCGGGAAATGCGGGAGGAATGTGGAATTGCTGAAGGATGGATTGGAAACCCGCCTGCAGGAGCAAAGACGGGGTGGTTTGGGTGGAAAGCTCGCCTATCCGCTTTTGCAGGGCCGCAACTTTCTCGGGATATTCGGCGGCGAGATTTTTTGATTCGGATGGGTCGGTGGCAAGATTGTACAGCTCGACAGAGGAGGGGAGGGTCGTGCGCCAGAGGAGTTTCCAGTCGCCTTCACGCAGAGCGGCTCGGAAGGGTTCGATGTTATAGACGATCTCCGTCCGTGGGGAGGGTGTGCCTGTGAGAAGAGTGGCCTGCATGTCCATTCCATCCAGAGGTTTGGATTGCACTTGTTCCGCTCCGGCGAGGGAGAGGATGGTCGGATACCAGTCCGCCGTGTGGATCAGGCCCTCCTCTGTAGTGCCGGGCTTGATGTGGCCAGGCCAGTTGGCAAAGGCTACAACACGCGTGCCGCCTTCGTAGTTGGAGCCCTTGCCTTCACGATAGGGGCCATTGTTACAGGGCAGGCGGACGTTGGAGACGTCGGCAATGGCTCCGCTAAACATGGGATTGCGGGTGCCCCCATTGTCACTCATGAAGACGATGAGCGTGTTTTCGAGCATGTGTTTGCTGGCGAGCGCATCGACGACATGTCCGATTTGCTCATCCATGGCCGAGATACTGCCCGCATAGGCGCGGCGACTGGCATCCTCGATGGAACTGTACTTTTTGAGGTATTCTTCTGGTGCCTGGTAGGGTGTGTGCGCGGCGTTGAAAGCGAGATAAAGAAAAAGCGGTTTGTCGGGATCATGTTCCTCGATGAGCTTTACCGCCTCACGTCCGAGCAAAGTCGTGGAGTATCCCTCCTCTTCGACTACTTGACCGTTGCGATACCAATCCACGACCCCGGACGCCTCATGCGTGAAGTAGTCGATCTCGCCGATAAGCGGGCCGTATTGGTGGTCAAATCCTCGCTGCTGGGGCCAATATTTTTTATCACCATGGCCCAGATGCCACTTGCCGACGATCGCTGTGGCATATCCGGTTTCCTTGAGCGCATTGGCGAGCGTTCGCTCGTCCGTTGACAAGCCATACGTCTGGCCTGTCGGAATGACTCCGGTTTGCAGACCATAGCGGAAGGGATAGCGCCCGGTCAGCACACAGGCCCGTGTCGGCGTACACATCGGCAGGGCGTAGAATTGATTCAGCACGACACCGCCAGCGGCAAGCCGGTCGAGGTTCGGTGTTTGGATATCAGATCCGCGGAAACCGACATCCTTCCAGCCGATGTCATCGGCAATGATAAAGAGAATGTTCGGACGCTTTGCGACAGCGGTGGACGATCCGGCGGACAGGCCGACAGCAGTCGCAAGTAAAAGGTTTATGGTAAGGAAAAGACGGTTTTTCATGGGGATGCTTAGAATGGCTGGCGGCGAAGGGCGTCTTTGATCCCACAAATGACTTTTCGGAACTATCCGGTTTGCGCACAATGAATCGGTGTCCACTTTCGAGGTAGCGCAGGGTTTTCGGCATTTGGTGCACCGCTTGGGGGATCCTGCAGAGTTCGGTGTGGCCGTGTCCGGCGCAGTCCTTTCCGCGGATTTTCTAGCTCCGCAAACGGCCTTTGCGACTATTGAGCAATTTCAATCTCCGGCTTGGGCGCTGGATTTTCACACGGCGGGAGTAAAAGCGCGCATCTTCGGTCCACTGGAGCCAGACTGGGCCTCCCTTGGATTCATGCGCGGCCGGACAGAGTCCTGGTTCCATGGACACAGGGTTCGCCAGGGAGTATTGGTTTGTAACCCTCCCGGCGAGGGGATCGATGGATGCATCTCCCCTGGCTTTGAGTCTGCTGCGATCAATGTCCCGCGGACCCTGTGGGATCAATGTCGCCTGTTGGCCGGGGCGGACCATGCCAGTTTCTCACAAGTCAGGGTGCATCGACTGACCCCGTTGACTTACGCGACGATGGAGCGTCGGCTTTGGACGGCGAGAGATCTCCTACGGAGGGCGGATACGCCGGAGGACACACATTTTGCAGCACGCCAAGCCGCCGCAATTACTGTCGATGCGGCCACTCTCGCCTGGCAACTTTCCGCTGCGCCTGAGGCTTCAGCCGACTCGCTACGCAATCGCGCCCGCCTCGCCCGGCGCGCCGAGGCTTGGATGCGCGAGCATCTGGGTGAGTTCCTTCCGATCTCAGCGGCATGTCTTGCCCTGCGCGTCAGCCGGCGGGAACTCGAGTATGCCTTTCGCTCAAGCTTCGATACCAGCCCCCGGAGCTTCCTGCACTCGCTGAGGCTAAACGCCATCCGCCGGGCTCTACAGAATAACACAGGAGACCGCGCGACCGTAAGCGAGATAGCCCTCAATCACGGCGTCGCCCATTTCGGACGCTTCTCCGCACAGTACCGCGCCCTCTTCGGAGAAAACCCCTCGGAAACCCGCCGGATAGTACGCCTCTCTTTGAAATCAAGACAATCGTATCCCCAATAGCGCTTTCATCCGCAGAAATTGATTTTAAAAGATCCACACCTGACTGGGTGAAAAAAATTGCGATCCAAGTCTCTTTAGCTCCGCACATATCCCCAACAAAAAAAGCCCGAGGTCTCTTAAACCTCGGGCTTTCTTTTTTAAGGATTCTTTAGGATCAGCGGAATCGCTGCCGTCCACTCAGAAGAGCATCAGGGCGGGATTCTCGATCATCTTGCGCAGGGTGGACAGGAACTCGGCTCCCGCAGCGGCGCACGGCTCATATCCCTTAACCACCCTTCCATTCCCTGCTCCCGGTACCTCCCTAGCCACTTGTGCCCCACTCTCCGGCTGATGCCGAACTCTTCGCGCAACGTCTTGAACTCAAATCGCCCGCTCTCGGCCAATATCATCAATCTGACTCGTTTTTCCATCGGTAACACTTCTTTCCAGGGCATCTTTTCACCCTACTCGTGTTACCTATCTCCTCGGGCTGCTGTTACCTATGTTCCCGGTTCATACCTATGCGACAGCTGAAATAGAAATGCTCTAGTATCGGTCAATACAATGGGAACGAGCGTTACTCGCTCTTTGTTGTCACTTTTTCCTTCGGCGAATAAGAAGAAGTCGTCGGCTAGATATTTCCAATATACCAAAACTAACGGAAAGAGCAGCCCAAAAAGCTCCATTCCATAACGTGATGGGGATTTTATAGTCCCAATCTTCATCGACCCCCCAGTCGTATGCACCGTATGTCATCCACGTAATAAGAGTCCCTGGCATAGAAGGAAAAATTAAAAAATCGCTCCATTGATCGTGACGAGGCCCCTGAATATTTTCTTCACGGTGATCAATCCAAACGCCGAGGAACCCAGTAACGACTCCGAAAATGACTCCTATCAGCAAATAACGACCAAGCTTCTTTCGCATAAGAAGAAATTGGGGTCAGCAACTGTCTTAAGTCGCAAGGGTAAAATGGGGATTTTTAAAAGGCGGTTTGTGAAATAGGGGTAGGCATCAAAGGGTGACATTTTTTTGGTCCATAAAACAGAAAAAGCCCGAGGTCTCTTAAACCTCGGGCTTTCTTTTTTTAAGGATTCTTTGCGATCAGCGGAATCGCTGCCGTCCACTCAGAAGAGCATCAGGGCGGGATTCTCGATCATCTTGCGCAGGGTGGCGAGGAACTCGGCTCCCACGGCGCCGTCCACCACACGGTGGTCGCCGCTGAGGGCGATCGTCATGCGCTGTCCGACGACGATCTCGTTCTTGGCATTCACCACGGGCTTCTTGACGATGGCTCCGATGGCCAGGATGGCGGCCTGCGGCGGGTTCACGATGGCGTAGAATTGCTCGACGCCATAGGAGCCGAGGTTCGAGACCGTGATCGTGCCGCCTTGGTATTCCTCGGGCTTGAGTTTCTTGCTGCGGGCGCGGGTGGCCAGATCCTTCACCGCCAGGCTGATCTCCTTGAGGGAGAGCTTCTGCGCGTTGCGGATGACCGGGGTGACCAGACCGTCATCGACGGAGACCGCCACGGAAATGTGCACACCAGCGTACTGAATGATGGAGTCACCAGCCCATGCCGCATTGACATTCGGATGGTTGGCGGCGGCGCGGGCGACGGCCAGCAACACGAAGTCGTTGACCGTGAGCTTGGGCAGGCCTGCGGCTTCGTTGGCACTGTTGAGCTCCTTGCGGATGTTCATCAGCGAGCCGGCGTCCACTTCCACGGAGAGGTAGAAGTGCGGGATCTGGGTCTTGCTCGCGAGCAGGCGCTCAGCGATGACCTTGCGCATGCCGGAGAGTGTGACCTTCGTGTCGCCTTCGCCGCTCGGCGGAGGTTCGATCTTCGGAGCCGCGGAGGCGGCAGCGGGAGCGGAGGACTTGGCCGATTGGGTGGGCACGTCTTTGACGACGATGCGTCCGCCAGGACCGGTTCCGGTCACGCCTTCGAGAGTGACGCCGCGTTCCTTGGCGATTTTCTTGGCCAGAGGAGAGGCTTTGATGCGCTCACCGGAGGAGGGAGCCGCTTCGGACTTCTCGGCCTTGGCTTCCTTGGCGGGAGCGGCGGCTTTGGGATCTGCTTTTTTGGTCGTCAGATCCGCTTCTTTCGGAGCGGCGGCGGGTTTTTCCTCGGTTTCGCCTTCGGCCAGGATCAGGCCGATCTTCTCGCCCACCTTGGCGGATTTGCCATCACCGACGGTAATCTCTTTGAGGATGCCTTCGTCAAAGGCTTCCATCTCCATTGTGGCCTTGTCGGTTTCGACCTCGGCCAGGATGTCACCGATCTCGATGGTATCGCCTTCTTTCTTTTTCCAGCGCGCAATGGTCCCTTCGACCATTGTGTCGCTCAGTTTGGGCATTGTGATCAGCGGCATGGGTAAATCTTCTTAAATTTTTCCTGAGAGTACATTCGGATCCTAGCAGACCTCGAGCACCATTTTGACCACCCGGGCGGGGGTCGGAAGCTGCTCGGATTCGACGGGCATGGAGTAGATGGCGGGAGCATCCAGCGAGCAAACACGTCTCACGGGAGCATCGAGGTCGTCGAACGCCTTTTCCATGATCAACGCCGAGATTTGCGAGGAAACCGCGCAGAAGGGCTTGTTTTCATCCACCAGCACGGCGCGGTGGGTCTTGCGTACGGAGTTGAGGACGGTCTCTTCGTCCAGCGGACGGATGGAGCGCAGATCCACGACTTCGGCATTGATATTGTGCTCCTCGGCGAGCTTCTCAGCCGCTTTCAGGGCGGTAATGACGGCGCGCCCATGGGCGATGAGGGAGATATCAGTGCCCTCGCGCTTGATATCGGCGGAGCCGAGCGGGATGAGGTATTCCTCTTCGGGTACTTCCCAGTGCTCACCGTAGAGAAGGGTGTTCTCCATGAAGCAGACGGGGTCGTTATCCCGGATGGCTGTCTTCATCAGGCCCTTGGCGTCGTACGCGTTGGAAGGACAGACAACCTTGAGCCCCGGGGTATTCGCAATGAAGTTCTCCGGAGTGTGGGAGTGCGTGGCACCGACATTCGTGCCGCCGTTGGCGGGGCCGCGAATGACGATGGGGCAATTGATCAGGCCGCCGCTCATGTAGCGGACCTGCCCGGCATTGTTCATGATCTGGTCCCACGCCACATAGGCAAAGCTCCAGAACATCAGCTCCATCACGGGACGGACTCCGAGCATCGAGGCTCCGATTCCCATTCCGATAAATCCGGCTTCGCTGATGGGCGCGTCCACCAGACGCTTGTCGCCAAAGCGTTTCCAGAGTCCTTCGGTCACCTTGTAGGCACCGTTATATTGAGCGACTTCCTCTCCGATGATGACGACGTTTTCGTCGCGCTCGATCTCCTCGGCGAGAGCTTGGTTGAGGGCCTGTCTATAGGTCAGTGATGGCATGGTCAGAAAAAAATATCACGTACGGCATGCACAGGCGATGAGCCCGCGCACGCGGGGCATTAATCGTTGAAGAAGTGCCGGCCCCGGGTGCCGGACTCGGTCTTCTCGTCCACTTCCCAGTAAACATCGTTGTAAATGTCTTCGAGGACGGGGAAGGGGCTCTCCTGGGCAAAGGTCGAGGCATCGGCGGCTTCCTTCTTGGCTTCGGCGTCGATCTTGTCAGCGGTTTCCTCGTCGATGACGCCTTCTTCGATCAGGCGCTTGCGCCACAGCATGATGGGATCATGGTGCTTTTTGTAACGCTCGATTTCTTCCTCGCGGCGATACTTCTTGGCGTTGGCGTCAGCCACGGAGTGGCCGTAATAGCGGTACGTCTCGACTTCGAGGACGGTGGGCTTGGATTCCTTGTGCGCCCGTTCGACAGCCTGAGACATTTTGGCGCGAAGTTCGTAAATGTCTTCGCCGTTGATGATGTCCCACACAATGCCGTATCCGTCGGCGCGCTCGGCGAGGCAGTTGCGGATCGCGCTGGAGCGTTCGAGGCTCGTGCCCATCGAGTATTTGTTGTTCTCGATGACGTAAATGACAGGAATTTGCCAGAGAGCGGCGATATTCAGCGATTCGTGGTAGGCACCCTGGTTGACGGCACCGTCACCGAGGAAGCAGAAGCAGCAGCCCTTGAGGCCCTTGTACTTGAGACCGTAGGCAATACCGAGGCCGAGCGGGGTCTGGCCGCCGACGATGCCGTGGCCGCCCCAGTAGTTTTTGTCAGGAGCGAAGAAGTGCATCGAGCCGCCCTTGCCCTTGGAGCAACCAGTAGCTTTGCCGAGCAGTTCAGCCATGCATTCGTTCATTCCCATGCCGACTGCCAGAGCATGACCATGATCGCGATAGGCCGTGATCATGTGGTCGTTTTTCCCCATCACGGACGCCGTGGCGACCGCTACGGACTCTTGTCCGATATACAGATGGAGAAAGCCTCCCATGAGGCCCTGGTTGTAAAGCTTGAGCGAGGTCTGCTCAAATCTGCGGATACGCATCATCTCCCGGAGGTAGGAGATCTTTTCCTTCTTGCTGAGCTTGGCATTGACCGGTGCTTTGGCGTAATCGACCGGACTGATATCTGCTTCAACTTCGGATTCCGTCATTCGTGGTACAAGGTGATAGGTTCTGCAAACGCCTTCCTGTAGCATACCGTGTGCCGGAAGCTGCGTTTGGGCCGTAACATCACCGTTGCCGCTTAAGTTGACAACTCGGAAATTTCGACCGGAAGAAAATACCTCGCTTTCCGAAAAGGTCTTGCCGCCCGGCCCGCCCTGCTGGCATAAGGCCCGATGATGTCCCCCGTTACCGCCCCGCCTGCCATCCGGGCAGGTTCTCTTCTGGTCGCTCTGGCCTGTCTCGCGTTTCTCGGCGGCTGTACCTCCCTACAGGACGGGCAAAAGAAGCCCCGCCTCACTCCCGCGCAGGAACAAGCCCGGATGGAGCATTCCTTTTTCCGCAGCCTGCCAGCCTGGAAAAAGTCGGTCCACCGGAACAAACCCCTCATGGCCTCGGCCACCCCGGAGACCACTTCCATCGAGATCTCCATTCCCGAGCAACGCGGCCTTCTCCTCGTCAATGGAGCCATCGCCATGGATTTCCCCGTCGCTACCGGAAAAAAATCCCACCCGACCCCCACCGGCACCTACACCATCCTGGATAAGAAAAAGGACTACGCCTCAAATTTGTACGGCAAGATCTACGATGCCACCGGCACAGTCATCGTCGAGGATGCCGACGCCCGGGAAGACGCCGTCCCGGAAGGCGGACGTTTTGAGGGTGCCACCATGCCCTATTGGATGCGCCTCACCACCAGCGGAGTCGGCCTCCACATCGGCTACGTCCCAGGTCGCCCCGCCTCCCACGGCTGTATCCGTCTCCGCAAGGACGTTGCCGCAGAAATCTTCGACCGCGTGAAACTCGGCACCCCCGTGACCATCATCGCCAGCCCCTCGGCCATTCCCGCCCCCTTGGCGGCGACTCCTTAAGTCCGAGCGTACTTTTCAGGCGAAGCCGACCGAATGGGGCTCTCACCTTCTCCCCCGATGATTCAGGCGAAACGCCCCTGTCTAACTAATACTCAGTCAAGGAGACGTGAGTACACCGGTCTATCGAGGTCTCCAAAGCCCAACTAAAAGGACAATAAACATGACCAGTAAAAAGAGGAGGAGAATCGGCCAAAAAACAAATCCAAACCAACCCGCAAATGTGGATACACAAAGAACGGTGGCTGTGATCAATAAAAGCGGCGCGATGATCCACAATCTTTGAATTGGAGTCCTCATCGCAATAAGCGCCTAAACTTTCGTGATTTTAGGAATCCTGAAAACCGATTTCCGTCAGGATGCGGTTCAAATCATCAGTGCCGTAATACTCGATATGGATCGACCCACGCTTCTCCCCATGATGAATCACGACCCGCGTCGCGAGCCGATGGGTCAACAAATTCTGCACCCTCTGCACCGCCGGTGCGAGATTCGGGTCTGAAGCCTTGCCAGATTTGCTCTTGGATGCCGCCTCACCGGACTGAGCCTGCAACTGCGCGGCCAATTTCTCCGCCACACGCACCGAGGCTCCCTGCTTGATGATCATGTCCGCCAGGGCTTGCTGCTCGTCCGCCGATTTCAACGAAAGCAGCACCTTGGCATGTCCCACCGAGATCCGCGACGTCTTCAGCAATCCCTGCACTTCATCGGAGAGGTCCAGCAGACGGATCGCATTCGCCACCGAGGCCCGGCTTTTGCCGACCCGCTTGGAAATATCCTCCTGCGTCATGCCAAAATCCTTGTGCAGCCGCTGATACGCCGCCGCCTCTTCGATCGGATTCAGGTCTTCGCGCTGGAGATTTTCGATGAGGGCCAGTTCCAGCACCTCCACATCACTCGCAGCACGAATGATCGCGGGCACCTCCGGCAGATTCAAGGCCGTGGCCGCCCGCCAACGCCGCTCCCCGGCGATCAGCTCATAGATGTTTCCCACCTTCCGCACGATCAGCGGCTGGATGATCCCCCGCTCACGGATACTCTCCACCAGCTCATTCAGGTGCTCGCTGCGGAAATCCGTACGCGGTTGCAGCGGGCTCGCCACGATCTGGTCCAGGCGGAGGTTCTGGATCTTTTCTCCCAATTCCTCCACCGGAGCCGGAGCGGCTACGCGAGTATTTATCAAGGCACCTAGCCCTTTTCCGAGTGCGGGTTTTGCCATAAGCAGGACATGAAACTACACCACCCGCCTCCCGCTTTGACAAGAACCATGATG
>Ga0351838_1211_pt1 | contig 10069 bp, 8 predicted proteins | sample BONcelHFGM3001E3_FD_206742 | JGI IMG/M metagenome (GOLD analysis project Ga0351838, IMG submission 206742) | Enriched cells from coal bed in the Powder River Basin, Montana, United States - BONCAT cells FGM rep1 HSBNCT.FGM.300.1.E3 ... | reverse complement strand
CAATACGCATGGAACCTGATCATTTTCTTATTACAACAAGCCAGCGCAGCTCACTTGAATCGGCAAAAGAAGATATCGCAAACATGGTGAAAGCTACCTTTGAACTTGCAGGAGCTAAAGTAACCCAAAGTAATGGTTATCCCGGATGGGCACCAAATCCTGAGTCTGAGATTCGGGAAATAACTGTTGCCTCTTATGTGAAACTTTTTAATGAACAGCCTCAGGTTAAGGCCATTCATGCTGGTTTGGAATGTGGTCTGATTGGCGATAAATATCCTGGAATGGACATGATTTCCTACGGTCCAACAATAAAAGGTGCTCACTCACCTGATGAACGTATCGAAATAAGTTCAGTTCAGAAGTTTTGGGATCTTACATTAGATATATTGAAGAATATTCCTTCAGAAAAAGTATAATCAGAAAGAAAAAATTTCCTTTTTTTGAGTTAGCCTCGCAGTTTATTTGTTTTGAATTTTGCTGATTAGTCGGTTTAAAACAAATGAAAAGCGAGGCTGATTTTTTTTAATACAGGAATTGAAAGCGCTTTAGGATTGCATCATGCTATTATCATGAAGAAAAATTAAAAATAATTGCGAAAAAACTTGATTTTCAGTCACGTATATTGTATATTTAGGGTGTTGTAATAATAACCCTAAAAAGTAGAAATCATGGAAAAAGAAGTATCAATCAGCATCAAATGCCCAATCTGTGGCAACTCACTGATGGAAGAGGGCGTAATGATCCATGACCGGCCAAGTGTGAAAGTTAATATTGAGACTGAGCATGACAGAGGAGTTCTTTGGCTAAGTTGTGTTTATGGAGATTGTAACAAAAAATTGGACATTAACATCGATGACGGCGAGATTGTCGATATGTTTTGTCCACATTGTAACAAAGAGCTTTCAATCGAAGAAAACTGTTCGGAATGTGGCGCACCATTGGTGTCGTTTGTCATTAAAGCAGGAGGCGCGGTACGCATCTGTTCAAGAAAAGGCTGTGACAACCATCACATTATTTTCAAAGAGATTGCTACTGAGCTGTCAAAGTTTTATTTCGAATACGGCTTCTGAAAGTATTTTCTAACAAATTCGGGGTAGTTGCTCACCAGCAAGCATATCAATAACCCGTGTACTTCCGAAGGAGGTTTTTAACCATGCCTGACCGGGATGGTGTGAAACTATTTCACCAATAATAGTAGCTTCAATCCCTTTTGGATGGATTCGAAGTTGCTCAACCACCTTCTCAGCATCTGTTGAAGAAACGATGAAAACTACTTTTCCTTCGTTTGCAACATATAATGGATCGAAGCCAAGCAATTCGCACATTCCTCTTACATTTTCGCTCACAGGTATTGCTTCATCATATAGCAATGCTCCAAATGCCTGATTTTCGCATACTTCAGTGATGACAGTTCCAAGTCCACCGCGTGTAGCGTCACGCATGAAATTTATTCCATCAGTTAACTCAGTAACACTGTAGATCAATTCGTGCAGGCATGCACAATCCGAAAGAATGGGAGCGCTCAGACTAAGCTCATTTCTGGCAGCCATAACGGCCATTCCGTGATCACCAATACTACCATTGATAATAATCTTGTCGCCGATTTGAATAACTCTCTCATTAATATTTTTTTTATCACCTCCGATAAGTGCTCCAACACCGGAAGTGGTGATAAATAGTCGATCACATTTTCCTTTCTCAACTACTTTAGTATCACCTGTAACAATTTGGATTCCTGCGCTTTGAGCCTCTGTTGCCATACTTGCTACAATTTTCTCGAGCTCTTCAAATGAAAAGCCTTCTTCAATGATAAAAGAAGCGCTAAGGTATAATGGTTTTGCTCCCGAGACCGCTAAGTCATTTACTGTTCCGGCTATTGCCAGTTTACCAATATCTCCGCCCGGAAAGAATAGGGGGTTTACCACAAATGCATCAGTTGTAAAGGCAAGCCGATCTGATGGAAATGGCAATATGGCAGCATCAGTTTGTTTTTCAAGTGCAGTATTATGAAAGGCTTTTATAAAGAGGTTCTGAATGAGTTCATGTGAAAGCCTACCACCACTACCATGCCCAAGTAATATTACAGGAGATTTTTTCATTCATCAGTGTTTTTTATATCGAAAATAAGCTGCACATGCACCTTCGTTAGAAACCATACAAGCTCCAACAGGGTCGGAGGGGGTGCAGGCTTTAGCAAAAAGCTTACAATCTGAAGGAATAGCCACGCCTTTGAGTATGCTGCCGCAAATACATCCTTTGTCTTCTCGTGCTGGTTCAACTACAACTGGAATCATTTTTTCAGCGTCAAATTCTTCATACTTTGATTGTAATCTCATTCCACTTAGCGGCAAAACACCCAATCCACGCCACCAATCATCCCTTAGCTCAAATACCTCGTCAAGAAGCTCAAGAGCTTTAGGATTTCCTTCAGGTTTCACAACCCTGCTATATTGAATCTCAACAGCAGGTTCATTTCTTTCGTGCTGAAGAATAAGCATATAGATAGATTGCAGAATATCCAATGGCTCGAAGCCGCTAATTACAACACCTAAATTATATTTTTCTGGAATAAACTCGAACATGGAGGAACCCGTAATTGTGCTCACATGTCCTGGTCCGATATAACCATCAATTTTTACTCCCTGATCGATCAGAGCAGCCATTGGAGGAGGCATTATTTTATGAGCGCTGAATACAAAAAAATTAAACAATCCTGCCATTTGAGCCTTGATGATTCCAGCAGCGCTTCCAGGTGCTGTTGTTTCGAAGCCAATCCCCAAAAACACCACTTTCTTTTTTCGGTTTTTTTTAGCAAGTGTTAAGGCATCAAGAATCGAATAAACAATTCGTATGTCAGCACCTGAAGCCTTTTCTCTGTCGAGAGTTGATGTTGAACCAGGTACGCGAATAAGATCGCCATAAGTGGCAATAATCACTTCCGGCAATCGGCTGAACGCAATAGCTTTATCAATGTAGGCACGATCGGTAACGCAGACCGGACAGCCAGGGCCTGATACCAGCTGAATATGATCGGGGAGGAGTGATGGAATTCCAAAACGTTGTATTGCCATTGTATGTCCGCCGCAGACCTCCATGATACGCATGGCTTTATGGGATTCGAATCGGATTCTGTTCGATAACGAGATTATTTTCTCTTTATCACGGTATTCGTCAATATATTGCATAAAGGTTTAGCTAAACAATTCGAGTTCCGGTTTCACGCTCTTCTTCATCCAACATTTCATTGAAAGACTCATACTCATCGAAAAGTGCAAGAGTAGCTTCAGCTTCTTCAGAGCTGATTTTTTGCAAAGCAAAACCTGTATGGAGCAAAACATAATCGCCAACTTGAATGTCGTCCATATCCAACATTTGCAAACTTGCATTGGATGAAACCCCTCCAACAGAACAAACAGCCATATCACCATCGATAGATTCAATTTTGGCAGGAACACTTAAGCACATAAGAAACTAATTTGAAGCCAAAAGTAAGAAAAAATGTGGTTAGCCTGACTTTATGTCCTATTAACTCCTTTATGCTTACTATGCTATGGAAGCTATAAAAATAGTTTCACAAAGTTTGAATGATTTTCTTGAGGGACTCATGGAGGACGATTTCCTAAACAAATTTACAAATCAATCTTCGACCTCTAAACTCTTAAGCCTCTAATTACTTTTAATAACAGGAGATTACCCACAAGTCATTAGTTTTTAAAGGTTTGAAACAAAATGTTTATAGCAGATGAGGTTTGTGATTTTCAAAAAGTAACTGAAGGACAATACATTGACGAAAACTGGATTGAAGGCCGTTGGTTGAATGGCGACGAAACTTATCATCATGAACTGGTAAGGGTTTTAGGCCGAAAGGTAAATCTGGATGAGCAGTTCAGGAGGCTTCAAACGAAACTGGATGTTGGTGCTGATGAGCAGTTTGTGTATACTCCGGGTTCAGTCAACAAGGTTGTTACCCCCGGCATTTATAAAATTGTATTATATCAAAGAGAACAGTAGTTTTTCTATTAATATTGCAGTTGGAAACCATGAAGTCTAATTGTTGGTTAAATGTAGATAAACATAGCATAATTCAATTTTGTTTATATGAGATACCTATGTTTTATTGATAAATCCTGCTGACGAACTTCGGGTAAGTCCAAATCATAAAAAGAAAGCGATATAATTGAAATTCTGAAAAGAACCGGAACAATGAAGCAGATTGAAACTTTAGTTGAAAAGATTAACGGGGGGAATAACAACTTTTTCCGAAAGCTGTATGGCAATGATCTGACTGTTCTCAAGAGACAGGCAGTACGCTATACCGGGATTTTGAATACGTTTCGTTCGACTTTTCAAAGTGAAGAAGTGGAGCTTTTCAGTTCACCGGGTCGTACCGAAATTGGTGGAAATCATACCGATCATAACCATGGCAGGGTGTTGGCCGGTGCTGTAAACTTAGACAACGTTGCTGTTGCTGCACCAAATAATACAAATACTATAAGTATCCTATCCATTGGATATCCACAATTTGATGTCGAACTTTCTGATTTAAAGCCCAAATCAGATGAATATTTTTCTTCTGCATCCATTGTCAGAGGAATATGTGCCCGAATGCAGGAACTTGGCTTCAACATCGGAGGATTCAACGCAGTTATAGATGGAGAGGTTCCAAAGGGATCGGGGTTGAGTTCTTCAGCTTCTTTTGAAGTGTTGATTGGTACAATTCTGAGTTGTCTCTTCAACGAAAACAGGCTCGATCCAATTACCAATGCTACAATAGGGCAGTTTGCCGAGAATCATTACTTTGGAAAACCTTGCGGACTGATGGATCAGACAGCCTGTGCCGTGGGTGGCTTTATAACAATTGATTTTGAAGATCCCTCGATGCCTGTGGTTAAAAAAGTCGATTTTGACTTTACCTCAACAGGATTTGCTTTGGTGATAACAGATACTGGCGGTAATCATGCAGATTTAAATGATGAATATGCCTCCTTGCCTGTTGAAATGAAGTCGGTTGCTGCTGCTCTCGGAACCAAAGTGTTGCGCGAAGTTTCATTGGCACAGATTATTGAAGCTCTACCTGCTTTACGGGATAAAACCGGCGACAGGGCAATTCTCCGTGCGTACCATTTTCAGGGTGACAATCAACGAGTCGTTGAACAGGTTGAAGCGCTCGAAAACAATAATTTTCAGGCATTTCTTAAAATGGTAGTTGAATCGGGTTACAGCTCATTTATGTATAACCAAAATATTTATCCATCGAATAATGTAAAAGAACAGGGCGTTTCACTGGCACTGGCTTTAAGCGAAATGGTTCTGAAAGGCCATGGAGCGTGGCGTGTGCATGGTGGGGGATTTGCCGGAACTATACAAGCTTTTGTTCCTGATTACTTGTTGGAGACATACATATCAACACTCGAACATGTATTTGGAGAAGGCGCTTGTAAAAAACTTTTTATCAGAGATAAAGGATCAGTGAGGGTTGAATTATAAGAAATGATACACAAGCATAATTCACTAATCACACAATTTTTTCTTTTACTTTAAAAATAGTTTGACAAGATTTGGATTCAATTTCAGGTAGTTAACAATTTTTTTGATGTTTATTTTGGTTCAAAAAAATTATAAAGACAATAATAAATGAATGAACTTACAAAACCCCGGCCAACGCTTATGATATTAGCCGCAGGCATGGGAAGCCGGTATGGAGGCTTAAAACAGGTTGACAAACTGGGGCCCTCAGGTGAAACCATCATTGACTACTCCGTTTTTGACGCCATGCGCGCAGGATTTGGCAAAGTAGTGCTTGTTATCCGTAAAAGCATTGAAAAGGATTTTTTAGAAGCTTACGGCCAGGGATTTTTATCTAAAGTTCCTCATGAGATCGTTTATCAAGAGCTGGATAAGTTGCCCCAAGGGTTCATACTTCCTGCTGAACGCAGCAAACCATGGGGAACAGCACATGCCATCTGGGTGGCACGCGAAGTTGTCAATGAGCCCTTTGTTGTTATCAATGCAGATGATTTCTATGGATTGGAGGCCTATCAAACACTTGCAGATTTCATTGATAAGCAAACCAATGAAATAAACGAATATGCCATGTGCAGCTACAAATTAGAGAATACCCTCTCAGAACACGGCACCGTTTCGCGCGGCGTATGCATCGTAAATGAAGATGGAATGTTGGAAGCTGTTGATGAACAAGTAAAGATTGGTTACGACGACGCAGGCAATATCCTAAGTGAAGTAACAGGACAATCAATTGAACTGCAACCAGATACAATGGTATCAATGAATATTTGGGCATTTAACCCATCTGTTTTTGCATTTATCGAAGCCTATTTATGTGAGTTTCTGGAGCATGATGCAGCAAATCCCAAAGCCGAATTATTCACACCCCGGCTTGTTGACAGGTTGATACAAGAGCGTAAAGCAAAAGTTAAGGTACTGACTTCATCAGCACATTGGTTTGGAGTAACCTATGCCGAAGATAAAAAAGCTGTAAAGGAAAACCTGCAGGAACTCGTGCTAATTCAAAAGAAATACCCCACCCCTTTGTGGTGAGGATTGCAGAAGACAAAAACAAACGTTTTAGAAAAAATTGTAACAACATTGAACATTAAACAGATAACAAATGGAAGCATTTCAACTACTTGATTACATCATTTTTGCCGTGTATGGGTTGCTCATACTCGGAGTGGGACTTTGGGTGTCGCGCAGTAAAAATGGAGAAAAGAAAAGTGCCGAAGATTATTTTCTGGCAGGAAAGAGTCTGCCTTTTTGGGCGATAGGCGCATCGCTGATAGCAGCCAATATTTCAGCAGAACAATTTATTGGCATGTCAGGCTCAGGATTTGCGATAGGACTCGCCATAGCATCTTACGAGTGGATGGGAGCGCTGACATTGATCATCGTAGCAAAATTTTTTCTGCCTGTTTTTATACGTCAGGGACTTTTTACAATACCTGAGTTTATTGAAAAACGGTTCAATACCAACCTGAAAACAATCCTTGCTATCTTTTGGGTTGGGCTTTTCATATTTGTTAATCTGACATCCGTGTTGTTTTTAGGCGCAAAAGCATTAGACACAGTGCTTGGAAATGGCGATGGAACCATGATATTCCCCTTGATTCTGGGCTTAGCTTTTTTTGCAGCTGCCTACTCCATCTGGGGAGGCCTGTCAGCCGTAGCCTGGACCGATGTTATTCAGGTAGTGTTACTTGTAATAGGCGGATTTATTACAACCATAATCGCACTTGATCATGTAACCCCCGCTGGAGGCATCTTTGCAGGTATCGATCACATCTATCAGCAGGCAGGCGATAAATTTCACATGATTTTAGACCGCAACCATCCGCAGTTTTTAAACCTGCCCGGCATAGGTGTGATAATTGGTGGTCTTTGGGTAGCGAATCTTTACTATTTTGGATTCAATCAATACATAATTCAACGTGCCTTAGCAGCAAAGTCATTGCACGAAGCCCAAAAAGGACTCGCTTTTGCGGCTTTTCTTAAGCTGTTGCTTCCAATTTTTGTCGTTGTGCCCGGCATCATCGCCTATGTTATTTATATGCAAGGCGAAGGAACCACATCAATGGATGGTGTTAAAACAGTTTTTGATCGAGCAGATGGGAGTATTAACTATGACCTGGCATATCCCTGGCTCGTGAAAACATTCATTCCAACGGGCGTTAAAGGCCTTGTTGTAGCGGCGCTAACTGCCGCCATCCTCTCATCACTGGCTTCGATGCTCAATTCAACAGCTACGATATTCACGATGGATTTATACAAACCCTATTTCTCCAAAAAGACCGATGGATCAGACCTGGTGCGCGTTGGAAGAATTTCCGTGCTTGTTTCGCTGGCCCTGGCAGTGATCATTGCCCCGGCGCTCGACACCATGCCTCAGATGTTTCAGTACATTCAGGAGTACACCGGCGTTGTAAGTCCTGGCATCCTTGCCGTCTTTTTGATGGGCCTTTTTTGGAAGAAAACAAATGCAACAGGAGCAATAGTTGGTGTTTTGACATCAATTCCCATCGCGCTGCTACTGAAATTACTTCCGATCGAAATGCCTTTTCTGGATCAGATGCTGTATACAAGTTTGTTAACCATTGTTGTTATCCTGATGGTGAGCCTTCTCACAGCTAATTATGATGAAGACCCAAAGGCCATTCCGCTGCCAAAAGAAACCTTCAAAACCGACTTCAATTTCAATATTGCAGCCTATGCCGTGATGATTCTTTTGGTTGTGATCTATGCTGTGTTCTGGTAGATAGTACAACGATGGTGTTTTTGTAAAAAATGGTTTAGGTTATTTTTTAAATACTTACGCCCTTCATTTAAAACATATTTACCATCTATGTGAACCTTTCTTATTGTATTTTGTTTAAAGTTTACACTTAAACATTAAACAATCAATGAAAAAGATCTACTTCAGCTTCTCAGAAAAAATAAAGTCACTTGTAATAGGATTATTGTTTCTTACAGGACTTACGCCTTTCACCGGGCAGACGCAGTCTATTACCCTTCTTGCTCCCAATGGCGGAGAAACCTGGGTTTATTATTCCCTTAAAGAGGTCAGCTGGGTAGGACAAAATCTTAGCAGTAATATAAGACTTGAATTTTCGCCGGATGGAGGAATCACCTGGAGTTATTTTGCTGAATTACCCTCAGGACCAAACGGTGGCATCCACCCAGTTGGCGTGCCTTATTATAATACTACGAATGCGTTGTTTAGAATTACCGATTTCAGCGACCCTTCAGTAAGCGATATCAGCGATGCACCTTTTACTGTTATCGTCCCGCCAATAAGTATTTATCAACCTGCTACCGGATCTATTGTTTTTGCCAACACACCAACGTATGTGAACTGGATAGTCTATGAACCGGGTATAAGCCTGATCAATGCAGAAATATCGATCGACAACGGACTGACATTTGTTCCTGTAGCACAAAATGTCAATGCATTTTATGGCTATACTTACCTGACACTTTCTGATACACCTGCCGAATCATGTATTCTGAAATTATACAATGCAATGGATCCTTCTGAGTTTAGTTTGAGTACTGTTTTTACCATCAGCAATGTACCTGTCTATTCTCTTACCTCACCCTCCGGCGGAGAAATAGTGAATGTCTTCAGCCCTCTAACTATCAGTTGGGAGGTTGAAAATCCATATTCAGAATATTGCGAACTTGAATATTCAACCAATAACGGTTTAACATGGACGTTTATCAATAATGGTATAAATATAGGTAATTCAGGGAGTTATGTGTGGAATACCCCCAACGTGAACTCAGAAGAATGTATCATCCGTATAAGGGATTCATATGCTTTTACATCCATGGATACCTCTGCAGCCTTTACCATTATGCCTTATCCCGAAACCCCGATCTGTATGGTGACGGTGGACAGTCTTACAAATCAGAATGTTATCATATGGGAGAAACCTGTTTCAGGACTTATCACTGATTTTTTGGTTTACAGAGAGACATCCCAGGCAAATGTGTATGAGGTGATTGGAACGGTTGCATACAACGAAGAGCCTGTTATCACCGACTTTGATTCTAACCCATCGGTGCGGCCTTACAGATATAAAATTGGATTTGTTGACAGTGAAAACAGGGTTTTTCCTGCCGGTGATTATCATCAGACCATTCACCTGACAATAAGCCAGGGCGTAGGTGGTAACTGGAACCTTATCTGGACACCTTACACCGGATTTGATTATGCATCCTATAAGATTCTGCGTAAAACAGGATCAGGAAGCTTTCAGCAGATTTCCACCATTTCATCCAGTTTCAACTCGTACACCGATTTCGATGCTCCATCGGGAGATGTAGCCTATATAGTGGCCATCGAACGTTCAGATCCTTGTAATACTGGCCTCCGTACTTCAGGTTATACAGAAGTGTGGTCCAATGAAGCATCGCTAAACCCGGTTTCGATTTCTGACACTAAAAATGTTAATTTCAGTGTTTATCCTGTTCCGGCCAACGACCTTATCAACATTCAGTTTGCCGATACTGCTGATGGGTCTGTCAACCTCTCCATCACTGATCTTGTCGGAAG
>Ga0351838_1209_pt1 | contig 10182 bp, 6 predicted proteins | sample BONcelHFGM3001E3_FD_206742 | JGI IMG/M metagenome (GOLD analysis project Ga0351838, IMG submission 206742) | Enriched cells from coal bed in the Powder River Basin, Montana, United States - BONCAT cells FGM rep1 HSBNCT.FGM.300.1.E3 ... | reverse complement strand
CATAGTCAGCATGGCCGGGGCAGTCCACGTGCGCATAGTGACGGTTGTCCGTCTCATACTCAACGTGAGCTGTGTTGATCGTAATGCCTCTCTCTTTTTCTTCCGGCGCTTTGTCGATTTCATCGTATTTCATCACTTTCGCTTTACCCTGCTGTGCAAGCGCCATCGTGATAGCTGCCGTCAGTGTCGTCTTGCCATGGTCAACGTGACCGATCGTTCCAATGTTTACATGCGGTTTGTTTCTTTCAAACTTCGCTTTTGCCATTATTATTTCCTCCTCATCGTCCTTTTGATTGTTTATTACTTTTTTCAACGGGACTTACGATATCACCGTTTGCCCGTTTCCTGTCGTTACCGTTTTAGCCCGTTACCTTTTCTGCAATGCTCTTTGGCACTTCGCTGTAGTGCGAAAACTGCATCGTGAACGTTCCGCGCCCCTGCGTACGGCTCCGAAGATCCGTCGCATAACCAAACATTTCCGAAAGCGGTATGGCTGCGTGGATCACCTGCGCCCCGCTTTTAAGTTCTGTCCCTTCTATCTGCCCGCGCCTTGAATTAAGATTGCCCATCACATCTCCAAGATAATCATCAGGCACGACGACCTCGACCGCCATTATGGGCTCAAGCAGCACGGGAGACGCCTTTTTCATCGCCTCTTTGAACGCCATAGACCCTGCGACCTTAAAAGCGATTTCGGACGAGTCCACCTCGTGATATGAACCGTCTACGAGCGTCGCCCGAAAATCCATGACTTCATAGCCTGCAAGCACGCCGTTCTTGGCAGCCTCAGTGATTCCTGCATTGACTGCGGGAATATATTCTTTCGGTACAACGCCGCCAACGATCTTGTCCACGAACTCATAACCGCTACCGGGCTCAAGCGGCTCAATGTCGATCACGACATGGCCGTACTGGCCTCTGCCACCCGTCTGCTTTTTGTAAAGCCCCGTGGCTGATACAGCCTTACGCACAGTTTCACGGTATGAAACCTGCGGTTTGCCCACCTTGGCTTCTACCTTGTATTCACGCATCATGCGGTCAACGATAATTTCAAGATGCAGCTCGCCCATTCCGGCAATGATGGTCTGTCCTGTTTCAGGGTCGGTGTATGTACGGAAAGTCGGATCTTCCTCCGAAAGACGCAACAGCGCCATTGTGAGCTTATCCTGACCGGCCTTGGTTTTTGGCTCAATAGCCACCTCTATGACCGGCTCGGGGAAATCCATCATCTCCAGAATAATTGGATGTTTGTCATCACAGAGCGTATCACCCGTTGTGATCTGTTTAAAACCCACAACGGCGGCTATATCGCCTGCGTATACTTCATCGAGCTCCGCACGCGCATTAGCATGCATCTGAAGCAAACGGCCGATCCTCTCGCGCTTTTCTTTGGTTGAATTATACACATAGCTGCCTGTCTTGAGAACGCCCGAATAGACACGTATAAACGCCAGCTTTCCCACAAACGGATCAGCCATGATCTTGAATGCGAGTGCGGCAAACGGCGCACTGTCGCTCGCTTCGCGCATCTCGTCTTCTTCCTTTGGGTTTTTACCGATGATCGACGGCACATCAAGCGGCGAAGGCATGAAATCCACAATACAGTCAAGCAGCGGCTGCACGCCTTTGTTTCGGTAAGATGAGCCGCACGTCACCGGCACGATATCAAGCGCTATCGTGGCCTGGCGTATCGCCTCAATCAGTTCGCCGTGATGTATGGTCTCACCTTCGAAATACTTCTCCAGCAGTTTGTCGTTGTGTTCCGCGACTGACTCAATGAGCTTCTCACGGTATTCATCGGCGAGCGAGAGCATTTCATCCGGAATAGGCACAGTCTGCGGCTGCGTACCAAGATCGTCCATGAAAATGGTCGCCTTCATGTCAATAAGATCGATGATGCCCCTAAATTCCTCTTCTTTGCCGATAGGCAGCTGAATAGGCACAGGGTTGGCCTTGAGCCTGTCGCGCATCATCTGCACCACGTTTAAAAAGTCCGCACCCATGATGTCCATCTTATTGACATACGCGATACGCGGAACATGGTATTTGGTGGCCTGCCGCCAAACAGTTTCTGACTGCGGCTCCACACCGCCCTTCGCGCAAAACACTGCAACCGCGCCGTCAAGAACGCGCAGTGAGCGTTCCACCTCAACCGTAAAGTCAACGTGGCCGGGTGTGTCAATAATGTTGATACCATGGCCGCGCCATTCCGCCGAAGTGGCCGCTGACGTGATCGTTATGCCACGTTCCTGCTCCTGCTCCATCCAGTCCATAACGGCATCGCCGTCATGGACTTCTCCGAGCTTATACGTCTTACCCGTGTAGAAAAGCACACGCTCAGTCGTGGTGGTTTTGCCCGCGTCAATATGCGCCATGATGCCTATATTTCTTGTTTTCTCAAGCGGATATTTTCTGGGCACTTTGTTTCTCCTTCATTTTACCACCTGTAATGCGCAAACGCCCTGTTGGCCTCTGCCATTTTGTGCGTATCTTCGCGCTTCTTCACGCTTCCGCCCGTGCCGTTGTATGCATCCATGATCTCGGCCGCAAGCCTTTGTTTCATTGTGCGTTCATTTCTTTTAATGGTGTTGGTGATGAGCCATCTGATACCCAGCGTCTGCCGCCTCTCCGGCCGCACCTCAATGGGCACCTGATATGTCGCACCGCCTACCCGTCTTGCCTTAACCTCAAGAACCGGCATTATGTTTTCCATCGCCTTTTCAAAAACCTCAAGAGGTTCAAGGCCAAGTTTGTCTTTGATTATATCAAACGCATCGTAACATATCTTCTGCGCAGTTCCCTTCTTCCCATCGAGCATCACCTGGTTGATCAGTTTGGTGACCACGGTCGATCTGTATATGGGATCCGGCAGAACTTCATGCTTCGGTGCGCTTCCGCGTCTTGGCATGCAAAACTCCTCCTTTGTTTACTTCTTCGGCCGTTTGGCGCCGTATTTCGAACGAGCCTGTTTTCGGCCCGCCACTCCGGCGCTGTCAAGCGCACCTCTGACTATATGGTATCTCACGCCCGGCAGATCTTTGACTCTGCCGCCTCTTATAAGCACCACAGAGTGCTCCTGAAGATTGTGGCCAATGCCCGGAATGTACGCAGTACCTTCCATGCCGTTGACCAGGCGAACTCTTGCTATTTTTCTCAAAGCCGAATTCGGCTTTTTGGGTGTCATCGTTCTCACGGTCAGGCAAACACCTCTCTTCTGAGGGCTTTGCTTTAAGATCGGCGAATTGCTCTTTGTCTGAGCTGTTTGTCTTCCCTGTTTGACCAATTGGTTGATTGTCGGCATACTTTGCTTTCTACCTCCTTTCCGAATAATAATTTCTATACTATAAACCCCTCGCAACCCAAAGAAGGGGATGATCTCTAACTCGTTTTAAGAACGCCCGCACAGGCGCTGCCCACATCAAGGCCGCAAGCACTGCCTATCTGATGCATCGTATACGCTGTGTCAAAAGGTATCGCATACTCGATGCATACATCCAATGCCTTTTTGATGACCTGCTCATCCGCGTCTTTGGCGATGTAGACTTTTTCGAGCAACCCTGCACGCGCAAAACGCAAAACCTGTTTGATGCCTGCGACCCGCCTTTTGGTCAGCGAGAGCTCATGCACCATACTCAATTGCCATTACCTCCATTTGCACACCAAAAAAAGCACAGCAGAGCCATTTTAACACCAGAAAAAACCGTTGTCAATCCTCCGCGTTTGTCGTATGCGCAATTTGTTCCTGCGGTTCTTTTGCCGTTTTGCACAGCTCGCTGACCTTTTTCATCATCGGCTTTTTAGAAAACAGGAAATGCGTCACACGGTTGTTATCCTGAACAGTAAACCAGCCCTTCTCCTGCAGCTGTGCACAAACAGGGATCTCAAACACATTAAAATACGTCTGTCGGCTCTTGGCATTCAGAAAAAACTGAGAGAGCGCTTTACCGGCAATGTAACCTATGATTCCGCCTATCAGTATCACACCGTAAGGCAATGCAGGAACAGCATTGATCTCAGGTATGAAGCATAAGCCAACAGCAATCCCGATGAATAGAACAAGTGATACCCATTTTAAGGCTTCAAGCTTTTTAAAATTGCTCTTGCAACGCCTGCAAATGGATATGGAAAACGGCATGAGCGATCCAATGCGCTGGCGAACCTTCTTGCCAAGACCGAAAAACATACCTCTTTTGTTTTCGGGTTCACTGTGCCCCATGTCAATGATGGCGTATCCGTTGCGTTTCTGCTTGTCTTCTACACAAAAGCAGCAATCCTCGCCCAGAAGGTCATCAATGTTTTCGGGCAACAGCGAAAGCGTCACTTTAAAGTTTTCAAGCGCGTTTTCGGCATCGCTTTTGTCTTTCATGCTGTTTATAAAGCAATCTGCGCATTCTTTTTCCAGCCATTTGCATAACTCACTGTCGGTGATGTTGCATTTTTCGTTTTTCGCCATTGTCAAAGCCCCCCTCTTCAGACTAAATCAGCTCAGCGCCCACACCCGTGTCATATTCGTCATCAATCAACATATCGTCGTATTGCGTTTCTTGCCCGAATTCCAAGGCAATATCTTCATTGAGTATATTTTTGATGACATCAATGTTTCTGTACCGTTTCATGCCAGTACCGGCGGGAATCAGCTTACCGATGATCACGTTCTCTTTTAGGCCGAGCAGCGGATCAGACTTGCCTTTGATGGCGGCCTCGGTAAGCACACGCGTGGTTTCCTGGAATGAGGCTGCAGACAAAAACGAATCAGTCGCAAGCGACGCCTTTGTGATCCCAAGCAAAACACGTTTTGCTGTGGCGGGTTTTTTCCCTTCACGAAGCATTTTCTCGTTTTCGGCATCAAACTGATAAATATCCACAAGCGAGCCGGGGAGCAGCTCTGTATCACCGGCCTCTTCAATTTTGCACTTTTTGAGCATCTGGCGGATAATCACCTCGATGTGCTTATCCGATATCTCAACGCCTTGAAGACGATACACCATCTGCACTTCTTTTAACAGATAGGCCTGCACGCCTTTTGCACCTTTTATTTTCAGTATATCGTTGGGGTTGATCGAGCCTTCTGTCAGTTCGTCACCAGCCTCAACAACATCGCCATCCGCCACTTTAAGCCTTGACCCAAACGGGATTGCATACACTTCAGCAGCACCGTCTTCGCCAGTCACGGTGATCTCCTGCTTTTTGCGGTTGTCTCCCAACGAGACAGTGCCCGCTATTTCGGTGATAACCGCAAGGCCTTTTGGTTTTCTTGCTTCGAAAAGCTCCTCGACACGCGGCAGGCCGTGCGTGATGTCCTCTCCTGCCACACCGCCTGTATGGAACGTACGCATGGTCAGCTGTGTGCCCGGTTCTCCGATTGACTGCGCAGCAATGATGCCGACTGCCTCGCCGATGCTGACAAGGTTGCCCGACGACATATCGGCGCCATAGCACTTTGCGCAAACGCCGTGCTGTGTTTTGCATGTCAGCACCGAGCGGATGGAAGCGCCTTTTAGACCTGCGGCTTCTATTTTGCGGCAGTGTTCGTAAGTGATCATCTCATCCGTGCGGACGATGATCTCTCCCGTCTTGGGGTTCACAATTTCGGCTGCAGCGTAGCGCCCGCCTACCCTGTCCATAAACGGCTCAACGATCTCTTTGCCGTCCATGATATCTTCGACCCACACACCTCTTGGTGCATCGCCTTCGCGCAGACAATCGCGTTCTCTGACGATGACATCCTGGCTGACGTCCACAAGACGCCGTGTTAAATATCCTGAATCCGCTGTCCGAAGAGCGGTATCGGCAAGCCCTTTTCTGGCTCCGTGCGTCGAAATAAAGAACTCAAGCACGGTAAGCCCTTCGCGGAAATTCGCGCGGATGGGTATCTCGATAATTTCTCCCGAAGGGTCTGCCATAAGGCCGCGCATGCCGGCCAGCTGGCGTATCTGGTTGGTTGAGCCTCTCGCGCCTGAATGGGCCATCATAAACACCGGGTTGAAGGGGCTTAAGCCCTCCATGAGCGCATCCGTCACACGCGTTGTGGTGTCCGCCCAAACCTTGATAACGTTCTCTTTTCTTTCTTTGTTTGTCAGATAGCCTCTTTTGAATTTTTTCTCGATCTCAACGACCTTTTCTTCGGCCTTTTCAATATACTCAGCTTTGACTTTTGGTATCTGTATGTCGCTGACGCTGATGGTGATTGCACCAACGGTCGAGTAATGGAACCCAAGCCTTTTGATATTATCAAGCATCTCTGCTGTTTTGGTCTCTCCGTATTTTCGGTAACAGAAATCCACGATTTTCCCAAGCTGTTTCTTACCAACGAGAAAATCCACTTCAAACAAAAATTCGCTGCCCGGCTGTGTCCTGTCCACAAACCCGAGATCCTGCGGTATTGCCTCATTAAAAATGATGCGCCCGGGTGTCGTTTTGAGTATCAGGCTTTGCATCTTTCCGTCTATTTTCTTGTTTATACGCACGTTGACCATGGCCTGCAGATCTATCTGCCAGGTGTGGTATGCAATCACCGCTTCTTCCGGCGATGAGAACGTTTCACCTTCGCCTTTGGCACCCTCACGGTGAATGGTTAAATAATAGCTGCCGATAACCATGTCCTGCGTCGGGCTGACAACGGGTTTGCCGTCCTGCGGCTTCAGTATGTTGTTTGCAGCCAGCATCAGAAAACGGCATTCTGCCTGCGCCTCAACCGACAGCGGGACATGGACAGCCATCTGGTCGCCGTCAAAGTCAGCATTGTAGGCGGTGCAGACAAGAGGATGCAGCCTTAACGCTTTACCCTCCACAAGGACCGGCTCAAAAGCCTGTATGCCAAGGCGGTGCAGCGTGGGTGCGCGGTTCAAGAGCACAGGATGATCCTTGATCACTGTTTCAAGCACACCCCAGACCTCGGGACGTATACGCTCGACCATGCGTTTCGCGCTTTTTATGTTGTGCGCCAATCCGTCTTCGACAAGTTTCTTCATCACAAAAGGCTTGAAAAGCTCAAGCGCCATTTCTTTGGGCAAGCCGCACTGGTACATTTTCAGATCCGGCCCCACAACGATAACGCTTCTGCCCGAGTAATCGACGCGTTTGCCCAAAAGGTTTTGGCGGAAACGTCCCTGCTTGCCGCGCAGCATATCCGAAAGAGATTTGAGCGGCCTGTTGCCCGGGCCTGTGACCGGCCTGCCTCTGCGGCCGTTGTCGATGAGCGCGTCCACAGCTTCCTGCAGCATGCGTTTTTCGTTGCGCACGATGATGTCCGGCGCACGCAAAGCAAGCAGCCTGTTTAGGCGGTTGTTGCGGTTGATCACGCGGCGGTAAAGATCATTAAGATCGCTGGTTGCAAACCGTCCGCCGTCAAGCTGCACCATCGGACGCAGCTCAGGAGGTATGATGGGTATGCAGTCGAGAATGATCCACTCAGGCTTGTTTCCCGACTGGCGAAAAGCCTCTATGACTTCAAGCCTCTTTATGGCGCGCACACGCTTTTGCCCTGAACAGCTTTCGAGCTCTTTTTTGAGCTCGCTTGATGATTTTGCAAGATCGATCCCGCGCAAAAGTTCCTTGATGCCCTCTGCGCCCATCTTTGCGGTGAACGCATCTTCGCCGTATTTTTCCTGTGTTTCACGCAGCTCTTTGTCATTCAATAGCTGCTTGTATTCAAGCGGCGTGTTTCCGGGATCTGTGATCACAAATGAAGCAAAATAAAGCACCTTTTCCAGATCGCGCGGAGACATGTCGAGCAGCAAACCCATCCTTGACGGTATGCCCTTGAAGTACCAGATATGCGAAACGGGCGCTGCGAGCTCAATATGCCCCATACGCTCACGCCGCACCTTCGCGCGCGTCACCTCTACGCCGCATTTATCACAAATAATGCCTTTATACCGGACACGCTTATAACGCCCGCAATGGCATTCCCAGTCTTTTGTCGGACCAAAAATACGCTCGCAAAAAAGGCCGTCTTTCTCTGGCTTAAGTGTTCGGTAATTGATTGTTTCGGGCTTTTTGACCTCGCCTCTTGACCATTCCCTTATTTGTTCGGGAGAAGCCAATCCGATCTGGATGGAATCAAAACTGCCTATTTCAAACAAGTGATTTCTCTCCTCTCGTATATGCAAAAACTTTATGTATCATTCCTAATCTTTGTCATCAAAATCATCATCGTCAAAAAGATCGTCCTTGTCAATCAGTCCCTCAAGAGACTCAATTTCAATATCATCAAACGGTTGCTTTTTCATCTTCTTTGAGTCAGGTTCATCCTCATATGTATCGTTTTCGTCATCTTCGATATCTTCTTCGTCAATGTCATCGTCAATATCATCATCAAGCATATCGTCCGAATCTTCGTCATCATCGTCGTCGTCGTCAGAGAGGCTGTCATCAAGATCGATATCATCAAGATCGATATCCGGCACGTCGAGTTCATCAAAGCTGATATCAGAAAAGTCATCATCTTGGGCCTTGCCCGGTTTTGCCTCCGTGATATCGACTTCCGCGCCTTCAATATTGACTTCAAGGCCGGTGATGTCATCATCCGCGCTCTCCTTGAGTGCGATCTCTTCGCCGATATCGCCTAGGACTTTGACATCAAGCGCCAAGGACTGCATTTCCTTGATGAGAACTTTGAACGATTCAGGCACGCCCGGCTCGGGGATGTTTTCACCTTTAACGATGGCTTCGTATGTTTTGACCCGCCCCACCACATCGTCGGATTTGACGGTCAGTATCTCCTGTAACGTGTTGGCCGCGCCGTATGCTTCCAGCGCCCACACTTCCATCTCACCGAAGCGCTGCCCGCCGAACTGCGCCTTGCCGCCAAGCGGCTGCTGCGTGACCAGCGAATAAGGGCCGGTGGAGCGCGCATGGATCTTGTCGTCCACAAGGTGGTGCAGCTTTAATATATACATGTAACCGACGGTCACACGGTTTTCAAACGGTTCGCCGCTGCGCCCGTCATACAGCACGGTTTTGCCGTCTGCTTCATAGCTAATTTTTTCAAAAAGCCCGATGATATCGTCTTCTGTTGCGCCGTCAAAAACGGGCGTGGCAATGCGCCATCCGAGCACTTTGGCCACATAGCCAAGATGTACTTCAAGCACCTGCCCGATGTTCATACGGGAAGGAACGCCGAGCGGATTAAGCACGATATCAAGCGGCGTGCCGTCGGGCATAAAAGGCATATCCTCTATCGGCAGTATGCGCGAAATAACGCCCTTGTTGCCGTGACGCCCTGCGATCTTGTCGCCGACGGATATTTTTCGCTTCTGCGCAATGTAGCAGCGCACAAGCTTATTGACGCCGGCTGTCAGCTCATCTTTGTTTTCTCTGGTGAACACCTTGATGTCGACAACGATACCCTCTTCTCCATGCGGCACACGCAAGGATGTGTCGCGCACCTCTCTGGCTTTTTCTCCGAATATGGCGCGCAGCAGCCTTTCCTCAGCCGTCAGTTCCGTTTCGCCTTTGGGCGTCACCTTGCCGACGAGTATGTCACCGGCACGCACCTCTGCGCCGATTCGTATGATCCCGCGTTCATCCAGGTTTTTCAGCGCTTCTTCGCCCACATTGGGTATATCACGCGTGATCTCTTCGGGGCCAAGCTTAGTGTCTCTGGCCTCTGACTCGTAGCCTTCGATATGTATGGATGTAAAAACATCATCGCGCACAAGCCTTTCGCTGATGAGTATGGCATCCTCGTAGTTGTAACCTTCCCAGGTCATGAAGCCCACCAGCACATTGCGGCCGAGCGCAAGCTCTCCCGTTTCTGTGGACGGCCCGTCAGCGATCACTTCGCCTTTTTTGATTTTATCTCCTGTTCTGACGATAGGGTGCTGGTTGATGCATGTGCCCTGGTTCGAGCGCGTAAATTTAACGAGTTTGTATTCTCGCGTTTTGCCGCCCGCTTCCTGTACACGGATGCCTTCTGCCGAAACGCTCTTGACGACGCCGTCTTCCTGCGCAAGCAGGACTGCCCCGGAATCCTTCGCCGCTTTGTATTCCATACCTGTGCCGATAAGCGGTGCTTCGGATACGGTCAGCGGAACGGCCTGCCTCTGCATATTCGAGCCCATGAGCGCACGGTTGGCGTCATCATTCTCCAAGAAAGGTATCAAAGCCGTCGCGACCGAAACGAGCTGTTTGGGAGATACGTCCATTAAGTCAACTTCGTCGCGCGAAACCTCAACGATC
>Ga0351838_1143_pt2 | contig 10285 bp, 5 predicted proteins | sample BONcelHFGM3001E3_FD_206742 | JGI IMG/M metagenome (GOLD analysis project Ga0351838, IMG submission 206742) | Enriched cells from coal bed in the Powder River Basin, Montana, United States - BONCAT cells FGM rep1 HSBNCT.FGM.300.1.E3 ... | reverse complement strand
TGACCTGTCTCGTCGTTACGTTTTATTGAGAGCTCAAACCAAGCGGGGACGCCGTCTTTGTCGAGGCGGTAAGTTTTTCCGATAGATGAACCTTTATTGTCAGCCTCGTCAAGTGCTTGATTAATTATTTGTGTTACATCGTCAGGTAAAAAATCGTTGCATTTTTTTCCAAGGAAAACAGAAGGCGGAGTTACAAGCATTTGATCCGAAGGGGCGTGGTAGCCAACAATTTTCCTGTCGCTATCGAGTACAAAAAGCAGGTCGGGTATAGCATCAAGTACTTCTTCATGGTAATCGTTTCGTAGCAGATTAGCATTATCCTTGCCGGTTGTTTCCTCATATAACCAGAACTGTTGACCATCCTGCTCCAAACTTATCCTGCTCATGTGCAATTCAAGCAGACTGTGGTCAGCTTTTTTCAGGTGTAATGTCTCAAAAGCCTGGATATTGGCGCCCTTACTGAATAAGTTTCGGCTGCTGCCCGAAAGCAGGAATTCAGCAAGGCATTTTCCAATAACATGTTCTGAAGGAAGTTGTAAGGCCTGTGCAAAGGAGGAGTTGACATAAGTGAAACAATCTGTGTGATCCAATACAAACACATTGCTTGTGATGGCATCAAGTATCAACTTAAAACTGTTTTTTTGATAATCAGTGCTATTGGCTGTGTTCATACCTTTGGATATTAATCTTTACCGGACTAGCTGAAGGACTTTTTTCGAAATACTGCTCTATTTCAATTGGTGGGTAAAAATAATAAAAACAATTGCCTCATCAAAATTTATCCGATGATTTGTTCCTGAAAATGGAATAAAGCTAAAAAAGCAACTATTTTCCTCGAATGAGTGACTAAGCTGTTGTTAACATTCCTGCTAATTGAAGCAGATGTGTTTCGAGTATTTTTATCTCCAGAATCACCAAAAGCAGTCTGGTTTCCGCTTCAAGATAATTTCGCTGCGCTTCTCGGAACTCGATGCCAGAAAGATCACCTAACTCAAAGCGTTCTCCCGCAATTTTCAGATTTTCTTGAGCTGAAGTTAAGTTATGCGACTCCATAACTCTCAATTTCAGTTTGTTGGAATAGCTGCTGAAAGAAGATTTCAATTCAGCGATGAGTTCGTTTTGGAGTGATTCAACCTGAAGGCGATTACTTTCAATCTGAACCCGCAGGTTTTTTTGTTCGCGTTGGGTATTCAACCCATTGAACAGATTCATGCTGGCTGTCAGGCCATAAGTGAGACCTAACGAGCGATTCTCAGCCAGAAAACCCGACTCACTTTTTTGATTAAGAAAGTTGTAACCGACGTTCAAACCTATTTCAGGGTATTGCCTTGCTTTTATCTCTTTTAAGGCGAGTTGAGCGAGCTGTTCATCTTTTTTACTAAGCAAAAGACTGGTATTGCGTTGGAGCAATTGTTTCTCAAGGCTGTCATAAACAAGTCCTGAACGGAGCTCAATCTGGTCATCCACTGCAAACATAATTTCAGGTGCTCTGCCAAGTAAAGTATTAATGGCTATGGTATTACGGCTTATTTGATCCAAAAGGTTCATATATGCCGCACTATCGCTGTGAAGGTCAACAAGTGCCTGTAACACTTCCAATTTAGACCCTGAGCCAAAAGTAAGTTTATCATCAGCCAGCGCTAAACGTTCATTTCCTATAGTGATGGTTTTTTCCAGCACTTTTTTTTGCTTCATGAGCTGTACGAGCGTGAAATAATTGACATGAATACTTGTGATAGTGTTTTCGACTGTTAGTAGAAGCTGCATCTCACCCATTTCTTCCAACTGTTGAAGCTGATCGCGTCGGGCAAACATTTTTAACCCGTCAAAGATGGTCCAGTTGAGTTGCAATCCAGCATTGAAAGCATCTGATTTTGCTCCGCTACGATCGTTCACCTGTCCTGTCAGGAAGGCCTGATGCGAATTAGTGACGCTGTTTGTCTGGGCTGCATTCACATTCAACCGAGGTAAAAAACCTGCATTGCCGTATGTGTTGTTATTTTCTGCGATGCTTAGGTCTTGCTTCCCGAGACGGATACCATAATTGTTTTCAAGGCCGATATCGATGGCTTGCTTAATGGTAAGGAAATCCTGTGTGATTGCTGCTTCAACAATCAAAAGTAATACAAGGATAAAAATGAGGTGCTTCTTCATAGTGTTTCCTCCTTTTTGTTTTCAGCTTTTATTTCAGTCTGATCAGATGCTGCACTGACATTGGATATTGATTTTTCTTTTTCAGAAATATAGCTGTAAATCCCTGGGATAACATATAGCGTGAGCAGCGTTGCAAAGGTTAAACCTCCAATGATAGCAGTTCCCATTGACACACGACTTTCGGAGCCGGCGCCAAGTGCGAGTGCGATTGGCACAGCGCCTAGAATTGTTGAAAGACTCGTCATGAGGATCGGTCTGAAACGTGAAACAGAAGCATCAAGAATGGCTGCTGCCTTGCTTAACCCGGCGGCTTTACGCTGATTGGCAAATTCCACGATCAGGATTCCATTTTTCGACACCAGACCAATAAGCATGATGATCCCAATTTGACTAAAAATATTTAATGTTTTACCAAAATACCAAAGTGTGAGCACGGCCCCGGCAAGAGCAAGCGGGACGGTAAACATGATAATCAGCGGATCGCGGAAACTCTCGAATTGAGCAGCCAAAACCAGATAAATGAGAATAAGAGCCAAAACAAACGCAAAAACAAGACTTGAAGAGCTCTCTTCAAAATCTTTGGAAGTTCCTGCAAGTGAGGTACTGAAGGTGTCGTCGAGAACCAGCGCGGCAATGCGATCCATCTCTTTGATACCGTCGCCGATGGTTTTGCCGGTAACAGGGTTGGCCGATACCGTTGCTGAAACATAGCGGTTATAGCGGTAAAGGGCAGGTGGATTGGTTTGTTCTTTCACTTCAACCAAATTCGAAAGCTGAATCATTTGTCCGAGGTTGTTTTTCACGAATAGTGTTGACAAATCAAGTGGTGCTGACCGATAGGCACGCTCGAGCTGACCTATAACCTGATATTGCTTTCCATTCATGATGAAATATCCAAAACGCTGTCCGCTAAGCGATAGTTGCAGTGTCTGGGCAATATCCTGAGCCGAAACGCCCATCGAACGCGCCTTTTCCCGGTTGATGGTAATTTGAAGTTCGGGTTTATTAAACTTGAGGTTCAAATCAGCAAACTGAAAAACAGGACTTTTACCAACCTCCTCCATGAATTTTGGAAGTACTTCTTTGAGTTTATCCAAATTTCGAGCCTGTATAACATATTGTACAGGAAGGCCACCACGCTGTGTTCCTATTGATTGTTCCTGTGTGATAAAACTTCTGACCTGAGTTAGTTTTGCAAGTTCACGCGTGAGATGATCAGCCACTTCTTGCTGTGATCGATCGCGTTTGTCAGGTTCGACAAGTCGGATACGGGCAAAAGCTGAATTTACACTGCTGGCTGCACCAAAACCTGGTGAAGTGATGGTAATAAGCGAATAAGTTTCAGGAACTTCGCGCTGAACCAGATCGATGAGCTCCTGCACGTATAACTCCATGTATTCAAAGGTGTTACCTTCGGGAGCAGTAGAAAAAGCCATCATCCCTGAGCGGTCTTCCATAGGAGCAAGTTCAGAAGGAAGCAGACGGCCAAGACCAAAAATAACCAAAACTGAAACAAGAATAATGACAACCGACCACCATTTTCGTTTCAGGAAAGTTGCGAGACTATTCGAGTAAAGGTCGGTAAGCCAGGTAAAAAAGGGTTCGGTCCATTCGTAAAATGCGTTGTGTTTTTCTCTTCGTTTCAACAACCTTGTTGAGAGCATAGGCGTTAGTGTTAATGCTACAAAGGAAGAAATAATAACAGATCCTGAAAGAACAATACCGAACTCTCTAAACAGGCGCCCTGTGAGCCCTTCAAGAAAAATGACCGGTAGAAAAACTGTTGCAAGAGCTACCGTGGTTGCTATGACAGCAAAGAATATCTCCGCTGAGCCTTCGAGACCTGCTTGCATGGGAGGCATGCCTTTCTCTATTTTGGTGTAAATATTTTCAATTACAACAATGGCATCATCCACCACAAGGCCGATTGCGAGTACCAAGCCAAGCAATGTAAGTACATTGATGGAGAAACCTGCAATATACATGATGAAAAAGGAACCTATCAATGAGATTGGAATAACAACAACGGGAATGAGGGATGTTCGCCAGTCGCGCAGAAAAAAAAAGATAACAAGTACTACGAGTAAAAATGCCAGATAAATGGTTTGTTCAACCTCCGTTATTGCATGACGAATATAATCGGTATTATCGAATCCAATCCCGAGCTCGATATCTTCAGGAAGGTCTTTTTTTATCTTTTCGATGCGGCGGTAAAACTCATCGGCAATTTCCACATGGTTTGACCCCGGCTGCGGAATGATGGCGTTACCCACCATTGGAATACCGTCGCGACGAAGGATGGTTCGTTCGTTAAGAGGGGCAAGTTCGGCGTACCCAACATCACTCAGGCGAATGATGCCTGCGTCGGTTTCTTTGATGATCAGGTTGTTGAAATCCTGCGGTGTCTCGAGCCGGCTGAGGGTTCGCACCGTAAGTTCAACTGTATTACCTTCAATACGCCCTGAAGGTAATTCAAGATTTTCGCGTAAAAGAGCATTGCGGACGTCTAACGGACTGATATTGAATGCCGATAAACGGGATGGATCAATCCAAAGGCGCATGGAGTACTCTTTAGCCCCCCATATTGCGATAGAACTGACACCTGGAATGGTTTGTAAACTTTCCTTAAATGTTCGTTGAGCTATCTCTGTAAGTTCTAACAAAGTACGCTGCTCGCTGCGGATATTAAGAAAAAGAATAGGATTGGCGTTGGCGTCTTCTTTGGCAACAATAGGTGGGTCGACATCAGGCGGTAAATACGAAAGCGAACGGGAAACCCTGTCTCGCACATCGTTAGCAGCTGTTTCAAGATCAATCGAAAGATCAAATTCAACAGTGATAGTGCTTCTTCCGTCGCGACTAACCGAGGTGAGTGTACGAATGCCGGCGATACCATTGATAGATTCTTCAAGTGGTTCAGTAATCTGCGATTCAATTACATCGGCATTGGCTCCCACATAACTTGTTGAAACTGTTACGATAGGGCTGTCAACATTTGGATATTCCCTGACTCCAAGCGTCATCATCCCGATCACTCCGAAAAGAAGTATCAGTATCGACATGACTGTGGCCAAAACAGGCCGTTGAATACTTGTTGATGATAAACTCATGGCTGATCCAATTGACGAAGTTCAACTGACATTCCCGGACGTAGCTGAAGCAAACCGGTGGTGATCACTGTATCACCTTGTTGCAGACCTGATGTAATCTGAACCATTCTTTCAGTTCTTATACCTATCGTAACAATCTGAGGTTGGGCTTTTCCATTACGATACACATAAACTTTGTTTTTACCCATTTCTGGTATCAAGGCCTCAGACTTTACCTGAAGCACTTCCGAAAGATTCATCAGAGGTAGTTCAACGCGGGCAAAAGAACCTGGAATAACTTCTCCGGATTTATTTTCAAAAACAGCCCTGCCTGTTATGCTGCGTGATTGCATATCTATTACTGGTTCAATAGCGTAGATTTTTGCATTATATGTTTCAGCACTATTATCCACTTTAAAGTTGATACTTACACCTTTTTGTACATACTGCACATAACGTTCAGGCACACTAAACTCAATCTTCACCGGTTGAACACGAGCCAGTCGTACTATTTTTGTTCCCGGACTCACAAAACTTCCCTCGCTCAGATAACGCAACCCTACCAATCCGGCGAATGGTGCTTTGATACGGGTTTTTTCAAGCTGAGCCTCAATGAGAGAGGCCTCAGCTCTGAAGGCATTGAGCTCGGTAAGTACCTGATCATATGTTTGCTGACTTATACCTTGTTTTTCAAGCAACTGCCTTTGTCGTTCCTCACGTGTCTCTGCCAGTTTAAGCTGAAAATTATTCCTGTCGGCCTGAGCCAATAAATCAGCGTTGTTGATGGTGATGAGCAAGTCACCGGCTTTTACACTGCTACCTTCGGTAAAATGTATTTTGGTAATGCGCCCTGATGCCTCAGCAGAAATTTCAACTTGTTCGTCAGCCATAACACTGCCTGCCGCTACGAGCACATCATTAAGTGGTGCTTCGTGCATCACCATGGCATGAACGGGTAATACAACGGATTGTTTTCCTGAAACAAAGCCCGAACGATCGTTTTGTTTGCTCAACAAACCGGTCTTATTGAAAAGGATCAAGGCAAGCAATCCCAATGCCAGCAAGCCGCCTATAATAGTCTTAAAATGTTTTTTCATGATGAAGAATTGACAGTTGATTTGACAGGTGTAATTTCATTTCTGTTCCATTGCGACAAAAATAATTGATTTATTTCATTATTTTTTTGATGTACAAGTTTAAGGGCGTCTCACTCAAGTTGAAGTTATCAAGGAAATGTAACGATAATTATGGCAGTTGATTAACAGGATGAATATCAACAGTAATGGAAATTTCAATACCATGTATGGTATTTCTGAAGTTAAAAATACCATTCATGGAGCGGACTCGGCTGATGATATTTTTAACACCCATATGGTTATCACCTTTGTCGATGGCCTGTTGCAAGTCGAAGCCGATACCATCATCACGATAAATTAAATGGAGCTTTTGTTCCTTAAGACGCAAGGTGATATCGATAGTTGAAGCATTGGCATGTTTTATTGTATTATTGATTAGCTCGTTAGTAATACGATAAAAAATAAGTTCCATTGTAGGGCCTAGACGATGATCAGCAACATCGAAATGAGTTGTGATTTTAAGAAGATTCGTTGCATTTATGGTTTCTGTAAAGGTAGAAAGAGCCTTCGTTAAACCGAAATCGGCCAGTGTTTTCGGTGTGATATTGTTGGCGATGTTACGTGCTGAGTCAACTGCTTCATTGATCATACGATTGATGTGACTGATGAATTCTTTACGTTCATCGGTATCCTCTTCCATTCCATCCAGTTCGTTCACATACAGTTTAATGGCTGAAAGCAGAGGGCCAAGTCCATCATGAATTTCTTTTGCAAAGCGTTTTCTTTCTGTTTCTTCTGTTTCAATAATAGCGATACGTACTTTCTTATCAAGTTCTTTTCGTTCGCTGATGTTGCGAGCGATGCAGGTGATAAAAGGTTGGTCGTCAATTTCAACCAGTCTGCAATTAATCTCAACCGGAAACCGATTTCCAGATTTACTACGTAACTCAGTCTCAAAAATATATTTTCCTTTGGATCGAATGGTATGTATGTGATCCATAACACCTTCTGCTGAAGTACCTGCTTTTATCTCTTTAAAATAACGGTTCAGCAGTTCCTCACGTTTCATTTCGAGTCGGTCGCAGGCCGAGAGGTTTACTTCTACAATCTTACCTTCCAGAGTGAGAACAAAAACCTGATCGGAGCTGGTGTTGAAGAGCATCTGAAACCTACGTTCGATATTTTCTTTTTTCTTTTCAGCCGCAGCCAATCGTTTCAAAATCGTGCTGATGAGAGCTGTTCCTGTGAGCATTAAAACTGAAACAGCCAACCCGGCAGCATAGGGAATGAAAGAATCAGAAGCTAATGATGACACTCCGGCAAGAGCTAGCAATTGAAATAGACTTTCAAGTGCAAGGAGAGCCATTGCAGAGGCAATGAGCAACCAAGCAGTGCGATGTCGTGAATCCTTATAATAATTGATGACTACTGCAAAAGTAGCCAGTCGCAGCAGCATGGAAATACCAATAATCAGGATGATCAGCACTGGCTGTTAACTTTTTGGTTGCTCTTTGAGATAGTTTATTGCTTTAAGGAGGATCGGGTCAATTTCTTGATAAATGGGATAAAACCCAGCATCATCGAGTATGTTTCTGCCAACATATGCTTTGAATAACGTTCGGATGTATTTTTTACTTTCCGTACTGATAATAACTGGTTTGCTGATGCCTTTTTCTTCAGCTAATTGATATAGCTCCTTCAACATCTGATCGGTCATGTTGAATTGTGTTTTAAAGGCTTCTACATTTTTAAATTTCGATAATTCAGCACGCTTTGTGTCGGCATAATCGAAGGCATATTGAAAGATTAACCCACTATTAGCCAATCTGTTATAGAAGAACAAACTGCTATCACTCTCCAAAGGAACATACACATCAGGAGTAATTCCTCCGCCACCATAAACAATCTTACCTTTTGGAGTAATGTATTTAACAGTATCTGTTTGGTGGATGCTGTCGGCACTCATCATTTCTCCGTTATCGTAACGATCGAAAGACTCGTGGTGGTATTTTTCGAAGTCACCATCGTAAGGTTTCTGAATGGAGCGACCGGTAGGGGTGTAATAACGGGCAACTGTGAGGCGCAATGCTGAACCGTCTCGCATCGAAAGTTGTTCCTGAACAAGACCTTTGCCAAAAGATCGTCTCCCGATAATTGTGCCACGATCGTTGTCCTGTAAAGCCCCTGCAACAATTTCACTTGCACTGGCAGAGCCTTCATCAATGAGAACGATGATATCCTCTTCTTCGAATAAGCCGGAACGGTTGGCAAAACTAAACGACTTAGGGCGATTTTTACCTTGAGTATATACGATGAGTTTGCCTTGACTGAGGAATTCATCGGTTAAATCGGTTGCTGCTTTTAGATAACCACCCGTATTGCCGCGAAGGTCGAGGATTAACTGTGTCATTCCTTCATCTTTCAGCTGCTCAGCGGCATCAACAAATTCTTCATAAGTGGTTGCAGCAAATTTGTTGAGACGGATATATCCGATTTGTTTATTGACCATATATGAAGCATCAAGACTATAAGTTGGAATCACATCACGTGTTATGGTGAAATCGGTAAGACCTTCCATGCCGCGACGATGAATTTTAACCCTAACCTGTGTGCCTTTTTTGCCTTTAAGTTTTCGCATAGCATCACGGTTGGTAACTTTAACGCCTGCAACCAGTGAATCGTCAATAAATACAATGCGGTCGCCAGCCATGATACCAACTTTTTCTGATGGACCACCTTTCACAGGATTGATAACGGTTATGGTGTCTTTTTCAATGCGGAAAGAAACACCGATGCCTTCAAAACTTCCAAGCAATGGATCATTCATCTCATGAAATTCCTCTGAAGTAATGTACTGACTATGAGGGTCAAGTTTTTCCAACATGCCTTTTATGGCATTGTTTTCCAGCATTTCACTGTTTACGGTATCCACATAATCCTGCTCAATAAATTGCAGGATATTATCAAGTTTTCCTCCTTTTTGAACTGGAAGATAAAACGAAGATTCGTCGCCAGAAGCGGCAGAAGTCCCAATACGATATCCAAGATACAAACCTCCTGCCAGCACTACCGAAAACAATAACGGTAGATAGATTTTATATTTATTCATTTTTTAAAACTGCTATTAAATAGAAAAGCTTGAAGCCAAGCCTAAAAACAACGCAAAAGTAATGTTTATTGTTCAGTGTAACTCAACTCCATTACCAAACAGATCTCCTGTTTTGTTGACGAGTCGGCTAATATTGTTGGTTATGGCTATAGTGAAGAATCGAGTGAATTACACCAAAATAATTGAACGCTAACTTGGTAAACTTATAATCCTAAGGACTTAACCCAACTTGCAGCTTCGCCATCAAAAATCAAGAAATATCAGTCTAAATTCGAGTAAATTTGACCTGAAAAGTCTGTATTTTCAACATTAGTTTTTGTAAGATACTGATATTCAGTTAAGGTATTTTCGAAAAATGATTTGTAGTCCCCAAGGGGGTATTGACTATCAATGATTTATGCAATTACTTTGCAGGCATGTATTTCAAAGTATCCATGCGTACCAATCCTGCCACAGGCATCTACTCGGGTTATTACCGTTTAGTTGAAAGCTATCGCAATCAAAGCGAGAGGGTTTGCCATCAGACAATTCTGAATGCAGGATATCTTGACGGACTGACTACCGATCAGTTGAACCTTATCCAGAAGATACTTACTGCCAAAGTAACCCAAAACGACAAGCCCCTGTTCGAGCTCCCCTCCACCAATGACCCAATGGTGAAGCACTATGTTGATGAGTTCTACCATCGGATGGTTGCTGAAAAACGAATCGACACATTTGTGGAGAAAAAAGAAAAGAAGGTCACGAAAAATGGCAAAGACCTGCAAATGATCGATTTGAACAGCATCCGCAACAAAGATGTCCGCGAGATTGGAGCCGAATGGCTTTCATATCAAGCCATAGGGCAATTGCAGATA
>Ga0351838_1200_pt2 | contig 10352 bp, 10 predicted proteins | sample BONcelHFGM3001E3_FD_206742 | JGI IMG/M metagenome (GOLD analysis project Ga0351838, IMG submission 206742) | Enriched cells from coal bed in the Powder River Basin, Montana, United States - BONCAT cells FGM rep1 HSBNCT.FGM.300.1.E3 ... | reverse complement strand
ACGACAGCACGCACAAGGCCTGGGATCTCACTGCGTTTCATGACCACGGTCACGCCGCCGTTGCGCTGCTCGCAGTTGGTGTCAAGTTTTTTAAAATACTCAAGGACCTTGCCGTTATCACTTGTGACAAAGCTATAGCTGAATATCTCCTCGTTTTCGGATACTTTGACCTGCTCTATGGTCTTCTCGCCGATAACAATGCCGTTATCTATGATGTAGATACGGTCGCACATCAGCTCCATTTCCGAGAGCAGATGGCTTGAGATAAACACGCCTACACCTGCATTTCGGGCGAGGTATTTTAAAAGATCGCGCAATTCCTTGATGCCGATGGGGTCAAGCCCGTTAGTCGGTTCGTCAAGAACAAGCAGTTTTGGCATATGCAGCAAGGCCTGCGCGATGCCGATACGCTGACGCATACCGAGAGAATACGTTTTCACTTTATCTTTCGCGCGTGCGGACATTTTGACAAGCTCTATCACCTCATCGATGTTTCTTGTTTTGTCACCGTCGTACATCGATGCGTAATACTCAAGATTCTGCCTGCCTGTCATCCTCTTATACAGATCCGGGTTTTCGACGATGCCGCCCACATGCTGCATGGCATTCTCAAAATCTTTTTCCACATCGTGCCCAAGAATGCTGATCTTTCCGCTTGTGATGGTAAACAGCCCCATGACGGTTTTGATGGTTGTGGTTTTCCCCGCACCGTTCGGGCCTAAAAATCCGACGATCTCTCCCGAATCGACTGTGAGCGAAACATTATCGAGAATCTTTCGTTTCTTCATCACTTTTGTGAGGCCCTCGATTTTTAACAGTTCCACGTAAGCTCCCTTTCCCGCTTATCAGTGCGTGTGTATTCCTTTTTGTAGACGCATAGGATCAGCTCTTAGTTCCCGCGCTCTTACAAAAATTTTATCACAAAAATTATGAAATATATAGAGGGCATGTAAAAAATAACTCCAGTAAAGAACACACACCACATAGCTTTGCCGCTTATAAAGCTGATCACTACTTCTGTCAGGATATCTATGACTTTGCGCTTATACAGATTACCCACACTTTTTTACTCTTTTAGCGGGGTTGCCGAAAAATTTGATCTGCTCCGGCATAAAAAAAATAATGTTAATGTTAATTCTTTATTATCTTTAAACGATATTATATGTGTATGATAATATTTTTTTTCTGGATATGCTGAGGATGTTTCATATTCATCTGATTTGGTATGCACCATAATAACAGCGAAAACCACTGTTCACCAAAAAAAGACAAGGAGTCAGTCAATGGACAAAAACACCATGCTAAACGCGTTGAAAATAGTTCTCCCCATGGTCAAAGACCTGGTGCAGGAGGAAGTCTTCATTTCCATATTGGACCGCGAACAATACCTGCATGTTTTCCCCGATGAAAGAGTTCCTTTAAAGGTCTATGTTGGGGGCCAAGTTAATCCGGATGATCCCGCAATTACTGCGATGGACACCAAGAGCATCAAGCTTGGATTTTGTCCAAAAGAATGGTACGGCTTTTTGATCAAGGCCATCTGCTATCCGTTGATCGATGATAACGGCGAGGCCTATGCGGCAATAGGCGTCGGTAAGAGCATGGAAAAGCAGGACACGGTTTATCAATCGACCGAACAGATTTTTAACGCGCTGCGGCAGGCGAATTCAGGAATAGAAGATATCGCCCACGGCTCCATGAAACTGGTTGAGACAATAAATAAGGTTGTCGACATCACAAATGATACGGATGAAAAAATACGCGCGACGAATGAAATCCTCTCCACGATTCAAAGCATATCCCTGCAATCCAATCTTTTGGCATTGAATGCGACAGTTGAAGCAGCCAGGGCAGGAGACGCAGGCCGCGGCTTCAGTGTGGTGGCTTTGGAAATGAAAAAACTGGCTCGGTTAACAGGCGATTTGGCAGAAAATGTTTCGCAAACGCTGTTAAAGATCAAACACTCCACTGAATTGATCCAAAAAGAGGTCAATAACACCGCTGAGATTGCAGAATCGCAAGCGGCTGCAACCGAGGAAATAACGGTTACCATTGATGAGATCAAAACAGCTTCCGAAAAATTGACGGACATCGCCAAGATCATTTAAAGGGATACGATTTCTGGATGAGACAGTATGTGAACAGGGGCTCAAGGTTGAAGCGCTGATTGCTTAGCAAGAAAACCGAGATGATAGTGTGCCAATTTGCCATAAATAATGCCGCATCAGCGGCGTTTTTATACGCGAATTGCAAAGGGATCCTTTGGCGGGGTGCGGGAGCGGCGCTTCTGCAGGTTTGACTAAAAATAACTCGCGGTCACAGCAGCATTTCTTTGTGCTTGCGGCAGCGCCGCTCGTCTGTCATAATTGTACACAAACAGCAAAGGAGCAATACCGGTGAAAGATATCCTGCTCACAGGCGGAGCCGGAGGGCTCGGTTCAGCCGTTTGCATGTATTTTGCGCAGCGCGGCTGCCGTGTGTTCTGCTGCGATATAACAAGTCCGCAACAAGTGCATGAACATATCGTGCCGTTTGACATGGATGTGCGCAGCGCACAGAGCATACAGCGCGTATGTGATGAACTAACCGCCATTTCGGGCGGGCTTGACGCCGTGATCCATATGGCAGGCGTCTACATGATGGATTCTTTCGCGGAGATCAGCGAGGAACGGCTTGCCGCAATGCTTGACATCAACCTTTTGGGTGTGTACCGCGTCAACAAGGTATTCCTGCCGCTGCTGCGTAAAGGCAACGGCCGTATTATCATCATCACCAGCGAACTTGACGGCCAAAAACCGCTGCCGTTCAGTGGCGTCTATGCGCTTTCAAAAACAGCGCTCGGGTACTATGCGGATGCGCTGCGGCTCGAGCTGCAGCTGCTCGGCGTAACCGTCACCAAGGTGCGCTCGGGCGCGTTTCAAACGCAGCTGCTTGATACCTCGATGCAGGAAATGGAGCGCATGTGCGCGCACACAAGGCTGTACAAAACAAGCGCGGACAAACTCCGCGCCGTGATGCAGCGCCGCATGAAGGCTTCGCGGCTTCCGGCTGAACTCGCAAAGCTGCTGTACCATATCGCCACCGCACGCCGCCCAAGACCTGTCTATACCATCAATGCAAGCTTTGAGCTCCGGCTCTACAGCCTGCTGCCGCGCCGTGTGCAGGCTTTTTTGATACGGCGGCTGCTCGGATGAAATCTGTTCTGTCAAAGCATACTTTTACGCAGTCTTTCCCAGTCCGCTTCCTTGAACCCGACGAGCACCCTATCGCCCGTCACCATGATCGGGCGCTTTAAAAGCATGCCGTCCGAAGCGAGCAGCGCAAACTGTTCATCCTCGCTCATATCTGCCAGCTTGTCTGCCAGCCCCAATTCACGGTAGCTTAAGCCGCTCGTGTTGAAAAACCGGCGCAGAGGCAGCCCGCTTTTCGTGTGCCAGCTGCGCAGCTCATTTTCTGCTGGGTTCTGCGCCTTGATGTCGCGAAATTGATAGCCTATCCCCGCTTCATCGAGCCATTGCTGCGCGCGCCGGCAGGTCGTGCAGCGCGGGTAACACACAAACAGGTTTTTCATCATATTCACCTCGTATGCCCATTGTACCACATATGCGTGGCCTTTTTTGCATCACGAAAGCTTTCTTTCAAACCGGCGGTACAGCGCCCATATCCACAAAACCGACGTTATCAACGCGGGGAAGAGCAGCAGCCAGTCGGCATGTGCGCACATCATAGCCATCCAGTATGAGGGGAGCGGCGCGAACAGGTACTGCGCCCAGGAATCAAGGAAGAACGGCACAAACAGCCCGAGCAGATACAGCCCCGATAGCTTGCCGAGCGCCATGCCTTCCACGCGGTTGTGCGAGAACGCGAACAGCAACAGCGACACGGCGACGCTCTGCAGGCAGGAGAGCACGCTGGCCGCAAGCAGCATCGGCACGTTCCAAACCGTCAGCGCAAAAATGGCCGTAAAAACAACAGAGGCGGCAAGCGACAGCACGGCCGGAAACACGAGGCGCGAGATGATATAGCCGCGCTTGCCCACAGGCGTGACCGCGAGGTAGCTCGCCATATTCTCGTCGTATTCGGTGAGCATCACGAGCGCGGAGACAAAGCAGAATATATACGGCGTGACGATGCAGAGAAAAAGGTCGAAAAGCAGGTAATACGGCGCGAGCACCGCGGGCTCCGTGCCCTGCGCGGTCAGCAGCCCTTCCGCGAACGGCACGCCGAAGCGGAAAAGCAGCCCCGTCAGAACGGGCGCGAAGCACACGGCGATGAGCATGTCGTCTTGTCTGATTTGCCGTATGAACACCGCAAACGATTTAAAAAGCACCTTCACAGCTTGACACCCCCCAGCGACGCAAACGCCCTTTCTGTGGCGCGGCACGCGTATACAGCGGCCATCACCGCCCACGCGAGCAGCATAAGCAGCGCAAACAGCGCATGCGGGCCGCCCACAAGCAGCTCTATCATGCACACGCCCGGGTGCAGCAGCAGCCAGACAGACGAAAAGCCAAATACATACGCAATGGCCGGTATGTTGACGATGATCTGCACGGGTATTGTCAGCAGTATGAATTCGTTAAGCGTTTTGACGCGTACCGCGACAGCAAGGCCCAAAGCCGAGAACAGGCACGAGCCCAGCACAACGCCTAAAAGATAATACAGCGGGCTTGCGATCACGCGCCCGAAAATACCGATCGCGAGCGCCACAGCGGTGGAGATCAGCGCGATGGACAAAAGCTTGGAAAGCACATAATCGCGCACTTTGATGGGTGCGACGGCAAGGCTGTCAAGAACGCGCTCGCTTTTCTCAAACAGCACGATGGCGCCCATGAAGAACAATCCCATCGCCGCCGGGTCGGTGAACACCATCAGCACGCCCGCCTTTTGCCGCCAGCTTTCAGGAAACGCGGCGAGCAGCCCGATATAAATCAGTGAGAACACGAGATACAAAAAATAGAAACCGTATTTGAACTGGAAGCGCACGTCGCCGCGCAGCAGCGCCCAAAGCCTCATTGCAACCGCCTCCCCGTGATCTCCATGAATATATCGTTCAATGTGGGCTCGCTGCTGTGAATGGAAAGCAGTGCATTCTGCTTGATCAGCGTTTGCAGAAACGTGTCTTCGCCCGTCTTATCAAGCGGTGTGTGCGCCGTCACCTCTTTGCCGCCCTTTGTGTACGTGTATTCTATTTTGGCCGCGCCTTTGGACATAATAAGGTTTCTTGGCGTATCGAGCGCGCGCAAGCGCCCGTCCACGATGAATGCTACGCGTCCGCACAGCTCGGTCGCGTCGTACATGTTATGTGTGGTCAGTATGATGGTTTTGCCCTTTGCCTTTTCTTCAAGTATGATGTCTTTCATCACACGCGCGTTCGAAGGGTCAAGCCCTGATGTGGGTTCGTCGAGAAACAGTATCGCTGGGTCGTGAAGCAGCGCCTTGATGAAATTCAGCCGCGTCTTCATGCCTTTTGAGTAATCCGCCACCTTTTTGTCCGCCTCGCCCAAAAGCCCTACGCTTTTGAGCAGAGCATCCGCGTCCCGCTGCTTTTTGTAGAGCGAACCGAAAAACTTAAGATTTTCGCGCGCCGTCAATTTTTCGTATAAACTCGGAAACTCAAAATCAACGCCGATGTGCTCATGGAACTGGCTGCCATGGCGGCACACCTGTTCGCCGTTCACGGTGACGATGCCGGAGTAGCTTTTTATAAGCCCCGTCAAAATCTTTTGCAGCGTGCTCTTCCCCGCGCCTGAGGGCCCTAGAAACCCGAATATCTCGCCGCGCGCCACATCAAAAGCCATGCCCTCAATGAACGGCTTTTGGGTATAGCTGAACCGCAAATCCTTCACGCTGATCATTGTACGCCTCCTTCAAACATCTGCAGCACAACGCCGTGTATCAGTATTTTAAGCGCCTTGTCGAAAACTTCTGTACCGATCTCCCGCCTGTACATCATCGTTGCAAACAGCGCGCGCAGCGCGGCGCTGAACAGCTTTAAGTTCTCTTCGCTGATACCTGGCACCAACGAGACAAGGTACTGCACGCTTAAATCGTCCCTTACTTTATGCGCTTCTATGGCCTCCTTCGGCAGCTTTCTGAAAAGCAGCTCCAGATCGCCGTCCATCATAAAGCGGTAGAGAAATGAGCTTTCGATGCTTTTATAGAGGCCAAATATCATCTCCGTGATCTGCGCAGCGCCTGCGCCGTCATCAAGCTTTTCTATCTGCGCGTGGAGTTTTGCATGTGTTTTGTCGTGAAATGCGATAAACACGTCAAAGAACAACAGCTCTTTCGAGGCGTAAAACAGGTAGAACGTGCCTTTAGGTATATTCGCTCTGCGCACTATTTCATCGACCGTGGTCTTTTTCAGGCCGTATTGCGCAAGGCACTCTTCTGCGACTTCTATGAGCCTGTTTTTAATATATTCGCGTTCCGTACCGGAAAATGATCTGGGCATAATCAATATCCTTTTGACTATTTATGTTTTTATAGTCACATTGTATATTGTGTTTGTTATTCTGTCAAATAAAAAAAGAGCGGGGTTTTAAGCCGCTCCGTCAATCATTCCCTACAACTCGTCCTCCTCATAAGCCACGCCGAAGTCAGCGCGCAGTTTATCAAGCATTTGTGCAATTTTTAGCGTTTCGTCAAGCGGCATTTCCGGCGCTTCTTTGAGCCCCTGCAACATACAGCGCTGGACGGCCTCTGCTTCGTACTGGAAGCCCCAGGTTGGGAACGGTTCTTCAAAAACCTCCTGCTCTTCGCCATCGACCAGAAGCGCGGCGCGGCTTGGATGCCACCAGTCTCCCTCCCCGATGATCACACTGCCTTTAGAGCCGCTGACAACGGCTCTGTTGTCAAGCGCAAGCGCGATCGCGCTCGAAAGCACCGCGATGGCTCCGTCTTCATACGCGAGCGTAAACGCGTTGCACATGTCGATGCCGTTTTCCACACGCGCGAAGGCTGACGATTTATTCGGGTCGGCGCCAAACACAGCAAATGCCAGTGCAAGAGGATAAATGCCCACATCGAGCAGCGCACCGCCGGCCATAGAGCGGTTGTACCGCCATGCATTCTTCTCCTCGCGGTCATAACCGAAAGAGGCATGCAGCATTTTGGGCGTACCGATGCGTCCCTGTTTTATCCATTCAAGTGATTTCTTTATGGCAGGAAAAAAACGCGTCCACATACCTTCCATGAAAAAAACATTTTTCTCTCTTGCTTTTTTGATCATTGCCTCAGCTTCGCGTGCATTGACGGCAAGCGGTTTTTCACACACCACCGCACGGCCCGCACCTAAAAACATCAGCACATCACGCATATGCATCGTGTGCGGTGTGGCCACATAGACGATATCGATGCTGCTGTCGAGGGCCATTTCCTCATAGCTGCCGCAGCTTTTCTCAAAGCCGTATTGCGCCGCAAACGCCCTTGCTTTTTCAAGGCTGCGAGAGGCCACTGCCGCCGGCTGTGCCCCTTTGACATGCATAAGCCCTTCGGCAAAGCGGTGGGCGATCTTTCCCGCACCGGCAATGCCCCATCTTGTTTTTTCCATATTATCTCCCTTATCAGCCGTGCAACACCGGCCTTTGTCTGTTTGTTTTTGCCACCGATACCTGTATATCCAGCGCGGACAGCACTGCAAGCTGGTCTGCCGCAATACCGTCGTCGGTCATGAGCATGCCTGTTTCCGAAAGGTCGGCAAAGCGGCAAAAGCTCTGTTTGAATAGTTTCGAAGAATCCGCCAGCACGATACAGCGGTCAGCCGCCGCGATGATCCTTCTTTTCAAGCCTGCATCCGCCATGCTGACAGTATAGAGCCCGCCGTCGCGCCCGACAGCGTTCACGCCCACAAAAGCAAGATCGAAGCGAAAGCGTTCGAGCATATCTTCTGCGGCAGGCCCGCGGCATGACAGTCCGCTTTTTTTAAGCTCACCGCCGATCAGTATCACCGTCACGAATTGCCTCTCCATGAGTTCTCTTGCGATAGGAACGGAATGGGTGAGCGCGCCGATATGCTGCGAGGCAGGCACACAGTTTGCAAGCATCATCACTGTTTCATCTGCGTCAAAATACACCGTCGTGCCGTCACGGATGCATGATAGTGCTTTCTTTGCAACTGCATATTTGCCTTCTTTGCCGGCCAAGATGGTGTTTTCGGTTTCCCGATCCGGCCGAATATCGTTGGCAGGCAGGCTGCCGGGCAGCGCGCCGCCGTGGGTGCGTACTACGCAGCCTCTTGCGCAGAGGCTCTCAAGGTCGCGCCGTATGGTCATTTCTGCAACGCCGAAGCTGCGGCTTAAGGCGCTGACCGTGGCTTCGCCATCACGGTGCAAAAGCTCAAGGATCTGCATCTGGCGCTTTTGTTTGAGCATCCCCTCTGTCCCTTTCTGCGGCCTGCATATTGATTGTATCCCTTAATGGTTTTATTATACTATATATTGTAGTAAGTGCAAGGCATTATGGCAGTTCCGACTCAAGATCACAGCCTGCGCCGTGCGCTTTTCTGAAGACTTGGAAATTTTTGATACTTCATTGCGGCATCTTTAAGTGGAGGGGCAGTGATATTTCATACGAACTAAACACTCTTTACTGCAGAAAAGCCCCTGCAGGGCATGCCCTGCAGGGGCTTTTCTATCACTCACCTAGTATTTTCCGAAATCATCATCGCTGAGCACGACCGGTTGATCACTGTTCTTATCAGACGGTGATGCGTCGTTTGCTGCACGTATAGACTGTGTTTCGTCCGGCGCAGACGTGTCAGTTTGAGGCTTAGAAGCGTCAACCCCGGCTAAATCCTCCTGTCTGAACTTGAACCTGCCGACCATTGCTTTAAGATGCTCTGCCTGAGCTGCAAGTTCTTGCGAAGATGCTGCAGCTTCCTGTGCTGTGGCTGAGCTGTTCTGTACGACCGTTGCAAGCTGCTCGATACCTTTATCGATCTGCGCGATACCTGTGGCCTGTTCGCTGGATGCCTCTGCGATCTCGCTCGAAAGCGTCACTGTTTTCTGTATCCCTTCCACGATGCTGTTCAGAGCGGCAGCTGTTTCGTCTGCGATCTTGGTACCGGCGGCTGTTTTGCCGATCGAGCCTTCGATGAGCTCTGCCGTTTCATGCGCCGCCTTCGCGCTCCTCGCCGCAAGATTGCGCACCTCCTCGGCAACGACGGCAAAGCCCTTGCCGTGAACGCCTGCGCGCGCAGCTTCGACGGCAGCGTTCAAGGCAAGAATATTGGTCTGGAATGCGATATCGTCGATGACCTTGATGATCTTTGAGATGCTTGAGGACGACGTATTGATCTCTTCCATGGCATTTTGCAGCACTGGCATTAAGATTGCCCGCAGAGAATGCTTTAAGTACGGCGGATGATTCGTTGATCGGTGCGATCATTGCATCGAGCGTGGTATTGATGCCTTCCACGATTTTACGATAAGCACCCTGATGCTTTTGTGCATCCGCGCGGACAGAAAGCCGGCCTTCTGTTGCTGCATCGATGAGTATGTTTGTATCATCGGTAAGCGCTTGTAAAGATTTGAGTATGGTTCTGACGGCTTCCCGCATCTGGCCGATCTCATCCTTCTGGGTCGTGCCAGTAATCTCAAAATCTGTATCTCCGGCAGCAAGCTGCTTGATCCTGCCGGTCAATCGCTTGACAGGCTTGCTTATGCCCCGAGACATCAGCACCCCGATGAGGACCGCGAGCAGCAGCAATGCCCCTGTGGAAATCAACGTGATAGACATGACCTCTTTTGCTGTTCTCTCGTTCATACTGTTGATAGTGGACGCATCGCTTGTGATCGAAAAAGCCAGTTCCTTCAAGGTGATATCCATTTGTGTCTCAAGGGTTCTATAATCTCCGTACACTGTCAGCTCTTTGGCCAGCTCCTGTATGTTTCCCGATTTTGCTTTTTCTAAAAGCCTGTCAAGAAGTTCTGAAAAGCTTGCCAGTGCTGTTTTGAACCTGTCTAACCGGTCTTTGTGCTCGCTTGACATCAAAGCTTCAACCATGCCCATATTTGAGTCCATCTGTTTTCTGCTGGTCTCGATTTTTGAATAGTAGGCAGCGGTGATGGCGCTGTCGGGATCAAGCACCAGCTGGCGAACCTGATTGCATACTTCCTGAAAGCTCTTTTGAGCATCAGCGGCATTTCTTAACGGCAACAGTATGTTGGAGTACATTTCGCTGGAAGCTGTACTGACCTGCTGTAAGCTCAACGCTGCATAGGCCCCCATTCCGGTGCTAAGCAGAGCAATGATCAAAAAAGCAACCGCAAAAAAAGAGCACGTCTCATAGGGAATATAAAAATCCCCACAAAACATCTAGCAGCGATTTAGAAAATTGATATGATTAT
>Ga0351838_1203_pt1 | contig 10425 bp, 7 predicted proteins | sample BONcelHFGM3001E3_FD_206742 | JGI IMG/M metagenome (GOLD analysis project Ga0351838, IMG submission 206742) | Enriched cells from coal bed in the Powder River Basin, Montana, United States - BONCAT cells FGM rep1 HSBNCT.FGM.300.1.E3 ... | reverse complement strand
ACATACTGGCCCTGATTGCCTTATCTAGAGGGCCTTTCTCAAGTACAACATTTTCACCGGTGAGCAGATCCGTTCCGATACACACAAAAGGAACGGGCAGCTCGTTAAAATTGCTGATGTGGTAAAAAGGACTGGTAAGTCGTGTGAGCAGTAAATTTATTCTCTGGCCCGAAACCAGGCCCTGCTTCAGGTTAACTTTACGTTTTACAAAAGGAAAAGTGAGAATAAATCGCTCAGCATTATACTTTTCCTCGGTAGGTATGTATTTACGAGGCAATTTGTCGTTCATCACCTCGTTCCAGTTTTGACTTTGAACAAGACTTTTCATCGAATCAGGGTGGTAACCCATGGCATATAGCCCGCCAACGATGCTACCCATGCTTGTTCCGCCCACATAATCAAATTGCAGACCAGCCTCTTCAAACACCTTTAGTGCACCAATGTGTGCAAACCCTTTGGCCCCTCCCCCGCTGAGAACAAGTCCTAATGAAGGTCTTCTGACAGGAATAGTATCAGCCTTTGAAGCCAAAGGACTTACTATCATGAAAATAAAAATAAATAAAGCTGCTTTAACAACAGGTTGATTTTTGTGTTCCACATCAAACATCTCAAAGTTTTGGTTCAAACGTTTCAAATGGAATATTGAGCTTTGTAAAAAGGAGATAAAAATTGCTGTATTCAACCTGGCTGCTTAAATTCCTGGCCACAACCTTGTAATTTGCATTGCCACTTAATCCCAGTGTGTCGGCAATATTGATGATAAATGACTCTGATGCTTCATTAATGACTGACACATTTAAGCGTCGCTCACTAATCCTTTCAATTCTCCATACACCCACGGTATCAAGCGTCAATACTGCCGTTTTGTCTCCATAGGCTGAGAAGTTGTACACAATCATGAAGGTGTCCGGCGGATTAATAATCGGACTCTGGTATGAATAGGTGGTCACACCTGGATATCCGCTTTCGAATTTCCTGCATGATCCCACAGCTAAAAGAACTGCTATCAGGATGATTGTGACGCCAAAGACACCTTTCATGCAGCCAAATTAGCACATTTTAACCATCAATTGCAACTTTTCCGTGACAATTCTTATATTTTTTTCCACTTCCGCACGGACATGGTTCGTTTCTGCCAACTTTCTTTTCAGCAACAATGGGTTGGGTTACCTCCTGATGCTGAGTATTGGAGTGGGCCTGCGACAAAAGGTCGGAACGTTCTTCTTTCATCTTACTGCGATCGAGCCCTCTGGGCCGCTGCGCTTCGCGCACCTGAGTGTGGTCCTGCACCGGTATGTCGGCCCTCATCAGGAACGAAATCACATCTTTGTTGATCTTATTTACCATCGTCTTAAACAGGTTAAAAGACTCAAATTTATAAATCAGCAAAGGGTCTTTTTGTTCGTATGTGGCATTCTGAACCGACTGTTTGAGTTCGTCAAGTTCACGCAGGTGTTCCTTCCATGATTCGTCAATAAGTGCGAGGGTGATGTTTTTCTCGATAGACAGGATTACCTCCCTGTAACCGTTTTCGACAGCTCTTTTCAGGTTAACAACTACCTGCATCCCCTTTTGTCCATCAGTAATAGGGATCGCGATGTTCTCATATTGTTTTTGTTTTTCAAAGACATCTAAGATCACCGGCATAGTCTTTTCGCCTATTCTTCTCGATTTCTCGCGGTAAACAACGGTTGCTTTCTCGAACAACAAATCATTTAGATGTTCGATGCCCGTATTGAGGAATGAATCTTCGCTAAAAGGTGGTTCAATGCCCATGTTCCTGATCACGTCCATCCTGATTCCTTCGTAATCGCGACTTTCCTGATGCTGTGCAAGCATTGCTTCGCCCAGGTCATAAAGCATATTTGAGATATCAACGGAAAGGCGGTCGCCAAAAAGTGCATGGCGTCGCTTTTTATATATTACTTCGCGCTGCGAGTTCATGACATCGTCATATTCGAGCAATCTTTTACGGGTTCCGAAGTTATTTTCTTCTACCTTCTTCTGTGCACGCTCGATTGATTTTGTAATCATAGAGTGCTGAATAACCTCACCCTCTTTCAGACCAAGGCGATCCATCAGGCCGGCAATTCTGCCCGAACCAAACATACGCATGAGATCGTCTTCCAGCGATACAAAAAACTGTGAAGTACCGGGATCTCCCTGACGACCCGAACGTCCCCTTAACTGCCTGTCCACGCGACGCGAATCATGTCTTTCTGTACCAAAAATGGCCAAACCACCGGCTTCACGGACACCAGGCCCAAGTTTAATGTCGGTACCACGTCCCGCCATATTGGTGGCAATAGTTACCACACCTGCCTGCCCGGCTTCTTTAACAATCTGGGCTTCGCGCTGATGAAGCTTGGCATTCAACACATTATGTTCGATTCCCTTGCGTTTGAGCATCCTGCTCAGCAATTCGGAGGTTTCAACAGAGGTAGTTCCTACTAGTACGGGTCTCTTTTTTTGAACAAGATTTTCAATCTCGTCAATTACTGCATTGAATTTCTCACGCTTGGTTTTATATACTAGGTCTTCTGAATCAATACGTGCGATAGGCCTGTTGGTGGGAATAACAATAACGTCCAATTTGTAAATATTCCAAAACTCACCAGCTTCGGTTTCGGCAGTACCCGTCATACCTGCCAGTTTGCCATACATCCTGAAATAATTTTGAAGGGTTATGGTGGCATAAGTTTGTGTGGCAGCTTCAACTTTTACATTCTCTTTGGCTTCGATTGCCTGATGCAGGCCATCAGAATAACGCCGGCCTTCCATGATACGGCCGGTCTGCTCATCCACGATCTTGATTTTGTTTTCCATGATAACATACTCTACATCCTTCTCAAAAAGGGTGTAGGCTTTTAAAAGCTGATGCACAGTATGGAGCCTTTCCGACTTGATCGTAAAGTTTCTTATCATGTCGCTTTTCTTTTCAAGGGCATCTCTTTCGGGGAGTTGTTGCTTCTCCAGATCAGCAATCTCAGCGCCAACATCGGGCAGGATAAAGAATGCAGGGTCGTTATATGACTCGGTGAGCAAGTCAATACCTTTTTCGGTTAATTCGACTGAATTATGCTTTTCGTCAATAACAAAGAACAATTCATCATCAATGACGTGCATGTTTTTTGCTTGTTCCTGAAGATAAAAACTTTCCGTTTTCTGCATCAGGCTGCGCATGCCTTCCTCACTAAGGAACTTGATCAATGCAGTGTTTTTGGGCAATCCCCGATAAGCCCTGAACAAAAGCTCACCGCCTCTTTTTGTGTCGGTATCCTTTGTCTGGTTTTGCAGTATTTTCTTGGCTTCTGCCAGAATCGAAGTCACCAGGCTGCGCTGTGCCTGATAAAGTTTCACTACGTCTGGTTTCAGTGCATCAAATTCCTGAAGGTCGCCTTTTGGGGTTGGACCGCTGATGATGAGGGGCGTTCTGGCGTCGTCAATAAGTACAGAGTCAACCTCATCCACAATGGCATAATGATGTTTCCGCTGAACAAGTTCATCAGGATTGCCTGTCATATTGTCACGCAGGTAATCGAATCCGAACTCGTTGTTGGTTCCATAGGTGATATCTGCCTGGTAGGCTTTACGCCTTGCCTGGCTGTTGGGCTCGTGTTTGTCAATGCAGTCAACGGTAAGGCCGAGAAACTCATACAACATACCCATCCATTCCGAGTCGCGCTTGGCCAGATAATCGTTAACGGTGACCACATGAACACCCTTACCGGCCAGTGCATTGAGATAAACAGGAAGGGTAGCAACCAGTGTTTTTCCTTCACCTGTTGCCATTTCAGCAATTTTACCCTGATGAAGCACAATACCGCCAATGAGCTGAACATCATAGTGTACCATATCCCATGTAACTGTGTTGCCTCCAGCCATCCACGAATTGCTGTAATATGCTTTGTTTCCCCTGATTGTCACATTCTCGCGTGTGGCTGCAAGATTGCGGTCAAACTCATTTGCTGTAACTTCAACCTCAGCATTTTCCTTAAACCTTCGGGCAGTTTCCCTCACTACGCTGAATGCTTCTGGCAGCAGTTCATTTAAGGCAAGTTCGGTTTTCTCGTATTGCAGCTTATCAAGCTTATCTATCTTTTCGTAGATCTTTTCCTTCTCTTCAGCCGACATGTCCGGATTTGCATCAAGCTCTGCCGCAAGGGCTTGTATCTCATTTTGCTCCGTCTCAATTCGATTTTTAAGAAAGGCTTTAAACTCATTGGTTTTTGCCCTTAAGGCATCGTTATCCAATTTTTTAACCGCCTCATTGGCCGTAAGTGTTTTCTGTAAAAGGGGATTTATAGCTTTCAGGTCACGGCTTGCTTTGTCGCCCAGCCATTTTTTAAACAATCCAAACATATAATTGTAATTTCTCTTGTTTAATCAAATATCGTTCCTTTTCGGGTGGAAATAAAAACTTCTCACTTCCCGATCAGCTTTTTCACCACAAAAGTAATTAATTATCTGCTGGGCTTTTGTTTCAGTTTGTATTGGCCTGCCGGATCAGGCGACGGATATGTGCCTCGAGGCCTTGTTTGGGCGAAGGTGCCGGAGCCATACCAACCCTGTTTCCGGGCAGCAAAATAATAAACTCGGGAAATGATTTAATGTTATAATCCTCCAATACCGTCCACTGATCAGCCAGGTCTAACAACAACCATTGAAACCTGTTCTCAAGAAATATTTTTCGTGTTTCCTGGAAACTTAGACTGGTAGCAATTGTCACGATTCTAACCTGATCGCCAAATTCCTCGGTCAGCTTCTGCAGGTCATCAAAAGCAGCATTGCACGGCTGGCAGTCCTTTTTTACAAAATTGACTATTGTAACTTTGTCATTAGTAAGTTCGCTGACCGTATAAAATGTGCCCGTCTGCCCTGAAAGCTTAAACCCGGGAGCCTGCGAACCAAAGGACAGATGTCCGTTTACCCTGAGCAATCCGGCAGCAATTTGTCGGTGTTCGGGAATTGAAGAAACTCTACTCATCTGGCTTAAAACTTCCTTGATGTCATGTTGGTTAAATGACCTGTCGAAGTAGAGCTCCCTGAGGTTGCTAAGCAACACCAACTCAAGCAGGTTTTCGCTATTTGCAAGCAGCTGGTCTCTGCGCAGCAGGCTTTTAACAGCGGGCAACCCTCTTGAAAGATGCTCCTTTATGTCGTCCTGACTCCACAAGCGACTGTTGTTCAGGTAGGAATGAAAAACCTGACTGAAAAGCCCCATGTATTCGACATTCGCATATAATATGCTCTGATTTTGAATATACCGTTCAATGATTGCCTGCATACTCATTTGCTGGGAAACCAGTTCCAGAGTAGCTATTTTATACCGGGTATAATCCTTAACATAATGGTGTGCAAAAACTGGAATACGCTGATTGATGACAGCCCGCAAGGTATCTACGAGGGCTCTGCTACGTTTTTTATACAGGTCATTAAAGTGCTGAAGGATAAAGGTATTCACAATAAGGTTAATGGTCAGCAATTGATCGTAAGCCCCCTTATCATCTGACGAAACTATCTGATAACGAAGAGGCTCACGTTCATAATAAGACAATTGTTCGAAATCTTGCTTGTCGTCAAGCTGAATGGTATAAGAACAACCCGGAAGAAGCAGAATTTCTGCCCTGTCGGGACCTGCTGCCAATTGTGCATAGGAGGGCTTATCAAGCGAAGCCCTGAGTTCAAAACGCCCTCTGAAATCTGTCGTTGTTGAAGTGACCATCTTTTGTGCTCCTGAAATATGATCTTCTATCAATATCAAACGGATAAGCACGCCTGAATGGTTGGCCTTTCCATTAATCACCACTTCCGAAGCATGTGCTCCGAACATACCAAAAACACAAAAAAGCAACAGTAATAACCTCAGCATAACAGTCAATTTCGATTCATGAACGGTTTTTGATTTCAGCTTATTGTAAGGTCAATACCATTTGGAACAAACTGACTGGCATCTCCCCCATTTCTGATTACGTCCCTGATTACGGATGAAGTCAACGAAGTGTGCTCGGGAAGGCTAAGCATAAATACCGTTTCAATTTCGGGATGCATCATTTTGTTGACCTGTCCGATTCCCCGTTCAAACTCAAAATCAGCTGAAGTTCGCAACCCCCTGAGAATATACTTCGCGTTAAGACTCCTGCAAAAATCCACTGTTAGTCCCTCATAACTTGCGACACGTATTTGCGGATACACTGCAAAAACACTCCTTATGCCTTCCATCCGCCGTTCGACAGAAAAGAAATACTGCTTGAGGGCATTTACACCGACGGCGATGACAATTTCATCAAACAAGGGCAAGGCACGTAAAACCAGCGATTCATGGCCTTTGGTAAGTGGGTCGAATGAACCCGGAAACACTGCAATTCTTTTCATCAACAGCAAATTTTCCAGCAAAGATACATTTGATTGACCAAAAATCATATGTGCCTTATAGGATATCCTTAACCGGTTGATACATTGGTTAGGATCGTTCTCTGTTGCTATTCTTCATCCTTTTTTTGGCCAGATAATAGCGGATTGTTGTAGATGTATCACAGCCATCATTTGATTGAGCAACAATCTCAACTGAAAATTCTTTTCGCAGAAGGATAGAAAGTTGGTTTCCAGCCAAACTTCCAACACTTTCTGAAAACGATGATGCTTCTTGATGGCTTACCGCTTTAAGTTGGTAGAATCCATTGTTTGGCTCAAGCTTAAAAAACAGGTTCTGGCTGGCTAAATCAAGTGTCTGGATTTTATGGCCATCTTTAACAATTTCAAGTCCGACAAGTTGATAATTGCGATATGTACGGTCAAACTCCGGAAGCGGAAAAAGTGTGATAAACCCTGCCGACAGTAAAACTGCCGTATTCAGTATTAAGATATAGATTGGTTTCACCAAAAACACCCTGGCCACTTTTTTGGTCAAAAGTAAGCTGTCAACATTGCTTTTATGCGAACATTGCTTTAGTTTATTGTTAGTAAAATGTTAACACAAAAACTTTGTGTATCTTATTATATATGAAATATTTACATGCTAACTTGTTAATTACAAGACTTGTTATGACAACATTTCCAAATGAATTTACAATTTGTTAACTATCCACAATTCGCAATTCATCAATGACTTGTGTAATTTTACACGCTAAACACCCTCTACAAAACCAGCTTTATGAAAACCCTGCTGATTGTTCGTCATGCAAAGTCGTCCTGGGAATACCCTGAATTACCTGATCATGAGCGACCTCTGCTTGAAAAGGGCAAGAAGAGGACCCGAAAAATTATTGAGTTCCTGCAAAGCAAAAAGATAAAGCCTGATTTTGTGATTTGCAGTTCGGCCATCCGTGCCCGTGAAACAGCGAAATATATTGCTAAATCCCTTGGTTATCCTGTTAGTGAAATAAAACTTGACCCAAGTCTTTACCATGCTGACAGCCAATTACTTTTTGATCAGTTCCTCGATTTATCCGATGATTACAAAACCCTGATGATGGTTGGCCATAACCCCACACTAACCAATTTTGTCAATCATTTTCTTCAGCCCCCCATTGACTGGCTTCCCACCTCTGGAGTCGTTTGTCTAAGTTTTAATGCTGATTCCTGGGAAAGCATTCGCACGGCGACTGTAAACGTTGAGTTTGTTGTGTTTCCGAAACTTCTGAAAACTGACTGACCTATACGATAAGCAATAATATGCCCATAAAAAAAATTGAATCTATACAGCGCGAAATCAGCTGGTTGCATTTCAACGCCCGGGTGCTGCAGGAAGCTATTGACCCTGCCAATCCGCTCATTGAACGCCTGCGGTTTCTGGGAATTTTTTCCAACAACCGTGATGAGTTTTTCAGGGTAAGGGTTGCCACGCTCAGGAGACTCAAAGCATTTGGAAAAGAAAAAAACGAAAACCTAGGATACGACCCTTCCAAAGTATTGAAAGAAGTAAAGAAATTAATTGAAGAACAGGAAATTGTCTTCACAGAAGCCTATTTTCGAATTGTTCAGGAATTACGCGAAACCGGCATCAGTATTATTGGCCTTGAAGAAATGTCGGCCGATCAGGGGGCATATGTAAAACAATATTTCAGGGACAAGGTCCATCCGAATCTTTTTCCGATCATGCTCAGCGAGCTTAAAGACGCCAATAGCCTAAAAGACAACTCAATATACCTGGCAGTGGTATTGAAACAATCACCTGCTCCATTGAGCAGGAATTATGCGCTGATTAAGGTTCCTACAAGTTCTGTGTCACGTTTCCTGATCCTCCCGCGTACTGACGATAAGCATGACATTTTGTTACTTGATGATGTGATTCGTTACAACCTTGGTGATATTTTTCTTCCATTTGGCTACGACCTGTATGAAGCCTATGCCATGAAATTTACCCGGGACGCAGAAATGGATATTGACAACGACGTATCGAAAAGTTTTATCGAAATCATGTCGGAGAGCCTGAAGCAGCGAAAAAGAGGTGTGCCAGTCAGGTTTGTTTATGACAAGACAATGCCTGACATCCTGCTTAACTTGCTTTTGAAAAAATTCAGAATAAACAAGGATGATGCACTCAGGGGTGGTGGGAGGTACCACAATTTCAGAGATTTCATGGGTTTTCCGTCGGTTGGAAGCAAGGATTTGTATTTTGTACCTCAGCCTCCGCTGCGCCATCCCGATCTCCCAATGAATAAGAGCATTTTCAGTGTAATCAGAAAAAAAGACCTTCTGCTTCATTTTCCTTATCAATCATTTATCCACATCATTGATTTGCTTCGCGAGGCTTCAATTGACCCACAGGTACGTTCAATTAAAATGACCCTGTACCGAACGGCAAGTAACTCAAATGTGATCAACGCATTGATTAATGCAGCAAGGAATGGAAAATCGGTAACTGTATTCCTTGAACTACAGGCCCGTTTTGATGAACAGGCGAATATCATGTGGTCAGAGAAACTCAGAGAGGAAGGAGTCAAAATCATAAAAAGCATCCCGGGTTTTAAGGTTCATAGCAAACTATTGCTTATCAGGCGAAAAGAAGACGGCAAAAACGTTTTTTATTCAAATGTCAGCACGGGAAATTTCAATGAGTCTACGGCAAAGGTTTATGCCGACACCAGCCTGCTGACTTCTGACGAACGTACCGGAATTGAAGTGAACCAGATGTTCCAGTTGTTTGAAATGCCATATAGTCCGCCTGTTTTTCGAAAATTAATCGTGTCGCCTTATTCAATGCGCAATCATTTCGTCAGGCTAATAAACACTGAAATTAAAAACAAAAAAGAAGGCAAAACTGCCTGGATCATTATCAAAATCAACAATATAGTTGATGAAGGAATGGTTCGTAAACTTTATCAGGCCAGTCAGGCCGGGGTAAAAATTGACATACTTTGCCGCGGTATTTGTGTGCTGGTTCCGGGGATTAAGGGACTTAGTGAAAACATCAGTGTGCGAAGTGTGGTCGATAGGTATCTGGAACACAGCCGTTTGCTTGTTTTTGCAAACAACAATGACCTTAAGGTTTATATGACTTCAGCCGACTGGATGGTTCGCAACCTCGACCACAGGTTCGAAAGTGCCAGCCTGATTACGGATCCTTCACTGCAGCAAGAAATTATGGACATGCTAAAGATTCAGATGGCCGACAACTGTAAAGCAAGATTGGTTAACGACCAGCAAGTGAACAAATACTACCGCAATGATCAGGCGCCAGTCCGTTCGCAGGAACAAATTTATACCTATCTGAAAGCGAAACAACAGCCCGAAATAGAATAAAATTCATTTGGGAAGATTCCAATCCGGTAAATAGCTCAAATCCTGTTTTCAAGCATGAAAGGCCCCAATTCATCGCGAATTGACCTGAACGAAAGACTCAGGATAAGCTGCAATGATTCGGGGGGCACCCAATCAGCTGATTGAATTCCTTCAGAAATCTGTGGTATTGTTTTTGGCCGCTCTTCATCGCATAGCATACTGTACCAGATGGTTTCTTTCATGACCCATCTGCGTTCAGTTGAATAAATATGATATGTAGTTATCAGTTTATTAACTATCGTCAAACCCACCACCGATGTTTCTTCCTCAACTTCGCGCAAAGCGCAAAAGTCCGATTCTTCGTTCTTTTCTATATGCCCTTTTGGAAGGTCCCAATGTCCTTCCTCAAATGGCTGAAGGCTGTAGTTTATCTGATCAAAAAAAACCGCTGCCATAAGCAAACTTAATATTCTCTTCAAGCTCATCAAGCCTTACCCAGCTTCCGGGTTGTACTTCCAGCACCCCATGAATGAACGACTTACTTACATTCTTTAAGCCACGGTATTCAACCAAACCAACAAAAACAGAGTCAAGAGGACGTGTTGTCAACTGACGTTTCTCCCTGTACTCAAGTGTGTTCAATGAGTCTGCAAGCCGCTTTAATCGCTCAAAATACACACGTGTAGCCATTTCGCCACGACT
>Ga0351838_1193_pt1 | contig 10548 bp, 9 predicted proteins | sample BONcelHFGM3001E3_FD_206742 | JGI IMG/M metagenome (GOLD analysis project Ga0351838, IMG submission 206742) | Enriched cells from coal bed in the Powder River Basin, Montana, United States - BONCAT cells FGM rep1 HSBNCT.FGM.300.1.E3 ... | reverse complement strand
GCTGATCTACGGCTATGGCGAGCGTCGCAAGAAAGAGCTGCGTCGCAAGGGAGAGGAACTCCTCCACGAACAGAGTCGCCTGAATCATTGTGGAGCCTTGCAGGCCATGGCAACGGATCTCCTGATCGGGGGAGCCACTCTTACCACCTTGGGCCTTGGACTTGGCGAAGTCGCCGCTGGCCGCCTCTCGCCTGCGGACTTCGCGGTAGCAATGTCTCTCGTGATGGGGGCTTTCATCCCGATCCTGGGCATCAGCACGCTGATACCAGACTTTGAGCAGGCGATTCGGAGCGCGGGGCGCCTCTTTGAAATCATGGAAGGCGCGGAGGAAACGGCTTACCTCAACACCACTCCCCCCCGCTTGCGGGATACCGGAATCGAACTGCACAATCTCTCCTTCACCTATCCGGGATCCACCGAGCCGCAATTGAGAAACCTGAATATCTCAATCCGCGCCGGAAGCGTGACAGCCCTGGCCGGACGGAGTGGCGCGGGCAAAAGCACACTCGTGAGCCTGTTCCTCCGTTTCCGCGAAGTGAGCAGCGGTTCACTTCGGATCGGAGGAGTGCCCGCCAGCGAGTTCTGCCCCGAGGCCATGCGGGACCTGATCGCGGTCGTACCACAGAAGCCCTACTTCTTTAATGTCTCGTTGCGGGAAAATCTCCGCCTCGCCCGCCCCGATGCCACCCAGCAGGAGATCGAAACCGCCGCTTGGCGCGCCCAGATCCATGACTTCATCATGAGCCTGCCGGAAGGCTACGACACCATCGCCCAGGAAACCGGCACCCGCCTCTCCGGCGGACAGAGGCAACGCCTGGCCATCGCCCAAGCCTTCCTCAAAGACGCGCCGATCCTGATTCTCGACGAAGCCACATCCGGCCTCGATACCGCCAACAATCGAGCCATCCTCGAAGCCCTGTCCGAATGGCGCAATCTCCCCAGCGTCCACGGCAAACGCACTCTCCTGATCATCGCCCACCGTCCGTCCTTCGTCCGCACCGCCGACCGCATCTATGTCCTCGAAGACGGATGTGTCCGCGAGGAAGGCACACACAAGTCGCTCCTCGAACAAAACGGCATCTATTGCGACCTCTTCGGCCTGAAAGGCGGTCGGATACCGGATGCAATAGGATCCAAAGGTAGGATTTACCCGTACATCATGCGGATTAGCAGGAATTTACCCCCTTAGAATAGCCGTCCCTATATGCTATTCCTGCCAACTCGGCAGCTTGCCTGTTAACTCCACTCGGCAAACCCATCCCGAGTATCGAGAGAGTATTCTTAAGGATCAATTTCAGGACCACTTGGATTAATCATTCGGGTCCAAGTTCCTCCAGCCTTAGCTCGAATGGCTTTCCAGCCAGGGGGAAGATTGGCGACTTCAAGCACTGTTGGATCAAGGCGAACTACTTCTTCTAAACAGACAACTTTTGCATCTTCCATTGCTGCATCGGTCGTGCCGATGAACTGCCAGCCATGATCCTCGGCATCGTGGGAGACTAGCAAAATAGGCTCTGACTGCTCCAAAACCTGCCGCATCGTAACTGTCGCGCAGTTCCGAGGTTGGTCGAAAGGCCAATCATCCGTTGGGTTTTGTGTCATAGCATCTGAGCCGGATAGAGCTGAGAGTCAGCGACTCAAAAAATGGCTCCTGAGGTAGGATTCGAACCTACGACCAATTCAAACCCTACTGAGCCAGCGAAAGCAGGTCGGCCTGGGTTTCGCGGGAGGCGGGGCGATTCTGGAGGAGGTGGATGAGGCCGCGGGGGGGTGAGGCCGCGATTGGCGGCATCGACGAGTTGGCGGAGGGCTGAGGCCCATTCCGGGTCGCGCTCGGTGATCTCGCGGATCTCGTGGATCGGGGCCCTCTGATCGTACAGTTTCAACTGGCCGACGGGGACTTCCAGACAGACAGCCAGATTCACCAAAACCTCAGGGGATGGATAGCGGAATCCCTTCTCTAAATCCGCGATGAAAGCCACAGATTTCAGCTTGGCTCCCGCCGCGAGTTCCCGCATGGAAAGCCCTTTCGCCTGACGCAGTTCACGGATGCGTTTGCCCAAAGATTGAGAGGAAAGAGACATGGCGATGTACGCTACGCTTTTTACGCGGCTCTGCGAACATTTTGTGAAACTTCTTTATGTTCTCTGAAGATGGATTAGGTTTAACAAATTCACTTTGTTCGCATTACCGCGAATATTGCGAATTTCTCTAAAAAAAAGTTTCTTTTCCGGGCAAAATATTTTCATCCCCCGCCCTCGCTTCACGCGTACAACCTTACATGATGCCCACCCGTCTTCCCCTGCCCGTCGGTCGTGCCCTCTTCCCACTCGCAGCTCTCGCCATTCTCGGAACTCTGAGTCCATCCCCGGCCAAGGAAATCGAGGGTGTCAATGTCCCCGAACAGGTGAAGGCGGGGAATCAGACCCTGCCCCTACGTGGCACGGGTGTACGGTCGGTGAGTTTCCTTGGGTTTCCGGTGAAGGTCTATGTGGCTGGGTTTTACTCCCCGCAACCGGTGACCTCGCTCGACAATGCCCTGGCGGCACCGAAGCCGCTGCAGTTTGACTTCACCTTTCTGCGGGCTGTCGGACAGCAGGATGTGACGAAGGCGTGGAATGCGCAATTTGCGACCAGCAACACCTTCACCTATCCGAGTCTGGATGCGGATCTGGCGAAATTTGTCGGCAGCTTTGGTCCCCTGCAATCCGGTGATGTCGAGTCCGTCCGGTTGATGGACAACGAGACGCAGGTCTACGACAAGGGGCAACTCAAGGGCACCATCCCAGGCAAAAACTTCCAAAAGGCGTTCCTGAGTCTCTGGCTCGGCTCGAATCCCGTAACCCCCGAGCTGAAAAATGCCTTCCTGGGTAAGTAGACGTCCGTAACTCCTTTGCTTTCCGGTCTTATTGCAGAGAAAGCTCCATTTTTTTCCTTTCCCATGCATCCCTTTCCCTCCACCGCACGGTATATCTTCCAGTGAATGACATGGTAAATATTCCCCCAATCCACCAGCACGGGTTTTTTCGGAAGTTCTGCACGGAGATGCGACAGGTCTTCGACTCCGACTTCTTTCCCGAGGGTGCGGATGCGGTGAGACAGCGGCCTGATAAATTTGAGTTTCGGCGGGCGCTGCCTTTCATCTTTCTCCATGTCGGCTGCCTGGCCGTGATCTGGGTCGGATGGAGCCCCGTCGCAGTCCTCGTGGCCGTGGCGCTGTATCTGGTCCGCATGTTTGCGATCACGGCTTTTTATCATAGGTATTTCTCCCATCGCACGTTTCGGACCTCGCGATTCGGGCAGTTCCTCTTTGCCGTGGTGGGAAATACGGCCATCCAGCGTGGTGCGCTCTGGTGGGCCTCGGTGCACCGCCACCATCACAAGTATGCCGATCAGGAGGAGGATCGGCATTCCCCGGGAGTCTATGGCTTCGTGTGGGCGCATATCGGCTGGATGACGAGCAGCCGGAATTTCCCCACCGACTACACGCAAGTGAAGGATCTGGCGAAGTACCCGGAACTGGTGTTTCTCAATCGCTTCGACCTGGTGGTGCCCCTCATCTACGGCATCCTGCTGTATGGACTGGGAGCCGGGCTGGAGGCCTGGGTGCCCTCGCTCGGCACCAGCGGGTGGCAGATGTTTGTCTGGGGCTTTTTTATCAGCACGACCGTCCTGCTGCATGGAACGCTCTTCATCAACTCGCTGGCTCACACCTTTGGCAAGCGCCGCTTCCCGACGACAGATGACAGCCGCAACAGCCTGCTGCTGGCCCTCATGACCCTGGGCGAAGGCTGGCACAACAACCACCACCGCTATATGTCGTCCGCACGGCAGGGCTTCTATTGGTGGGAGATCGACATCACTTACTACGTGCTGAAGTTATTCTCCTGGACCGGACTGGTCTGGGGCATCCGCGAAGTCCCGAAGATCGTTTATGATGAGGCGAATCAAATGCGCCTCACCACCCGCCATAAGAAAGCTGTCTGACTCATGAAAACTCTGGCTGTCATCGGTACCGGCATCTCCGGGCTGAGCTGCGCGTGGTTTTTGCGGGACCGCTTCCAGATCACGGTCTTTGAGAAGAACGACTACATCGGCGGGCATACGAATACGATCGCGGTAAAGGAAGACGACCGAGATGTCCGCATGGACACGGGGTTCATGGTCTTCAACCACGTGACCTATCCTCTGCTCACGAGGCTTTTCCGGGAACTGAAAGTCGAGACGATGCCGACGGACATGTCCTTCAGCGTGCAGCACCGGCCCACGAATCTGGAGTACAATGGGGGCAACGTGCAGTTGCTCTTCGGTCAGCGGAGGAATCTCTTCCGCCCGCGCCACTGGAAGATGCTCTTCGCGATTGATCGGTTCAACAAAGAGGCGGTGGAAGCCCTGAAAGACGACCGCTATCGCAATCACACCCTGCGCCAATACATCGCCGAACGCGGCTACGGCGAGGACATGCTGAATTTCTACCTCGCGCCGATGGCGGCGGCCGTATGGTCGTCACCGCCGGATTTTGTCCAGGACTTCCCGGCGATGACGTTGATGCACTTCTGGCGCAACCATGGCTTCCTCGGTCTCGATACCCGGCATCCGTGGTACACGGTCATCAATGGCGCGAGCAGCTATGTGCCAAAGCTCACTGCGCCCTTCCGCGACTCGGTCCTCACGAATCACGCCGTGACGAAGGTGCGCCGCGTGGATGGGCAGGTCGAAGTGGTCTGCGCGAATGGCGTGACACGACGCTTTGATAAAGCGGTACTGGCCTGCCATGGCGACCAGGCGCGGGCGATACTGGAGTCCCCGACCTCGCTGGAGGAACGGCTGTTGCGGCATTTCCACTATCAACCCAATACGGCGGTCGTGCATACGGATGAGTCCTTCATGCCGAAGACGCGGCGGTGCTGGGCCTCGTGGAACTACCGCATCGACACAGCGCCGGGGGGAGGCACCACGGCATCCACGCACTACTGGATGAACAGCCTCCAGGGCGTATCGCGGAAGCGGAACTACTTCGTCTCGCTCAATTGCGAAGACCGCATCAGACCAGAGCACATCCTGCGGGAGATCCGTTACGAGCACCCGCTCTTTGACCTCTCCGCCGTCCAGTCTCAGGACGAACTTCCCTCGATCAATCGCGTCTCCGAAGACGTGTACTTTGCCGGAGCGTGGTTTAAGTACGGCTTCCACGAAGACGGCCTCGCCTCAGGGCTGGAGTGTGCGAGGGCGATCGCGGGCGAGGAGGTGTGGGCGTGAACTCCTGTCTCTACGAGTGCACAGTGTCGCATCGTCGGCTGATACCGGTGGATCATCAGTTCACGTACCGGATCTTTATGTTTTCGCTCGATCTGGCCGAGGTGGGGGCCGTTTCACGGAAGGTCCGGGGATTCAGCCACAATGGGAGGAATCTCTACGCCTTCAATGATCGCGATCACTTGGAGGCGGATGATCACCCGGTTCGTGAGAAACTGGAGAAGTACCTCGCCACGCAGGGTGTCACGCTGCCGAGCAGGGGCCGAGTGCAGCTGGTGACGCTACCGCGCATGCTGGGGTACATTTTTAATCCCGTGTCCTTTTTCTTCTGCTACGACGAGGAGGGTAAGCCGCTCCATGCCGTGGTGGAAGTGGGGAATACCTTCCGCGAGATCAAGCTCTTCTTCCTTCCCTCGCCGGGTGAGCGCATGGACTTCCGTCTGCGGGCGGAGAAGGAGTTTTACGTCTCCCCTTTCTCCACGCTGGATACGAGCTTTGACTTCCATCTCCACCTGCCGGATCGGCGGCTGGATATCCGCATCAATGATCACAAGGACGGACAACTCACGCTGGTCAGCACCTTGATGGGCAGGCAGGTCCCCCTGACGACAAAGACGCTCTGGTGGTTCACCCTCAAGTACCCACTCATCACGGGCAAGGTGATCCTCCTCATTCACTGGCAGGCTTTTCGCCTGTGGCTGAAGCGCGCTCCTTTCATTGCGAAGACCGCCTCCCCGGAGAAACAAAAGGACGTCCTGCGCCCGCACCAATCCCTCACCACACCGCCATGATCGACCAGACACTGACCATCGACTCTTCCAAGCCGACCGCATCCTGGAAGGATACCCTGTGCGAAAATCTGGTGCTGAAGGCGCTCCGGCATATGAAGAAGGGCTGCCTACAACTCACCCTGCCCAATGGCCGCAGCGAGACCATCGGCCAGCCTGGCGAGGGCGTGCAGGCGACGATGCGCATCCATCACTCCCGGTTCTTCCAGCGCTGCGTCCTGTACGGAGACGTGGGTTTTGCCGAGAGCTACATCGAGGGTGAGTGGGATACGGATTCCATCGAGCGCGTCATCGCGTGGGCCATCCACAATGTCGAGCCTCCTCCGGGCCATCCGCGCAAAAAACGGCCCGCCGATTTCCCCAATCTCCTCACCAGCCTGAATCGCCTCCGCCATAGCCTGCGTCCGAATAGCCTGCGCATGAGTCCGCAGAATATCTCGGAGCACTACGACCTCGGCAACGACTTCTACAGCCTCTGGCTGGACAACACGATGACGTACTCGAGTGCCGTCTTCACCCGCGCCGGAGAGTCGCTGGCTGAGGCGCAAACGGCCAAGTACGAGCGGCTCTGCCAGCAACTGCAACTCAAGGCGGACGACCATTTGCTGGAGATCGGCTGCGGCTGGGGCGGCTTCAGCCACCATGCGGCGGAGCGCTACGGGTGCCGCATTACGGCGATCACCATTTCCAAAGAGCAGGCGAAATTTGCCCGCGAGCGCATTCGGGAGGCGGGGCTGGAGGATCGCGTTTCCATCGAGCTGATCGACTACCGCAAGGTCGAGGGGCAATTTGACAAGATCGTCTCCATTGAGATGATGGAGGCGCTGGGGGACGAGTTTCTCGATACCTATTTTGCCCAGATCCACCGCCTGCTGAAGCCTCATGGACTCGTGGCTCTGCAATACATCACGGCCCCGGATTGCCGGCATGAGAAGCTGCGCCAGGGCGTCGATTTCATCCAGAAGCACATCTTCCCGGGTTCGCTCCTGCTGAGCATCGAGCGCGTCAACAGCGCCCTCGCCCGCACGAGCGATCTCTTCCTGCATGATCTGAAGGATATCGGTGCGAGCTATGCCGAGACGTTGCGGCTCTGGCACGTGACCTTTAGCGAGCGGGAGCAGGATGTGCGGGCGCTAGGCTTCACAACGGCCTTCCTGCGGAAATGGAATTTCTATCTGCAATATTGCGAGGCGGCTTTTGGTACGCGAAATATTTCCGTGGTTCAGGCCACTTATACGCGTCCAAACAATCCCCTGCTGCGAAGAGAGTATTAGCATGATCATCCTCCTTCGCATCTGGTTTACCCTCACCTTCCTGGCCATGCTGGCTGTCACCGTGTGGGCCAGCCTCCAGGGCGCTGTCTGGGAGATCCCCGGCACGGTGTCGGGGCATCCGTGGTTTGTGGCGACTTTGTTCGATGCGTACTTTGCATTCATCGCCTTCTTCTGCTGGGTGGCCTACAAGGAGGATGCTCTCTGGAAGCGGCTGGTCTGGCTGGTCGCACTGCTCCTGCTCGGAAACTTTGCCATCTCGGCCTACTGCCTGATCCAGCTTTTCAAAGTGAAGCCTGATGCTTCGCTACGGGATGTATTGGTACGCGCCTGAAGAAAGGAACTCTATGTTAACAGCCTTCCTGATTGGATTTGCAGTATTGATCGTAACCTTCGCGATCGTGTGGATGATCGGTTGCCGGGTGAAGAATTACGGCTTTGTCGATGCGACATGGTCGTATGGCATCACCCTCGTGGCGCCCGTCTACGCGATCTTGGGTACAGGGTATCTGCCGAGGCGGCTCATTCTCACCACGATCGGCGTCGTCTGGAGTCTGCGACTCGGAACACACATCCTTGTCCGCCTGCTGCGACACCACCCAGAGGAGGATCACCGTTACCAGAGCCTCCGGCAGGAGTGGAAAAGCCCGGTGCAATTTCTCGTCTTCTTCGAGATGCAGGCCTTGACCGTGGCGGTGCTGTCGCTGCCGTTCCTCCTCGCGGCCTTTGATCCCCGCCCCTACTTCACCATCGTTGAGATACTTGGCTATGCTGTGGCCGTGCTGGCCCTCTTGGGTGAGGCTCTGGCCGATCATCAGATCAAGATCTTCGCTTCAAATCCGGCGAACAAAGGCAAAGTCTGCCAGACCGGACTCTGGCGCTATTCGCGGCATCCGAATTACTTCTTCGAGGCGCTCGTGTGGTGGGGCTTTTTCCTCGCCGCCCTGTCGAGTCCGTGGGGCTGGGTCACGATCATCTGCCCGCTGATGATGCTGTGGTTCCTGCTGAAGGTCACCGGCATCCCACTCACGGAAAAACACTCCGTCGAGCGCAAGGGCCAGGCCTATCGCGACTACCAGAAGACGACCAGCGCCTTCATCCCGTGGTTTCCCAAGAAAAACGCTTCATGATCTCACTCGACTACCTTCTTGAAACGAACAGCATCCCCGATCCGCTCGTGCGCATCGGCATCCGCCACCTGCTCGGGGAGACCCTGAAGCGCCACGATCTCGGAGACCCCGCCGCCGAGCAGGAGGCCATCATGCAGCACATCGCGTCGCTGAAGGACTCGCCCATCGCCATCGATACCAGCGCGGCCAATGAGCAACACTACGAGGTGCCCACCCGCTTTTATCAGCTCTGCCTCGGGCCACGCCTCAAGTATAGTTCCGGCTACTGGGACAAGAATACGACCTCCATCGCCGAGTCCGAGGAACTCATGCTCGCCCTCACCTGCCAGCGCGCCGATCTTCAGGACGGCCTTCGCATTCTGGAACTCGGTTGCGGATGGGGCTCCCTCACCCTCTGGATGGCGGAGAAATATCCGAACTCCCATATCGTCGCTGTCTCCAATTCCCGCACGCAAAAGGAGCACATCGACAAGGAAGCCATCCGGCGCAATCTCCCGAATATCCAGATCATTACCGCCGACATGAATCGCTTCGCGCCCGACGGCACCTTCGATCGCGTCGTATCCGTCGAGATGTTTGAGCATATGAAGAACTACGAGATCCTCCTCTCCCGCATCCGCGAGTGGCTCGTACCTGGCGGGAAGCTCTTCGTCCACATCTTCACCCACCGCCGCTACGCCTACCATTACGAAGACAAGGGACAGGGCGACTGGCTCACGCGTTATTTCTTCACCGGCGGACAAATGCCGTCCGATGATCTCCTACTCTACTTCCAGGACGACCTACAAATCGAGGAGCACTGGAACGTCTCCGGCCAGCATTACCAAAAGACCTCGGAAGCCTGGCTAAAAAACATGGACGCCAACAAAGCCGAGATCTGGCCCCTCTTTGAGCAGACCTACGGCAAAGACTCCGCCCAGAAGTGGTGGGCCTACTGGCGCATCTTCTTCATGTCCTGCGCCGAGCTGTGGGGCTACCGCTCAGGCACCGAGTGGATCGTCTCGCACTATCGATTCAAGGCTAAGAGTTGACCGTGGACGGGGGGTTATCGGTCCGCTCGCTGTAAAGCAACAAGCCGATCACCCAGGCGAAGGTCAGTATCAGCAAGGCCAGGCTGATGGCCAGCATGAGGGCAGAGTTGAGCTGAGGGGGCGTGGCCAGATTCGCCTCCGTGACGAGGTGGACCAGCGCCGCCTGCAAGAGCAGGAAGCCTGTGGCATACCAGAGCGAGGAGGCGAAGGCGAAGTGGCAAAGTCTCGGGTAGTTCTCCGGCTCCTTCCAGTACTCCGGCAGGTTCACCCACCTCGGCGGCACGAAGCGCAGGGCATACGTCACGCCGACCGGCAGCAGGGGCACTCCCAGTCCCACGGCCACCATGAGTTGAAAAAATGCTCCCTTGGCCATCCACGAGGACGGTGCCCCGCTGCCATCGAACCGCGACACCATCTTCTCCGGGAGGCGCTCGTAATCATAAGCCGAGACAGCAGCGAAGACACCGAGACAAATCAGCAGGACAAGGATGGAAAGAGACTTCACGGTATCCGCATAATTCCCTCCCGCGCGCAGATCGCGCAAGCCGTTTCGCTACCCCACCCTGCGTCGGCTCAGCAGGGCGCCGATCCCCAGCAGGGCCAGCATCACACTGGACGGCTCAGGGATGGGCAGGAAGCCGACATAGCCATTCCCCGAGCCATCATCGAAGAGAAAGGTGACTTCATATTCGTTGTAGGGATTGATACCGGTATTGAAGTGCGGATAGGTGCCCGGATGGTTATGCTCGTACACCGTCACCTGTGTCGCATAATCCGACCCGACCACGAATTCATACCCTATCTCTGGTACGGAGACGGTGATGCCATCCATCAGATTGGCCACTCCTCCCGAGGCATTGACCAGAAAACCGCGCTCAAGGAGTTCCTCATAAGCGGCTTCACTATGCGTTACGTAAAAATTGTCGGGCGCCCCGGAATCGATTTTGAATGGCGTTGCTCTCGTAAAGGTCTCTCCCTCGGCGTCCGTGAAAATGACCGTGCCCGACATCTGATCATCGTCGTAAGTGGGGAGCCCCGTATTCGGAAAATCCACCGGCGAGGAAGCCGCCGT
>Ga0351838_1192_pt1 | contig 10662 bp, 11 predicted proteins | sample BONcelHFGM3001E3_FD_206742 | JGI IMG/M metagenome (GOLD analysis project Ga0351838, IMG submission 206742) | Enriched cells from coal bed in the Powder River Basin, Montana, United States - BONCAT cells FGM rep1 HSBNCT.FGM.300.1.E3 ... | reverse complement strand
GCACTTATGCAGGCCGTCAAGGCTTTTGAAGGTTTAGGCGCTCACGTTGAAGAAACGCTCTTTGCACACATTTGACCATGCGCTGTCGGTATATTATATTATTTCGTCAGCAGAGGCAACGTCAAATCTTTCTCGGTATGACGGCGTCAAGTACGGATACCGCGCCAAACGTTATGAAGACATCGTTGATATGTATATACAGAAACGTAACGAAGGCTTCGGCGCTGAAGTCAAGCGCCGTATGATGCTCGGCAACTATGTATTAAGCTCGGGTTATTATGATGCCTATTATTTGAAGGCACTCAAAGTACGCACGCTCATAAAACGTGATTTTGATGCTTTGTTTGAGAGATTTGACTGCATACTCTCGCCAACCGTACCAACGCCTGCTTTTAAAGCGGGGGAAAAGAGCGACCCGCTATCCATGTATCTGACGGACATTTATACAGTACCCGTTAACATTGCCGGCGCAGCGGCGATATCGCTGCCAAGCGGCCTTGGCAGCAAAGGGCTGCCCATAGGCGTGCAGATCATCGCCAAGCCGCTCGATGAAAGAGCCATGCTGCGGGCTGCTTTCGCACTTGAGCATACAATGCCGCCCATCGGCCGGCCCACGTTCGCGGGAGGTGTGAAATGAAATACGAAACCGTTATCGGATTGGAAGTCCATGTCGAACTCGCGACCCAAACAAAGATCTTCTGCGGATGCGAAAATAAATTCGGCGGCGCGCCCAACACGCACTGTTGCCCTGTTTGCATCGGTATGCCCGGGGTGCTTCCTGTACTCAATGAAAAAGCTGTGGAATACGCCGTACGTGCGGGGCTGGCGACCAACTGCACCATTGCGCATTTTTCTAAGATGGACCGCAAGGGCTATTACTATCCAGACCTGCCCAAGGCATACCAGATATCGCAGTTCGACCTGCCGATCTGCAAAGGCGGCTGGGTGGATATCCAAACCGGGGATGCGCAAAAACGTATCCGTTTGACACGTATCCACATGGAAGAAGACGCCGGCAAATTGCTGCATGATACGGGTACAGGCACTGCAGTGGATTATAACCGAGGCGGTGTGCCGCTTATCGAGATCGTGACCGAACCGGACCTGCGCAGCGCTGAAGAAGCACGTGTTTTTCTTGAAACATTGAAAAGTATACTCAAATACACGGGCGTGTCGGACTGCAAAATGCAGGAAGGCTCGTTGCGTTGCGATGTCAACATCTCCGTGCGCGAAGCAGGCAGCGATGTTTTCGGCACCCGTACCGAGATGAAGAATTTAAACAGCTTTTCAGCCGTTTTCCGTGCGATTGAATCTGAAAGCGCGCGTCAGATCGCATTGCTTGAGGATGGCGGTAAAGTCAAGCAGCAAACGCGCCGCTTTGATGATGCAAAGGGCAAGAGCTTTGCGATGCGCGGCAAAGAGGAAGCGCATGATTACCGCTATTTTCCGGATCCTGACCTTGTGCCCATCACGCTCACGCAGCAGCGCATCGACGGTATCAGAAACAGCCTGCCCGAGCTGCCAACTGCAAAAAAGCAGCGCTACATTGAAAAACTTGGCCTTTCTGAATACGATGCCGGTGTCCTGACCTCAGAGTATGAGATCGCGGCTTTTTTTGAGGCTTGCCTGTCTCTCTATGAAAATCCCAAAAAAATCTGCAACCTGATCACGTCGGACTTGCTGCGTTTGCTCAAAGAAGACAATATTGCCCCTGAAGACAATCCCGCACATCCGAGCCATGTAGCAGAAGCGCTTATGCTTGTGGATTCGGGGCAGGTCAATATCACGGTCGCAAAAGCCGTGTTTGAAGAAGCCTTCCGAACAGGTGAGAAACCCGGGGATATTGTCAGCAGCAAAGGGCTCGCACAGATCAGCGATGCAGAACATATCCGTGCATTGTTGCGTGAAGTGATCACAAACAATCCTGGTCCTGTCGCGGATTACAAGGGCGGCAAACAAAAAGCGCTGACCTTCTTTGTGGGGCAGGTCATGAAAGCCACCAAAGGCCAGGCGAATCCGCAGGTCGTCAACACGATCGCACGAGAGGAGCTTGACAAAGCTTGACGTTCAGTTCGTTGATAGCCAGTGTATTCCTTTTTTGTTTTTTTTGACGCTTAAAAGATTGCTTCGTGGCATGATAACAACAGCAAAACGCAGTATATTAACGGATTAAGCATCTTTTTAATCAAAATGCTTATTTTTATTGCGGATATGTGCTATAATCAAAACTCTAAGAATGGGAATTGCGATAAGGGGCGATGAAAATTGCGCAGCATGACGGGCTTCGGGCGCGCGGAAGCAGAACAGCAAAACAAAAAGATCACGGCAGAGATCAAATCGGTCAACCACCGTTTTCTTGATATCAATATCCGCATACCGCGCACTTTGGGTTTTTCAGAGGAGCTCATACGCAATGCAGTCAAAGACCGTGTTTCACGCGGGCGCGTTGATGTGTTTATCAATTTCTCCGATCAGGCAGAGCAAGGCAGAAAAGCCTGTGTTGATATCGGTTTGATGCATTCCTACCTTTCTGCAGCCAGGCTGGCGGCAAAAGAGCTGGCATTAGAAGATGACATCATGCTTTCTCATTTGATTCAGATTCCGGACATTATTCAGATCGAGGAAGAACCGCTCGATGAAGAAATCTTATCTGTGCTCGCCAAGAGTGCAGTTTCTGCTGCACTTGACGCGCTGACGGATATGCGCGCAAGAGAAGGCGCTGCACTGCGGGACAGCATGTTGGAAAACCTAGAATCACTTGAAAAATTGCGTTGCCGTATCGATGCAAGAAAACAGCAAACAACCGGGGAATATGCTGAAAAGCTTAAGATACGCATATCTGAGCTTATTAACGGGACTGATATTGATGAAACACGTTTCGCCACTGAAGTTGCGCTCATGGCAGACCGCGCGGACATTGCCGAGGAAATCGTGCGGCTTGAAACGCATATCGCACATTTCAAATCTGCGATGGATTCAGAAGACGCCGTCGGCAGAAAACTTGACTTTCTCGTTCAGGAGCTTAACAGAGAATTCAACACCGTGGGCTCAAAATCCCAGGATACAAAAATCACTGGTGCGGTTATCGAAGGCAAAAGCATTGTGGAAAGAATTCGCGAGCAGGTTCAGAACATTGAATAATCATTTGGAGGAAAGCTGATGGCTATAAAGCTGATCAACATTGGTTTTGGCAACATCGTCTCGGCAAACAGGCTGATCGCCATTGTCAGCCCCGAGTCTGCACCGATCAAGCGCATCATACAGGAAGCACGGCAGAAAGGCAATCTTGTTGACGCGACATATGGAAGACGCACGCGCGCAGTTATCATCACAGACAGCGATCACGTGATTCTATCGGCAGTCCAGCCTGAAACTGTTGCGCACCGCCTGTCCGACAAAGACTCGGACTCCGAGGAGTAACTTCATGGCCAAGGGACTGCTTATCGTACTGTCCGGGCCTTCAGGAACGGGTAAAGGTACGGTGTGTAAAGCTCTGCTCAAAAAACGCAAAGATTTGGTTCTTTCCATCTCATGCACGACGCGCGCACCGCGCGCGGGTGAGAAGGACGGCATCAGCTACTTCTATAAGAGCCATGATGAGTTCAATGCACTTATCGAGCAGGGTGAGTTTTTAGAATATGCCAAAGTGTTTTCCCATTACTACGGTACGCCGCGGGCTTTTGTAGATGCTGCCATCGATAATGGTGCTGACGTGCTCCTCGAAATTGATGTGCAGGGCGCTCTTATGGTCAAACAGGAATACCCTCAGGGCGTTTTCTTGTTTCTGGTGCCGCCGTCGATGGAGGAGCTGGAAAAACGTATTCGCAGCCGTGCCACAGAGACCGAGGAACAGATAACAGCAAGGCTTGGCAAAGCGGGCTCTGAAATGAAATACTGGAGCCAATATGATTATATGATTGTCAACGAAAAAGTGGAGAAAGTCGTGCAGCGCATTGAATGCATCATTGAAGCCGAAAAGCTGCGTACTGCACGCAAAGATACGATAAATGATTGAGGAGATTTAGATATGATGTACCCAGGAATCAGTGAGCTTAAGAATAAGGTAGACTGCAGATACACGCTGGTGATCGAATCCGCAAAAAGAGCGCGCCAGCTCGTGGACGGAGCAGAACCGCTGACAGAAAAGCATGAGCAAAACCCTGTGTCTCAGGCTGCAGCAGAAATATTCAGCGAAAAGATCACTTACATTTCACCGGACGAAGGCTGAATCCATGGCGCTGACTGTCGTTGTAGGCGTGTCGGGTGGCATCGCCGCATACAAAACGGCATACCTTGTCAGTCTGCTTCACAGGCAAGGCTGTGATGTGCATGTGCTGATGACCAAAAACGCACACTATTTTGTCGGCCCGATCACCTTCGAAACATTGACCGGCAACGCCGTTTTAACGGACGCTTTTGACAGAACCGAAGAATATAACGTCAATCATGTCGCGCTGGCCAAAAAGGCTGATGTAATGATCGTCGCACCTGCAACGGCCGATATCATCGCAAAAGCCGCACACGGCCTTGCCGACGACATGCTGACGACCACACTGCTGGCTGCCACATGCCCAGTCATATTCTCGCCTGCAATGAATCATGAAATGTACAGGGATCCTGCAACTCAGCACAATTTGCTGTCGCTAAAAAAACGTAATTACCATGTAATGGAAACGGGCGAAGGCATGCTTGCTTGCGGTGATACCGGCGCAGGCCGTATGAAGGAGCCCGAAGAGATTCTCGGATTCATGCACAGCGTACTTGCTGCGCAGCGTGACATGCACGGCATCCGTATGCTGGTCTCAGCAGGGCCGACACGCGAGATGATCGATCCTGTTCGGTATTTGTCAAATTGTTCATCGGGCAAAATGGGTTACGCGATCGCACAGGCTGCCCAAAAGCGCGGTGCTGATGTCACGCTCGTGACTGGGCCAGTATCTATCAGCCCTCCGCCAAAAGCACGCACTATTTTTGCTGATTCGGCCGCGGAAATGGCCGATCAGATGCAGACTCTGCTGCCGTCAGCTGATATCATCGTGATGGCTGCTGCCGTCGCTGACTTTGCGCCAAAGCAGTATCAACCGCAAAAAATTAAAAAAAGCGATGAAATGACTGTTGAGCTGGTACGCACTCAGGATATACTGGCAGCGCTTGGCAGGCAAAAAGGCCCAAAGCAGATCATCATGGGGTTTGCTGCGGAAACAGAAAACCTTGAAGCAAACGCGAAGGCAAAGCTTGTTTCTAAAAATCTTGATGTGATCGCATTAAACGATGTGTCCATACCTGGCGAAGGTTTTGGTTCTGATAAGAATAATATCATTTTGTTTTTCAGTGACGGGAAAAAAGCCGATCTTGGCAGCGAAGAAAAAACGGTGCTGGCCAGCCAGATCGTCGGTATCCTGTTTGAACTCTACCGCTCAAACCATGCAAAATAAATCTTTATACGCAAAAGTGATTGTCGATATCGTCCATTCTGAAGTGGACAGGGTCTTTGAATATCTTGTTCCAAAAGATATCAAGGTGTCTGTTGGCTTTCGTGTGCGCGTTCCTTTCGGTCAATCCAATGCGCTGCGCGAAGGCTATATCATAGGGCTGTCCCAAACATGCAGCTATCCGGAGAACGCACTTAAGAGTATCACGGAAGTGCTGTCTGAGTTCGTTGCTTTCACGGAAGGCCAGATACGGCTTGCTGCACTCATGCGCCGTTATTATCATACGACGCTGGCGGCGGCGCTGCGTTTGATGTTTCCTGCGCAGATGCGCGGCGGACGTATCAAGGACAAATACGCGCATGAAATTATTTTTTCACTTTCAGACGTACAATTTGAAGATGCGCTTAAGTCCCTCAAAACGACAGACGGCCGGACAAAAGCGCCGAAACAGATCGCTGTGCTTGAATACATGCGTCAGGCACGACGCATACAAACGGACGCTTTGAATGCTGTGCTGCCCGGCAGTGCCGCCGCGCGTGATTCACTCGTACGCAAAGGGCTGCTTAAGATACAAAAAGCCAAGACTCAGCATGCCGCAGAAGAACACCAAACAGAACAGGATTTTGAGCTCACTGACGATCAAAAAAACACAGCCGAAAAGATACTCAATGTACCGGGGAAATATCTGCTGCACGGTGTGACGGGGAGCGGAAAAACTGAAGTGTATATCAGCATCGTACGCGATTGTCTTGCACGCGGCAAAAGCGCTATCGTTCTCGTGCCTGAAATATCTTTGACACCTCAGCTCGTGGAGATGTTTGCCCGCCGCATTGGATATGATACGGCTGTTTACCATTCTACACTGACTGCGCGAGAACGCTATGAAGAATGGAAACGCATGGCGACCGGAAAGGCAAGTGTCGTTATTGGTGCGCGTTCAGCCGTTTTCGCGCCGCTTGCCGATATCGGGGTCATCATCATTGACGAAGAGCATGAAACCAGTTATAAATCCGATACACACCCCAAATATACGGCGCACGAGATCGCACGGATGCGTGCAGGTATTGAAAATTGTTCGCTTGTATTCGCATCTGCAACGCCATCTGTTGAAAGCTATATCAAAGCAAAAAACGGTATCTACACGCTTATAGAGATGCCTTGCCGTCTTTTCGGCCTACAGCTGCCCAGTGTCGAAATTGCGGATATGCGGGATGAGATCACGAAAGGAAACAGAACCATTTTTTCCGGGCTTTTGTATAATGAAATGAGAGAAGCGCTCTTAAACAACCGACAGGTGATGCTGTTTATAAACAGACGCGGTTACTCAACTTTCGTGATGTGCCGCGCGTGCGGACATGTGGAATACTGCAGCAGCTGTGAAGTGACCTTGACATACCATGCAACCAGAGGAGCGCTTATTTGCCACTATTGCGGACGTTCACGCCCCTTGCACAGCGTCTGCCCCCAGTGCGCCAAGCCGTACCTGAAACACTTTGGCATCGGCACGCAGCAGGTCGAAGAACAAACAATGGCACGGTTTCCGGACGCACGTGTATTACGCATGGATCTTGACACCACGCGCGGCAAAGATGCGCATAAGAATATTTATGAACGCTTTAAGAGCGGAGAGGCGGATATACTGATCGGCACGCAGATGATAGCCAAGGGGCTTGATTTTTCGCGTGTCTCACTGGTGGGGGTGGTGGCTGCTGACAATTCGCTTTTTATCCCTGATTACCGCAGCCCGGAAAAAACGTTTCAGCTGCTTGAACAGGTTGCCGGGCGTGCAGGACGCAAGGACCCCGGAAAAGTTGTCATTCAGACGTACTGCCCGGAGCATTACGCCATAAAATATGCGAAGGCGCATGATTACAAGGGCTTTTTCGATGAGGAGATGCGTGTCCGCCGCAGCACGCTGCTTCCGCCGTACTCTGTTTTTTTCCGGTTTGTGTTCACCGGGAAAAACGAAGCTGCTGTCAGGGCTGCCTGTCAGGATTTCTCATCGGGTTTAAAACAAGAGCTTGAGGATGTCATGAATACGCTTTTGCTGTTTGACGTCAGTGAAGCACCGATAAAAAAAATAGAAGGGCGCGTGCGCTGGCAGATACTTTTAAAAGCGCTCAACGACGGAATGCTTGCACAGCTTAAAAAAAGATTATATATTTATACAGATACAAAAAGATACAGGGAATGTTCTTTCGGTTTAGAGATCAATCCGCTGAGCATGATATAGTAAGGAGAGAATGCAGATGGCGATAAGAGATATCATAAAAGGAACGGACAATGAAGCTCTGCGGAAAAATTCACGCGAAGTCAAGCTGATCAACAAGCATATCATCACACTTCTTGACGATATGAAGGAAACGCTGCATGTGGAGGAAGGCGTTGGCCTTGCTGCACCGCAGGTCGGCGTTTTGCGGCGCATCGCGATCGTAGAATTTAAAGAAAAATATTATGAACTGATCAATCCTAAGATACACAAAGCCTCTGAAGAACAGATGATAGAGGAAGAAGGCTGTTTGTCTGTCGTGGGTACGAGGGGGCGCGTCAAAAGGCCGGAAAAGATCACTGTTTCATACATGGACCGCCGCGGCAAGCGCCATAAGACAGAGGTTGTCGGAATGATGGCACGCGTGTTCTGCCACGAGATCGATCATCTGGACGGGGTGTTATTTGTCGATAAAATGATAGAGGAAACCCAATGAGAATCGTTTTTATGGGTACGCCTGAGTTTGCCGTGCCAAGCTTAGAGCAGCTTAAAGATGATCAATATGAGATCGCGGCTGTATTCACGCAACCGGACAGAAAGAGCGGCCGCGGCCACAAGGTTTGCACGCCGCCCGTTAAGCAATTTGCGCTGAAATACGGAATACCCGTCTTTCAATTTGAAAAAATCAAAAGCGCTGAAGGTGTTGCCGCCATAGCCGGTCTTGCGCCCGATATGATCGTCACGGCGGCTTTCGGTCAATTGTTGTCTAAGGAGATACTGGAAATCCCGCGATTTGGCTGCATCAACGTACATGCATCGCTTCTTCCCAAATACCGCGGCGCAGCACCCATACAGTGGGCCATCATCAACGGCGAAAGCCGGACAGGCATCACCATCATGTATATGGATGAAGGGCTTGATACAGGAGATATCATCATGTCGTCTGCTCTGGATATAGATGAAAAAACAACCGGAGGCACGCTCTATAGAAAGCTGGCGGTTCTTGGGGCAAGCGTTCTTTGTGATGCACTTAAGGCGATAAAGGACGGTTCTGCCACCCGTACGCCGCAGGATGAAACGCAGTCGAGTTACTTTCCGCCGCTTTCAAAAAAGAACGCGCAGATCAATTGGAATAAAAGCGCGAGGGAGATCGCGAACCTTGTGCGTGCGCTCGACCCTTTTATGGGCGCAGCGGCACATATGGAAGGCCAGCCAATGAAGATCTGGAGTGCGGAGGCGGCAGAAGGCGACGCCAAACCCGGAGAGATCGTCTGTGCCGATGTTAAAACCGGATTGCTAGCCGGCACCGGCGATGGCTTGCTGCGCATTTTAGAGATTCAGGCGCCATGCTGCAAACGCATGCCGGCCTGTGATTTCTTTTGCGGGAGAAAGCTTCCCGCAAAAATGTTCGATATTTCAGGTGCGCCTTGATGAACGCACGTCTTGCGGCTCTCAATGCCCTGACAGCCATATTGCGCGACGGCGCATACACATCGCTTGCACTCAAATCACACATCCCAAAAGACATGACCTCAGAAGACAGGCGTTTTGCTTCTCTGCTCGTGCGGACAACGCTGGAAAATCTGTTGAGAATAGATTATGCGCTGGAGGGTTTCATAAATACTGCACGTGTACACAGCATAACGCGCAACATTCTTCGTCTCGGTGCATGCCAGCTTCTATTTCTGCAGACACAAAGCCATGCTGCCGTCAGCGAAAGCGTTTTGCTCATTAAAAAAAGAAAGCCGCAGGTCGCCGGCTTTGTCAATGCCGTGCTGCGTGCACTTGATCGGAGTAAAGATCACATTGTATATCCTTCGGGAGAGACGGCCAAAGCGCTCTCTGTTTTATACAGCTATCCGCTTTGGATCTGTGAAAAATATATTGCAGACTTCGGATTTGGATTTACGGAAAAACTGCTGGGGGCGAAGGCCCCTTCCTCTACGCATGTGCGGATGAACGCCCTGAAAACAGACACGCACCGATTTGAAAATGAACTTATTGCGCAACAGCTTGAATTTCAAAAAAGCGGCGAGTGCGGCGGATATGCGTTGAAAGGATTTACGGATATTGAAGATTCCGATCTTTTTAAAAACGGCTGGCTTGCGGTTCAGTCAGAGAGTGCCATGCATGCCGTGAAGGCTTTGGATATCAAAAAAGGGGACAAGCTGCTGGACTGCTGCGCTGCACCCGGCGGCAAAAGTGCATATGCCGCTGCACTTGCAGAGGGCGATCTTCAAATCACTGCCTGGGATGTGCATAAGCACCGCACAGAAATGATGCGAAAAAACTTTGACAGGCTTGGCGTATTTGCCAAGGTACAAACGCGTGATGCCGCTATTTTTGATGCTTCTTTTGCAGATAGCTTTGACACCGTGCTGATTGATGCGCCCTGCAGCGCAATGGGGCTGATGGCACATAGCCCTGATGTACGTTATGCGCGCAAACCTCATGACATCACGCAGCTGGCCTCCCTACAGAGCAGCATACTGTCCGTCTGCTCCTCATATGTCAAAATAGGCGGAAAACTTGCCTATATGACATGCTCTATAAACAAAGAAGAGAACGAGGATGTGCTGAGCAGCTTTTTGAGTAAAAATCCTGATTTTGATATTGCAGCAAAACCTGTCACTTTATATCCGCACTTGTGCGGTTCTGACGGTTTCTTTTATGCGGTGATGGTGAAAAAATGAAAAATTTATTATCCATGGATCCAGCACAGCTTGAAGATTTTCTCGTTGAGTTGGGGGAGAAGCCCTATACGGCAAAACAACTGCGCGAATGGCTCTTTAAGGGCGTTCGTTTTGATGACATGACCAATCTTAAAAAAACGCTTCGGGAAAAACTAAATACATATGCATTCGAGGGCTATGCACAGGTTGCTGAAAGAAACGTTTCTGCGGATGGTACAATCAAATACCTTTTGAGCCTTCCCGAGGGCGGGCTTGTCGAATGCGTTTCCATGCAGTACCATCACGGTCGCACGCTGTGCGTATCCACACAGCTTGGCTGCCGTATGGG
>Ga0351838_1177_pt2 | contig 10977 bp, 9 predicted proteins | sample BONcelHFGM3001E3_FD_206742 | JGI IMG/M metagenome (GOLD analysis project Ga0351838, IMG submission 206742) | Enriched cells from coal bed in the Powder River Basin, Montana, United States - BONCAT cells FGM rep1 HSBNCT.FGM.300.1.E3 ... | reverse complement strand
GCTTTTATCAGCTACAACAGATTCGATTGGGCTCGGGTAAGTTTGGGATCATTTAAAACACCTTTTGGTTTGGAAACAAATACTGCATGCAACGGGCTTATCACTGTTTACAGATCAACAGCCACATTGCAAATGGTAGCTCCTTTCCGTGACCTTGGGATGGTATTTATGGGTGGAAACGAGAAAACTTTCCTAACCTATCAGCTAGCCATAATGAATGGAAGCGGATTGGGTCGTTTTGACAACAATACTAAAAAAGACATTGTAGGACGTGTAGTAGTTAAACCTCTGGAATTTTTGAAAATTGGTGCCAGTTTCCGTTATGGATATCCATCACTGAACAACACCAAAGATTCAAGAACTACTTTTGGTGCTGAGCTGCAAGCAAAATATGAAAATTTCACACTCTTGGGTGAATATGTAATGGATGAAGGCGATTACAACCGTGACCTCGGGGGGGGCTGCAGTGGTAACCTCATCGAGTTGGGCGACAAAAGAAGTGGTGGTTACATCACAGCTGCTTACAATTTCGAAAATATAAAGCTTGAGCCTGTTTTTAAATTTGATTTCTTTGATTCAGGAAATTCTGCTCTTTACAAAGAATCAAATATGACTTTTGGCGTTAACTATTATTTCAACGATTGGACACGCTTGCAAGCAAATTACATTTATCGCTCAGAGCAACCTGCAGAAATCGCCAACGACGAATTCGTTCTTCAACTACAAGTAAAATTCTAATTACGTAAAAATGAAAAGATTAAATTTAACATTAGGGTTAATCCTTGCTTTCGTTTTGGGAAGTTATGCTCAGGATCTTATTTCTGTAGCTGACCTTTCTAAAGAATTAAAAAACCCCGATTACATTGTTGTATCAGGTGAAATTGAAACAGAATATGCCAAAGTACATATCACTGGCGCAGTAAATGTTTCTTATAAAGCGTTTTTTAAACCTGGAGATATCGAGGGCTTGTTGGTTTCAAATGAAGAGATTGCTAAGATATTGGGAGATAATGGCATTTCAGAGAAAAAAACCATAGTTGTTTATGACGAAGGCTCGATGAAATATTCGGGACGCTTGTATTTCATTTTGAAATACATGGGTGCCCCTAAAGTGAAAGTGTTAGATGGCGGCCTTGAGGCATGGAAGGCAGGAAGAAAACCTGTTACAAAAAACCCTTCCAATGTTGCTAAAACAACATTCGCACCTAAAGTGAATGCAGGACTCCTGGCTTCGATGGCAGATGTTAAAGCAGCAAAAGGTAAAGCTGATGTTGTTTTGGTTGATAGTCGCGAAGCAGGTGAATTCAAAGGACTTGAAAACAAAAGCACAGGTCATTTACCAGGAGCAATTAATTGGGACCACACTATTTTGATTGATGCAAAACACATGTTGAAACCACAGGCTGAGATAGAAAAAATGTTAGCTGAAAAAGGCATCACAAAAGACAAAAACATCATTTTGTATTGTTCAACAGGTGTGCGTGCCAGTAAGGAGTATCTCGTTTTAACTTCTGTTTTAGGTTATACAAAGGTTAAAATCTATGACAACGGATACAACGAATGGAAAGCTGCCGGTAACGAAATCGTAAAATAGTTCTCATTTTATTTTGGTTAGAATAAAAGATCCCGGAAGGCAAGAAGCTCTTTCGGGATCTTTACTTTTTTGCATAAGGTAAATATGGCTATTTTTGCAAAAAAAACTCACTGATGTCAGAACCAAAAAAGAAAAAGAAATTTCTTAATCTTCCACAATATACAGGAGGCAAAAAAGCTTTCAATGAATTTCTCAGATCTCAGATTGTGTATCCTGATCAGGCATTGAAAGCAGGTGTTGAAGGCAGTGTGTATGTTGAATATGAGATAGATGATAACGGAATCGTCCATAACCCAAAAGTATTAAAAGGAATTGGATACGGCTGTGATGAAGAGGCGTTGCGAATGGTAAGTTTATTGCGTTATGAAAAGGTGAAAAATTTTGGAGTACGTGTTAAAACTACGACCAAAACATCCATCCATTTTAAGCTCCCTGCTCAGACTACACTTCAATATACAATCAAAACCACAACAGCTTCTTCAGTCAAAAAACCAGAAACACCCACAGAGGTACCCCAGCCTGTAGTTTATAACTACACTATCCAGTTTTAACCAAACCCTTATCAACCAGTCATTTTCGTTCAATTTCGTAATTTAGTAACAATAATTTTTTGTTCTATAAAAGTTTTCAGCTTTAGTAGACCAAAGGAGATTATTTTTGTCTTTGATTAATGTGAACAGAGAAAAATGAATCCTTTAAAAATGCGCTGTACTTTTAGAAAAATTCTGATGTTGGGTGTAATCCTTTTGCTTACATCAAATAGCCGGGCACAGTTCATCGGTTACAGGATTGATGAGCCGGAAAAAAAGTCAGTTTTCAATTTTCAATTCATCAATAACCTGATTATTGTCCCTATCGTACTGAATGACAGTGTTGAAATGCAGTTTATTTTGGATACAGGGGTAAGAACTACCCTACTTACTGAGGGCAACGATAATCATTTAGATGTTTCATATAACCGGCCAGTAAAGATTAGTGGTTTGGGAACCTCTGGCGACATTCAGGCTTATGTTGCCAGCAACGTTAAACTTCAGTTGCCGGGGATAACGGGAAAGGGTCAAACGTTAATTGTTTTAGGCGAAGATTACCTCAATCTTCAAAGCCATATTGGACAAGCAGTTCATGGTATTTTAGGCTATGATTTTTTTAGTCATTTTGTTGTTCGAATTGATTACATTTCAAAAAAAATCACCGTTTATGAAAGCGAATCTTTTGTTCTTCCTTCGGATAAATTTACCAGATTTCCAATCTCACTCGCTGGCGGCAGGCCATTTTTGCAGGCAGAAATTATTCAAATAGACGGAACAAAAACTCATGGCAGTTTCTTAATAGACACAGGCGCCAGCCACAGTTTGCTGCTCGAACCATCTACAGAAAAAGGCATTTTTTTACCTCAAAAAACATTGCCTACAGTTGTGGGTTGGGGCCTTTCAGGGCCTATTCCGGGAAGACTGGGCAGGATCAAATTATTTACTCTTGGCAATTTTTCGTTCAAAAACACCCTTGCTTCTTTTGGGGAGTGTATGCAGCCTTCTTCGCAATCCCTGCCTGACCGTGTTGGCTCAATTGGAGGCGAACTTTTAAGCAGGTTTACTGTCATTTTCGATTACAAATCGGAGCAGATGTTTCTAAAAAAGAACTACCATTACAAACGTAGTTTTGAACACAACAAAAGCGGTCTTGATCTTGTTGCTGACGGCGAATCGTTTAAAACCTTCAAAGTAGCACATGTTATGGAGAACTCTCCGGCTTCCACTGCAGGTATCTTGGAAGGTGACATTATTGTTGCAATCAATGGGAAAGGAGCAGCTCAACTGGATCTTGAAGAGATTCACGGCTTATTTCGTTCAGATATTTCACAGCCTGTTCAACTTATCATACTGCGTGGCAGAAAATATCAAAGTTTTAGCCTTCGGCTTAAAAAAATGATTTAAATTATCAACAAGAAAGGTATCGGAGGCAGGGATTTGGTCTTTGGTTTTTGGTTGGTTTACTTCAAAGCTCAGCGAATCAACAGATCAACCCTTCCGCAGTCAACAAATCCACAAATCAACATCTGAATAGTGTGCATTGGCCTGATTATCGCTGCAATGCTATGATTTCCATCTCGGTACGTCTGTTTGCAGCTCTGCCTTCAGCTGTATCATTAGGCATCATGGGACGCGAAGAACCATAACCTTTTGTTTGTATCCTGCCTGCTTCAATTCCTTTATCCAATAAGTAACTCTTTACGCTTTCGGCTCTCTTTTCTGACAAATGCTGGTTAAGCGAGTCGTTACCAGTGTTATCTGTATGCCCTGAAATTTCGATAGATACGTACTTATTCAGCCTGAGAAAGTCAACAAGTGCATCCAGCTCTTGCTTCGACTCGTCCTTTATTCCAGCCAAGCCTGTTTCATAGAACACATTACGTAAGACTGTTTTTTGACCCTCTGTTATCCTTTTCATTCGTACAACAACCTCAAAAGGCCTGCTAGCCGAATCAGCATCCAGGGTATAGTTCTCCGAAAAGAGTAAATATTCTTCTTTCTCTACCTGCAATCCATACTTCTGATGTGGCAATAAAGGGAGCATAAACATTCCATCTACTGTAGTCTTGTCATCAAAAAACACAGCTCCGGTATTCAGCTCAGTCAACCGGTAAGAAGCCTGCAAGGCAAGACCTGTTTTATCGTCAATTACTTTTGCTTTTAAATAGGTTATCGCTTGTGGTTTGACGTGGCTATTTAACACAAAATGATAGATGTCAAATCCATTTTCATCACCGTCTCTGTCTGAAGACACAAAGGCTTCACCGGCATTGGTTCCAATTACAATATTCAACTCATTGTCAATTGTATTTACCGGATAACCAACGTTAACAGGCACTGTCCAGCGTTCCGCTATATCCATCCTACTCAGAAATATGTCACTTTTCCCAAGCCGGATCAGTTGACCATCAGAAGAAAAATACAATGTTTTTCCATCAGGATGAATAAAGGGCGACATCTCATTGCCATCCGTGTTAATTTCAGAGCCAAGGTTTATAGGGGCACTCCACTGCCCGTCATCGAGCAAAATAGATTTATAAATATCCGAACCTCCATAGCCACCTTTACGATTACTCGAAAAAAACAAGGTCTGCCCATCTGAACTCAGCGATGGCTGCGACTCCCATAATGCGCTGTTGACCCGCCTGCCCAAAGATGCCGGTTCGGACCAGATTCCTGACTTGTTTTGGGACATATATAAATCGCAACTTCCAATTCCTCCCTCCCAATTACATCCTGAAAAAAACATTTTTTTACCATCTGCTGAAAAGGTCAGAGCGCCCTGATTTCCTTTGGCTCCCGGTATAATGAAAGCAACCGGCTCACTCCAATGGTCATTTTTCGATTCACTCACAAAAAACCGTTCTTGTTGATCTGCATTCAGTTGCGAGTCCATCTTTTTACTTTTACGGGTAATGAGTAGCTGTTGTTGATCGAGACTTATAGCATTGACATATTCGTCAGCCTCCGTATTAACTCCGTTACCCGGCTTTTCCAATTCAATAGCTGAAGGATTGCTCATGAGGCTATCCGCCTTCTTAGCCTGAAAAAGCAAGGTCACAACACGTTCATACTGTGGATTATCCGGACGCAACTTATTCAAATACAAAGAAAAGTAATTAGCTGATCGGGAAAAATCACCAAGCCGGAGGTACAGATTTCCAACTAAAGCATAAGCAGGAACGAAAAAATTACTATCGGAACTGATAACGGTTTCAAATGCCTTGATTGCATCTGTTTCACGACCCGTTTCAGTAAATAATTCAGCTTGAAGCAGCAATGCCTCTTTAAAATCTGGATCTGATTTAAGAGCTGATGTTAGATATTCATTCGTTGACAAATAATCGCTCCGTTGAAAGGCATCCTCTGCTTTGAGGTATGCTTTCTTAGCTTTGTTGGATGATGAACTGAGGTTCGTTGAAACCTGAGATAAAAGCGGAAAGGTACTGAAAAGTAAAATAAGGAAAATACCAAATACTATGGAATATGCATGTATTTGTGGCTTTGCAGACTGATACGCCATTTGGGATTCTTCATTACATAATCGGTAAGCCATGGCATAATATTTTGAGAAACACTCCATTCAGGTTGTAAATATAGTAAACAATCAGCGCTAACAAAAGCTGCATTATGTTCAGCCCATTCGAGATCAGCTTCGTGCTGTATGACAACTTTAAGTTCGTGGGCTTTTTGGTAGATGGCATTCTTTGGCGGAGCATACTTTTTAGGCGAAAGACATATCCAGTCCCATACACCTGTAAGTGGATGTGCACCAGATGTTTCAACCATTGTTTTAACGCCGATGGATTTAAGGTAACCGGTAAAAAAGTCAAGGGGATACAGCGAAGGTTCACCTCCTGTTACCACGACGGTTTTGGCCGGAAACTGAGCTGCCCTGTCAGCAATTTCTTTCGCATCAGTTGGTGGAAAATTAGCAGCTTCCCAGGAAGGCTTGGTATCGCACCAGCTACATCCTACGTCACATCCCCCAATTCGGATAAAGTAAGCTGCTGCCCCCATGTTATGACCTTCGCCCTGAAGTGTATAGAACTCTTCCATGAGTGGCAGTTTTGTGCCTCCTTCAAAAATATCGTGTTTTTTTTGCATCAATTGATAATAAACAGTGCGCTATAAGATTTGCGCTGCGTGTAAGCAGTGACATAATAGTTACCCGGTTTCAGAAGACTTACATCTATTGAAAGAATTTCTTCTTGGGTTTGTTTAAGAAACAACTGTTTCACCACTTTTCCAACAGAGTCGATGATATCAAGCCTAAAGTCGCCTTTCATTAGATCTGTATTAAGTTTCAACTCCTTGTTCCGGATTGGATTTTCAATAACAACCAACTTATTTTTATCATCAGACAGTTGCTCAGAAAGATGTGTGTAACCAGTCCAATTTATATTATCAATCTTAAAAGTTCTTGCACTAAAAGTTGGACTTTTTTCGGCAGTGATAAATGCTTTGAAAGGCGCGTAATAACTTACACCTTCAATCTGAGTGGTAAACAAATTGGCTAACTCAATCCTTCGCTTATTTCCTTTAAAGAAATTATTATCTTGAAAATCAAACAAGAACCACAAAAACGGAACATAGGTTTGTTGTGTATAACCGGTAAGAATAATCTGATTCGTTTCACTATTGTAATCGGCTCCCGTTACCAATCCATTGGTGTTAAAACGGCCTTTTTTCTTTGCCTGATAGTTTCCCGGAATTTTTGGCAGGCTATAAATATGGCAGTGCTGATCGAGTCGGTTTTTGGTAAAAAGGAACAACGAGTCGCCGGCAGCAATTACCGCTTCACAGTCGAAATTATGATTCTTTGACTTTACAAAACTTTTTTGATCTTCATAGGTGAAACGTATCGAAGTGGCTTGAACACTTGAATTTCCATTGATAGGTATGCTGCTCTTCAGTATTTTATAGATAACAAGGTTGTCGCGTGTTCCATCGTTGTTACCAAAATCTCCGATATAAATATATTGGTTGTCCATCGTTATGTCTTCCCAATCGTCATTGGTTACGTTTGAAACTGTAATCTGCTGAACAACAGCACCATTCGTCGAATCAATAGCATACAAAACAGCAGAACCGCCACTGTCATTAAATGTCCAAAGTTTCCCATTGAAAAACAACAACCCTGAAGTTTCCTTAACCTGCTGCGGAAGTTCGAAAACAAAGGGTGGATTGACAACAGTTACACTGTAGTCGCAGCTGCCGTCATTGGTACTGGCAGAAGGGTTGAAATTCAGTGCACGCGGATCGGTACAGCCAGCAACCTGTGCAAAACCAATACGAGCAATAAAGAGAAAAATGATTGATAGAACAATTACTTTTGCTTGCATTCTGTTTTCTTTGAGATAAAAAAAGTCGGTAAACTGACAACCGGTTAATAAATCTTTTTTTGTGAGGCAGATAAGGTGTTTTGCAATAATGAGACAATCGTCATAGGTCCTACCCCACCCGGAACCGGAGTGATCTTAGAAACCACCTCCTTAACCGATTCAAAATCAACATCACCTGTTAAACGATACCCTTTTTCGTTGCTGGCGTCAGGAATGCGGTGTATACCCACATCCACAACAACAACATCTTTTTTTAACATATCACCTTTAACAAATTCGGGCTGACCAATGGCTGCAATTAAGATGTCAGCTTGCTGGATGATAGTATTCAAATCCCTTGTGCGACTGTGACACAGCGTAACCGTTGCGTTTCCATAGTTACTTTTGCGCGACAACAAAATACTTAGCGGAGTGCCAACAATATTTGACCTGCCTAAAACAACGCAATGTTTTCCATCAATTTCCACCTTACTTCGCTTCAGTAGTTCAACAACGCCATAGGGTGTTGCAGGGAGGTAACAAGGAAGCCCGAGTTGCATGCGGCCAATATTCAAAGGATGAAATCCATCTACATCCTTGGAAGGATGGATATGTTCGAGAATTTTATCGCTGTTAAGGTGTGATGGTAATGGCAACTGAACAATGAAACCATCAACATCAGGGTCGTTATTGAGAAATTCGATAATCTCAACGAGCTCCTTTTCTGAGGTTTTTTCAGCCAAACGATAGGTTGTTGAAGTGATTCCAACCTCTTTGCAGGCTCTTTCTTTAGAAGCCACATACGTTTCGCTGGCGGGGTCATTACCTACCAATACAGCAGCAAGATGAGGGGCTTTTTTATCAGCATCTATCAGAGTTGCAACCTCTTTTGCTATTTCCTTTTTAATGGCAGCTGCAATAGCTTTTCCATCAATCAGTTTATTTGACATGTACTTAATTATTTTGGCTGACGCATTTGTTGCATCATTTGCATCATTTTACGACTTCCGCCGGTAGTCATCAATCGCATCATTTTTGAAGTCTCTTCAAATTGTTTGATCAAACGGTTGACCTCAACAATACTTGTACCACTACCCATAGCAATACGTTTACGACGGTTGCCATTCAGAATTTTCGGGTTTTCCCTTTCGGCCGGGGTCATCGAGAAAATAATAGCTTCGATCCCCTTGAAAGCATCTTCTTCGATCTCAGTATCTTTCAGCGCCTTACTCATACCGGGAATCATTCCTGCTAAATCCTTGATATTTCCCATTTTCTTGATCTGCTGAATCTGTTTCAGGAAATCGTTGAAATTGAACTCATTCTTGGCAAGCTTACGTTTGAGATTCTTTGCCTCATCTTCATCATATTGTTCCTGAGCACGCTCAACAAGGGATACGATGTCGCCCATGCCAAGAATACGATCAGCCATACGTTTTGGATAAAAAACATCCAGGGCTTCCATCTTCTCACCAATTCCCACAAACTTAATGGGCTTATCTACAACTGATTTGATTGTAAGAGCAGCACCACCGCGTGTATCACCGTCGAGTTTGGTAAGCACAACGCCATCGTAATCGAGTTTATCATTGAAAGCTTTGGCAGTGTTAACAGCATCCTGACCTGTCATTGAATCCACAACGAATAAAATCTCCTGAGGCTGAACAGCCTTTTTGATGTTAGCAATTTCATTCATCATAAGTTCATCAATGGCTAAGCGCCCTGCAGTATCGATGATTACAACGTTCTTTGCCTTGTCTTTTGCATACTGAATGGCATTACGGGCAATGGTTACAGGATCTTTTTGAGCCTCATCGGAATACACCTCCACTTCAACCTGTTCGCCCAAGACCTTCAACTGGTTGACAGCAGCAGGACGATAAACGTCACAAGCTACCAACAAAGGCTGCTTTCCTTTTTTCTTTTTAAGGTAATTTGCGAGTTTTGCGGAGAAGGTAGTTTTACCAGAACCTTGCAATCCGGCAATAAGAATGATGGCAGGTTGTCCTTTAATATTGATGTCGATAGCTTCACCACCCATAAGTTCGGTGAGCTCATCATGCATGATTTTGACCATCAGCTGACCAGGCGAAACAGATGTTAAAATCTTTTGCCCCAATGCTTTATCCTTTACTTTTGAGGTGAAATCCTTGGCAATCTTAAAGCTAACGTCGGCATCTAACAGCGCCTTACGAACTTCCTTGAGTGTTTCAGCTACATTGATTTCGCTGATATGACCCTGACCCTTTAATATCTTGAACGAACGTTCCAGTTTATCACTTAATCCTTCAAACATAATTATCCTTCAATTTGAGGCTGCAAATTTAGTAAAAAACATGGCAGCTCCATGCCTGAAAGAACTACATGAAGCGCATTAATTTTCAGGAAAGCAGTACTTTCCATCCCGAAATATCTATTTCTTCTCATGCCGCTGCTCCAACACCTGACTGATTTGTCGCAGTGTCACGTTCTTTTTATGAAGTAGCACCAGCAAATGAAAAATCAGGTCGGCTGTCTCACCAACAAAAGCGGTATCATCCTCATTCTTTGCTGCTATGAGTAATTCAACTGCCTCTTCTCCAACCTTTTGTATCAAACGATCCAATCCTTCATCAAGAAGTCGCCGGGTGTATGAACTTTCAGCTGAAGCCGTCGCTCTGAGTGAAATTACATCTTCCAACTCCTGAAAAAATAACTTTTTGGGTACAGATGAACGACCAAAGCAGCTAAAACTCCCTGTATGACAAATAGGCCCCGAAGGCACAGCCAAAATAAGTAAGGTGTCATTATCACAATCCACATCCATACTTTTAACCTGTAAAAAATTACCGGAAGTTTCACCCTTGACCCACAAACGATTCTTTGAGCGACTAAAAAACGTCACATATCCCGAACTTTGCGTTGCCTTGTATGCTTCTTCATTCATATATCCTAACATGAGTACCTGCTTTGATTCATAATCTTGTATCACAACCGGAACAAGTCCGTTTCCTTTATTGAAATCAATTTCCATCATCTTGTCACAATATTTTTTGTTCGTAAAAAACGTTTTAAGTCATCAATTTTTATCTCTCCATAATGGAAAATCGAAGCTGCAAGTGCTGCGCTCACCTGACTTCCATTAAATAATTCAGCAAAGTGTTCCATGTTTCCAGCACCACCTGAGGCAATAACAGGAATACTTAGCCGGGCTGAAAGCGTTTGCAATGCATCAACAGCAAAGCCATTTTTAGTTCCGTCGTGATCCATCGAAGTGAACAGAATTTCGCCTGCTCCCCTTTCCTGACATTCATAAGCCCATGAAAACAATTCTTTTTCGGTAGGAATCCGTCCTCCGTTCATATACACCTGCCAACCGGGGTTAAACCAAGCAGCATCAATTGCAACAACCACACACTGAGACCCATAGCGCTGACTTATTTCTGAAATGAGTGAAGGATTTATGATAGAAGATGAATTCAGCGAAATTTTATCTGCACCGGAATGAAGCAATGCGGCAGCGGCTTCCAAACTTGACACACCTCCCCCT
>Ga0351838_1183_pt1 | contig 11433 bp, 12 predicted proteins | sample BONcelHFGM3001E3_FD_206742 | JGI IMG/M metagenome (GOLD analysis project Ga0351838, IMG submission 206742) | Enriched cells from coal bed in the Powder River Basin, Montana, United States - BONCAT cells FGM rep1 HSBNCT.FGM.300.1.E3 ... | reverse complement strand
CCCTCTCTGACAATTCTGTTGTCCGTGATCATGACCATCTACCCATTTGAGTCCGAATAGTGGATAGAAATTCATTTAGCTAAACCCTACCTATTCGTTACCATAACATTTTATACAAAAGAAATCAGTGCTTCCGGTTAATTAATCTGAAGAATGCAAGAATATAAAGAAAGACAAGCTGCATACTTACCATGCAGCTCGTAAATAACTAAATCGACTTTAATTAATTATTAGTTGTTGCGATTCACCAGCTTCCACGCGGATGGGAGCGCAACCGCAGCTAACAATATTTTTATTCCATCCCCAGCCAGGAAAGGCAGCACACCTGCCGCAATTGCTTTTTCGAACCCAACCCAGACGGAAAGTTGAAGAACGCCAAAAGCATAGATGATCAAATTACCTAAAGCGAAAGCGAGCAAGGCACAGGCAAACTTCCGATCCCAACCACGCTCAGCCAACCAGCCCACCAATACCGCCGCAGCAACAAAACCTTCCAGGTACCCACCAGTTAGACCAACCAGCATAGTCAATCCCGCGCGGCCGCCTGAAAAGAAGGGCAACCCCAAGCCGCCTTCAGCCAAATAGAATAACAGGCTTAGCCCACCATGCCGCGATCCTAGCACCTGTCTTTCGCCCTCGGGAGTGATCCCGAAAGCCACCAAAACAGCTGCATCCCGAATCTGACCGGCTTCTCGCACCTTTTCGTAGCGCGCATCTACGTACATAGGTGATTTCACCCAGAGGGCGCTCGCGCCATTCTTGCAGCACTGCATCCAGCTGGGCCGCGGCGCGGCTAACCTGCATAGCAGAGACTTCTACTCCGCATAACTCCTCGGTAATCGCTTTGACTTTGCGGGTGAACACACCCTGAACATAAATTTCGGCCAAGGCGATCACCAAAGCTCGTTCACTGCGTAAGCCCTTATCCAATGCAGAAGGGTAGTATCCGCCTTCACGAACCTGGGGAACTGCAAAGGTAATCTCGCCCACACGGGTCTTCACAGTTTTGGGTTTGTACCCGTTTGCGTGACCTCTGCGTGTTTCATTGCGTTCGTACTCAGCGGCTCGCAGATACTTTGCCCTTTCTGCTTGCATAGCTTGATTGATCAATACTTTGAGCAATTCTAGGACAGCATCTAATCCTTTCGCTGCAAACTCTTTAGAAAAGGTATAATCATTTTGGTGAGTCATTTGGTTCTCCTTATTTTGTTTGGTAGACACTTAAGGATACTTCTGACTCACCTCATTTGTTAAGCTTCAAGATTTTACAGAAAAAAATATTACACCAACCGGGTGAAAGGAATTATGATTTATTTTAACTATGATCGTCCACGGTGAACATTAAAACCAACACTATATGCAGGCGAAAAAATGTCTTCTTTCCGCAAGAGGATAATTGGAAATTGTTAATTGCCCGGAAGCGATTTTGATTTGCTTTTAGCAAACTATGTACTACCTGGTCATTGGCTTTCGTCTCATTACTGGTTCACGTAGGATCTGAATTTGTATCAGACCAAGACAATTTTCTAACTGGTATGTTCTTGTTACTGTTTTATTCAATCAATTTTTTTCAGGGATGTTATGGGTTTTATTGTTATACTTCGTGTACAATTTTTGTTATTAAACCTGTTGTCCTTGAGAGGATTATATTGGACCACAATAGACGAATTCTATTTATCGTAGTTGTTTGCATCTCATTTATTATGTCCGCCTGTGGCCAACGGCAAGACGGTCTGCAGACATATTACCGCGATTTTGTAATGCATTCAGAGCAGAAACTTTCATTGAACTTACCATCTGGAAAAGTACAAATCCAGGGTGGAGACCAGGAAACAATTGAGATCATTGGAATGTTGCCAGCAGATGTCCATATTGAAGAGAGCCCGGATGGAATTACGCTTTCTCTTGGTGAAAACGGTCTCCAAAATCAACTGGGGAATGCTGAGCTTCAGGTCACCGTTCCAAACGGCCTATCGATTGAGATCAATACCTTTTCTGCGGATATTTCCCTGAAGGATATTCAGGGGAAGCTTAAAGTTGTTTCGGTGGCAGGCGATATTTCCGCAAAAGGATTGTCAGGCGACATATTGCTCAAATCAGGGCGGGGCGATGTTAGAGTGGAAAATTGCGAGGGCGATGTTCGTGTGCTAGGGGAACATGGTGTTTTAGAACTTGTCAATGTGCAAGGAGTTGTTTCATCTGCGACGATCATGGGCACGATTGACTTTAAAGGCTCGATTAACAACGGGGATGATATTTTTCTTGAAACGGATCATGGACCGGTAAAGGTTATGGTCTTCGATCCAATGGATTTTCAGGCAAAAGCGTGGACAGCCAGTGGAGAGGTTGCCTGTATGATACCGGGTCTGATGCAAACTGTAGATGGGTGTGTGGGGAACATAGGTGCAGAGCCGGCTGGGAAGCTTTCCATTAAAACCGTCAGTGGAGAGATTTGGATAGACCAATTGCCATAGTTTATTATTAAATATCAATAGAAAGCACCGCCTGGGTCCAGACGGTGCTTTCTATTTAAGAATTGTATGCAATGCCGTCGGCAGAAAAATAATGGTTGACTTTGATTTGTAAATATGCTACCATTCACATCAGTGATTAATTAATGTGTATTCTATTCACATAAGTGAATTAATCCTTATTCTAAAGACTACAAGAGAAATCAAATGGTCGATTCAGGTACGATGCGGGGAGTTTTTTACCTTGGTCCAGGGAACCTGGAGTTGAGAGAGGTTCCAATTCCATCTCCTCAAGCGGGGGAATTATTAGTCAAAGTGAACATGGCTTTGACATGTGGTACAGATCTGAAAACTTATCGCCGGGGACATCCAAAATTTCCGCCACCATTTTTATTGGGACACGAGTTTGCGGGCAATGTGGTTGCTATGGGTACGGGAGTTGAGCAGTTTAAACCTGGTATGCGAGTCACTGCAAATGTGTTTGCTCCATGCATGGAATGCTATTACTGCTTACACGGGCAAGATAATCTGTGTGAACATCTTCATTATAATTTTGGGGCATTTGCTGAATACATGATCCTTCCCAGATCAATCGTTCAACTAAATACTTTCCATATTCCAGACCATTTACCAGATGCGCATGCTGCCATGCTTGAGCCATTAGTTTCTGTGGTTCACGGGCAGCGCCGCATTGCAATTCAGCCGGGTGACACTGTGGCAATTGTTGGCGCGGGTGGGGCGATCAGCCTGTTACATTTACAAATATCGCTTCTATCGGGCGCATCCAGGGTCATCGGGGTGGGGCATAGTGATACACGGCTTCAAATTTTTTCTCAAATGGGTGGCAGCGAGGTGATCAATACGCATCAGGCTTCTGCGGTAGACCAAGTTCTTGAAATGACCGGTGGCCGGGGCGCGGATGTTGTTATCGAATGCGCCGGTTCATCTGAAGCCTGGGAAAGCGCGGTTCAAATGGTGCGGAAAGGAGGCCGGGTATTGTGGTTTGGTGGATTGCCAAAGGGAACGATACTCCAGATTGATCCTGGTCGGATTCATTATGGTGAGTTGAGCTTATTGGGTGTACATGGCGGCACATTATCCGACGCACAAGAGGCTTATCGATTGCTGGTTTCTGGAGAAATTGATCCAAGTTTATTGATCAGTGGAACATGCCCTCTGGACAAAATTGAAGAAGCATTTCAACAGATGATAGATGGATCAGCCATCAAAATGGCGATTATCCCTGGATAATATCAGACTATTGAAGGCTTCCATTTGAAAAAACATTTTAAAAAGCAGAAGCTCAATCCGATACAAAGTGTTGGGTGAATAATTATTGAGGAGAAAAGGAGGTAACAATTTATGGAGTTGACTCCACGAGAACGAGTTAGAGCGACATTAAATCATCAAGAACCGGATCGAGTGCCGATCTCTTTAGGCGGATCTGCGAACCATCTGACCGAAGAGCGATTTTTATTGTTGCGTGACCATTTTGGCTTTCAAGAAATTTCTCGGCGCACCCTGGTTGGCTTCTATACAACGCCCGATTACAATCCTTTATTAGATTGTCTGGGCACAGATATGCGATTCATCCATATCCGACCCCCACATAACTATATTGCCAACAACCTACGAGGAGAATTCCGTCCTTTTGTAGATGAGTGGGGCCTTACGCATGAACTGGTCTCCGGGTATTACAATCTCAGCGGCTCTCCTTTAGCGGAAGATTTGACTATCGAAAAGATAGATAATTACCCGTGGCCAGATGCCTATGATCCCGTGCGCCTGGAGGGATTAAGAGAAGAGGTGGAAGAACTTTATCATCATTCACCTTATGCGATTGTTGCGCACCGTCCTGTTTATGGAATAAGAATATTGTTAGCTGCAGTTGCGCTCCCATCCGCGTGGAAGCTTGTGAATAACTTAAATCAGTAAAACTCCGTAATTTACCCATTGGTATAGAAATCGAGCGGTAAATTGACTGGCTGCTCGATTTTTAATTTAACTTTTATGGTGTCGCCATGTGATTAATGAAATGTGAGATTTTGCAAGTAATCACTTGCTTGCTAATTCATCTGAACAGTTATATCAGCTGCTTCAATTCTATTTAGGCAGGTGGGGTATGCCAAAGCGTCCCCCGCTTAATCGCGGAAGAAGCTGAAGTAAATAAAGTGACTCTGTTCGTCAATTTATCAGCAAGAAAAACCTGATAATGGCGAGCTCTCAGCTATTTTATCAGGAAGGGTTCACCACCCGGTTTAAAAAGGGTCTGAATGGTAATATGCAATTGATATCCCCAAAGTGGCAGATCTTATTGTGGATGACACTGCAACCAATATAAACCTGTTGCGTATTATATTGTGTGAAGCGCGCAATTTCCCGAATTACAATAAGCCATTTTCACAGGCGGTCAAGGAAATTTGGTGATATTAACTGATTACTATAATAAGCAAATTGATGAAGGAAAAATGCGCGAAGGGCTTAACCCAGAAGTGATGGCTTTAGCCTTTTATAACCTTTATTCTGTTGACGTATTGTTTGAATTAATATTACAGGCAAGCTTCAGCAAAAATTCCATCAAAAGCCATAAGACGGACCAACAGGTAGATTTATTTGTACAAGGCACAAATCAGGTGCATTAAGGAGACAAAATGATAAAAGGATTAACTTTACTGATTGCGTTACTGGCAGGTATCAAAGGACTGGTTCAAGTAGCCAGATGGATAAATGCAAGTGTATTTGGCCATACCCTTCTGTTCGACCAGCTTCCAATTCTCAAACGTGTTTCACGCCTGTTTATTCCAGAATCAAAACCGAATAACATGTTGATTCTTTTGTCCGGGCTGGGATTAATTCTGGCCGCGGTGTTGTTGATGGCCGGAATACGCGCGTGGGCGCATGTACTCCTTGTGTCGACAATGTTATCGATTGGCGTTAGTCTCTTAATTCAAGCCGATACCCGGCGGCTGCTTTTTGTAGATGGAGTATTCCTTCTGGCTCTCTTTGTGGTGTTCGGATTTCGCTTTCCAGTGAAACCTTTTCCCAGTTTTCCACAAGCGGATACTGTTAATGTTGAGACCATCGCGATCCCGGATGGCCTGCCCGCACCGGTGGAACGCTTTTTCCGCCAGACCTATGGTGATTCAGTGCCGGTTTATCATTCCGCTGTGATGAGTGGTCGCGGCACCCTGCGTTTCATGGGAGTTACCATGCCGGCGCGCATCCGTTTTACTCACATTCCCAATACAGGCTATCATCATTATTTAGAAACTACTTTTTACGGCTTTCCGATTTTTAGTGTAAATGAACATTTCATCAATGGGCACGCTCGATTCGAACTTCCATTTGGGGTGCAGGAAAATGAACCCAATTTGGATAGCGCGGCTAATCAGGGTCTATGGGCAGAGATGATCGCTTACCCATCTGTTTACATCACAGATCCACGGGTAAGCTGGACAGCAAAAGATGAAAATTCCGCCATCTTGACTTTTCCTTATGGAGACAGTGAACAAACACTGACTTTCACATTTGATCCTGAGAATGGTTCCATCTCCCGTTTAGAGACCATGCGGATTAAAGGCGGTATTGGAGAGCCCATCTTGTGGGGAGGAATTATTTCTGAAGTGCGCGTGCCAGGGAAAAGTGAAGCAGTTCAACACTGGGAAATCCAATGGAGCGATGAAGACAGCCCCTGGTTGGTGGCAAATTTGGAAGATCTGGTGCTGAACGCGGATGTTGATGAATACATCAAACAAAAAGGCTATTAAGACTTAATCACAAAGATCAAAATCAAAACTGCCGTCCCTTATGGGACGGCAGTTTTTTCTGGATGGGTGATTGATAGTTATGTTGGATTTTCCACAAAAGATTTCGTATAATGTAATCCGGCAGTTTGCTACAGGGCGAAACTCTATTGGTTTGATTATTTGGAGGCAGAATGATTTTTGTTGACAATCAAAACAACTTTGATCCGAGAATTAACCTGGCGATTGAAGAGCATTTACTTCGCACATTGGATACCGAAGATGACATTTTACTGTTTTATATCAACCAACCATCGATTATTATAGGCCGCAATCAGAATACACTCGAAGAGATTAACCACGAATACACAGAAAAAAATGGCGTGTATATTGTTCGAAGGCTTTCGGGTGGTGGGGCGGTGTATCACGATTACGGCAACTTGAATTTTAGTTTTATCTCCAATTACACTCGCGACAATTTTAAAAATTTCAAAAAATTTACTGGACCGGTTATTGAAGTATTGAAATCCATGGGTGTTCCTGCGGAGTTAAGCGGGCGGAATGATATTCTGGTTGAAGGGCGGAAAATATCTGGCAACGCGCAGTACACTACCTCCCGGCGGATGTACAGCCACGGCACCCTGCTTTTGGACACCAACCTGGAGCATCTTGTAGCTGCCTTGAATGTAAAAATGTCCAAAATTGAGTCGAAAGGAATTAAGTCGGTTCGCAGCCGGGTGGCAAACATCAGTGAATACCTTACCGAAAAATTGGACACGATGACTTTTCGCCAGCGTCTGTTAGAGGGCATCTTCGCCGGCTCTTCATCAATTCCGGAATATAAATTAACAGAACAAGATTGGCAGGCAATCCGCAAGCTGTTTGACGAGCGCTATTCCTCCTGGGAGTGGAATTATGGGCATTCCCCTGATTTTAATGTTCAGAAAGTGGAGAGATTTCCTTTTGGAGAAATTGAAGCCCGAATAGATGTACACAAGGGCATCATTCAGGCGTTAAAAATATTTGGCGATTTTCAGGGTGAAGGAGATATAGAAGATCTGGAAAAAGCATTGCTGGGCACGCGTTTTGATCGGGAAAGCATGCTTGAAGTGCTGAAAGATTTGACCGTTGAGCGTTATTTTGGCGGTTTTGGAAACAATGAATTTGTTTCCTTCTTATATTAGTTGGGGCGGTTATGTTCTTAAGCTCAAAGGTTTTGGTCAGGAACCAAGACCTGTTTCGAAGCGTCTCGTAAGTACGGTGTAAGCGGTTGGGGAGGAGTGTTTTGGATGAATGTGAAACAGCGCATTTCCTGGTTGGGATTTGTTGGATTGGTTTTGCTAATGGCTGGTTGCTTCCAGGCCACACCTGCTGCCCAAAATAACCAGGGAATTCCCCATAAAAAAGACATTCAACAGGTAGCAAGCCCGACAACGGAAATGCCTGTTCTGGAAGGCACCGCTGTCCAGTCCGCAACAATTCCACCATCTGCAACGCAGCCAGATACAAAAGAAGAAACTGGGTGCGCCGCCATGACAGATGTTGGGAAATCAGTGCTGGCTTTGAAAACTGGAGCAGCTCTGCAGTCTATTGATGTCCTTAAATGCTTCCCCATTGACTGGCCGGACAGCAGCCTGGGTTGCCCGAAACCGGATGAAATCTACGCCCAGGTAGTTACCCCAGGCTTTCAAATCCTGTTGGAAGCCGCGGGGAAACGGTATGCCGTTCATACCGACACCCGCGAACATGGCATCGTGTGTCTTATAAACCAGGATGGAAAAGACCTGCCTGAGAATCCGATCTTGCCGGGTGAATACTTTGATGACAGTATTCCCTGGATTCCTGTGGATTAGGATGAAATTATAAAACAATGACACGCGGTTTCAACAGCTCGTCACTGTTTTGAATGCATTTGTTGTGCTTGAAAAGAGTAGATTTAGTCAAATGTCTATTCATCTATAGCAAATATGTAGCTGTCCCTAAATTCCAAACAGTTTGCGCAAATATATAACTGATTCGGTAGAGATTCGCAATAAAGAATATTGCGTTATATTATTACTAATAGTAATATTATACTGAGGAATATACAAAAATGGCATTATTAATACTGGGGCTGTTAATGCTCCGTAATCTGACAGTTTATGATATTAAGACCATTCTCGAGAGAAAGATATCTCCTTTTTACGCCGCAAGTCTCGGCTCCATTCAAGCTGCCATTAAAAAACTTCTGGATCAGTCATTAATTGATTACTCTGAAAAAGTCGTCAATGGCCGCAACAAGAAGGAATATTTCATTAATCCTTCGGGACAAGAGGCCTTCTATGGTTGGATGCGTGAGGATATTAAGGTCAATAAATTTAACAATGAAGCCATTCTGAAAGTATTTTTTCTTGGATTTCTGACAAAACCAGAGCGCATGAAGTTGATCCACAATCACATTATCGGATTAGGAAATGAATACGCTGAAATGATTGAATTTAAAACAGAAACCTCTCTTCCGGATTTACTTCAACACCAGCGTGAAATCTATGAATTTCAAATGGCTGCTTTGGATTACGCTATTCAAGAAATAAAACTGGAAATTGACTGGTTTACACAGTTATTGAAAAACATTGAGGAGGAAAAGCTTCATGAATACACTCAAATATAATAATTATGAAATTGCCTACCAGACCGCCGGAGATCCCACGCATCCCTGTATTGTTTGTCTTCACCCCGCCTTTGGGGATCACCGCGTATTCGAGGACCAATTTGTCAGTTTGTCTGATGATTACTTTCTAATTGGTTTGGATATGCTGGGGCATGGGCAGACTCAGCCAGGTTCTACTTCGGATCAAATGGACGAAACCATTGAGCATATCCGGCATATTCTGGATCATTATCAAATCAGCAGATGCCATTTGTTAGGTGTCTCATTAGGAGCATTAGTAGTACAGTCATTTGCGGATCGCTACCCTCAATTAACCCTTTCAGTTACCGCGGTGGGTGGTTACAGTATCCATAGGGACAATAAGGAATTGCAGAAAGCGCAGAGCAAGGAAATCTTTTCATGGATTCTTAAGCTGTTGTTCAATATGAATGGATTTCGAGAGTATATCGCGAAAAAATCCACATATCGTCCGGAAGCCTACGCGCGAATGCTCAATTATTCGCAAGCCATAACTCGCAAATCGCTGATGTATATGCAAGGCATGGGGAAACTGTTTGTTGAAAAGGATTTGCCCGTTTCATATCCATTATGGGTTGTGTACGGAGAGCATGAAATCCCAATGGCATTGGCGCACGGAAGTCGGTGGGTCGCGGATGAATCCAAAGCAAGATTGACGATCATCGAAGGCGCGGGCCACTGCGCAAATATGGAAGTGCCTGATGTATTTAACAAGCATTTCCGCGAATTTTTGAGATTTGTAGAAATGGGTGGGGAATAGGCTCGTTTGTTGCTGCTTATATTAACAATAAGAGCGTTCTCTATCGCAGAGAACGCTCTTATCAATCCTCCTGAGTAGATCTAATTTGCTTTTCCCGGGCTAAACTTCTTTAACATTGCCAAAGGGATCTCTTTAATCTCCTTGATTCCCATCAGCAGCGCCGAGCCAAAGAAAACCACAGCTCCCGCGCCGCCGCCGATGACAATTAGCATGATGTCTCCGGGAGCCAGCCAGGCGCGTACGCCCTCAATCACTGCGGCCATCAACCCGGCGGCGATCAGGGCTTTCAAGGCGTCCAGTCCAATCCGGCGCGCGTCAACCCCCTTCCAGCGGATACTCAAAATGACCAACCCGATTAACGCTTCTACCAGCACCGCTACACCGTTTGCCAATGCCGGTCCACCTTGTTCCAACCCGCCCGCGCTGATCGGACGCGCCAGCCATACCGCCAAACCCACGTTCAGTATTGTGGTAAAAAATGAAACATACAGCGGTGTGTAGGTATCCTGCTGGGCGGCATAAGCGCGGACCACCACCTCCAGCATGGATTGCGAGATCAACGCGATTGCGTAAAAGCGCAGCGCGTAATACACCATATTGGTACTTTCCGCTGTAAACTCACCACCTTCAAATAAAATGCGAATCAATGGCTTACCCAATACGATCAAGCCCACCGCGGCTGGGATGGCGAGTGTTAGAATCGCCCGCAGCGAGCCGCTCAACGCGCGCCGCTGGGCTTCAGTATCTTTTTGAGCGGCCAATGCAGCCATGGTTGGGAAGACCGCGATGCCGATCGCGGTGCCAATCAACGTCCAGGGCATGTTCATCAGGCGGTAAGCAAAATCCAGTGAAGCCAGACGCCCTTCTCCCAGTCGTGAACTGAGTGTCGCGTTCAACCAGTTGATACTGGCGCGCGCCATCAGCAGGTCAATAATGCGCGGCGCCATTAAAATGGCCACCCGGCGCACGCCCGCGTCCCAACCAATTATTGGCTGCCAGCGCACTTTGTAAATGAGAATTACAGGAATTTGGATTAACAAATGCAGCAGCGCGCCTAAAACCGCCCCCCAGGCTATGCCAAATATCCCCATGTTTGGTACCAGAAAAATTGCCCCGGCGATAATGCCAAGACTATACATGGACGGCAGCAAAGATGGGATTAGAAAGTGCTGATGAGCGTATAAAACCGCGGTTAGAATACCGCTGACTGAGAATAGAATGGTGGAGAGAAGCAAGATCCGCATCAGTTGAACGATCAGAACTTGAATCTCTGCGGGATATTGAGCACCCACACCCCATCGCGCTGATACCAGCCATGGGGCGGCGATTGCCACTACAATTGAGGCAGCACTCACCAATATAAAGATCAGGTTGACTACTTTACTGAACAAGCGGCTGGAATCCTGAGACTTCTCTTTTCCCAAATATTCAGTGTAGACGGGCATAAACGCAAAGCTTAACGCGCCGCCGGATAGCATGGTGAATAACAATTCGGGGATCACATTCGCGGCGGTAAATGCGTCCAGTTCAGCGCCGGTGCCAAATTGTCCGGCAATAATGCGCTGGCGGAAAAGGCCAATCACAATCGAAGCCGCCCAGCCCACCATTACAATCAAGGTCGATCTGGCGATCCTGCTGGTGCGTTCCGATGTTTTTTCTTCAAACGGTTTTTCTGTCATGGTCTCCTCGTTTCAATTCGAGTTACATGTACCCAATTGTACAACAAGCCCGGTTGCTTGAGAATTAATTCGACGGTAAGATATTAATTAAGAGATCAAATAGTAATCAAGG
>Ga0351838_1179_pt1 | contig 11528 bp, 6 predicted proteins | sample BONcelHFGM3001E3_FD_206742 | JGI IMG/M metagenome (GOLD analysis project Ga0351838, IMG submission 206742) | Enriched cells from coal bed in the Powder River Basin, Montana, United States - BONCAT cells FGM rep1 HSBNCT.FGM.300.1.E3 ... | reverse complement strand
TGTGAACCCTTGCGCCTTTGCCACCATCATTTTCCTCCTCTCGTACCTGCAGGTGGCCAAGCGGACCTCGCGGGAAATTCTCCTCGTGGGCTGCGCCTTTATTCTTGGCGTTTTCATTACCTACTTTGTCCTTGGCCTCGGACTCGTGGAAGTGGTGAGCCGTCTCACCGCCCTGAAGTCCGTCGGCCTGATCGTGAACTGGATTTTGGCCATTGGCTGTCTCGTCGTTGCCGTGATCAGTTGGCGCGACGCCCGCCTCGCCCGGCAGGGCCGCCTTCAGGACATGACCCTGCAACTTCCGGGCTTCCTGAAGGACCGCATTCGCGGCGTCATCCGTACCGGCACCCGCGTGAACCGTTTTGTCATTGCCGCTTTCTTTTCCGGTGTAGTTATTTCCGTGCTCGAACTGGCCTGCACCGGCCAGGTTTATCTTCCCACCATCGTCTATGCCATGAACTCCGGCGCCCGCAACGCCACCGGTTTTCTCCTGGTGTACAACATTGCCTTTATCATCCCTCTCGCCACCGTCTTTGCCCTCGCCTGGGGCGGTCTCCGCAGTGAAGCCCTCATCCGCTTCCAGCACCGCCATACCGCGACGGTAAAGTACGCCCTCGCCGTGTTGTTTGCGGTGCTGTTCTTCGTTCTCCTCACCAGCGGACGTTTGTGAACTTGGGGTGGGGCTGACCCGGTTCCGCGAAACTCCGACTCATCAAGGGGCCGGCGACAGCGCCACTTCAGCGCCCCGCGTGGCCTTTCACGGCGCATGCAGCCAGTGGGTCACGAGGTACCGGCCGGATGTGTAATCCTGTACATCGTCGAACAACTGCTCACGGGCGAGTTCGGGACGCTCCTTGATGGCGGATTCCCAGGGCTGGAGCGACAGCACGAGCGGGGTGTGCATCTGCCAGCGGTTTCCGACGCAGGCCACGTGGGTTTGCATCACAGAATGGACGACCAGAAATGTTTTTCCACCATCAGTCGCAACCTCGTATATGGCATACGCGTTCGGATAAGGGGAGCCGGACCCCAGGTCGTCGGGCACTCGGGTCGCCCGGGTCACTTTGACTTTGACGATGAGGGAGGCGTGGTCGGGCGAATCGTCATTCTGCGGGATCGGAAACGGCCCGGACACGGGCAGGGGCAGGGGAACGGCAGACTGGCTTGAGGGAAGCAATGTGTCCGAGGAGATGATCCAGAAAATCTCCCGCACCTCCGGCAGCAGGTCTGCGGGGAGCCGGGAAATCTCATACGCCATGAGATGGTCTCCGCCATTCTTCCACTGGCTGCGCACGCCGGGGATCACGTCACCCTGTTGAAGGTGGTGGGCCGTTAGTGTGGCATAGCAATCTCCCACGAGCAGCGTGCTGCGCCCTCCGCGCCGCTTCTGCCAGTCCTCCAAGGATTTGCAGAGCGTATTGGCAATCTGTCCTACCACCGCCGGGGTGTAGTGCCCGTCAGGCTGGCAATACGGTTCGTCCGGATAGCGGCGGCCGTAAGCGTAGAGGTCCGGCAAAAGGTTGACCACACGCACGCCCTGCTTCCGCAGTTGACGCTCCGCCGCTCGCATGGCCAAGGCTGACTCCGTCACCTCATGCACCTTGTGACCGTCGCGGTCCTGCAGCACCGTGTGCTCGGGTCTCAGAATCAAACGCAGCTTCATGCCTCGCGCCTCAAGGTGGTCGCGAAACGCCAGGACGCAGGGCAAAAAGTCCTCCCGGCAGACGGCTGGCTGTTTCCTCCATTGCTCCAAATAGGCTTCTGTCTGCCACGCTGCCCAGCGGGCTTTCCAGTCAACGATCACCCGATCCCGCAACGCGACGGTGGCGGGGGCCAGTATGATATGCCCGGTCACCAGAACCAGGCCGAGAGTGGTCCAACGAAGACAGTACCTTATGCCACGGACGCGGATCATGAGCAGAAGTCGTCTCGCATACGGAACCCCTTCAGGCAACCGCAGACCGGCATGGACTGCCCCTTCAAGAGGGAATCCCTCTGGGCCAACCTAATCCTAGACCCGGAACATTCCTGCCGGTGCCTGAGAGGTGCTGCTTTCCTCACGAGGTTTGGGGTCCGGCGCGGGCAACTCCGCCAGCCGGGCGGTCCAGTTCTCTAGCGTATCCACGAAAGCGCCCACCAGTGCCTGGAAAGCGGTGGCGGTGATGCCCTCCACCTCAATGGCGCGGTGCAGGACAATTTCATTCTCCAGAGGGTCCACCGACAGGGTGGCTCCGGCCGTCTCGAGGCCGAAAAGATTTCCCTCCAGCAGCAGCCGGTAGAGCGGCTCCTTGCCTTCCGCCGGCAGCCGGCCCACCGGGGCATAGACGAGAAGCTGTCCCAGGGAATCATTCCACTCAAAATTCACGGCCAAAGAGCCATCAAAGACCAGCCGGGTGCACCCCTGCTCGTTGAGTTTGAGTTCAGGAAGTCCGGCCAAAGTGCCGAGTTCAGAGAGAAGCGTGTCAGGATGCATAAATGGGGAGGGAGAAATCAGCAATGGATATCGGATTGGATCACACGGGCACGGTATTGTCGGTGATGAACTGGCGGAAGATGTTCCCCTCCAACATGCCATAAACCTCAGTCGCACCAATCGTGAACAAGCGCACCAGCTCTTCCGGGGTGAGATCCCCGGCGAACTCTCCCGTCAGCGTGTCGCGCACGCGTTCCACGTAAGGTCCGTTGTCGATGGTGACTTCCTGTTCCGAGCCGGGGAGCATATAGGTGTTCAGCAGCATCCGGGCGCCCTCCAAAGTGGGGTCCTTGGTAAACTCTTCATGAGCCAGCAGGAAGTTCAGCCCTTCTGCGGCTTGCCGCCGCTCCAGATGCTGGCGGAAATCGAAGATGAGTTCGAGGTTCGTGGATTTGACAATGTCATCCAGAGACTCTGGTTTGGGGTAGTCCTTGGGCCAGCTCGTGGGTTTGATGTTGTAGGAGTACTCGACTGGCTGGGAAAGCACAACCTGATGGTCTGTGGTGAAGGTGAGCTCGTAGGAGAGGCGCAGGTGGCTCCCGGTGGGGTCGATGTTCACCGGCCGCTCCATGGAGGGGCTGAAGTAGCTGGTCGCGCCGTCGATGCTCTTCTCAAAGCGCATCACAACAGAACCATCGTCTTGCTTGGTGAAAGTGTAGGACTTGGTCTCGGGTCCCATGAGGGCCACCGGCGTGCCGTCTGGCAGGGATACGAATGTCTCGGGGGAATTGAGCAGCTCCTCCATGGGGGCAGAAAATCCCTGGTGGGCATACTGGGAGATGAGTTTGACCATCTCCTTGTCCCCGTCAGTCAGGTCGTTGAGCAGGCCGATGGCGCCCATGACTCTTTCATCTTGGGTCCCGCGCCCCACGTCGTTCCAGTCGCTGCGGTCCAGAAGAGGGACGCCCTCGCCCTCGCCCAGGGCGATTTTGTAGGTGCCCCGCCCGATGTCCCTCCGGAAGATCTCGGAGATGCCCATGTCCGTGCCGTTTTCCAGCCTGGCCATGGTGGACTCAGAGGGTACTCGTGGAGCGTCCAGCGACTGCCGTATGGCGTTCTGCACCTCTTGCGGAGCGTTGCCGCGCAGGACGCGGGTGCCGCTGACCGGGTTCAGATCCACCCCTAGAACGTTGCGGAGCGTTTCCAAGCCCTCGGCGGGAGAGGGCTTCATTGAGCAACACGGCCTCTGGATCGCGGATGTTGTGTTCCTGAACCTTCATCCCTTTGAACTCACGGGCGAGGGAGGCCAGATCCTTTCGCACCCGGTCGCACTCATGGCAGCCCGGGTTGTGGAAGAAGTGGACCGTGACCGGGGCCTGGGAGAGGTCACGCTCCCCGTCCCCTGCGGCTGCGGCTGCGGCAGAGGAATGTACACCCTCTGGGGAGAACTGGGGCTCGGACGAGGCGGGGGCCTTGCCACCCTCAGCACCGGCGGTGACGTAGGCGGCAAAGTCGGCCCGGCTCTGCGCAGCCTCATGGCCGAAGTGGCGCTGCACGGCGGCATAGCGGTCCGGGGGCGTTTTGCTCCAATCCAGCTTTCCCACGAGGGGAAGGAGCCCTTTGCCGAGCCGGTGGTAGTGGTTTTCCACGAAATCGGCCAAGGCGACTGAAAGCTCGGTCCGGTTGGGCGCACGATCGAGGAGGTCCAGGAAGGTGGGCAGTTGCACTTCCTCGCGATGGGTCAGGAGGGCGGTCATGGCCGCAAGCCGGACGTGATCTTCGCGGTCCGTGGCCAACTGCCGCAGGACAGCGATGAGAGGTTCGCTGAGGCCGCGGTTGGGAGGGGGGCTCGAGTCGTAGCTCTCGTTTTCGAGGGAGGTGTTATCGTCAAAATGATGGTGCCAAGCCCAGCCGGTGGGGATGAGACTGACGGGCAGGGCTTCCCGGACCCAGGCAGAGGTGTCGGAGGCGAGGACGCCCGCCCTTTCTTCCAGCAGCGCCCGGTTGCGCCGGCCCATGCTGTAGATCGCAGCCCGGCGCACCCAGAAGTGTGGGGAGACGGAGGCACTCGCCAGGAGAGCTTCATCCGCCGTGCGGATGCGGTTGCCCAGCATGATACAAGCAAGGACCTGCCGGTCCGCCCGGCCGTCGGCCATCAGCAGCCGGGCCTGCTCCGCCATCATCGTGCGGGTTTCAGTCTGGCTGCTGAGACTCTCCAGTCGGGACTGGTACAAATCGGCGGCTTCAAGTGGTGTGTCCTTCCGCAAAAGTTCGAGGAAAACCAGCTTGATGGGGGCCGGGATCTCTTCTTCGTAAAAGGCGCTGGCCACCGCCTTGCGCCGGATTTCCCGTGAGGGATCGCGCAACAGGCGCTGCCAGAGGGCCAAGGTGCCGGGGCGGGGTTGGCGACTGAGGGCGCTCGCCAACTCGGCACGGTGCTGAACATTCAGAGCTGGCCACCAGCGTACGAAGTGGTGGGCTCCGACCGCGTACCCGCCCTCAATGAGGCGCTGGGCGGCAAGAATAGCGAGGGTGCTGCCTTGGCCAGTGGGTGCGGACGAAGTGGCGGCCAAGGCATCCAAGGCTGCTTCAAGAGAGCCCGGGCCAACGCGGGAAGCCGTGGCAACGGGAGCGGGACCCGCCGGAATGTCCGTTCTGACGGTTGGGTCTTGGGAGACCGATGGGGCAGCCACACTTAAGAAGGCCTCTCTGAGACGCTCCGCGAGGCTGGGTGGGGCCGGGGCCGCCGCAGCAGGCTCAGGAGCCGCCGCTTTTTCTCCGGCGGGCCGGGTCCCCCCAAAAAAAGCCTCATGCAGCCGGTCCGCAGGGCTGGCAGGTACGGCTGCTTTCGTCGGGGCGGGATCGACCGCCCCTGCGTGTGGAACTGCAGGAGCGACAGGCGCAGGAGACTGCCCGGCTGTTAGCTCCTGAAGCGCCTCCTCCATCGCCCGGCGGTTCGGTTTGTTCTCGAACGGGTAAAACTCCAGGTACTCCACCACGGCTTCTTGGCGGGCCCGGTCACCGCCGGCTAGCACGGAGGCCAGCAGAGGTTCGACCTCTTCCATCAGTGGTTTTTCCCGCGCCAGCACACGCAGCGCAGAGCAGGCGATGTCCGGGTTCGCATCCATCGCATAACGCAGCAGCAGCTCGAGAGAGGAGGACTCGTGCGTACGGAAATTGGAGAGACCGAAGGCGAGCAGCTCCGGCGAGAGCTTGGGGAACTGCTTGACGATGCGGTCCGGAAGGGGTTTTTCCATCTGGGCAAAGGCCTTGATCACAGTCCCTTTCAGCTCGTCATCCGCTTCAAAAGCATCGCACAATGCGTCCGTAGTGGTGCCCCCGCTACCTCCCCCCACCACTTTACTGAGGATACCCCCCAGTCCGCTGTCAAAGGCGCCCCCGCCTCTGCTGCCCGACCCGGCAGCGATGGCGAGCACGGCAGCCTGGCGAACAAAGCTGTCCTCATCCTTCAGGAGGGCCACCGCCTCCGCGGGCAGGGGGCCGAGCTGAGCCTTCGCGGCACATTGCAGCGCCGCAGCCCGCACCCGCCAACTAGGGTTTTTCGTGCAATTCAGAATCTGGCTTTTGGCCGCTTTGGCCGCCGTTTTTTGCAGACTCAGAGACAACAGCGCTGCGGCCACCAAATCCTCGTTCTCATGGTTGAGATAGCCAGTGAGCAGCCGTGTGGAGATGGCGGACTCCGTTTTGCCAAAACCGCGGATCGCCGCATGGATGACGTTCTCGTCTTTTTCTTTGGCCAGGTGAGCCTCAATATGTGGCAGGCCACCGGTGCCGCCGGCCTCAAAGAAAATGTCCAGGGCACGTTCCCTGACCAAGGCGTCGCGGTCTGTCAGTTTCTCCCGCAGAATAGGGAGGCACCGGCTTCCTGCTTTGGAGATGCCCTCCAGCCCTTCCACCCGCTCGTCCCGATTGCCGAAAACGAGCATCCGCGCAAGGCGGGCCGCGTCCCCAGCAGCGGGGGATCCCTCGAGGAGGAGGCGATACTGGGCCTCTTTGAGCCGCCCCCGGGCTCCATCCAGAAGCGTGGACTGTTCTGTGAGAAAGCGTTCGATCTCCCCGATGACTTGGTTGGCGTATGGCCGGAGCTTGGTGATCGAGCGCTCTGCTTTGGCTGCATCTCCGGCAAGAATGTCCTGAAGGTAGTCGCGGAGCTGCTCCGGATGGAGCGCCGCACCCGCTGCCACGAGCGGGGCCTTGCCAGCGCCGCTCCGGGCCCAAGCCTGCCAACGGGCCAGGGCCTCCGCCTGAACGGTGCGGTCCGTTTCCCAAGGATCAAAATCCAAATCCGCCCCGGCCAAATCCTCCAGCACTTCCAGTGCGCCCATGCGCACTGACAGATCGCTGTGACTGAGCAGGGCGACCCAGGCCGCAGCGGGGAAGGGTTGGACCGTCCGCAGCTCGTCCAACGTGGCCTGCCGCTTGGTGGCATCCCCCAGCTCCCGGGCCATCTCGGCCCAATCGAGCTCTTCTGTGGCTTGGGCGGGAACGGTGGCCAGACCGGTGCCCGGGGTGCCAGTGCCAGTTTCCGCGCCCGAAGCCGGGGTGGCATCCGGGCCGGACCGGGGCGGAGCGGCATGAACTGGACTGGCGTGCCCCCACATCAGGGCTGCCAGGAGCATCGCCGACACCTGCCAGACGGGCCTTGCACGAAGGCCGGGTCCGGTAGTGCAGGAGCGGGCACTGTCAGTGCAGCAAGGCATAGGCCAGGATGTTCACGTTGAGCTGGAGGCTGTTGGCGATCTCATTGCCTCCACAGCAGCAGCAGCCGGGGGCGTTGGCGGTGTTGTTGAGACCGTCCGGGGAGTAGAGGCACACGACCCGGCCCTCATGCTCCATGCCCTCCAGAGCGGAGTGACCATCGCTCTTTTTCAATCCCAGATCGTTCACGGGGTAAACCGTGTGAAAGATGGCGTGGTCCATGCCCAATTTTTTAAGGGGCTCAGAGCCAAAGATCGTTTTCATCTCCCTGCGAAACGAGGCGTTCCACTCGGCATTCGAGCACCCGGCGGAGGCCAGGAGAAATCCGCCGTTCGTGAGGAAACGCTTTAAATTCTCCCGTTCCTTGGGCGTGAGACTGAAGTCCCCCTCTCCCGTCATCACCACAAAGGGGAACTCAAACAGCTCATCTCCCGCCAGTTTCACCGGCCGGAAGCGGCGGTCGGTAGAGATGCTGGTTTCTTTCTGCACCGCGCTGAGAAATTCATCGCTGAAGCAGGTGGAGGTCTTCCCTCCCCCATAGATAAGATTGCCGCACTGGACCACCCCTTCCTTGGCCGGGGCGGAGGCGGGGGCAAAGACCAGCGCCATGAGGAGCAGGGCTGGGATGAAAGGATGGATGGGGTTGCGGATAGATTTCATGGTGGGGTTCCTCCTGTTCAGGATTTCGGTTTGACTGGGGTTGGGGGTGCCGCAGGCTCGGCCGGGGCGTCGTTGGAAAAATAGTTCTTCACCGCATCGCGGTACTTCATAGGCACCTCATCCAGGCTGGGAGCACCGCCGGCACCGGTATGCACTTCGCTGCCGGGCAAGGCAGACCCAGCGGTCTCCGGGACACCCGCGGCTCCACGCCCGCCGGGGCCTTCACCCGATTGTTCTCCGCTGCCGCCGATGCGATTGGGACCGTTGAGTTGGAGGCGCGGCGGGCCGATGAGGGGAATGGGCAACTGGGTGCCGCTCATGCTGCTGCCGCTGCCGCCCTTGGCTCCGAAGCCTTGGCCGCCTTCCCCTGCACCGCCACCTGCCTGGCCGCCCTGGCCGGCGGCGCGCCGCTGGAGCGCCGCCATCATCTGGGCCAGCGCCTGCTGCTGCATCGCACCTCCCGTGCCCATGCCTCCGGGCAAGCGGCCCTGGCACATCTCACAGAATGGGTTGTCCGGCTGCCCTAAGATTTGGTCCAGATTCCCCCGGGCGAGGAGCGCGTCATTGCTGGCGGCGAGGAGGTTGCCAGAAGCGATCTTGGCGGCGGCATCGCCCATTTGCTTCGCGACGTCAAAAGTCTTCAGCCCTTCCAGCACTTTTTCCGCGCCTTCTTTGAGTTCTGCGGCTTCCGGGGGCAGATCGGCCAGCCGTTCCGGCAGCTTTTCTTCCACCTCACGCAGACGCTCCTCATTGCGGAGCTGGCGCAGCCGCAGACCGGGGACTTGGTGACGGTTCGTGGTAATTCCCAGCGCCAGTTCTTCTGCAAAGCGGGCCAGATCTTCGGCTACTTCCCGCTGCTCCTGATGGATGGCCTGCAGCTCGGCTGCCATCTCCGCCACGCGGGCGATTTTAGCCAGTTCTTCAGCCTGCCCCTCCTGCTCGTCCAGCCGGTCAGACCCGGGTTGCAGCCGCTCGCGGAGTTTCTTCGCCAGCTCCCCGGCCTTGGCCGGATCGGTCCAGCCGGAATCTCCTTCCAGGTCGGCGGCATTTTTCTCCAGCTCCTCCTGAAGGTCCCCCGAGAGTTCCGACAGTTCCTTGTCCGTGGCAAAGGCCGGGAAGTCGTCGGCGAAGTCCCCAAACCACTGGGCCGCGCGACGCTGCTGGTTCAGCGCTGTTTGGCGGGCAGCCTCCATCTTTTCGCGGTCGCCGGTTTTGGCGGCTTCGGCCAGCGCCTCCAGCGATGCGGCGGCGGCGTCCAGAGCCTCCCGCAGGACTTGGTAGCGCGCGGCGAACTCCTCGATGGTCGTGCGGGTCTGGATCTGCGCTGCGTAGTCTTCCTCTGAAATGATTTGGACCCGCGCCGGTTGGGACGAACTCACTCCCATGAGGCTGGGGTTGCGGTCCCGCGCCTCCACAAAGAACTCCAGCATCTGGCCGGGTTTCACGCCCAGGGAGGCGAGCTGGATCTCCCGCCGGATCTGGAAGGTGGTCTCCCCCCCTGCCGCGGGAAATTCCGTGACGCGGTCGCGGAAGCCGTCCGCCGTGCGCACCCAGGAGGCCCGGTCGAGGCCCAGGTCATCGCCCACCTGCCATTCCAGTTGCAAGGCGGTGGAGGGTGTGGCCATGGCCACGGGGCCGGGCGAGATGAGATCGATGGTAGGCTTCTCGTCTGGCACGACCCGTTGGGCAAAGCGCACGGGCTCGGCCATGCGGGTGCCGCGGATATCGCGCAAGTCCACCGTCCAGCGGCAGTCCCGGGCAATGTCCCAGCGAAACTCCACCGTGCGCATGTCCGAGGTAAGCGGACGTCCACTGACCTTCTCCACTACCTCCGGGCTGTTTTCTTCCCGCGCCTCCAGGACGCCGCCAGAGAGGGGCCGATTGCTGGTGAGCCGAAGGACGACCGTGGAGCCACGCAGGCCGCGCACTTCACCCGTGAGCGCGCCGGTCTGGACCTTGCGCCGGGCGTATGAAGGCGGGGTGATCGTCACCTCGGACTTCTCCAACTGGGGTTGCCAGAGAATCTCTACCGGAAGCCAGGCAGAGCGGGCGCGCCCGATGGCGAATGCGATCTCCAAGGGCGAAGTGACGCCCTCCAGCTTCTGGCCGTAGCGCTGGCCCGCTTCCCGGAACACCGGCAAGCGGTCCACCTCAGCACTGCCTCTGCTCCCGGCAGGGCGGGTCAGGAGTTGCACCTCTGCATCCTCCAGAGAGGCTCCGGTGATCTCCGCCGATACCGCCAAGGCTTTTCCATAGATGACTTTGGGCTCTGCGGGATCGAGGAGAAACTGGTAGGGGCTGTACGGAGGCAGCTCCCGCTCTGGCAGGAAGAGACGCTGGGTGACCAGCCACGTGGGGGCCGGCTGCCACAGGGTCACGCCCGCGAGGACTCCGAGAGCCGCCCCCAGAGCGATCCCGGCGCGACGCAGATCTCCGGGAGTCACGAGGGCGCTGGGGGACAGGTTTTTGACCTTCTCCAAGGCGTCGTGGAGAGCACGGCGGGTCAGGTAGGCTTCCAACGAGTCGGCCCCGGGAGCTGCCCGCAGGGCCGCCAGATCGGAGCCGATGCGGGCGAGGCCGCGGCGGTCCCCGGTCAGGGCGTCCACCCGTGCGGCGGCCTCCCCGGTATGGATGCGACGGCTCTGCAGCCAGGCGAGAGCAAAACCGGCCACAGCAGTGACCAGAAGCAGGCCGGCCATGACCTTGCGACCGCCCGTTTCAAAGCCGACGGCGGCGTCCAGCAGCCCCAGAAGCAGCGCCAGCCCCAGCCACACGGCCAAGGCAGTGAGCCAGCCCCTGAGGCGGAGGCGGGCGCGCATCTCGTCCCGGAGGGCCACGAGCCGCTTTTGCAATTCAGAAGAGGCGTCCATCAGATTGGGGTTAATCTCCGGTTTTTAACAATACCATTGCTTGTGACGAATGCCCAGAGGGACCTCATGCGCATCAGGCCAGGCCCAGACGACGCCGGAGGGCCCACTCGGCCCCCAAGAAGGCCACGGCCAGCCCCAGTACCCACCATTGGTTCCAAAAAGGGCGCCACTCAGCGTCCTCCAGCTGCAAAGGTTTGCGGTCCGGCTCCAGTGCCTGAAGCAGCGGGCGCCAGTCATTTCCCGTGGCAGCGCGACCTCCCGTCTCATCCGCCAGAGCTTGGAGGTAGGCAGGGTCGGCGCTGAGTTCATCCCCTTCTTGCGGAGGGGCCAGCACGGTGAGCGGCACGCTCGGTGCCGGGGCGTCACCGGCCTGTATACGAACGGTGTAGGTGCCCGGCTCCTGCACCGTGAGCAGGGCGCCCCAGTGCACCCCGCCGGCCTCGTCCCCGCCCAAAGCGGTGGCCTGCACGCGGCTTTTCACCACGGCTCCGGACATCACTTCCAGAAAAGGAGGCGGACCGTCCGTGGTCCCGCGCTGGCCGATCCTCGCACGCACCGGCGCGCCGGCGGCAACGGTGGTTGCGTTGAGTTTCAGGGAATAATCCTCCCCGGGCAGAAACTCGGAGTAAGTGGCCGCCCATTGCAGGAGTTGAAGCCAGAACTCCTTCTGCAACTCCGGGCCGTCCCCTTCCCCCGCTGATTTGCTGGCGGGCTGAAACGACCAGCGCCAGACCCCATCTCCGTTTAATGTGGCGGCCATCCCCCGCCCGTAGCGCCGGGCCAGAAGGAGTGGCACGCGGCTGCTGCCGCCCCGCTGCTCTCCCAAGGCCAGAACCCGGGTGAACGGTTTGAGATCACTCATGGTCCGC
>Ga0351838_1176_pt1 | contig 11584 bp, 8 predicted proteins | sample BONcelHFGM3001E3_FD_206742 | JGI IMG/M metagenome (GOLD analysis project Ga0351838, IMG submission 206742) | Enriched cells from coal bed in the Powder River Basin, Montana, United States - BONCAT cells FGM rep1 HSBNCT.FGM.300.1.E3 ... | reverse complement strand
ATATTTAGACTGATTATAATTTAGCTTTAAAGGTGCTTGTCAATTGTGTCATTTATTCTGGTTCAAATAATTGTAAATCAGTTGCTTAAGTATAAAGTCGATTTATATTGCAATCGATTTCAGAAAGTTGCGACAATTTGAAAATTGTTTTCAGAAGTTGAAATATTTTACCTTTGCCTCAAAATTAATACTCACTTTATGACAAGTAAGAATAGCAAGGTTGTTGAGCTTGAACAGGTCGTAATCCGTTTTGCCGGAGACTCAGGCGATGGGATGCAATTGACAGGTTCGCTTTTCTCTGATTCAACGGCATTTGCTGGGAACGATTTTGCCACATTTCCTGATTATCCATCAGAAATACGTGCGCCTCAAGAATATTGATCGTATTCATCAAAACCATCATATCTCCAGGTTCCCAGAAAAAATGACCTAATCCAAGACTTAGTACCATTAAAAAAATTACAAGCATCGATGTATATGCTTGTGCTGTAATGTATTTGGCTGTAAGAAGCTGAGTACGGCTTAAAGGCCGGGTTAGCAACAACCTAAAAGTGCCTCGCCCTGCTTCACCGGAAACCATGTCACCTGCAACAATCGCAACAAGAATAGGAATATGTAACCATAAACTATTGAGAATGATATAAGTTACCGAGTAAGTATTGATCAAACTCCCCTCAAAAACAAAAACATCTGCCATGCTTTTTACTAGGAAATCAAGAAGTTTCTGGCCCTCGATAAACATTCCAATTTGAATGATCACCACGATCAGAAATATCGCGATAAATCCGATGTAAGTAATCTCTCGTTTGAAAAGTTTACTGAATTCTAATTTAATAAGTGTCCCCATCTATGTATTTTGTAGAAAAAAGTCTTCCAAATTGTTGCGCGTTATCAGTTGTTTAACACCTATTCCTGCCTTGACCAGCTCTTCGTTTATTGATGGAATGACATCTGTTGGAAGCTCTGCATGCAATTCATCAAGCAGATTGCGATCAAAAGTGAAATCCGGAAATTTCTCAAGCAGTAATTTCAATGCTTTCGACGTATCGGTGGTGATGAGTGTAAGTTGTTGAGTATCCGATTCCAGTAACTTACGCACCTCGCCTTCTACTACCACTTTCCCCTTGCTTATCACAATCATCCTGTTGGATATCAACTCCATCTCACGAAGGATATGTGAAGAAACTATCAAGGTTTTTCCCATTTCCCTGTTCAAGCGAACAATCATTTCGCGGATATCTTTGATTCCCTGCGGATCAAGACCGTTGACAGGTTCGTCCAAAATAATCAAATCAGGATCATGGAGCAAAGTCTGAGCTATACCTAAACGCTGCTTCATTCCCTGACTAAAAGTCTTAACCTTATCATTGGCTCTGTCCTGCAAATCAACTACTTCAAGAAGCTCCATGATTTTGGCACGCTTATGCTTGATTCCGGAATACTGTGCCAAAATATCCAGATTCTGATATGCAGAAAGGTACTGATAAAAATCAGGACGCTCAATAAGTGCTCCTACCTTGCTCAAAACCTCACGCCGGTTGTGGGAAAGCTGCTGACCAAACAAAAGCACCTCACCTGAATCCGGACGTATCAGGTTCAACACCATCCTTATAGTAGTACTTTTACCCGAACCATTAGGTCCGAGAAAGCCATAGATATCACCTCTGTAAACGGTAAAACTCACATCCCGCACTGCTTTTACAGCACCAAAATGTTTCACAAGATGGTTTACTTCGAGTACCTTTTCCACTATGACCGGATTGAAATATTTGCCTTTTTTTGAATCATATTCGGCATATTCCAACCAGGTTGGAAGATACTCAATACTGATTTTTTATTACGGTATGGCAATAAATGAAAATTATTGAACCCGGGAAAATTGAATTTGTAACGCACAGGGTGACTCACCGAAGTAGCAGAAAACTTGCGAAGTCCAACGCGGGTCAGGAATTTGTTAAGGTATGAAATCATTTGGTTTTTTATTATTTAACAACACAACTAACATTTTGTTCGCTAATATTTCACAAAATATGTGCCATCTAAGAAACTTATAATGATCTGTAAAATTGTTCAATATCATGACTTTAATTCTTCCATTAATTACTAAAGTAAGAAGCCAAAAACTTCAACCACTTCTCACATTAACCTAGCCACCAATACTCATTTTAGCTATGTTTGCAAATTCACTTAAAGTCTTTTTATCATGAGAAAAATAACCGATCTTTTAGCCATTTTTATATTGATTACTGCTGCTGCATCATTGTATAAGTTTAAGAACAATAACACCGATAACCAGGCTATTACTCATTTTCAATCACTTCCCGAAGTAAAAGAGCCAAAAATGGAACCAAACGACTGGTTGGCTAAACAAAAATTATATCCCAATCCCTCCTTCAGCTATTCTCACTATTTGTTTGCTCTTCAGCAAGCGCAGTCATTGCATAAAGCAGCCAAAAACAGAGGTGCTACATGGCAATTGGCAGGTCCAACAAATATCGGCGGACGAATCACTGACATAGCTGTGCACCCATCTGCGCCAGAAATAATATACATAGGTGCTGCCTCAGGAGGAATTTTAAAAAGCAGCAATAATGGTTTGGACTGGCAACAGGTTTTTAATGATGCACCGGTCATCTCGATTGGCGCTTTAGCTATCGACCCCTCAAACCCTGACGTTCTCTATGCAGGAACCGGCGAGGCCAATGCTTCAAGTTACAGTTTTATTGGTAATGGAATTTACAAATCTACCGATGCCGGGCAGTCATGGGATCATATTGGTCTGGAACAATCTGCCTATTTCGGACGCATTTTGGTAGATTATAATGACAGTGACCGGGTTTTCGCTGCTGCCTGTGGCACACTTTTCAGTCCAAACGAAATGCGTGGAATCTTTCGCAGTACTAATGGTGGAAACAATTGGGAACGTGTACTTTATGTTTCGGATTCAACAGCTGGGGTTGATATTATCCAGCATCCTTCAAACCCTGATATACTTTATGCATCCATGTGGGAACGCATGCGCGGACTTACCTATCGCCGCTCTCATGGCACAACTTCCGGCATTTACAAATCGATTGACGGGGGCAACAATTGGACTTTACTTACAAATGGGCTGCCTGGCGGCGATCAAAAAGGCCGTATTGGATTGGCAATTGGACAAAACAATCCCGAGATTGTTTATGCATTCATCGACAAGCTGGAAAACGGAAGTCTCATTGCCAGCGTATATAAAAGTACCAACGGAGGGCAAAACTGGCAGCAAACCAATGATGGAAATATTGCGGATATGAACAGTACTTTTGGCTGGTATTTTGGTCAAATACGTGTTGATCCCCAAAATGACAACCGCTTCTATGTACTCGGCGTTGACCTATATCGCAGCGATAACGGAGGAAGCAGTTACACCCAGATTGGAGGCTACTTCAATATTGATGAAATTTATGTTGACAATCATGCCATGTTTCTTCACCCTACCAATGGCACAATTCTACATGGAAATGACGGTGGCTTATACCGCAGCAACGACATGGGTAACAACTGGACAAAAATCAACAACTTACCTCTGACACAATTTTATGCCATTGATGTGGATTACCTGAATCCTCAACGTATTTATGGAGGAACTCAAGACAATAACACCATACGCACATGGACAGGAAACCTTAACGATTGGGAAAGAATACTGGGTGGTGACGGGATGTACTGCTTGGTTGATTATACCAATTCAAACACCATTTACGCCGAATCGCAATGGGGTAACCTCACACGATCCGACGATGGTGGGAATAGTTTTTCGTATATCGCTTCCTGGTCGGGCGACCGTACCAATTGGTCGTCACCATATGTAATGCACCCAACATCGCCACAGACTCTTTATTTTGGTACCTACCGGGTTTGGAAAACAACCAATAAAGGAAATAGTTGGACACCAATCAGTGGCGATCTTACACACAATCTTGCACAAAGTGGATTCAGCACCATAACAACTATAGCGATCTCAAAATTAAATCCAAACGTTCTTCTAACTGGTTCTGATGATGGACGTGTTCATGTAAGCTCAAGTGGCGGACTGTTCTGGCAAGATATTTCTCAAGGCTTGCCACAACGCTGGATCACACGTGTTGCATTTGACCCCTTCGAAGAAAATACCATTTATACCACCGTCTCAGGATTCCGGTGGGATGAACCGCATCCTTACGTTTTTCGTTCAACCAATCTCGGACAAACATGGGAAGCTATCAGCAGCAATTTACCGTCTCTCCCTGTAAATGTTATTGTTGCCGACCCCGATCGCCTAGGGTGGCTTTATGTGGGAACTGACGTTGGTGTTTTTTATACCGAAAACTATGGTCTCGAATGGAATAGCCTGATGGACGGAATGCCCAGTGTGCCAGTAATAGACTTAAAAATACATCAGCCCACAAGAACTCTCTTTGCAGGAACCTATGGAAATTCCGCTCACCGTCTTAACCTTGATTTAATAACTTCTGTTTTACCAAAGGAGAAATCCCCAATCTTTGCAGCACTTAAACCTGTTTACCCAAATCCTGTTAGCAAGACGGGCGTTATCCAAAGCTCCTATTATCTTACGACTGGAGGATATTGCGAACTTCAGCTTTTAGATATTAAAGGTAATTTGATAAGGAAAATATACTCCGGTAATCAAACAAGCGGAGAGCATCAGGTTTCAATTAATCTTAATGGAAGTGGTCTAAGTTCAGATGGCATATTCTTCCTTAGATTGTTAACAAAGAGTAATTCTTACCAGCAAAAATTCATAATCAACTAGTGAGAGAGCGTCTTTGATATGAAATAAAGTCTGTGAGAAAACTTTTAGCAGGCTTTATTATTCATTGACAATCAAATAGATGACTTCATTATCCTTTTTGAGCAAGTATTTTTCACGACCATACTTTTCCATGATAGCTGAATCGTATTGAAAGTCTTCTAAAAGTTCCTGATTCTTTTTAATTTCTAACTCATAAAATCGTTTCTGATGCTCAATATTTCTCAAATTACCTTTGAGCTTCATTTGATTGAAAATATTGTTTTGATCAAAAAAGATCATCCAAATCCCAAAAGCGATCAAAAAATAAAGGTAACGAAAGCGGGACAAGTGGCGAAAAAATCGTTTCATATGAAATAAAAAAGCAAATTTAACGCATTATTTTGGTCAGATCAATTTCAGGATGTAAATAGTTTGTTTTCAGGCCTTAATGGTTATCGATTCCATTAAGCATAAACAATAAATGCCTGAGTGTTTTCAGAATTTCTCCCATATATTCTTTGATTGCCCGTACACTTCCTGGCAAAACATACACAAATGTTTCATTCATAAGGCCTGCTACTCCCCTGCTAAGTAATGCATTAGGTTTCTCCATGCCATATTTTAACCGAATTGCCTCCATAATACCCGGAATTTCCTTGTCAATATGTTGTTTAACAACTTCAGGAGTGAAATCCCTTGGCCCAATTCCAGTACCTCCTGTTGTAAAAACCATGTCGAATTTCTCTGACTTTGCTTTGAATAAAAGCTCCTCGAGCTTTTTTGGATCGTCGGGGATCAGATGCGACTCAAAATTAACCTGCCAACGATTCATTTCGAAAAAAGGAAGCAGTTGCTTTTGAATTTCCGGACCACTAAGATCTTCATATTCACCTGAACTAGCCCTGTCAGATAATGTAATAACCATCACCCGAAACACTTTTGGATGATAGCTAATCAAATCACCAGCTTTAACATCACCCCCACTTATAACACGTGCAAAGATACCTTCCTTAGGCATTACACAATTGCCTACTTCATTATAAATTGCACACCCTGCACCATGACATTTCTTTCCTATCTGCGTCACTTCCAATACTATATCTCCCAGATGCAACTGATCGAAAGGAGCCATTTCATACAAAATCATCCCTTCAGTGGTAATATTTTCAGCAAACTCACCATAAGCAAGTTCCCTACCAGCATCCTTTTCAAATTTTCTAAAACTTTCTGTTCCTAGCAAACTCACCATCCTATGCCATTTGCCAGAGTGTGCATCTCCTAAAACACCTTTATCGTATAAAGTGATCGCTTGAACTGGCTGCTTTACAGTGCCTTTCTTTTCAGAAATATTAACCGAAACTACTTTCATTGTATGATTTTGAAACTCCATTTTCCATTTTCTTGAGTGCTGCGAAATTAGTACAAATCCGGCAATCATTACTTTTTGATTGAATTGTGTACCGTCAATCAACAATTTCCGTTTTTCACCAATAATAATTTACTGATTTTATGGCAGTTAGAATCAATAAACGTTTCCTTTACAATTTAATAATAACTTAATACACTGTGATTCAATCGTCTTGATTATTTTTACCGGTTAAAATCCTGACCTATGAAACTATTGTATATTGTTCGGCATGCCAAGTCTTCCTGGGATTTTCCTGAGCTTTCTGATCATGAACGTCCATTGCTCGAAAAGGGAAAGAAAAGAACCCGAAAAATGATTGAATTTCTCAAATCAAAAAAGGCAAAACCTGATGTCATTATTTCAAGTTCAGCACTCAGAGCGCGCGAAACAGCTGGCTATTTTGCCGTTGGCTTAGGATTAAATGCTGAAGACGTTGTTATTGATCCAACGCTATATCATGCTGATTATGAACGTGTTTTCGATCAGTTTATCGATCTCTCCGATCAAAATAATGCTGTTATGCTTGTTGGACACAATCCTGCATTCACCAATTTTGTAAATTTGTTCCTTGTTCCACCCATTGACTGGCTACCAACATCAGCTGTTGTCTGTTTGTCTTTCGACACCAATCATTGGGATGAAATAAAAGATTCAAGCTATGAGGTTAAATTTGTTGCTTATCCAAAACTCATAGCCGACTGAAGCAGAATAACATAGATCGGAGAAGAAACTATTATGAGCAGCAGCAACTTCATTAACAGAGAAATAAGTTGGTTAAATTTCAATGCAAGAGTTTTGCAGGAAGCAACCGACAAAACGAATCCGCTTTTTGAGCGCTTGAGGTTTGTTGGTATTTATTCGAACAACAGGGACGAATTTTTCCGTGTTCGCGTTGCCACCATGCGCAGGCTTAAAGAAATTCAAAAAGAAAAACACGAGATACTGAATTTTGATCCATCAAAAACACTTAAGCAAATTCGTACGATCATTGATCAGCAAGAGCAAGCTTATATGGATGCATATTTAGCCGTCAGAGATGAGCTGCGTGATAATGGTTTCAATATCGTTGGTTTTGGCGACCTAAACCCCAATCAGATATTTCAAGTAAAAAAATACTTCACCCGCTCAGTTCATCCTTATCTTTTCCCCATCATGCTGAGTGGATTAAAAGATGTTGAAGGGTTACGTGACAATTCAATTTATCTTGTCGTTCGACTCAGAAGCTCAAAAGCCTCCATAAAGGATGATTTTGCGTTGGTGAAAGTTCCAACAAGTCGAGTATCGCGTTTTTTTCTCCTACCTGACGACGGTGTCGAATCGGTAGTTGTGCTGCTCGATGACATCATTCGATACAGCCTCGAAGAAATTTTTCTTCCTTTTGGTTATGATATTTTCGATGCCTATTCGATGAAATTTACGCGCGACGCTGAACTGGATCTTGAAAACGATCTCTCCAAAAGTTTCCTTGAAATCATGGCCGAAAGCCTCAAACAACGCAAAAGAGGCGCACCTGTTAGGTTTATTTATGATAAAGATATGCCTGCTGAGATTTTAGATTTGCTTCTTAAAAAATTCAAAATCAACAAAAAAGACATTCTTATTCCAGGATGGAAGTATCATAATTTCCGCGATTTTATGTCATTTCCACATATTGGTCACAAGATACTTTGGGCAAATCCACTCCCCCCGATGCGCCATCCTGACCTTCCTCCTTACAAAAGTATTTTTGCAGTAATTAAGGATAAGGATGTGATGTTGCATTATCCTTACCACACCTTCATGCATATAATTGATTTGCTTCGCGAAGCTTCTATCGACCCAAAAGTTCGATCAATTAAAATGACTTTATACCGTGCAGCGCGCGACTCAAATGTGATTAATGCCCTTGTGAATGCTGCTCGAAATGGTAAATCAGTAACAGTTTTCCTTGAGCTTCAGGCACGTTTTGACGAGAAAGCAAATATCCAATGGTCAGAAAAACTTCATGAAGAAGGCGTAAAAATTATCAAGACAATTCCCGGACTTAAAGTTCACAGCAAGTTAATTCTCATTCGTCGTAAAGAGAATGAAGGCGATGTGTATTATACCAACATTAGCACTGGAAATTTTAATGAATCCACTGCTCAAGTGTATGCTGATGACAGCTTGTTGACATGCAATGCCCAGATTGGATTAGAAGCAGGACAAATGTTTCGCCTCTTTGAAACTCCCTATAGCCCACCTTCATTCAAAAAATTAGTCATCTCACCATACAGTACACGGAAGCACTTTCTAAAACTGCTCAATTTTGAAATAAGAAACGCCAAAGCAGGCAAAGAAGCATGGTGTATCCTAAAAATGAACAGTCTCGTTGATGAAGCTTTGGTCGAAAAGCTATATCAAGCAAGCCAGGTTGGTGTCAAAATTCAGATTATTTGCCGTGGTATATGTGTGCTTATTCCTGGTGTACCCGGCTTGAGTGAAAACATTGAAGTGATAAGTATAATCGATCGTTTCCTCGAACATAGTAGGGTTTTCGTTTTTGCCAATGATAGCAACCCTTTGTATTTCATATCTTCAGCAGATTGGATGGTGCGCAATCTTGACCACCGTTTTGAGGTAGTTTGTCCAATCGAAGATGTTGACATCCAGAACGAATTACATGAAATGTTAAAAATTCAACTTGCCGACAACTGTAAAGCGCGTTTGATCAATAAATCTGATTCAAATGACATGAATGAATATCGGCAGCGAGACGAAAACGAGGAAGTAATACGCTCACAAAATGTTATTTACGATTACTTAAAACGTAAATCAGAAAAATAAAAAAGGCCCCTAACGAATGAAAGGGGCTATTTTTTTTAGAAAAATAGTTTATTTAATCTCCCAAGTAGCGCCACTATTCAATAAATCATCAACTGTTTTGATGTTTGAATTAGCAATCTCGTTTTCTATCGAAGCCATCATTGCCTGATCAAATGTTTCAGTTACAACCGATCGGATAACCCCCAGAGCTACTGGAAATTCCGGAGGCATCATGGCAGCCATCATTGTATGGACTCCAGGGTCTTTTTCATATTGATCATGAACAAGGATGTCTTTTTCTGAAATTCCATTTTCGCCAATAGTTACAATCTCCAGTTTTGTCCCATTTAACACGATCCCTTTGTTTTTCTCTTTTCCAAAAATCAAAGGCTTTCCATGTTCAATAAACAACTGATAATCATCTCTTGTTTCACGGCTTGTTATCAGGTCGTGCGTTTTGTTGGCAAAAATCACACAGTTTTGTAGGATCTCTACAACAGAGGTGCCTTTATGCTTTGCTGCTTCCATAAAAACCCCTGTCATGGCTTTTGGATTTGTATCAAGCGTTCGGGCAAAAAATGTTCCTTGAGCTCCAATAACTAAAACACCCGGATTAAAAGGCCTCTCATAAGTTCCCTGAGGACTGGTTTTTGTTTTCGATCCTTTTGGAGTTGTAGGAGAATATTGCCCTTTGGTCAATCCATAAATTTTATTGTTGAACAAAAGCAGGTTGATGTCAATATTTCTTCGAATTGTATGAATAAAATGATTTCCACCAATAGCCATTGAGTCGCCATCGCCGGTGATCATCCAAACGCTGAGTTTGGGATTAGCAAGTTTTACACCTGTTGCAATCGCAGCTGCGCGCCCGTGAATACTATGGATTCCATAGGTATTCATGTAATATGGAAAGCGTGATGAGCATCCAATTCCCGACACAACTACGAAGTCTTCCTTTGGAACACCTAATGAAGGAAACACATTTTCTACAGCATGAAGTATCGCGTGATCGCCGCAACCAGGACACCATTTCACCATCTGGTCGCTACTAAAATCTTCTTTTGTGAGCTGAACGACTCCAGTTTCTATGATCTGATTTTCCATTTCCTATTGATTTAAAAGTTCATTAAACTTGGCTTCCAACTCTGCTACCATAAATGGCAATCCTTGTATCTTATTGTATTGCTGATACTTAAACTGAGGGAAATTCATTCTTAAGTATTTAACAAATTGTCCATTATTAATTTCGCAAACAATAATCTTTTTATGCCTTCCCAAAAGCTCCTCTGTATTCTTTGGAAGAGGCATAATATGCTTAAAATGAGCTAAGGCAACCGACTTGCCTTGCTCTTGCATTTTCTCAACAACTGTAATCATAACACCATACGTCCCTCCCCAACTTACAACCAGCAAGTCGGCATCATCAGATCCAAAAACTTCCTGTTCAGGTATAAAGTTTGCCACTCTCTGCACTTTTTCTTCACGAAGCATGGTCATTCTTTCATGATTCAAAGGATCATGGGATACATTTCCGCTGCCATCTTCTTTTTCAAGTCCGCCAACACGATGACGCAAACCTTCAGTTCCTGGAATAGCCCATTGACGGCGCAATCTGTCTGCATCTCGTTTGTAAGGTTTATAATTTACATCATTTGCCTGTGCTATAGGAGGTTGAATTGATGGCAGATCAGCTACTTTAGGAATTTTGAATACTTCAGAGCCATTAGCTAGTGATCCGTCAGTAAGCAAAATAACAGGAGTCATATGCTCCAGACTTAGCTTGGATGCTTCGTAAGCGCTATAAAAACAATCTGCAGAACTTTTAGCTGCTAAAATTATTACGGGAGCTTCGCCATTACGACCAAAAAGCGCCTGCATGAGGTCACTTTGCTCCGATTTGGTTGGCAAACCGGTTGAAGGTCCACCACGCTGTACATCTACAATCACCAAAGGCAACTCAGTCATTACAGCTAACCCAATAGCTTCCGATTTCAACGAAAGTCCTGGTCCACTGGTTGTGGTTATTGCCATAGCACCTGTGTAACTTGCCCCTATTGCTGAAACAATACCGGCAATCTCATCCTCAGCCTGAAATGCTTTTACATTTAAGTTTTTATGATATGTAAGCTCTTGTAGTATTTCGGTGGCAGGTGTAATAGGATATGAACCAAGGAAAAGTGGTCTTCCTGAACGCTCCGAAGCTGCAATAAATCCCCAAGCAGTTGCTACATTTCCTGTAATGTTTCGGTAATGGCCTGGCTCTAACGGAGCTGGCTCAACTTTAAATGTTGTAGCAAACAATTCAATTGTATCAGCATAGTTAAATCCTGCAGCAAGAACTGCCTTATTGGATTCAATAACAATGGGATTGGCTTTGAATTTCTTCTCAAAATATTTATTTACATGATTCGGATCACGATTAAACAAATACATCACAATCCCTAGGGCAAACATATTTTTCGACTTCATGGTTGACTTCATGTCAATGTCGAGATGTTTAACGGCCTCCCGTGTAAGAGTGGAGATAGGTGACTTGATTAACTTATAGCCACTTAAGCTTCCATCTGTTGTTGGATCAGTAGCATAGCCTGCTTTCTCAATTCCTTTTTCAATAAAAGCATCTC
>Ga0351838_1174_pt1 | contig 11803 bp, 7 predicted proteins | sample BONcelHFGM3001E3_FD_206742 | JGI IMG/M metagenome (GOLD analysis project Ga0351838, IMG submission 206742) | Enriched cells from coal bed in the Powder River Basin, Montana, United States - BONCAT cells FGM rep1 HSBNCT.FGM.300.1.E3 ... | reverse complement strand
TTTAATGATCCAATTAATGCGTCAATCATCATTAGACGAATAAAAATAGCAGTATGTTTTGGGACTTCGATTAGCCATAAATTTAATAGATATTCAATTTCTAAAAATATAGGTAAAGCAGGAATAAGTATGAGAAAAAAAGTATATTTTGATGCAGCAATAACAAGATCCTCCATTCTGCCTATGTTACCAGCAGCATAGCTTTTAGTAATTTGTGGTGCAATGGCTCTGTTTATACTATTAGCAAAAGTTATTACAATACCATTTACAGTTGTTGCTATACCTAATGCGGCGTTAAGAGCTGCACCAAAAAAATAATTTATAATCAAATTGGACCCTTGCGCTTTGCTTACAGAAGCAAATGCGCCGTAGCCGACCCAAATTGAAAAATGGAATATTTCTTTATAATCGCTCCATTTTTTAAATAATTTGTATCTAACTAGTTCAAAATTAAATTTTCGAGAATAAACAACATAAATAATTGTCGGGAGTGTTGTGACAATTGCCATTAAGCCTGCATATATTATTAATCTTTGAGTTGCAATAAATCCGATTAAATATGCAATAATCAATTTACATAAAGAAACAGTAATCTCAGAAATGCTATACAATAAAAATTTTTCTTTAGCAATTAAAAGGCCGCTATATGGCACTCCTATAAATGATATTACAGATCCAAATAATGAAAAACGATATACCCAAATTGCATCTAATAATTTATCGTGTGAAATATTTAAGTAATTATTAATATACCATTCACCTAAAGGTATACCAAGAACAAAGACACTAATTGCAATAAATACATGAATGTTGAAATTGATGTTAAATATTCTATTAATACTTATATCATTTCCTTTTCCTAACTCATAAGCGATAAATCGGTTAGACACAGAAAGCATTACTGTGTTAACAAATCCTATTAAGGAAACAACTCCACCAACAACTGAAAAAATACCAAAATCATTAATACCCAGGTTTCTTAAAATAATACGTGTTACAACTAAACCAACTAAACTAACAATTATTAACCTAGCATATAAAAAAAAAGTATTTGAAATTATTTGACTATTGTCAGATCTCATTTAAATGTCTACTTTTTTTATTTTTACTTACGTATTCTATTTCCCATAAGATCTAAGGCTTCTTGTTTAAAATAACTCAGCCATCCTCCCATCGGAGTTAAAGTTATTTCACCAAAAAAAACCTTATCTTGAGTATCATAAAAATCTATTCTTGCATAATCAAGTCCATTCGATAATATAGATGCATAATTGAGCATTTCTTCTAAATGTATTGGACGTGGTACTTCAATGTTTGCGAAATGTTCATCATTATTAATTACATAATGCAAATTTTTCCAATTTGTATCATAGATTATTCTTCTGCCTGGGGTGTATTCATCTCGGTCAAATGCTAGCTGAATAAAAATTGGTTCTCCATGTGCACAATGTACTTTATAATCCATTGGGAAAATTCCTTTTTCATCGGAAATATATTCTTCGCAAATAATTAGAGGATAAATTCTATTATAATGTGATTCATAAGTAATTGGATGTTTGCTATTAAGCCATAAATTTAACTGGTTAATTGTATCATTAAAATTTAATTTATCCTTATCGGTACATATAATATTCATTCCACAACTATGATTTAATTTCAGTGCGAATTTGTTTGGGAGTAAATCAAAGTTGATTTTATTTGCATTATCCCAAACACCATATAATTTGGTTAAAGTTTGTTCTAACCCTTTTTGTTTGACATATTCTCTAACTTTGTATTTATCTGCTAAATATGCTTTTTTGTTGTTTCTATTAAAGAATATGTCTCTAGCAATGAACTCGCTGTAATCTCTAGGACTAAAGAAATTTGGTAATTTATTTTTAAACATTACATATAGAACTAGATATTCGATTTTAGTAGGAAGTAGGCTAATTAACTTCCAAACTATTGATTTTATTACTTTGATCATTACTTATTCTTGTGGTTAAAACATGTTGTGCTAAATACTGATAAGTTTCGTTCTGGAGTAATCTAAGAAGTAACATATTTCTGTGTAATTGACTCTTTTTCCAGTATTTTTTTCTAAAAAAAACATATTTAGTAATAAACTTTAATGTTGAAATAAATGAATCATTTGCCTCTGTACCCATTAATGCCATAATGTACAATTTTTTACATAATTGGTCAAATGCCTTATTATAAACTTCTTCAACTAATATGCTATAATTAGGTTCATTTAAACTACTGTTTAGTTTTTCGATTTGTATCATCGATCTGTCAGGCGTAGTAAGATGAACTTTCAAATTATTAATAAAATGATAAATCGGGTAATAATTAATTTTATCTGTTTGAAATTCAATAGTTAATGAATATGACTGATTTTCAATATTATCATATGAGGATTCAGGTGAGCGAGGGAAAAAAAAATTCCCTAAACTATAGAAAATATATTTATCATTATATTTTTCAATACCTTGTGCAATATGAGGATGTGTGCCAATAATACAATCAGCTCCTAAGTCGCAAAAACTTCGATACAACATTCTGAATTCAAGCAATGGTAAATCATAATGTTCTAAACCAGCATGAACAAAAATTAATAAAAAATCAACATTTTTTTTTGTATTTGAAATTAATTTTTCAATACATTTGTGACCTAACCAAGCATACCCATATTCCTGGCCATTATGGATATATTGACCTACTTGTGCCTCACATATATTTATTATACCAAATTTTAGCTGACCAATATAAATTACTTGCGCCCGATATATTTCTTCAAAAGAAAAACCAGCACCAATATAATTTAAAGATTGTTTTTTAGCTTCATCAATTGTAAACTTTAGATCTTCTTTCCCTTTATCAGTGATATGATTGTTTGCTAATAGTAACATATCGAATCCTGCATCCTTTAAATATTTTAAAGTAGAATATTTTTGAAAAACGCCTGTTGAAGAATTTGAGTTTTCTTGAAGTAAGGTTCCTTCAAAATTACATATCGAGTAATCTGCATTCTTTATAATATTGATTAAAGGTTTTGTAATAAATTGACTTATTGAGTATTTATTTACAATGTCACCACAAATAAAAAAAGTAGCCATACTATAGTTTAGATTTAATAAATTTTTTTAAAATACAGTATAGTAAATATTTAAGTAAAGCAAATTTGTTAAATGATCTTATGTAATATTTTATCAAGCTTATATTATTCCCAACAGGAACAGTAAATCTTGTAAAAGTGTCATATAAAAAAATATCATTCCCCTCTATTTCTTTAATAATGTTCAACTCTGGAGGTCTCAAATTTAAAGCAAATTTTTTTTCCACTTTGAACGGTAATAATTGAACAGAAAGCCAATATCTTTTATTCTTTGTGTTTTGATTATTACCATAAAGATCAATGCATATATTATTTTTATTTATATTAAAAAAATGATGTAATTCAGCATTATTTAAATACACATCATATTTAACCATGCTTTCAAAGTCCTTAAAAAAATAATTTTTAGGACCATTTAAAAGATCAACTTGCCAATCAGAGTTGCCACCATCTCCATGTTCTCCAGCATCGCCAAAATTTGTACTTAATGAAATATAAGGGAAAATATAATATTTATTACATGCTAATATATAAGCGTAATAGTATTTAGACCATGCCCTCTCCCATGTTTTAATTTGTTGGGGTATATCGTATTTAGTGAAATCAATAGTATTTACACACAACCAATTTCTAAAACTTTCCCACATACTCCTAGTCCAGCATTGTCCCCAACTTACAACGGTTTGAATGGCAAAAGAATCAGAACCATCATTGAGTGGAGTAAAAGGGAATCCGGCAAAGCCGTTAAATTCATGTCGGTACAAAGATATCCCTGCGATATTTTCAGAGTTATTATATTTTTCAACAGCAGCAATTGCAAATTTATAAAATTCAGTTGAAACATATAAATCATCTTCAAGAAGAATTATAGCATTAAAATAATTTGTTAAATCACCACAACTAAAAATGTGGGCTTTTAGGCCGAGTCTTTTTTTATGAATAATCAAATACTTATTACCATAAGGCCATAAAAAATTACGTGCAAATTCATACAATTGTTCATTATGACTGCAATCAAGACTTATGACTAATGGGACATCTTCTTTAGGATAATTTGCAACAATTAATGATGAAAGTAGCCTTTTAATTGAATTTAGTCTACTATATCCAACAACAACAACAGCTACTTTTTCTTTATTTTTGGGATTACTAATTTCCATTTTTTACTTGCTTAAAAAAACAGTAGATAGGTAGGAGATAGTTTTTTATTGTCGGGTTAAGTTTTAGAAGCAAATAATAATATTTTTTTGCTTCTTTCCATCTTCCTAATCTCATCAAGTTACTTGATAAACCATATAAATGTTGAACACTTTTGGCTGGATATCTTTCAAAAATATCAAAAAAATGGGAAAGAAAATATTTATGAAAAGTAACAAATTTCTCAGAAGTATTTTTATAATATCCTTTATCGCTCATCCTAACTGATCCATGATTTATATAAATATTAACCAATGACTCAGCTACGAAATCAACTTTCCATTTTTGACAAATTCTTGCACCTAATTCCCAATCGGAAATCACACCTATCTCATTTTCATTTTTCCACCCACCAATTTCATGAAAAACATGTCTTTTGATAAAGAAAGTAGGAGTTCCTGATACTATCGGTGTTTCAACAACTTCATTTGCAACATAACCTCGTAACGTTGCACTGTGTGTTTTCAAGTACTGCTTTGTAACATCGTCAAAATAACTCATCCAACAATAAACCATACCAAAGTCTTCGGGTAAGTCTTCAATTAAAGAAATTTGTTTTTGAATTTTCAGTGGTAAGTATTCATCATCATCATCAAGAAAAGTGATAAAAGCGCCACTACTTTTTTCAAACGCAAGCCAAATCGTCTGTGGGATTGATAAGTATTCTTTAAGTTGAATGTATACTATTTTTTTATCAGAATATGTTTCTATAACATACTTAGTACTATCATCGGTTGAACTATCGATTATAATATGCTCGTAATATGTATATGTTTGTTTCTGAATGCTTTCAATGCAACGCCCAATTAGATGAGCCCTGTTTCGTGTAATCGTAATGATACTTACTAATGAATTTATTTTTTTTACTTGCATATGTTTTTTTGCAATTTCAATATGCTTATGACTTTTTAACCAAGTATAAAATAGAACAATAACAGCCAAAATAAGTACGAGTTGTAAATTTGGTTTTTTTGAATATAAGTTCTTTTACAACGAAACATTTTTCATAAACAAATTTAAATATTTACATTCCACTACCAGGAAAATATCTTAAATGTGATATGAATTTTATATGTTTTGAAATTATTGATATTAGATAGACATAAGTGCTTGGAAGAAAGCCTCTTCACGTAGTGAAAAATAAACTTAAAGCCTATTTTAGGAGTTACAAATTTTTATTTTTAGCTCAAAATAATTCAAGATTTTTTTTGTAAACGATAATCACTAGTGTACACTAAAAACATTATTTTATTTTTTGTAGCCTTTATTTATCAGCAATTTAGATGCATTTTGCTCCGTGACGATTTGAAAAATTATTTTAGAATTTTTTATTATTTTACTAATATTTAAAACTGCAATTGCCTATAAATCAAAAGCCTGTTTTAAAATTTTGAGCAGAAAAAATTCTGAAAAATTAAGTGGACAGTAGTGATCAATAATTATTTATTTCCATATCCCTGAGCATACCCATACCTATATCTATAAGAATATTTGTAACCATACTTATACCTGCCGTGGCTCTTCTGGAATGATGCGTGGTTAAGCACTACCCCTATATTCTTGAGTCGTTTATCTGTGGCAAGGTTATTTATAAACTGAATAGTATCCTTTTCACTAAACCCCTCTCTTACCACAAACAGTGTAGCGTGAACATATTTTGCCAATAGGAATGTGTCACTAACTACCCCAACCGGTGCACTATCTACCACAATATAGTCAAACTCTTTTCTGATGCTGTTAAAGAACTCCCCGGTCTTAACCTTGGATAGTAACTCATTTGGGTTTGGAGGAATCGGGCCCGATTGTACCACAAAGAAGTTTGGTTCCACCTTCTCTATCAACTCATTATAGTCCTGGATATGCCCTGCCAGATATGAGGAGAACCCAATCTCTCTCTTTGGTATCCCTAATGCTCTGGAAAGTTGCGGGTTCCTTAGGTCTGCCCCCACCAGCAGCACCTTCTTATCCATCAAAGAGAGGCTCCTGGCAAGGTTAATTGAGATAAATGTTTTACCCTCCTTTGGTACTGTAGAGGTAATAAGAATTATGTTAAAATCTCTCTCGCTGGTCATAAAGAGAATATTGTTTCTCATTGTTCTAAACATCTCGCTTATTACAGAGTCATCATTTGGTTTAATAACTATAGATGTCCCTCCGTTTAATCCGTCGGCTTTTACAATATCTCCCACAACGCTGCTGTTGGTGAGACTCTCTAGATCTTTCATCCCCTCTATTTTGGTTTGGAAGTAATCTATAAAAAAGAGGATAGCAGCAGGGATAGCAATTCCAATTAAAAAGAATATTGCCAATACCATTGTCCTTTTTGGAGCAACCGGGCCACCCGAAGAGTGGGGCTTTGCAATCAGTTTGGCTTTCGGAGCAACAGCCGCCTGGGTAAGGTTGGTCTCCTCTCGCTTTTGAAGCAGATATACAAATAGGTTAGATTTCACCTCCTGCTGTCTTAATATATCTGTATAACGGCGGTCCACAGTAGGAATATTTCTCATTCTGGAACTGGTTATGGTGTTCTCCCGCTCCAGGTCGTTTAGAGCTATCTGCGATGCTCGTATTTCGTTCGTTAAAGAGGTCACAATATTCTGGTGCATATTGTTAACCTGTTGGTTAACCTGTTTAAGGGCAGGGTTATCTGCCGATGTTGCACCCTCTATCCTCTCCCTGTTAATCAATAGGGTATTATACTCCCCAATTAGAGATACTAAACTTGGGTCTTTTAGCCCCAGGTTGGGAACCAGTTTGTTCTTGTTTACCGGGTTCTTAATAAAGTCATCTATATATCTCACCAGGTTTAGCTGGGTCTCTATCTCCATTCTTCGGGTGTCGTAGGTCTCATTTTTACGAATATATGAACCCACCTGAGTCTGGATATCTGCCACCTGAAACTCTTTACGAAACTCTTCTACCTGCCCCTCTACCTCGCCCAATTCACGGGCAATATCTTTAAGACGCTCCTCAATAAATACAGATGTATTATAGGCCACTGTGTTCTTATCCTTAACGGCATCGGAATTATACTCAGTGATAAGTGACTGTACAAAATCCTCCCCCTTTTGCCGGTTCTCTGTTCTAAGGTTAATCTCAAGCAGTGAGCTCTGTTTAGCAAATGTAGTCACACTCAAACTTCCAATATAATTCCTTGCTACTCTGGTTGGGTTTGATATCACCACCTCAAGGGAGCCGTTACCGTATGCAACTCCATCTTGTGCTGCAACATAGAACTTCCCTATAGGCAGCTCTATAAAACCGGGTAGTTTATCCAATATAACCGTTTTACTCCTCTCATCTCCGTTTTGGGTAAATGTGGCATCTACACTATACCCCTCTCTTTTTGGGTTAAAGGTAAATATAACTGTTCCCGGTATCTTATCCGGCTCCACATCCTCCATTCTTACATAGAGGGGAGATTTTTTATATAGCTCCGGGGAGTGAAACCCAAACCTGCTGGAGTAGCGGTATGTGGTGTAGAGTTCAAGAGATGTGATGATTCTGGAAATAAGGTCCGGAGATTTAAAAACGCCTATCTCATTATCTATATTGTTTTTACCCATCGAGAACCCCATATCCTGTAGCAGAAACAGCTCCTCGGGGGCGTTCTGCTCCACCTTAACCAAAACAGACGCTTTGCTTTCATAGATTGGTGTTTGGGTTTTTAGGTATAGATAGCCTGCAACCATAAGTATAATAACACTTATCGTAAACAGATACCATTTGGATATGAATATATATATCAGTTGCCTTATGTCAATATCTCCGCCGGTATCTTCTATTGCGGCTCTGTTGGTAATCTCTTGCTCTTTCATATTTAATTAGCGGAAAATTGTTACTAAAAGGGTGGTTACAGAAATTATTGTTGAGATAATAGATAGCGCATATCTCTCACTGCTACCGATTGTTGCATCTTTTGCCTTGGTTTTATTAGGCTCTACATAGAGCACATCATTCTGTTGCAGGTAGTAAACATCGGGCTCAAGCATCAATCTTGGGTTCTGGAGGTTTATTCTGGTAATGCTTTTACGGCCGTTATTATCTTCCCGAATGAGCATTACATTTTCTCTTTTGCCGTATATAGACATATCTCCCGCCATTGCCAGTGCATCCAATATTGTGCACTGTTCGTTCTCTACAACATATTGCCCGGGGCGGTTAACCTCACCCAGTACAGATACTTTGTAATTTTTAAATCTTACATTTATTACAGGAACTTCGGTAATGTATGCGGGGTGAATCTTGTTTTTAATAAACTCCTGTGCTTCAACTCTTGTTAATCCCATCAGTTTTATCTTTCCAACAATAGGGTACTCAATATTGCCATCGCGGTCAACAATATATGTTTGAAGAGTTGCTCCTTGCATATTTGTATAGCCAGCAGTAAGCCCCACGCCGCTACCTGCGTTTGAGCCCAAATTGAATGGGGCGGCGGCTTCGGGAACAGTTGTGTTTACAGATATGGTTAAGATATCTTTGGCCATTATCTTGGCCTCGTAGATTTTGGCATACTGCTCCAGTTCATATAGCTGGAGCCTCTCTGCCTTTACCAGGTAGGGGATCTTTTCGGTGGAGCCGCAGGAGGCCAGGAGCAGGGCAAGGAGGGCGGCGGCGGTAAATATTTTTATTCTCATATTTCTTAATTTAAATTGTTTTTTTGGTTACTATATGGTTAGTCTTATTTGTCATATACATATTTCGTGTAGATATTCTCGTGTGCGCCGCCGGCCTCAAGCTTTTTGTCTATCTCTTCGTACTCGCTGTTGTGGCTCTTGAATTCGGGGATAAGCATCTTTAACCTCCAAACTACATCTGTAGGTTGGGTATATTTAAGTGCAATATCTATCACTTCATTAATCTCCGATTCTATGTAGTTGAACGGGTACCTTCTAACTTTTGCAATGAGCACCTTTTTGTGATAGGTTGGGATGGTGTTCTCTTTTGTGGCAAGCAGCTCTTCAAAGAGTTTCTCCCCGGGACGCAGCCCTGTCTCTACAATTGAGATATCTTTTCCCGGAATCTTTCCGCTTAGCCGTATCATCTTCTCTGCAAGTTCGTATATCCTTACCGCCTCTCCCATATCAAAGATATATATCTCTCCCCCCTTTCCGGTACACCCCGCCTCAAGAACCAGAGAGCACGCCTCGGGTATTGTCATAAAGTAACGGGTAATCTCTTTGTGGGTTATGGTTATCGGGCCGCCGCTCTCTATTTGCCTTTTGAAAAGTGGCACAACAGAGCCGTTAGAGCCTAACACATTGCCAAACCTTGTAGTCACAAATTGGGTAGGGTTGGGGTTGTTCTCCTCTAACTGTTTGTAGTAGAGAGACTGTACATAAATCTCTGCAGCTCTCTTTGATGCCCCCATTACATTTGTAGGGTTTACAGCCTTGTCTGTAGATATCATCACAAACCTCTTCACCCCGTTCTCCATTGAGAGGTCTGCGCAGATTTTTGTGCCCAATACATTTGTCACTACGGCTGTAGATGGGTGAAACTCCATCATTGGTACGTGCTTATATGCTGCAGCGTGAAACACCAGAGATGGTTTTGCACACTCAAAGATCTGTCTCATTCTGGTTATGTTGCTCACATTTGCCACAATGGGTTTAATCTCTACCCCGGTTTTTAGGGCGGTGAGCTCCAGCCACAGGTCGTTTAGAGGGGTCTCTGCCTGGTCTACAAGCACCACCTTTTTGCATCGGAACTGGATTACCTGCCTGGCAATCTCGGCTCCGATAGAGCCCCCGGCTCCTGTTATGAGTATCACCTGGTCTATAAACTGATCCTGTATGGCATCTTTGTCCATCTCTATGGCGTTTCGCCCCAGCAGGTCCTCAATCTTTATCTTGTTAATTTGCGGAGGGATATCCAGGTGGTTATACTTGCTGATAGTATTTACAAGCAGCAGCTCCAGCCCCTCTACAATACATTTGTCGTAGAACTCTTTTGAAACAGTGTCCAGGTGAGATTTGGTCACCAGCATAGACTTAACCTTATATTTTGCCATAAGGGTTATCATATTGCCGTTTACCTCAATTATTGGTAACCCGCACACACTCTTGTTTGAGAGCCCGTTAGAGAATGTAATAAATGCAACCGGCTTGTATGGGTTGCTCTTCTCTCCCTGGATTTGGGTGGTAAGTTTTATAGATTCGTTGTCTTCCCCAAGTACAAACACCTTTGTCTTCTTCTCTACTACATTGCCGCTCTCCAGTATCTCGAATATGGTTCTTACGGTAAATCGCATAAGCAATTGCCCGGCAATTACCATAAAGCCGAGTATAATTGGAAAAAAGAGGTTGAACTTTGAGAAACTTGGAACCTCTGAATAGAGATTGTTAAAGAAGTAACTGGAAACTAAAAAGAGCAGAGTGGCAAGAATAGCGCTCTGAGCCAGTTTACGCAGGTCGTGTACGGTAGAGAACCTCACTACCCCGCGGTATGTACGAAATACCAGTGATGAGAAAGAGTAAATAGCTAATACCAGTAACAGTTTTAGAGAGAAGAACTCTCCTTTGTGAGAGGCAACTGTATCCCGGAAAAGCCACAGAGAGGCGAATGCAAGCGCAACGATTATCAGGTCAATCCCGAAAATGATCCACCGTGGCATATAGCTTCTTAAGAAAAGCTGGAATATAGGTCTAAGCTTATCGGTCAGTTTTGTCATAGAGGCAGTTTACGATAAAATGACGGTGAGTCACATATGTCAAGCTTTTTGGGGCAAGGAAGTGATTCTCCGGGGGAAGTTTTTCTATCCAACAAATATAATCAATAAAAGTTCCCCCTCCAAGAATTATTTACAAAAATGTAACAATATATTGTACTTTCTAATGGCTGATATTGACTATAATATAGGTATAACGCCTGTTTAATGCAAATTTAACTACTCTCAATTAATATAAGACTTTTTTTTGACTATTTTTGCCCATCTTATATTAGATACCAATTATTAATGTAAATTAAAAATGATGAAAAGATATTTTATACTCATAGGGTTGCTTCTTTGCTTTATAAGTGGCTATTCTGTAGGCTCGCCAAGGCAGGATATTGGTGAACCAAAAGATCATAAAAAAGTGCTGGTTCGCTTTGCCTACCTTGCAGATTTGCATATCTCCGATGTGGCAACCAATGTAGAGGATCTGGAGATATCTGTTAAAGATATTAACAGTTTGAAAGGTATAGATTTTGTAATACTGGCGGGCGATATCACTGAGTTTGGCAGTGACGAGGAGATACTTTTAGCAAAATCTATTATAGATAAACTTACCGTTCCTTACTATATTGTAGCGGGGAACCACGATTCTAAGTGGAGTGAGAGCGGATGTAACACATTTTCAAAGGTTTTCGGTTACGAACACTTTAATTTTAATTTTAACGGAATTCAGTTTATAGGCACAAATTCGGGCCCGAATATGCGTATGGCTCCCGCTCTCGTTCCTCGCGAAAGCATAGTGTGGCTGGACTCAGTAACCCGCACCCTGCCACGCCACATTCCGGTAG
>Ga0351838_1169_pt1 | contig 11964 bp, 6 predicted proteins | sample BONcelHFGM3001E3_FD_206742 | JGI IMG/M metagenome (GOLD analysis project Ga0351838, IMG submission 206742) | Enriched cells from coal bed in the Powder River Basin, Montana, United States - BONCAT cells FGM rep1 HSBNCT.FGM.300.1.E3 ... | reverse complement strand
TTCTTCGCGGGTCACATACTTGTCGGGGAATGCGCGGCGGTCTTCGCCCAGGTCTTCGAGGGGATTGATGCTGCGGTCCACGTCTTTCCATTCATAGTCCACGCCCGAAACTTCGGTGCGGGCTTTTTCCTTCTTGTCCTTCTTTTTATCTTTCTTATCTTTACTGTCTTTACTGTCTTCCTTTTTGCCTTCCTTTTTACTGTCCTTCTTGCCCTTGTCGCCGGGGGCCGGGGCTTCTTCTTTGATGGCGGCGCGCATGCCCTGGAGGGTGTGCACGTGCTCGAAAATGGCGCGGTCCACGACTTCTTCCATATACATGAAGGACGGGTGCAGGGCGCGCACGTCGTCGTACAGTGTGGGCTCGTTGGTGCGCTGGTACAGCACTTCCTCACGGTTGATGTACGGGCCGTGGGGGATGTTTTCGCCGTCCACCACCACCTTGGTGTTCACATCGGCCTCCAGGGTGAAGGGGCCGCCGCCCTGCTGCACGGAGTTGAGCAGGCGGGCGAAGATCACGACCAGGTCGGCGCGCGTAAGCGAGTCCTTGAACCAGGAGCGCATGATGGGATCCTCATGCACATCGGGGCCGTAGTTCTTGGTCACGAATTTTTCGATGGCGCGCTCCATGTCGAAACGCTCGCCGCTGTGCCACCACATGTTGTCCTGGGCGCACAAGTGGTTATTGGATTGCCAGTTGGCCCAGGGGAAGCGCTTGCTGGCGTTCATGGTGGGCGAGTTGCCAAACCACGACACGCACTGATCCGTGGACGTGGCCGGGCTGCCGTCGTCGCACTTGTCGTCCCAGATCTCGCAGCCCAGTCCCTGGATGTCGCTGAAATAGACATGGTTGGGAATTTCCTTGGGCGTGTCTTTGGCCGCAGTGCGCGTGGCCGGCGCCATGATCAGGGCCAGCAAAAATGCGCTGAACACGCAGGTCATGATTCGTTCTGTCCCATATTTAAACATGAGTTTTCACCGCCTGTGAGTCGGTTTGTGTCCGTATTGTCGAAAACCGGAACGGATTATAACACAACTGTTTAATAATGACAACAGTCACGCAACAGCATTTATTTAGTATCCATGGGGGTTTTTAAATTTTGCGCAAAATTGAAAATCATAAATCATTCCGCGGGCGCGGGCGCAGGGCCGTGGTGGTAGCGGTACAGGGTGTAGTGGCCCGAGGAGATCACCGGGTCGAACCAATCATCCAGGCCCAGAGATTCCGGGGGCATGTATTCGGTGTCCAGGAGCAGGAAGGAAAGATTGTACCGCATGAAGAACTCCTCCACGCGGCGGCGCAGCACGGGCGAAAACTCCTCGAGGCGCGCGAACCCGCCTCCGTGCCCGCCCCAGAACACTTTCTTGCCCGTTTCAAGCACCACGCGGTCGCACACGTGCGGGGGCAGAATCAGCACGCCGTCCTCGGGCGCCTGGCGCAGGGCGTCGAGCACCGGGCCCAGGCCGCGCTCGGCCGGCGGCGCCTGGGACAATTCCTTGTAAAGACGCGCCACCTGGCGCGCATTCAGCGCCAGGGCCGCGGCAAACAAGGGCAGCAGCCACCACGGCGCACCCCAGCCCAGCGCGCCCACGGTGAGGTAAATCATGGGGAACGCCGCCAATTTTTCGAAACGCACCACCCCGCCCATGAACCGCAACAGCCGCACAAACGCAGTGAGCGCGGCCCACAAATACGTGAGCGCGGCCCACGCCGCCAGCAGGCGCTCGAACTCGGTCCACCACGCGAACTCGCGCCACGCAACAATCAAAAACACGGGCAGAAGATAGTTGCGCGCAAGCAACTGCGCCGCGCCCCCGGCCAGTCCCCGCACCGGGTTCAGCGCCACGTGCCGCACAGCCGCCGCAGCCGCGCCCACAGCCGCATCACGCGAATACGCCGGCGAGCCATACACCATGTGCGCGCCCATGTGCTTCCAGTTGCGCCGCCGGAATTCCAACCACTGAATGTTGCCCCGGAAAACTTTGAGGTAAAACCCCGCGGACAGCACCAGGGCCGCACCAAACACCAGGCCCAGCAGCCCCACAGGCGACCACGACTGGCGCCACACCGCAAGTCCCAGCACCGTGAACACAAACGCGTGCGCACTGCGCCGGTGGGACAAAAACATGGCCGCACCGGCCACGGCAACCGCCACTGCGGGCCACACGCCCCCGCTCAGCAGGCACTGGATCGTCAACAGCATGCACAGCACAAGCAGGGTGTTTCCCAGAATGCGCCGGTTCAGCGCCGAGCACGTGCGCACCAGGGCCGGCGCAAAAGCCCACGCCAGCATCGCGCACAAAACCTGCAACACCGAACTGCTGTGCGCCCACAACAGACACCCCAGGCCCGCGCCCACACCCGCGTCAAGCACCGGGTTCACAAGCCAGGGCCAGCGCCACGCCACTGCCTTGGGCAGCAGAGACAACAACACAGGAAACCCCGGCGGCATGCACTGCTCGCCCGTATCCAACATGTAATTATCCACAAAAACCGGCAGGCGGCGCTGCTTCTTGAGCGCACGTACAAGCACCAGCTCATAGAACGCATCATCCCGCGCACCGCGCACGCCCAGCCTGGGACGCGCACGCACCAGCAGGCCCAGGCCAAAACCCGCGCAGATTATCAATGCATAAAAAACTGTGCCGCTCATAAATATTTGCCCGCCGTTTCGCAGCCTCTCGCGCGCCGTAATCATGCTATTATAGCCAAAACCCGCCCCGCCTGCATACGCCCGGGCTTACATTCCTGCTCTGCCCTGTGATATCATTGGGCATATCGACCGGCGGAAATCAACACCCGCACCGGCCGCGGACACACGGGAAAGGAACGAATTAATGAGCAAACCAGACCCCAAACCCCAAAAAATAAACTTCCGGCGCATCCACGCCATACCCCATTTCCACTTTGATTTGGAATGGTGGAAAACCGAACAGGGCTACGCGCGCGATGTGGCGAAAATCCTTGACGCGGCCATGGACATGCTCGCCCAGCACCCGGAATTCACTTTCGTGCTGGACCAGGCCACGGCCATAAAACCCTGGTGGGACGCGCACCCCGAACAGCATGACGCTCTGCGCGCGCTCATCGCCGCAAATCGTGTGGAGTGCGTGGGCGGAACCTGGGCCGCGCCCGATGAAAACATCCCCACAGGCGAAGCCCTTATCCGCAATTTCCTCAGGGGCCGCGCGTTCTTTAAAAACGAGTTGGAAACGGGTGTAAAAACAGCATGGGAAATCGACGAATTCGGCCACCCCGAGCAGATGCCGCAGATCCTCGCCGGGTGCGGATTCTCGCAATTCGTTTTCGCGCGCGGCGTGCCCATGGACCAGCACACCAAACACCCCACAGAATTCATATGGCAGGCGCCGGACGGCGCCGGCATTTTGACCCACTGGCTGTCCGCCCACTATATCGGACTTGCCCCCTTGTTTAACCCGTTTCTAAACCGTTTATCGTTCGTGCGCGAACTGCATGCGCGCATGGCGCTCCAGGCGGTCCAGGCCCAGTCAGATCACATGTTCCTGCCCCTGGGCACGGATTTCCAGGTCCCGGACAGCATATGGCTAAATTTTATTAATGAATGGAACGGGTATGAAACGGCTAAGATAATGTTCAGCCTGCCGCAGAATTTCTTTGATTCCGTTCAAGACGCGGCTCGCGATTCCCTGCCGCGCATTGCCGGGGAATTCAATCCCATACTCACGGGCTGCTACGAATCACGCGAAAAAATCAAACGTGGATGCCGCTTGAGCCAGCACCGCATCATCGAGGCCGAAAAGCTCGCCGCCATTTGCTACGCCAACGCATGGATGCCCTGGCCGACCAGAAAATTCCAGATTGCATGGGACAATATCCTCAAAAACGATTTCCACGACACTATCTGCGGCACAGGCACAGACGCTGTGTACCGCGATTCCCTGCAACGCTATGACACGGCTCTGAGCCATATCAACACCATCCGCGCCCAGGCTCTGGACGCAATTGCGATAAATGCCGACACCACAGGCGCGGGCCGCCCCGTGATTGTGTTCAATTCCCTGAACCACGAGCGCACGGAAACCGTGTGCGTGCAAATGGATGAGAAACATATAGACGGTTTAAAAACGGGTAAGATAAAGCACTTCGCCGCATTCGACCCCAGCGGCGGATCTGTGCCCTGCCAGGTTTGCGGCCAGAATATTATGTTCCAGGCAACCGTTCCCTCCATGGGATACACGGTGCTGCATATTGCGCCCATAAAGAAAAAGGTTTTTAAACAATTCGGCAATCCATTCCTGGCCAAAAATCTCACATTTGAAAACAAATTCGTTCGCATTGCCCTGGAACCGCGCACCGGCGGGCTCGCGTCCCTGTTCGATATCAAAGCCGGGCGCGAAACCCTGGATGTCACTGATAAACGCTTTTCAAACGGGTTAGTAGTTGAAGAGGACGCAGGCAACCTGTGGACCGTGCAAAAAACCGGGCGGGTATGGTGCGACAGGGATTTCCCGGCCCCGGACATCCGCGTGCTGGAAACAGGTCCCGTGCGACTGGTTGTGGAAGTCAGCGGCGCGCACCGGGACATGCACGTGCGGCGGCGCATCATTCTGCACGCGCACAGCGCGCGCGTGGATTTTGTCACGCACATAGACTTCCAGGGCCGCGACCTGCGCGTGAAAGCGCATTTCAGCGCAGCCAACACGCGCCGCACCGTATTCGAAACCCCGTTCTGCGCCACCGAGCGCGGACCCGGGCACCACTGCGCACAGAACTGGGTGGACATGGAATCCGACACCGGCGGCCTTGCCGTATTCAACTCCGGCAACCCGGGCCACGATGTGCAGGGCAACAGCCTGGACCTGGTGCTCATGCGCAGCCTGTCCGTGTTCCCGGTTGAAAAAATCGCGCGTTTCGTAAAAAGCAACCTGCCCGCGCTGCGGCGCGCCCTGCGCAAAGCGTGGCGCCACACCGTGCAGGGCCTGGGCGTGTCTTTGGGCGAATGGGACCTGTACGACTTCCACGGACTGCTCCTGCGCGAGTGGTCCAGCGCGGGACCGCCCGCGGACGCTCAGGCCGGGATCAACATCATGGACCACATCCGGCCCCTGCTCACGCCGGACGAGCCAGCGGACTGCTGGGAGCGCGGCGCACACACATTCCGCTACGCTGCCCTGCCCCACGCGCGCGGGTTCCGCCGCGCATCCCTGCCCCTGCAAGCCCTGGCATTCAATACGCCGCTCGCAGCCATTCCCGTAAAAAAATCAAAAGGCGCCCTGCCCGCGCGCCACAGTTTCCTGAGCACGGGCCCGGACCAGGCCGTGCTGCTCACCGCACTCAAAAAATCCGAAAACAGCCCCGGGCTCGCGGCCCGCGTATACGACGCCCACGGTCGGGGCGCAGCCGTGAAATTCCGCACCACCCTGCCCCTGGGCCGTGCGCGCCCCGCAAACATGATCGAAGAGCCGCAAACCGCGGAGAGCAGCAACAAAGCCCGAGCAAAAGCAGATCTGGCCCCCTGGCGCATCCAGACATATCTCATGAAAACCAATGGCGCGCATGCAAAACGTGTCACTGAAAATAGACACTCATAAAGCCACACGGTCCCGGCAGAGTATAAAAAACAGGGATACAGACAATTGAAAAGCAGGCCCGACAAAACATGGCGATGATATGCGTGATAATAACAACAATGAACATAATAAATATTCGGTCTGTCGTTGTATGAATCAGGTGTCCCTGTATTTCAAAAAGGACACCGCGCAACGCCAAAAAGCAATCCAGATGTGGTAGAATACAATCAAAGTATAAACTGGGCGGTAGAATATGGGGATTAAAAATGCAGCGAAACACAGGGACTGGCAATGCGTTCCACAGCGTGCCTGTCCACTGTTTTTGCGTTCACGAGGCGCACAACAAACGGTAACCGCACATAATTCAACAATTGCTAATCGGCACACTATAGAAGAAGGGCGTAAAACGGTAAGCGTCCCTGTTTTTCTGAACAGGCACGGCGCTTGTTATCTGTGGCAGACGATGATTTGCGATTGCGTATTCTGCTGGCACTTGGGTATGGATTGCGTGCGGCTGAAATCTACAACTTGAAACGGACGGATGTGAATTACGCGAGCTGTCAGATATCGGTTCACAGGCTCAAGAAAAGACGGCGCGTGGCAACAATATTAACACTGCCAGGGCACTTGCTGGATATGTTGAAATTGGTAGCGGAAAACAACCACAAGCGGCATGACCATGTGTTCGCCCATGAAACTTGCAGCGGACGATTCAGGCAAGCACTGATGAAGGCAGACATTGACCCAACGGTGAGATTTCACGACTTGAGGCACACGGCAGCAAGCTGGCTATTAAGCAACGGATTGAACCTGGAGCAGATACGAATTTTTCTTGGACACGGAGACATTGCTACTACTCAGCGATATCTGCACGTGGCGGACAAGGAGGTTGCGGAGGCAGGGCAGGAACTTTTGCGGAGGCTGATGTGAGACTACCTGGACACAGAAATATCTCAGGCGCAGGTATTCCGGACGGTTGCTGGATGGAGTATAATTGAGGCGAATACTTTGATATATCTGCTTGTAAAATGATTTGATTTACGAATAACAGTTCAAATTATGGGATATCAAATGAGCGGACAATATAACATTTCATATCTTGATTATCTGAAACGCGTTGATTTAAAGAAGCTAATTGAATTCAATACATTCATCAATGAAGAGAAAAAAAGGGAGTTTCCTGTAGACACTCATTGCCTATATTGTGATATTGAGCTTGTCGCAGGTGAAGCACTAAGATTAAATGATGGCAAATATATTTGCGAAAATTGTCTGGATAAGATTCAATCAATTAGATATCCAGATAAATACCAACAATTATACGAAGCATATTTATTAAAATCTGAAGCAAGACGGATTGCTCATGACGAATTGATGAGGCATAGCGATACTCTAATTGACAACCACTTATCGACTCAGAATATTAGGGCACTTAATAAATACTTACAGCAAATTAGTTCGATTATTGGCATATTGATGTTTAGCATACTAATTGTGCTGATATATTTTAGCAACAAGTTCACTCCAATACTGGCACTCTTATTAATAGTTGGCGTTTTATCATTAATTAGGTATTTTGTGCAGCTTAAATTAAATCAAAATAAGAGATACAATAATGAGCTAAAAGAACAAGAGCGAGTGCAATTAGATGCGTGGTGCAATAGAAATCCTCAGCCAGATAAACCTATTCTTTTGGAATTTTGCGACCCAAATGCACAATTATCTGCCAAGGATAAGAAAATATTACGCATTTTTGACTATTGGCCTGGATACCCACCTTATTGGAATTATTTAAGATTAAGTGTATTAAACAGTGACGACAATAGATGTCAAATCAGTGGTTGTCCAAGCAGAACTGGACTTCACATCCATCACATCCATCCTATTTCACAAGGAGGAAGTCATAAGCCTGATAATTTGGTTACTCTTTGCGAGTTTCACCATGGATTGCAACCTGAAACTGGTCATGAAAGAGTTTGGGGCAAAGTTAAAACACAATATTTCAGCATGGTTAAAGCTCATTTCAGAGAGGGCTCATTCGTTAAAGCACATGTCAGGAGAAGAGCACTTGTAACAATAAATGAAATTCAAGAAATAGTTAAATACTATAAAATATCATGTAATGACTGTAATCATTATCCATTGAGTATCAATGTAAACGAAACACGAAATAGCATATTTATAAAATGCACTTCATGCGGTTCAGAATGGGTATTTGAACAGAAGCTATCAGAAGAAAGTGGTCCACAAATTGCAGCAACGTTAAAAGTTAGTATGCATCCAGGACGTGGAAATGTTGATTTATCTTTGATGCAAACAATTCGCAAACCAAAATACATGAAAAAGAGCACATCAATTTCAAGCTCCAAGAAATCAATCAAATCAACGGCTGACAAGTCAAACATCCAGGGCAAGGTTAGTAGTAGCGCAAACAAGTCTTATTTCTGCCCACATTGCGGCAAGCAGCTACGAATTAGAGATGGTAGATTCGGTAAATTTTACGGATGCTACGGTTACCCAGCTTGTACGTTCACGGTAAATTTGAAAGACGTTCATAAATTCACATCAAAACTGAAGTAATCTTTCTTCGCACTTTCTCGGGCACGGCGACATTTCTACGACACAGCGATATCTGCACGTGGCGGACAAGGAAGTCGCGGAGGCCGGGCAGGAGTTGTTGCGGAGGCTGATGTGAGGCGTCCCTAAAATCCATCATCCCAACCCATTACGGAATCCCAAATGTATCCTGAACCTAAGCCTGCAGAGTACATCCTTTCCATTCTTTTTGTGAAGTTTGCTTTGAATTGCTCGTATGTTTCCTCTAACACGTCCGTGATAATCTTTTTATATTCTTCAATATTTTTGATTCTCTGCAACAATGGAGTTATGCGATAGTCATGAAATCTACCAAAATTAGGATATGACCATGGCTCTCCCATCCCTTTTTCAACTTCGACTTGTGCCTTCATGCAGAAAATAAAATTGAATTGGCAGACGATTTCGAGAAATTCTTCATGTTCGATTCCTAATACTTGTTTAATCAAATCGTCTTCATTGAAGCTCTTTAATAGTCTGTTGAACATCTCAGTGGCGGAATGAACAACTCTGGGAGCCATGACCTGTCCAGATTCCCACGGTCTGTAAAATAACAGCCGACCATTATACTCTTGTTCAATTTTGTTGTTGAGCAACAGATTTAAGCAGTTAATGTTAAGTTTCGATAGCGAAAATACACCCAAATAATAGAATGTATTGTGTATCAGAGCAGGTGGTATCGACAATAAAGTAACCAAACCGTCTTTCCGGTCAGAAATAGAGGATATCTTCCCAAGAATCTGCCAAATCTTTTTCAACGCGTCCAAATTTGAATACTTGACTGACAATAAGCCAACTACCAATATCCCCTTCATCAATTGTTCTAAGTCATCAAAAATTGAAACAATGCTTTCTGGGTCCGGACTCGAAGCATGTATGTCTTCATATTCTTTCTTTATGGCTCGAAATTCATTGAGAAGAAGTTCTTCGATATCAACAAGCTCATTTCTTCTAATCATTAAACCGATGTTTTGTAAGCTGTCTGCTTCAAACGCAATTGTGAGCTGTTTTGTGACCGATTTTTGCAGTTCTGGTATCTTTTCATCTACTGTTGCCGGCTTGTCATCATCTGCTGAAACATTCTTTCTTACAAGCTCCCACAGATTTTCACAACTACCCAAAATACCAGAAACAGTTTGCTTTAAGACATTGGCGTCGCCTTCAACATTGTTTTTGTATCCATACTTGTGCGATTGTATAGCCCAGGCATCCTGCAAAACAGTTCTAATTTGAATTTCGCAGTGAAGGTCTCTTACATCTCCGTCATCAACATTTACTTCGCTTGTAACGATATAGTGCAAGGCTTTGTAGCCCTCACCAGTAGAAACATTGGTTCTACGGACACTTTTGAAATGCTTGCTTAGCTCATTTGAAAAGAGCGCATCAATCCGTTCAACATCACTAATACAATGGCAGATAATTCTTATCCCAGCAATATCTTGAAGCTCGTGAATATTGCTAAAACGCTCATTCAATCGCTCCATTTTTCGTTTTACTGAAGCTATTTCCTTGATTCTCGGGAAAATGGTGTGATAATCGATGCTATTTTGTTTTTTAACGATATCGGATACAATTAAAACTGCATTTGATGCAAGCTCTTCATAAAACGGCTTTAATTGTTGATATTGCTCATCGATGCTCATTATCAATAATATACCATACTGTCGATAGATTGAAAAGTCCTATCCGTCACTCCACTCCATTTTACCACATCTCGCCATGCTCTGGATACAGAAATATTTCAGGAGCAGGTATTCCAGACGGTTGCTGGATGGAGTATAATTGAAGGTATGACGGCAGGAGTATATATGAAAAAACGAAGCCGATTTATCCTTGTGCCAATGGTTATCATTATTCTGATTCTGAACAATACAAACACATTCGCTGTGAGCGATGTTTTAGAGAAAGCCCCGAACAAACTTGATGCAAGTACCGTTCTTACTGACTGCGGTAAAACGTTCGGTGGCAGTCAACAAGATGAAATTTGGGGAGAAAACGCATTGCTGGCTACAAATGATAACGGATATATCATAACCGGTGGGACGGAATCTTTCGGAAACAGAAAAGAATGCCTTCCGTACAGTTGCACTATTCCCTGGATTGTAAAAACTGATGCGGATAGAAACATACTTTGGAAAAGAACAATTGGCGATGACATCGTTTACGCAATCGAAGCCAGCTATGTATATCAAACTTCTGATAACGGGTTTTTAATCGCGATTACATTTGAATATCCAGGTTTCTGGAATGCTCTCGTTGATTTTGAACTCATAAAAATTGATTCGTCAGGAAATATTCAATGGGCTAAAAACTTTCGGGATGAACAGGACTCGGTAAATGTTCTCGATTCAATTGTCACTGACAATGAAGGAAACGTGGCGTCGATGTCATTGGATGGTACTGACTATTACCTCTCACACATTGAGGAAATGATAGATGGCAATTTTGATTTGCTGATAACAACACAAGCAAATGGAGGTGGCTGGTCAGATATCCGAAAGGTTAGAATTGATACGAAAGGCAATATTATCTCCAGCAATATATTTGATGGAAACGGGCTGGGTTGGGCTGAATATGTTTCAAAAACAAATGATGGCGGATTTATTGTTGCTGATAATAGAAGAAGTACAATTAGTGACGACGAAATCGATTGCGCTGAAGGAGCGCATGAGAATTTTAGAGTATTGAAATATAACAATAATGGAAAAAAGATTTGGCAACGGGAATTTTGCACAGACACATATAAAAACGTTAAACAAATAATTCCATCACGGAGCAATGGACACTTCGTAACTGGTGATACTGGGAGTAATAATGTGTCATGGGAGTGTAAAGAGGAATTAAACTGTTCCAATGTATGGGTTATTAAGCTTGATTCAAAGGGCGAGGTGCTTTGGGATATGTCTTTTGGCGAGGAATATAACGAAACTCCGATGGCAGCTCTCAATACACATGACGATGGTATCATTATTGCGGCTCTTGAAGAACCTTACGTTGATAAAGAAAACTGTTCTTCACACACTCAATGCGGAAATACAGTGATAACAAAAATAAACTCGCAAGGAGAGATGTCCTGGCAACGAAAGGTTGTTGGTAACAAATATCACAATCCAAGCGCAATGATACATTCATCTGATGACGGTATTGTAATTGCGGGTAACGCAATGCTTTACGGTTATGACGGCAGCGACATTTGGTTGATGAAATTGAATTCCCAAGGTGACTGTGTGTGGTAGTTAAAGAATAAGAATTAACCACCTTTTACTCCATTTCTGAACCGTTCAACCATGTCTCACACCTGCCTTTCACCGCATTCCCACATTCACTTTTCAGCCCTTTATATATTATTTATATATTCCGCTTTTTTCAGGCCAGCAAATATGGCGTCTGCCACTGCCAGAATCCTCACCGGCGGTCATTTTCCCAAAATGATGCATTTTTTACTGGTTTTCAGCGGATTCCGCAAAGGTCAATTCAAATAATCCCTTTATCATTAAGCTTTTTCAATTCACACACGGCCAATTGTTAGATTATGTCGAATTTCCGTATGATACCCCTGTATGCCCTTATGTTGAGGTTTGGATATGTACTGAGTATGTACTGGGAGATTTGGGGCTGTGCGGCGGTACAGGTGTTTTGTTGAATTGTTGAAGCCACAGGCCGGGCACGATTTTATGACGCGAACGGTTGCATGTGGGGCCTGTTTTTCAGCATATCAAAAAACGCCGCATGCGGTGTTGTGCATGCGGCGCTGTTGTGTGAATGCGTGTGTGTGGCAAAAGCTACTGGCGCTGTTCGTAAAAGCTGATATTTTCATTT
>Ga0351838_1166_pt1 | contig 12111 bp, 18 predicted proteins | sample BONcelHFGM3001E3_FD_206742 | JGI IMG/M metagenome (GOLD analysis project Ga0351838, IMG submission 206742) | Enriched cells from coal bed in the Powder River Basin, Montana, United States - BONCAT cells FGM rep1 HSBNCT.FGM.300.1.E3 ... | reverse complement strand
GCCTCCTGGGAGGAAAAGGTTGTTTGTTAAAGTGCAAGCTCACTATCCGGGGACTCCCGGAAATAAAATGGAGGATCACTCGCTCCCAATACCAATGGGAGCTTACGATGACAGTTCTCGAAATCCAGCTTGCTTTATGCAAGGGATCCGGACGTCATCTTGTGATCCTCCACGTACCCTGAAGTATTAAGAATTCACTTCAGGTCTGAACTCATCCATCTCTCTATTTTTTTTACACGCGTAGGCCTTGTGCAGGTAATCCAAATAGTTAATTACCCATGCTCACCTTCGGTTTGTTGATAGGATGAGTTATTCAGCAGTTGCGTCAATTTCTCCAGAAGTAGATTCCATCTCACATGAATCGTTTTCCGCTTCAACGTGCTTGCCAGTCGTAACTTTCTCAATTGATCTGGCTTTTTTTTCGTTCGGTGTGGAAGCATCCAACACAATAATGCGCCTGGCGACTGCCTCTACCACGTTTCGGTCAATGAATACCTGGTTATGTTTCAAATCGCATGCTTTGATATCCACAGCCAGGTCAGTACAGTTTTTGGATTTCCGCGCTTTGTTGATAAATTCTTCCAAGCTTTCGCGAAAATCCCGAGACTGGAGGAAACCATGCACTCGCAATCGCATGCCGCGGCGAATATGGATCAGCCCATTAGCTCCGCCATTGACCCGGACGTTGATGTAATCACCTGCATCACGTTCCAGATCCAATTTCTTTGCAGGTAGATCACTGTCTCGATAGATCACCAACCGGAAGAACAGGTCATCCATAAATTTCCATGGATCACGTACCACGATTCCTTCTAGAACTACATCATTTATCATCTGACCTCCTTGTTTATGAAACCTTCGTCATCTTGGGTTAAAAAGAAAATGCCGGACAGATCCCAGTGGGTTATGTCCGGCCAACGATAGAAAAATATGAGTATTCAGTTGTATTACGAGTATAGCAATACTAAGCGCTTTATCCTAGATGGGTGAAAACGGTAATTTTTTTAAAAAAGTAACCACCTCAGACTATTGGTTTGACGATGATTTATTTATAAGTATAATTAGTTAATGTAGCTATTTAATATTGCCGAAGTAAATTATGACTTTGGTAATAATTGTGAGATGATAGCATTTACCCTGCTAAAGAACGAAACTGACTAATACCTTGGGAGGTGTGGAAAATGATAGAAAACAAAAAAGTAGTTTTTGTAGCTTTCGCGATCGAAGACGAAAGGCAAAGGGACTTCCTAAAAGGCCAATCATTAAATACACAATCACCGTTTGAATATATTGATATGTCGGTAAAAGAGCCATATGATACTGACTGGAAGGATCGAGTTCGTACTCGGATTCGCCGCTCAGATGGTGTTATCGCTCTTGTTAGTGAAAATTCTCTTACTTCGAGTGGTCAGAAATGGGAGATTTCTTGTGCGAGAGAAGAGAAAAAGCAACTACTTGGTATTTGGGCATATAAGGATGATCGTACGGATTTGCCAGGATTAAATACCGTTGTTTGGACATGGTCTGCTATCGAAAAATTCATAAATAGCCTGTGACATTTGAGTGACAAACAAAATGCGAATAGCACTAATTGTTGGAATTAACTATTATGAGCATGGTGGTCCACTCTTCGGTTGTGTTGATGATGCATATTCTGTCAAAGCAGTTTTGGAACGTAATGATGGCGGGATGGTAAACTTTGATTGCAGGCTACTTACAGGAACCGGACCTAGCGATCGGGTGGATCGCGGTTTGCTGAAAGATGATATCGAAAAGTTATTTGCGACCGATGCTGAGATTGCATTATTCTATTTTGCTGGGCATGGGCATATTGAGGCAACAGGCGGGTATCTTCTTGCATCTGACTCTAAACGTGGAGATGAAGGTGTATCCCTTTCTGAAATTCTAACCTTAGCAAACAAATCGCCAGCAAGAAATAAAGTCATTATTTTAGATAGCTGTCATTCCGGTATAGCTGGGACTGCTCCGTCAGGGGAAGGAGTGGCAACTTTGGCAGAAGGTATAACTGTACTTACTGCTTCTACCAAAGATCAATACGCCTCTGAGGAGAACGGAAGAGGAATTTTTACAACTCTTTTAGTCGATGCACTAAATGGAAGTGCAGCCAATCTTACGGGCGACATTACCCCCGGGAGCGTTTACGCACATATAGATCAATCACTTGGCGCTTGGGAACAGCGACCAGTATTTAAAACAAATGTAAAGCAGTTTGTTTCTTTACGTAAGGTTTCACCCCCGATTTCCACATCGGATTTGCAGAGGCTTACTGAGTTCTTTCCATCACCCGGATATGAGTATCCTCTGGATCCGACATACGAACCGGAGACTAAAGGAAGAGATCCAGGTATGGCAGCACCAATTCCAGAAAACACTAGGAAGTTCGCAATTCTTCAAAGGTATAACAGATTGAATTTGCTTATTCCAGTAAATACACCTCACATGTGGAATGCCGCAATGGAAAGTAAAACTTGCCGGTTAACCGCCTTAGGAGAACATTATAGGCGGCTAGTGGAGAAAAATCGTATTTAGATCTAGGCAATTCTGTCCTATTAACCAATGGAATTATTTTTTCCGATTGCTGGGTTGAAAGTTTTCCCTATTTAACAGATAAGAAAAGGCTATGAGCGAGAGTTATTACGATACTGCACAAATTTGCCTGAATGGACATGTTATAACCACGATGTTGGATTTTTCACCTCAGTCGGCCCAAAAACATTGCACAATATGTGGTTCACCGACAATAACTGCTTGTCTAGAGTGTAATGCTAAAATTCGAGGATATTACAATGTGCCGGGGGTTATTGGTTTCTTTGATTATGATAAACCATCATTCTGCTACAACTGCGGAAAACCATATCCATGGACAATAAGTGGTCTCAAAGCAGCATCTGAACTAGCAGATGAATTGGATGGATTAAGTCAGGACGAAAAGAAACAGCTCAAGGATAGCTTTCCAGATTTAGTCAGCAATACGCCGCAAACAGTTGTCTCAGAAACCCGGTTCAAGAAATTAATGAAAAAAGCAGGATCGGAAGCCTACTCCAGCATGAAATCCATATTGGTTGATATTGTCACCGAAGCAGTAAAAAAATCAATTTTCGGTACGTAAAACAATCCTCATTAACATTGTCCAATCGACTATCTACTCACTAATCTTTCAACTTGCTGTAGAATTGTTTATCAGTGTTAATTAGGACGTAATAGACTAATGCGTGAAAACTCGTAACTTCGCCACCCCAGTCTGTGTGATAATCACCCTTGGAACCACCGAAGGAAATAAAATAGATAAATCTGCTGACACAGAGACCCATACCGTGTTGTCTCCCCCACTGACCTGAATCCCTGTGACAAAGGCATGCACCCCTTTAGCGGATAAGCTGGCTGTATTTGAAGTCACATAAGCCTGAGCGTTCCCCCAGGTTCTTGAAGTGGGAACAAGACTTCCGGTATCTTGAAAAACTTGCTGATTGATCTCAGCGGAAGCGGCAACTGCTGCAGCATCCGCTGCCTTTGCCACTTCTGAAATGGCATAAAAATACCGTCCGAGTTCAATAGCCAATGCCAGGGCAGGAATCATCACCAACCCAATGAATACCGCCCAGAAAGTCATTGAATAGCCACGCCGATCTCGCCACAGCATATTACCAGCCTTCTTGCCGAAATGTAGAATCGGCACGGACAGTAAACGTCTGCCCTGGCAATCCAGGGAACAGGCTTGTCAGAGGAGCCATGAAGTTGGGTACACTGCCGCTGACTTGGATCTTTAAAATGCTGCCGGCACTTCCTCCAGGAGCCAAGACACTGACCGAAGTATTTTCCAGAATCCCAGCCTGGGCGATTGCGTCTCTTGCTCCACTTATGGCATAACAGGCTGGGCATTGCTGCGCCACACTTCCCATACGCGCGCCATGCCTGGCTGCGGCTTGCACTGCCTGTTGGGCATAGACTAGCATCCCCAGGTTGACAATCGCCAACATGACCATAATCGCAATTGGAGTTGTAATTGCAGCCTCTAGCAATTCCATCCCACGAGTGTCTTTAATAAACCTCATAATCCTCCTTGAGGAATAATTGATCTGCCAGTTTTTGGAACGTCCCCGAAGGGGACATTGCTGGCAGACCATTGATTTGACTAGATTTTTCCAGCAATATCTGTCACGGTGGCAGCGATATTTTGGCCCAGCAACCGGTATGCACCATAAGCCACCAGAACAACTACTGCAATGATCAATGCGACCTCAGTCGACTCGATTCCCCGGTTATCCTTTAGGAAACGCAATGCCAATCACCTCCTTCCTTCTTTAGAAATATGGATAGAGAACGAACAACAAAGTTCCACAAAAAATTGATACGACAAAAGGAATTTCCCTCTTTTTCTGAAGGCTCGCGATTACGCCCTGTACTCCACCGACAATTGCTATCGGGATCAGAAAAATTGGATTTCCAAGAACCAGGGCGCCAGCAATAATCAGCTTGACATCTGCACCTCCTAAAACACCAAATTCCCAAAGCACCCACACGATAAGGATGAGAAGACAAATCAACGTCGCTGCAGGTTGAAAAATTGCAGCAAATGCGGACAACGTAAGAGCAAATGCTAGACGTTTTTCTCGGGGGTTGAAATCTGATACGTGAGTTAGTGCAATCATCAACAATACTGGAGCCCATAGGCCATTGAGAAGGGCATACACACCTGCACCAACCATCCCGCCAACGGTTAATGCCGTGGGGACCTGGTGGTTGCGGAGATCGTAGACCATACAGGTAAAAAACAGGGCTAAAACGGCGAAATTAGCAATCAGAAGGCGCTCCTATCCATTCCGCATTTAAAAATTAAAGCTGGACTTACTTCTGCACCCAGAAGGTTCTGTCCAGCCAACGATTGATCAAAGATTGTCTATTAATAATTATAATGACGGAATGAAGTTATCCAAGGTGGCCAATTTCTTGATGGGAGTAACAGCCACTTATCCCGTAGTCATGGAGGTCTGATGATACATAAAGTGGAAGTAATCATTCCGAACGAACTTATAAAGGAAATTGAAGCTTACGCAAAGGTCGAGGGAATCACTCTCAATGAGTTCTTGCTGTAGGCTCTTGGTGAAAAGGTGGGCGAATTACGTGAACGACGAGGGGTTAAGAATCTACTTCGGGTTATTCCAAACCAAGCCGCTGAAAAAACTCCCGTAGAAAAAGCTACACCTCCCACATATCCTCAAAAACAGCTACTGAAAGCCGAGGAAGTAGCGAAATACCTGAGAATAAGCAAATCAGGTGCTTATCGGTTGATGCAAACTGGTGAAATTCCAGTTGTGAGAATTGGTAAAGCAGTCCGCGTAAGAGAAGAGGACATCGAAAGTTTTGTATTGAATACAAAAGCATAATCCAGAAATTGCGGATTAGCCTAAAACGATTATCCATACTTTCAAGATTAACACCGAGGCTAACAATATCGGCAATCCCGGTAAACGGTGAAGCATGATTTTCTGTTCCCGTACCATAGATACCAATCCCGAAGCAATCACAACGATTAAGTGAATAACCAGAAACGACATGATAAAGAAAATCCCTGGCCAGATAAGACAGATCGTAATTGCACTAACGGCATCCGCGCCACCCCACCACTTCAATTCCCAGGCAGCCCAGAAGCCAATGATTGCCAAAGCTGAAAGTGGAGAAGATTGAATCGAGAGGAATGCTCCCAAAAATAGCAATGGGAGCCAGGTGATTATTCGGCTTAACTCTTCCCATCCAAATGCTTGAGACATCCTATCCCGTTCACTAACAGCTGCAACTACAGCTGCAAGTAGGACTAATGTCCAGTCTCCCTGCCAGGTCCGATAAATACCTGCTCCAATGAGAGGAATAACCACCCAGGCGCTGTGAGGTATTTCACTTTTTCGAATATCGAACCAAGATACGATTCCCAACCAGGTTACAACAAGTCCAAAAATAATCCAATCCATAACACCTCTTTACCTAAGGCTTGATCTGCCCTTCGATCCGTCGAATATATTCAGCGCCACTTGCACAACCGCTTGAAAAATTGGCTGCAATGCTATTCCAATTGTTCGGATTTCCGGTTTTTCGAAGAGCCTGATAAACACACCCAGCGCCGGCATGGTAATTTGCTAGAACCAGACGCCAGTAATCGTCATAACTTAAAAACGCAGCTGGTTGTTTGCCGGTTGCCAGATTGAAAATCCTGGTCGATTGCAAACAACTTGCATTGAGGGTTTCCGTCAGAACTCGTATCGCTTGTTTTCCTTTTTCAATATCAACACCCCCTGGACAATCTGGGCAGGTAGCCTCGATATCTCGTAAAACCATTCCACGTAATAGGAATTGCGTTGAAGAATCCAGGAATTGATATTGGGTAGTACATCCTACTTCACCGTATGTTTGCCGGCAGATGCTTTGGAAATAAGCTGGCCGCCACATCAAAACAAGGTCTGCGCCATATGTAGTCATCTGACCCAATCCAATCTCACCCAGAGTCCAATTTGCCGCCGGCCAGAATTGCGATTCAACGGCAATGACAGCTTTAACTACCTTTGGGGGTAACTCTGCAGCCTGAGAAGAGGAGAGAATCACCGAGTCAAATTGATTCTGCCATGTGAGCACTTGGTCTTTAGTAAGTTCGATTCCACAACCATTTGCGGAGCCATCAGGATTCAACCCTTGTGCTGGGCAGGTAGCCCCATCGACTAATCCAGATGACAATAACTCAGCAGCCAAAACATCATAACGATTGGCGGTGGCTAGGTTCGTATTCCCCATCACTGGCATTAACCAATCAGGGATAGAAGTTGGGGTTAAGCCATATGCCATCTGGCAGATTCCACCGCTATCAGCCTTCACAGATGTTGTTTCCCAACTGGCGGTGGTCATCACGGTAAGGGCGGCTAATAGAATACGGATTACGGGCGACCATGCACGGGATGCCATGCCACCTCCCAAACTACGCTGGATGTTAGATATGTCTGGCCAAAATCATCCGTTAAATCAGCCCATGCGGTCCAGATGCCCTCTTCTGTGGTGCCAAAATTGAGATCTCCTGAATTCTCAGGAGTTACCGACCAGGTTGAGCCATTGCGGTTCAAAGAAAATTGAGCTCCCGATGGTGTCCGGACTCGTACCAAAATAGAATAAGGTGGAACACCACCTGTTACCTCGCCAGTTAGGGTCTGTGCGGGTTGATCCAGGCTAGGAGCAAACAACAATAAGCGCGCATATGTGACCGCTATTGTCCCGCGAAGTGGTGCAATCACAATAACCGTAACTGAATCGCTGGCGGTTTCATACTGATTAGAACAGGTGATTGTGTAGGTGTGCGTTCCAGTCGGGACTCCACTCATAGGCTGATTTCCAGCTATGACCACATTCCCAACCCAGCTGTCATTTGAGCTGGCTGCTGAACAATTGGTCGCATCGCGACTGATCCAACTCAGGTTAAAGCTTGCGGGAGAAATTAATGTCAGAGGACCATCGGTGTTATTAACCTTCAAATCCACTGCGGGTGGATTATAGACAATGACAGTGACACTATCTGAGGCGGAACCAATGGGATTGGAACATGTCAACGTATAGGTGTAACTTCCGGTGGTGATGCCAGTGTAATTCGTCAAGCCGGACTGACCCTTCGTTCCAGTCCAGCTTCCTGAGGCAGTACAGGTATCTGCATTACTGGATGTCCAACTCAACAGATATTGAGCGGGAGAAGTCAGGCGGACTGTCCCATCCTGGTTATTCACTTTTAAATCCACACTGGGAGGGAGTGAGCACCGAATCGTTTTATTTGTTCCTGACAGATCAAACCAGGAGGAATTATAGGGATTTTGACCCTGAACGCGTACGGTGTGTTGAACATTGGGCGATATTAACCCCCATAAATCCTGGCTATATCCACACGTGCCACCCGTACAGGTTCCAGTCAGATCCGCCCTGTACTGGTTAGCGACTCCATTCGCTACCAAATTACCATCTACCAGGATGCGGTAATTGATATCCAACCCTGGAGCGGCATCTTGCATCACCCAGCCGTAAGCACGACATTGGGATTGAGGTACTGTTCCAGAGGCTCCATCATGGTAGCCAGTAAAGGTATCTCGATAAGCCCAGATTAAGACAAAATCTTCAAAGTCGTGGTCATAACCGCCATTACTATTATCTTCATCCCAATCCCCCCAACATTGTGGAGTGCCAATAATGGTATCCCCGGAAGCAAGGAATGCTGTCATTAAACTGGTAAAGTCTCTACCACCAGCGCTTGGGTTGTAGTTTTGCGAATAGAAGTAATTTGGACAAAAGTAATCGTGATGAGGCGTTTTCCAACCCACATGCGGGTTAGCACATCCCCCTGAACCGCAGTTACCTCCATAACAATCACAACCTCTGATCTGGATCGTCTCACCCGCTGCAACCGTGATCGGTGTCAGCACTGTTTGATTGTTAATCACATCCATATAGGTGCAGTTCTGCCCTACCCTGCAGCCATTACGGATGAAGTAATAGCGCGAAAAATACCCCGGTGAGCTTGAGGTGATGACATTCCATAAAACAATTCTTCCAGCTCTGGGGAATGTGATCGAAACGGGATTTCGATTATAAGAAACGATAGGATGGCCATAATCCGCCAACACGGAGATCGTGATCACCAAACCAATCACAATGGCAAGGATAATTCCTAGAAATGTTTTCTTACGCTTCATCAGATTTAAGATAAATTTTTTCATTGGACAACCCCAGCGGATGCAAACACCCGAACGGTTTTCAATTCGATTCCGAAAATATTTAGAATCGTCCATTGGATTGGAACCTCCAAATAGACTCCAACAGCAGGTTCATTACTTGACCAATCGCTCAATCCATCTCCCAAGCGAACTGGACGGGGTGGAAATCCGGAAATCGTTCCTCCAAAAGGATCAGGCAGAACCCGAATTGACGAGGTGTAACCAATAATTCCACGCGCTTGCATAGCAGAATAAACTACGTTTTGGGCTTCATTACTGGCCACGGCTTGATCCAGTTGGATAAAGCCAGTATTGAGAACTGCATCCCAGTCCCTTCCTCGGGATGCACCAGCAAGCGCAGCCTCTTGCGCCACAGAATAAGCCCAATTACGCGCCGCATATAACCTGTAAATATCCACGAGCCCACCTGCAATCACTACAAGCACGAGGATGGATAATAATCCCCACACTGCGGCTTGTGCTTTTCTTTCAATAATCATCCCATTTCCAGAAAAAGCTTTTAAAGGTAATGGGATCATGGATACCGCTCCACGATTCCCCAGTGCTGAACTCGTATTGTCATGATGGGTTCAGAAAGGAAGGGAATATCTGCCTGAAATGGTGCAGAAGCCTCCAGGATAAAAGTAGTTCCAAATGGGCTGCCTGAAAGCCAGGCTGAACTCCGTGGAGTGCCGGCAGCATCAAAAACTTGAATGGTCGTAGCCTCAACCGTACCCATCACATTTTGGTTCGTCCCTTCTTGAATCAAGTTCTTTGCATAACTCCATTGGGTAGGATCTAGGGATAAAGCGCGAACAGCTGCGCCGGCACTGCTGTCCAATGCCTGCCTCATGGCCACTCCACGGCTGAGTTCAATACCACCAAAAATGACCAGTGCAAGCACCATCAGAACTAACAAGGCTTCAACTGCTGCCTGCCCCTTAGAATCTGATTTAAGACCCAATTTCGGCGTTGACATCATTGAACTTGACCTTTAAAGTGGAAAAGACTTCCCAGAGCGCGCCGCCAACCAGAGCGATGAAGATCGCCAGGACAACGATATACTCAACAACGCTCTGTCCATTTCGATCATGCAACATATTTCCTCCTCACCTTGGAACGCTCCTCTGCACTCTTACAGAGGAAGCGGAGTGTTAATGTGTGGTAGCTGGCCTTCTATCCTGAAGACCAGCTACCAGGTTTGCTAAAAATTTATGGGTGTGCAGCCGGCACAGCGATGCTGTTAATCCAGTCCGCAATACTGCCGCCTTGGGTACCGATATTGCTCAGGATGGCCCAGATAGCCACTGCTCCCAAGACAACGGCGATCGCCAGAACAACAACAAACTGTGGAATTTCGGATGCTTTCTTATCGAACAACATAAACAGGCTCCTTTCCCTCGCACAATGGGCGGGGGTTTTGAAAAATGGGTTAGAAACCGCCGCCAATCGACACCCCGGAGAGGGTTTTCAGGATGCGGTCAACGAGCGGGTAAAACAACAAGATAACAATTGGACCAAGGAGAAACGGCATAGCCAGTAAGGTGATGCGCAGGGGCAAACGCTGCATCTGTTCCTCGGATTGGTAACCGATCTCTTCGTTCAATTCTTCGATGACACTGGCAATCGCTTGATCAACATCGGAGACTCCTCCGGATTGTTGAGCAGCCTGGACACGTTGTACAACGCGAAGCAACTGGGGAGATTTCAAATCGTCAGCTAACTGGTTAAGTAAATCCAACCCACTGCGAGCAGAACTACCCTTCAGCCGTTTTTGTAGACGTTGGTATACAACTGAAGTTTCGACGGTCGTCTTTGCCAAGCTCTCCAATCCAAGCAAGAGCGAACCTTGCAGACTCATATGCAGACACACATCGATCAGAAACTGTCGAATTTGTCCGACCATGAACCGTTTTCGCTGCTGGATCAAATATCGTTTGGCTAACCACACCAGACCTGGCAATGCCAGGAAACCCATCCGGATGCTGGGAAGTTGCGGTCCTAAGACTGCCAATAGGATCAGTCCAATCAGGGCTGTACCCGCATAAAGAGCTCCCCATGGAATGTCGCCGAACCCCAAAATTGCTTCTTCTGTTCTTTTCTCGTCGCTTTGATATTTGGTCCCGAGTCCGAGAGCGTGTAAACGTCCACGCTGTATCGGACGACTAAGCCTCCTTCCTGTTTCAAATAAAATGGATATTACGGTATTGGCAATCATGCCCACTCCGATTGCCAGACTAAAGCCCACCACAAGGGAAAAGGTATCCATTCTTAGACCTCTCCAAAACTCAATTGGTAGACTTCGTACTCAAAATACAAGCTGGCTAGCACGACCCCACAAATCATGACTGCCAATAACACCCGATGAGGTGCATCTTGCAGGAAAAAATCACGCCAGGCTGGTGATAAAACTACGAAGGACACGGAAGCGGCAACTACACCTTGTAGCAGTCGGATTGTTCCACGAACAAGCGAAAGGGTTTGACGAGTCTTGGAGCGTAGCAGTTTTTGTCGGTGAGCTTCCTGTTCCAGTGAGACAAGCAACTCGTCCTGAATTTCTTCTGTCAGCTGAGCATTATTGGCAATCAAAGCCGAAAGCCTTGATGTGACATTTCCGGGTAATCCTTTTAATGACTGTGCAGCCTGGGCAGGGGGTTGATGCATTCGTAAGCGGCTTGCGACCTGCTCGATGGCGTGGTTCATCACGCCCATAGGCAATTTGACCTTCATCAAAGCATTCAAAAGAGAGTGATCTACACTCATCAATGATCGAATTTGCAAGGCAACCGCTTCCGCATCCTCGTTGATTTGTGCGCGCTCGACCTGTTTTTGCTGAAAGTTGATCCAAATCAGGATGATCAAACCGATCACCAGTACAAGCGGTGAGAGCATAAAATCGTGGACTGCTATTGCTAACCCTGGCGTGGCAATCAATAAAAATAATCGTTTCCAATCCAACTCATTGTGTACCTGGTAAGGCTTTTCTTGAATAACGCCCATCGCCCGTAGACGGCGACCTGCCCAGGATACAAATGTCCTGCGCCACGTTTTCACTATGATTTCTACGCCAGATAACAGCGTATTGTATAAAACCAGAAAGATGCCGCCCGCCAGGAACACTGCTCCTGCATCAATTAAGAATCGAAACGGACTCATGCCTCTTCCTCCGGAGAACCTTTTATACGATCCAGTCTGGTCCAGTACCCGCGCGGAGGCTTTGGAATACCTAACGCCCTGCAGCGCTTTTCAACGGCTTTATCAGAAACTCCGTATAAGGCAGCAATCTGAGTAGTTGGAATTTCCCATACCAACTGCCGTAATTCTTCTGGATCAATGATAAATTTCCGATCAGCCAACC
>Ga0351838_1165_pt1 | contig 12140 bp, 12 predicted proteins | sample BONcelHFGM3001E3_FD_206742 | JGI IMG/M metagenome (GOLD analysis project Ga0351838, IMG submission 206742) | Enriched cells from coal bed in the Powder River Basin, Montana, United States - BONCAT cells FGM rep1 HSBNCT.FGM.300.1.E3 ... | reverse complement strand
TATATATGACTGGAACAGAACATTGGCATAATAGGAGGTTTGCCCTGCCTTGTAATCATTCAACCCGAAAAAGGAATTCAGGTCATGGTAGGTAAATTGCTGCTGTATTCCCAGGCTGGTGGCCGGCCTGTTGAAAATAAACCCTGTTTTCAGGAAGGTTTCGTACCTGCGTGTTTCAAGCCCGATGCCATATCCGTTGGAGGTGTCGCGAGGCAGGGCTTTATCAAAATTCTTCTGTCCACCGCTGCGGTCTTCGAGCAGGGCTTTGATCCCGAACTGAAACTCGAAATGGCGGGCATTGTAGTCCCAACGGTTGAACAGGTTGTATTGGGTATAAAGTGGTTCATCTATGAAGCCATCGTGGTTACCATCGTGTTTCAGCTGCTGATTGCTGACATGGCCCAGAAGCATGGTGCTCAGTTTGGGGCTTACATTTTGCCTGATGTTGAAATTACCCTCGCTGCGCCCCATCTGGTTCTGGTATAGATTGAGAAACAGGCGTTCGGAATGGCTTGGTTTCTTGAACTCCACATTGATCTGCCCGCTGATGGATTCGTAGCCGTTGAGCACCGAGGAGGTTCCCTTGGATACCTGAATGGATTCCATCCAGCTCCCGGGAACATACATCAATCCAAAAGATGTGGCCAGACCCCGAAGGTTAGGCATGTTTTCGCCCAGCATCTGGGTATAGGTTCCTGCCAGTCCCAACAGCTCAATCTGTTTGGCGCCTGTCACAGCATCGCTGTATGATACATCGACACTGGCGCTGGTTTCGAAACTTTCTGAAAGGTTGCAGCAGGCAGCCCTCATCAGCTCGCCTGATGTGATGGTGATGGCATTAATGGTGCTCATACGCGACACATAAGCCGTTTTTGCACGCTGAACAACCTCAACCTCCTCCAAGGTCAGGTTCTGGTCGAAGACATGTTCAATCTTCTGACCTGCACGGCTTACAGACACCGTATCATTGACATAGCCTACAAAGCTAAACACCAGTAGCCCGGAATTCTTGTTGTAATGTATCCTGAAGGCTCCAGATTCATCGGTTGTTGTTCCCTGCTGGGTTCCTGACCAATAAACATTTACCCCGGGAAGAGGCGTTGGTTCAGGTACTCCTTTTTCAAAAACAATACCGCGAACCTGCTGCGTAAACGCCACTCCATGCAACAGAGCAGCAATCAGGACTAAAACTATTTTTTTCATGAAAATATTCTTCTTTGGTGAATAATAAAATCGCTGACGGAACTATTAATCCGCCTACAGGACAGATGCCCTGAATGTCACTAAAGAAGGTGTGGTTCAGTTTTCAGCTGATTACAGGCAAGTACAAATTGTTTGCCTGTTAAAAGAGTTGGAGGTGGTACATTGGGCAATTCCAGCAAACTTGTTTTTTCGCCGGAAGCAGCCGGATGAAGAAATTCAAGAACAGAAACAGTTATCTGAACAAAGGTGTTGAACAACTGCTTGACCTTGGGCAGGTCAAAATCAGACAACAGTTTAATATATTGTACAAAATCATCACAGCAATCCTTGGCTGAATGCGTGCCCGCTTCGCCGGCGCAACAATTTGTTGTATCAGCAGCTGACGCTACGTCAATCAAACAGCCGGAAGAACCATCGTGATCGCATTCCAGGGCTACCGGAATAATGGATTTTTTCATCAATCCGGTAGTGTTGCAGTAATGAACATTAAGGGTAAGTCCAACAGCGCTGGCCAGAAACATTAGCGAAAGCAACAGGCTGGAGGCTGCAAGCATGTATTTTTTTACCCTTTTTGACATGATGGCACAAAAATAATACATATTGGCAGACATCACTGCTAAAAAAGTGTTAAACATGCCTAGTCCTGTGCAAACAACATACTGTCAAATTGATCACCGCTACTGCAAAACTGACCATCGAAACGATTCGGAACTATTTATTTTTACTGTCAAATCACTTATAAAATACCATTTGAAGGATATAAGGATGTATGAAAACAACTAACCGGGTTGTTATATCACAAATGATGAAACTAATGCACAAAATAGGGGCAGGAAAGGTAATTGGAACCTCAAATTCTTGTACTTTTGCCTGCCATCAATACTTACCCGAAACGGTTTCATGGACAAAATAAAGGTTGCGCTTGTTGACGAACACCCGATCATGTGCGACGGGATACAGAGCCTGCTTTCGGATGCCCATGACATTCTGATCATCCACAACAAAAGAAGTATATCGGATCTTATCCCTGTGCTGTTTCATGAGCCTGCTCATGTTGTGCTTACTGTATTTTACACACCCGATCCGGATGACGTGGAGCATATTAGGCTTTTGTGCAGTAAGCATCCAAAAGCAAAGGTACTGATCATGTCAATGTACAAAATCGAGAACTTTATTTTTAAAATGATCAAGGCCGGAGCCAAAGGCCACCTGACCAGCGAAACCAACCGAGACGAGATGGTGGAAGCCATTTATACCCTGCGCAATGGATACGATTTTTATGCAAAAACAATCACTAACCTCATCCTGCGCAACTACCTGAATGAAGACAAAGGCAGCGAAGCACGTCATGAGCGCGAAAAAAGCCTTTCGGCACGTGAAATTGAAGTACTGAAACTTTTTGCACAAAGCCACACCAACAAGGAAATTGCCGACAGGCTCTTCATCAGTGTGCGCACGGTAGAGTCGCATAAAAACAACATCATGCGCAAAATCAACCTCAAAACTACCGTTGATATGGTGAAGTTTGCCATAAAAAACAACATTGTTGACCTGAACTATTAAACCCTTTTCACAGCAAACAGTCTGTAGTTATTTCCGGAACGGGAATTTTTGCTTGATGAACAGATAGTTGACCCTCAATAATCAAAATGTTTCATGACATAGGTGCGGGTGAACAAGGTAGTTTGCCAATAGGACTTCGTAAACAGCAATGAGGGTTTTCTCAGCAGAAGCCGCGGCAGCAGATGGTACCATTTGTAGCCTAGCTTCCTGAAATGTTCGCGCATGACATTTCCCATACCAAGATCGTGGGCTGCTACACTTACGGCATCGCGTTGACAGCGGGAACCTGCAAAGGGAGCGATAATCCGGGCGTTGAAACCATGTTCAAAGAGTTTGTCCTTCATCAGCTTGTAGTTCTGATAACGGCTGAGGGCATCCAATTGCGCGAAAAATGGTAAGGTGGAGCCATAAAAAGCTACATATAAAAAAACGGCAAATGCCCACCATACCTGCTCGCTGAATGCCTTTGCAGCTAACTGAGAAAAAAATACTGACATGACCAATCCGGCCAAGGTCATCAAATGAAGCAAATGACCAACAAGTATGTAACGCTTGACTCTGCACAAAAAAATTGCTTTGGATTCGCGCGAAAACCTGGTCTTGGCATCAAGGCTATGGGACAACATATCGTTGAGGGCAAAAAAATTTCGGCTAAAATAAATTAAACAGATCACCACATAGTCTTCCATTGTCAGGCGAACGGAATATGCCGGACAATGAAAGCAAGAACAAATTCCACCCCTTCGGGGGCATTGTTGTGCAAAGTGCTGAGCGGGCTTTGCGTGTTTTACTGAATACAGTGGGGATATCCCCCAATCTTAAGTCATGCATAACAAAGCCTGCGTTTGATTTACTAAGTTTGATGCCAGAAAGATATTAACTCAGTACTTAATCCCTATAAACAAAACCATTATGGCAAACATTTTTGAAAAAAAACTGAACGATTTCATGGCAAAAGTAATTGCCAAGAATCCAAGTGAAATTGAATTTCATCAGGCCGTGCATGAAGTAGTTGAATCACTGATTCCCTTCATTGAAGAGCATCCCCACTACAGCGAGGCCAAGATTCTCGAGCGCATGGTTGAGCCCGAGCGTGTAATCCTGTTCCGTGTCCCCTGGGCCGACGACAAAGGTGAAGTGCACATCAATAAAGGCTTCCGCATCGAGATGAACAGTGCTATCGGGCCGTATAAAGGCGGTTTGCGTTTCCACCCCACGGTTAATCTTGGCATTTTGAAGTTCCTTGCTTTTGAACAGGTGTTCAAGAATTCACTTACAACCCTCCCGATGGGTGGTGGCAAAGGCGGTTCGGATTTCGATCCCAAAGGCAAATCAGACTACGAAGTAATGCGTTTCTGCCAGAGTTTCATGACCGAACTGTTCAGGCACATTGGCCCAAATACCGACGTTCCGGCAGGTGATATCGGTGTTGGCGGACGCGAAATCGGCTTTATGTTTGGTCAATACAAACGCCTCCGCAACGAGTTTACCGGAGTTTTGACCGGAAAAGGCATCGAATGGGGCGGATCGCTCATCAGACCCGAAGCCACCGGCTATGGTGCTACATATTTTGCCGAAGAAATGCTCAAAACCCGCGGCGACAGCCTGAAAGGCAAAATCGTTGCTGTATCCGGATCGGGAAATGTGGCCCAGTATGCCACCGAAAAAGTAACCCAGTTTGGAGGCAAAGTGGTAACCCTAAGCGATTCAAATGGATACATTTATGATCCGGAAGGCATAGGCCCCGACAAGTTAGTCTGGGTGATGGACCTTAAAAATGTACGTCGTGGAAGAATCAGCGAATACACCGAAAAGTTCAAGGGTTCGACCTATGTTGACGGTGACCGGCCATGGGGCGTTAAATGCGATGTAGCCATGCCTTGTGCTACCCAGAATGAGGTAAACGAAGAAGAAGCCAAGATCCTGGTAAAGAACGGCTGTTTCGTAATCTCTGAAGGTGCCAACATGCCTTCGACACCTGAGGCAGTTGAAGTATTCCTGCGCAATAAAATCCTCTACGGCCCCGGAAAAGCTGCCAATGCTGGCGGTGTAGCCACCTCAGGCCTCGAAATGAGCCAGAACTCTTTGCGCTTGTCATGGACCCGCGAAGAAGTGGATGCACGTCTGCACCAGATCATGATCAACATTCATGAAACAGCCCGCAAATACGGCACCCAGAAAGACGGCTTTATCAACTACGTGAACGGCGCCAACATCGGTGGATTTGTAAAAGTTGCCGATGCCATGCTCGCTCAGGGACTTGTATAATTCTTATGTTGGTTTTCTAAACCCGAAGGCTGCCCTATCATCGCGGGGCAGCCTTCTTTTTTTAAACCTTGCCACAGCAATAGGTTTCCGACAAAATCCTTAAAGTCTGTGCTCCGTAAATCGCACTCAGATCTTTGCTTTTTCAGCGATTACAAGCATTTCGTAGTCTTCGGTGGTGAGGGTGTCGTGCCTGCTGTAGGCACCCAGTTTTGCGCCATGGATGGCAATTTCGGTAAACCCGAGCGACAACAGCAGCCACCGGATCTCCGAAGGAACATAATAGCGTTCGTTGCATTTGAGCACTTTCACCTGACCACTGTCGTCTGTGATCTCGTAATCTGAATGGTCGCGAAACGTCATCAAATCGAAGCTGTTGTTGTGGTTTTGCCCTGCCGAATCGTGGCTGTTGATGAAGTCTTTCACCGAATGAAACAGCGGAAACAGCCCGTTGAGCGTAGTAAAGATGAGTTTGCCTCCGGGTTTCAACGCCCGGTGGATGCTTTTCAGGATGCTGAAGTTCATTTCGTCGGTTTCCATCAAAGGAAAAGATCCCTCGCACAGCATGATGGCGCAGTCGAACTGCTTCCGATAGCGGAAACTGCGAGCATCACGAACCGAGAAATCAACCTTGACGCCTCGTCCGGATGCATTTTTCCTGGCTTTCTGGATCATGTCGGTTGAAAGATCGAAAGCTGTCATGCTGTATCCACGTGTTGCCAGTTCCACCGAGTGACGGCCTGTGCCGCAACCCACATCAAGGATGGTCTTGGTTTTGTCGAAACTAAGTTCCTGCTCAAGAAAATCTACTTCGCCCACGGTGCCTTGTACAAAACTTTCCCTTTCGTACTGTACGGCGAAGTTGTCGAATAACTGCTGATACCACTGCATAATATGTCAATTTTTGTTTTACTCCGGGCACACCATAAGCGATGCACATGATTTGGTTTGTTTAAGCTTTGCATCACAAAATTAGCGGTTTAACCATCACTTACATTAAAGACATCTAAAGATTTACAAAAAATTCATACCCTTGTTCTTTTTACGTCAATACCTAAGCATGTTGATACCTTCAGAAGGCTTCCCCGTAAAAAAATATTCATGTATATTTGTCCAATCGGTCAGGAATTAGTTCCCCGTGCGATCAATCATAAGAACAATTAACAACACAATACAGCTATATGAAACTATATCCTATCGAAACCGGCAACCTGAAACTCGATGGAGGTGCCATGTTTGGTGTTGTGCCCAAAGTGTTGTGGCAGAAGGTGTATCCCTGCGATGAAAACAATCTGTGCAACTGGGCCATGCGCTGCCTTCTGGTCGTTGATGGCGAACGTAAAATATTGATTGACAATGGTATTGGCAGCAAACAGGACGAAAAATGGCTCAGTCATTATTACCTCAATGGTGAAGAAACCCTTGAATCTTCTCTGGCAGCTTTAGGCTACACTCTTTCCGACATCACTGACATGGTGATTACCCATATGCATTTTGACCATTGCGGGGGCAGTGTCAACTGGAACGCCGACCGCTCAGGTTTTGAGCTTGCTTTCCCGAACGCAACCTACTGGACCAGCCGCCAACAGTTTGAATGGGCCACCAACCCAAACCGGCGCGAAGAAGCCAGTTACCTGAAGGAGAACATACTGCCCATTCACGAAAGCGGCCAGCTCAGGCTGATTGACGAAGAAGGTGAATATATCCCGAATATCACCTTTAAACTTTACAACGGCCACACCGAAGGCCAGCTGATTCCACATATCAGCTACAATGGCCGCACGGTAGTCTTTATGGCCGACCTGATGCCATCGGCTGCCCATATCCCCATGCCCTGGATTATGGCTTACGACACACGCCCTTTGGTTACCCTGCAGGACCGCGAGCGTTTTTATGCCGAAGCCTTGGCCAACAACTATATTCTTTTCCTTGAGCATGACCTCTATAATGAAGCATGTACACTTCAGGACACTCCAAAAGGCGCTCGGTTAGGGCAAAAGGGGAAATTGCATGAATTTATCCAGTGAGGCAGGAACATATAACTATATTTTGCTACATTTGGCAGATGAACCAATAAAACACAACGCAATCTATGGAATATCAGATACTCAAAACCGAAATCACAGATGGAATTGCCCTGGTTACCATCAGCCGGCCGCAGGCACTCAATGCCCTGAACACCCGGTTTTTTCACGAAATGGACGAGCTGACCGCTTCTTTGCAGGCATCGGGAAACATTAGGGTGATGGTAATCACCGGCGAAGGCAAGGCTTTTGTAGCCGGAGCCGACATAGCCGAGATGGTGCATAAGGACTCAGCCGAAGGCAGTGCTTTTAGCCGTCTGGGACAAAACACCTTCAGAAACCTCGAACGAATGCCTTTCCCGGTGATTGCCGCTGTAAACGGCTTTGCCTTAGGTGGCGGGCTCGAACTGGCCATGGCCTGTGATTTTCGCATTGCTTCGGCCAAAGCAAAATTCGGCCAGCCTGAAGTGAACCTCGGGCTTATTCCCGGTTATGCCGGAACCCAAAGGCTTTCGCGGCTCACAAGTCTGGGCGACGCCCTCTTTCTGCTGACCACCGCCGAAATGATAGGCGCTGAGGAAGCACTCAGGATAGGCCTGGTACAAAAAGTCACCGAACCTGAACAACTTATTGAAGAAGTCATGCGGCTGGCAAAGCTCATCGCTTCCAAAGGGCCAAAAGCGGTTCAAAAAGTAAAACAGGTAACACGCAAAGGATTTTTTATGGGCATCGACGAAGGAAGTGAACTCGAAGCCGATGAATTCGGATCGCTCTTCGGGCCTGGAGCAGAAGGTGAAGAAGGAATGAAAGCATTTCTTGAAAAAAGACAACCCAACTGGTAATATATTTTATTCTCAAATACATCAACAGCATGAATTACGACGAAAGACTTCAACATGTTTCGGTGATGGGCGCCGCCGGAAAAATGGGCAGCGGCATCCTGCTGCTAACCGCCGTGGAAATGGCCGACCTGAGCCTGAAACCCGGGAACAAAGGCAAATCATTTGTGCTTAATGCCATTGACCTATCCGACGAAGGTCTGGCCGGCCTCATGGACTACCTGAGGGCACAGGTGCTTAAAGTGGCTGAAAAGAAAACCGTCTGGCTGCGCAGCGTCTATGCCGACCGTGATGACCTGATCGAAAACTACGACATCATCGAGCAGTATATCAATGACGTGATGCGTATTGTCCGGCCAACAACGGCAATGGAAGTGGCCTACCGTTCGACCCTGGTTTTTGAAGCCGTGAGCGAAAACAAAGACTTAAAAGTCAAGCTGTTGAAACAGATTGACCAAAACAATCCGCATAAAACCTGGTTCTTCACCAATACTTCCTCTGTACCCATCCACATTGTCGAAGAAGAAGCCGGCTTGCAAGGAAGAATCCTCGGTTTTCATTTCTACAACCCACCGGCAGTGCAAAAATTAGTCGAACTTATTGTTACTTCAAACACAGCTGCCGAAACCCGACAATTCGCTCTTGATTATGCCAAAGCCCTGGGCAAAGTGGTTGTTCCAAGCAACGATTTTGCAGGTTTTATCGGCAATGGTCATTTTATGCGCGATGCCCTTCATGGCATCAACGAAGCGCTTGAACTGGCCAAATCCCGACCACTTCCCGAAGCCATTTACATGATCAACAAAGTAAGTCAGGACTTTCTTGTGAGGCCAATGGGTATATTTCAACTCATTGATTATGTTGGTGTTGATGTGGTTCAGTTTATCATGAAGGTGATGAACCCATACCTGTACAATGAAGACCTGCACAGCGACCTGCTCGACAAAATGATGGAACTTGGTGTGAAAGGCGGACAACATTCGAGCGGAGCACAAAAAGATGGTTTCCTCAAATACGATAAAGGTGCAGTGGTTTCAGTTTACGACCCTGAAAAACAAACCTATGTAAATGTTGCCGACTTCCAGGCTGGTTGTGATGATTATCTCGGAAAATTGCCCGATTCATTTGTGCCCTGGAAAAATGCCGTGAAAATCAAGGATAAAGATGCACATTTCGGCCCCTACTTTGCAGCCATGAAGGGCATGAACACCCCCGGTGCAAAGCTTGCATTGCGCTATGGGCAAAACTCAAATGCCATCGGGCGTAAATTAGTCGCCGATAAGGTTGCCAACAATGAGCAGGATGTAAATACGGTTATGCTGACCGGTTTTTTCCATGCTTATGGACCTATCAACCAGTATTTCAGCTAACAACACGGTTATAAACGCAAAAATCACAAGATCATGAGAAGAAAAGTATATATGACGGCAGGGTTCAACACAGTTTCGATGGGTACCGGCCGCAAGGAATTCAACCCGAAGAAAAGCCGTCCGGGACTTGAGCACTACATCAGGGAAGCGGGCCAGGGTGTTGTGGCACAAATTGGTGGCGCTGCACATATTGATGAAACCGTAGTAGGCAATTTCATGGCTGCCCGTTTCAACAAACAAGCCCATCTGGGTGGTTTTGCCGGACTGATAGATCCTCAGTTAGAGTTTAAACCATCGCTCAGCGTCGAAGGTGCCTGCGGTTCGGGCGGCCTGTCGCTGATCAGTGGCATCAGGTCGGTGTTGGCCGAAACAGCCGAGGTTGTACTTTCATTGGGCGTTGAAGTACAAAACACCGTTAAGGCAATCTATGGAGCCGACATCCTTGCCGGTGCCGGATGGTTCGCCAACCGCAAAAAAGGTCATGCCTATTTTTTTCCGGGACAATTCTCCGACAGGGCCGGTGTGTATTACGAAAAATATGGTTACGACTATGCCCGTAAAGGAATGGGACGCTGGTTTGTCAATGCAATGGAAAATGCCCGCCTCGACCCCACGGCACAGGAATACCATAACAACGTGGAAGACCTCGAAGGTTTGTACCACAAAATGAAACCCAATGGCGCATCATTTGTTGACCACCTGAATGTACTCGACTGCTCAAAAGTATCCGATGGTGCCTCCGGCATCGCCATCGTAAGCGAAGAAGGCTTGAAACGCATTGGAGTCAGCAAACAGGATGCCGTGGAAATTATTGGCTTTGCCCAACTCACGCGGAACATTACCCTCGACCCGCCTAATCCGGTGGAAGTCACTACCATTAAAAAAGCTGCCGCTGCTGCACTGAGCAATGCCGGTATTACCATCAATCAGGTTGGCACTGTCGAAACACACGACTGTTTCAGCATTGCCGGACTGCTCGCTGTTGAAGCACTCGGACTGGCCGAAGCCGGTAAAGGGGCTGAATTTGTGGCAGCAGGACATACTTCCCGACAGGGATCAATACCGATGAACACTACAGGCGGATTGATTGGCTGGGGACACCCTACCGGCGGAACAGGTGTACATCAGGCCGTGACCATCTGGCAGCAGCTTACCGGAAAGGCCGGAAATGCACAAATCACCATCAACCCCGACAAACCATACGGGTTGAGCATCAACATGGGAGGTGACGACGTTACTGTTGTGGCAATTGTATATAAAAGAGGCTGATAACCTCAATACTGAACACTGTTTCAGCCCTTCTTACCAACTGGTTTCTCAGAAGTTGGGAATCATTAAGGCTTGAAATAATGAATCTTATAAAACATAATAGTTATGAAGAAAATTGCAGTTGTACTGGCCGGTTGTGGTGTTTATGACGGGGCCGAAATTCATGAGGCTACCCTTGCCCTGCTTGCCATCCATCAGGCCGGCGCTTCCTATCAGTGCTTTGCACCCGACAAGGAACAGCATCATGTGATTAACCATCTTACAGGGGAAGAAATGCCCGAAAAACGAAATGTTCTGGTCGAATCTGCCAGAATTGCAAGGGGCAACATCAAAGCTTTAAGCGAATACAATGCCGGAGATTTTGATGCCTTGCTTTTCCCGGGAGGGTTTGGCGCTGCCAAAAACCTATCAACTGTAGCCTTCGAAGGGCCAGCAGCCACCGTTGATACTGATGTGGAACACGCTATCCGCCAAACTCATGCTGCAGGAAAACCCATCGGCGCTATGTGCATTGCCCCCACCTTTTTGGTTAAAGTATTGGGTGATATCATGGTCACTATCGGTACTGACGAGGGTACTATCGGTGCGGTTGAGGCAATGGGTGGACAACATGTGGAAACCGGACACGGAGATGTAGTCTATGATGCTGAAAACAAGATTTTCACGACACCCTGCTATATGCTCGATGCCAGCATTGGTGATATTATGGAGGGTGCAGAGAACTTAGTGGATGCTATGATTAAGGAGCTGAATGACACAGAACAATAGGGTTTGCTCGCTTTTTGGCATTAAGTACCCTGTTATTCAGGCTGGTATGATCTGGTGTAGCGGATGGCAACTTGCCTCTGCAGTGAGTAATGCCGGTGGTCTTGGGCTGTTGGGAGCCGGATCAATGTATCCCGAGGTACTCGAAGACCACATCAGAAAATGTAAAGCAGCAACACAGTATCCTTTTGGTGTTAATGTACCCTTGTTGTATCCGCAGACAGATGAACTCATGGAAATCATCCTGCGCGAAGGTGTTCCGATTGTCTTCACCTCAGCAGGCCACCCGGGAAAATACACTTCTTTGCTCAAAAATGAAGGTGTAGTTGTGGTTCATGTCGTTGCCATATTTTTCCAGCCCGTAACAAACCAGCGAGTTGTTTACCGAAACAATTACACTCACTGAACCGTCCACTTTGCTGAGTTCTTCCATGGCGAGCACATACGAAATTGAATCCATGCCACCACCATCATATCTGGGGTCGACCATCATGCCCAAAAAACCCAGTTCGGACAATGCTTTGATGTGCCGGGTGGGATATTCGGCCCGGTAATCCCTTTCGATAACGTCCTTGATGAGTTCCCGCTGGGCATAGTCCCTGGCCGCCTGCTGGATCATCATCTGTTCTTCGGTCAATTCAAAATTCATGGGGGTTTGGTTTGAAGGTGGTCTAATCAATGGATAACAAACAAATTTATTAAGAAATCAGATACAAACTCAACTATATTTATAAAATCAAACTGTTCAAACTATTTCTGGCTTCCCTGAATTCCGAGATGATTTCTCCGATGATTTCAGAAGCAGGTTTCACCGAGTTGATCAATGAAGCCACCTGACCGAT
>Ga0351838_1164_pt1 | contig 12189 bp, 12 predicted proteins | sample BONcelHFGM3001E3_FD_206742 | JGI IMG/M metagenome (GOLD analysis project Ga0351838, IMG submission 206742) | Enriched cells from coal bed in the Powder River Basin, Montana, United States - BONCAT cells FGM rep1 HSBNCT.FGM.300.1.E3 ... | reverse complement strand
AGCGCATCCGGGATCAGGTGGGTGATGGTCAAGTCATCCTCGGCCTGAGTGGCGGCGTGGATTCCTCAGTGGCAGCGGCCTTAATTCACAAGGCGATCGGAGACCAGTTGACATGTATCTTTGTCGATAATGGATTGCTGCGCTCAAAGGAAACTCATGCCGTGGAGAAGCTTTTCTCGGGCGAGTTCCGCATCCGTATGCAGACGGTGGATGCCTCGAAGAAATTCCTCAGCAAGCTGAAGGGTGTCACCGAGCCGGAGCAGAAGCGTAAGATCATCGGCAACGAATTCATCAAGGTTTTCGAAAGCGCGGCCCGAGAATTACGCAAGTCCTCACCGGGCAAGTATCGCTTCCTCGCACAGGGAACATTGTATCCTGATGTGATCGAGAGCGTGGCCATCGCCGGAAATCCTGCCGCGCTCATCAAGAGCCACCACAATGTGGGAGGCCTGCCCGAGAAGATGAAATTTGAACTCGTGGAGCCGCTGCGCCAACTCTTCAAGGACGAGGTCCGCGAAGTCGGCCTCCAGCTTGGCCTCTCGAAGGAGATCGTGCATCGCCAGCCTTTCCCAGGACCTGGCCTCGCGGTCCGCATCCTCGGCGACATCACAGCCGAGCGCCTCCGCATGGTACGGGAAGCGGACGCTATCGTCATCGAAGAGATGAAAGCTTCCGGCTGGTACTACAAGGTCTGGCAGTCTTTCGCCGTACTGCTCCCTGTGAAGTCGGTGGGCGTGATGGGCGACGAACGGACGTATGAGAACACCGTGGCCCTGCGTATCGTCGAGAGCCGCGATGGCATGACGGCCGACTGGGTCCGTGCGCCGTACGATCTGCTGGCTCGCATCTCGGCTCGTATCATCAACGAGGTGGATGGAGTCAACCGCGTCTGTTACGACATCTCAAGCAAGCCGCCAGCCACCATCGAATGGGAGTAGGCAGCGCCATTTATCCCGGCAGTTTTGACCCGCTCACCTCGGGACATCTTGATATCATCAAGCGGGCCGCGCAGATGTTTTCCAAGGTCATCGTGGCGGTAGCGGCAAACGAATCGAAGAATCCGCTCTTCTCCACTGAGGAGCGGATGGAGATGATCAAGAAAGCCGTCGAAAACCTGAAGGGGGTCGAGGTTCGCAGCCTGGACGGATTGCTGGTGGATTTTGCCCGACAGGAAAATGTCTTCGTGGTTATCCGTGGCCTGCGAGCCATCTCGGATTTTGAATTTGAGTTTCAGATGGCGCTCATGAATCGCCGTCTCGAGCCGCGGCTGGAGACCATATTTCTCACGCCGCAGGAGGAATACACATTCCTGAGTTCCCGCATCGTGAAGGAAGTCGCGAAGCTAGGCGGAGATGTGACTCCATTTGTGCCTCAGCATGTCGCTGAGCGCTTGAAAGCGCGATTCCATCACCTGGCCTAAAAAGGCGACCCTCAGCAGCTTTTCTCGATGGTGGCGAGAAGGAGGTAGCTGTGGAGTTGCTGGACGTAGCACTCGGCGCGCTCACGGCTGCCGCTCCAGACGACAGAGCGGCCTTTTTTGTGCACTTCCAGCATGTGCTTTGAGGCTTTTTCCTTTGAGAAGCCGAAGACCATGCGGAAGACCATGGTCACATAGCTCATGAGATTCACAGGGTCGTTATGGACGACGACATTCCAAGGGTGGTCGAGAGCGGTGAGGTCTTCGACTTCGGCTTCAGGGTGATCCAATGCAGATGTGGTCATGGTCACGCGGCGCGAAGGCCAAAGGCGGGTGCCGGGCAGGCGGCCAGGCAGTCGCTCAACATGGCAACCTCGTCAAGGCGAACTCCACTCGCTTGAAGGCCTTTGGCTTCGAGGAGAACGTAGAGCGCAGTAATAGCCCGGTGAGGGATATGAAAATTCGCAGCCCGTACAGCCATGAGGACGGCTAGGTGAGGAGGCCATTCGCCCGCATCAATAGCATCCAGACAACGCTTCCAAGGACGGTCGCGTGAATCGCGTGAGAAGGCTTGCGCAAAAGAGCGTCCCGCGAAGGCACTGGATGCGGCGAGGTCAGCAGGCAAAAGGCCATCGAGGCGGCGGGAGAGATCGGCCATGGATTTCCATTGGCCCAGGGAGGCGGCACTCAGTACCTCGGAAAGGACGGGGACGATGTGCGGGACAAAGACAGCTTCACTCCAGGGTTGCCAGGATTTCTCCGCGCAAGAGGTCGAAAAGAGCGTGACCGGACCGGGCGGAGTCCACCCGGAGAGGACGACCGCAGCGGTCTGCAGCAACGCCGCGTCATGCGGGTTGGCGGAAAGCAGGCGATCGGAAAAACTCATATGACTGGGGAGCCTACCACCTTTGCCGCAGATTTGAAAATCTGTTCCTGCCGTCTGGCCATTTTCCGTGCATCGGAGGGTGTGAGATCGTCCCAGCCCCCAAGATGCATGAAGCCATGCACCACGCACAGGGCGAGTTCCTCGGAAGGTAGGTGGCCGTATTCGGCGGCATTGGAAGCAATGGTGGCGGCACCGAGCAGTATTTCGCCGTGGGGAAAGGTGATAACATCTGTGGCGGTAGGGTCGTCAAAGAAGTCGCCATGGACTTTGCCGATGGTGCGATCAGAAACAACTGTAATCTCAATTTCCTCCAGATCGGGAAGGACGGATCCCCGGTGAGCGGCATCCAAGCAGGACTGAAAGGCGGTCTCGGCGATGGCTTTGACGAAAAGATTATCGAAGCGGACTTCACGCTGCCGATTCAGAAACACCAGACGGGGACGCTTACTCATGCGACCAATGCGTAATGCTCAAGCCCGACAGCCTCAGGCGGCGGATTGCGAGGCCTTACGCTCAGAAGAGGCGTTCTTTTCCTTCTCCTCGCGCTTCGGATAGGCGACGCGGGCGTGGAGCATGCTGACAAGAGTGGAACGAAAGCTCTCGGCCATGCGACGGATCTCGGCCAGGGTGAGAGGACTCTCGTCGAGTTGATGATCAGCGATGCGATCGTCGATGATGCCATTGATCAGATCATCGATGCGTTGCGGGGTGGGCCGCTCAAGGGAGCGGGAGGCGCTCTCGACACTATCAGCGAGGCTGAGGATGGCGGCCTCCTTGGTCTGTGGCTTCGGCCCGGGGTAGCGGAAGCTTTCCGTGCGAACCTCGGGGACGTCCTCAGCGCGCATATTCATGATCTTGCCACCCATGCGGACGTCTTCCTGTTGCTGGAGGGCGCGCTGATAGAAATAGGAAACGAGCGACGTACCGTGATGCTGCTGGATGGCATCCACGATCTCAGTATTCAACTTGTGCTTGAGGGCGAGATCCACGCCTTCCTTCACATGTGCGATGATAATGAGCGCACTCATCGTGGGAGTGAGGTCGTCGTGTGGATTCTCACCCATCCGCATGTTCTCCGTGAAGTAGTCCGGCTTCACGAGTTTGCCAATGTCATGAAAGTATGCGGACACGCGGCACACCGTGGCATTCGCGCCCACGGTTTCAGCAGCAGCCTCAGCCAAGTTTGCCACGGCGAGGCTGTGATGATAGGTGCCGGGAGCTTCAAGGCTTAAACGCTTAAGAAGAGGGTGATTCAGATCCGCCATTTCCAACCAGGAGATGTCGGTGGTAATGCGGAAAAGACTCTCAAGGATAGGCAGGACGCCAGACGCAAGGATGGCCGTGCCAAAGCCCACGCCGACGGCGGCAAGACTCTGAAAGCCGATCATGCGCCAGTTGGTTTCATTCGGAGCTTCCCAGATAATGGGGCCGATCTGGCCAAAGGCAGCGGCCAACACCCAAGTAGCCACTCCGACATAAATGCCGGCGCGGACGAGACGGCTGCGGCGGCGTACCTGAAGAGTCAGATAGACTGCAATGAAGCCGGTAATCAGAGAGATGACAAGAAAGACGGGATCAATTTTCCCTACCAAGAGTGATCCCCACAGGCTGGAAAAGATCGCGGCATAAAGGCCGTGGCTTTTACCCATGAGGACGCAAAGGACCAAGGGAGCGAAGGCGTAGGGAACGAGAAGCGGAGCAAGCTGGAGATCGATATGGCCCGCAGCCACCTGACTGAGGATGAGCTTGCTGAAGAATAGTTGCGCCAGCAAAACGCCCATAAGCAAGGCGAGGCGGGAATTCGCGACCAGAGTCTCGGGATGATTAATCCAGAGCTGAGCCACGGCTGTGACAAAAATCAGCAAACAGAGAAGAAACTTTTTGGCGGATTCATCCTGTTGATGTCCGCTGAAAATCAGTACAGCCAACCCCGCCACGAAGGCCATCAGGATGGCAGAACGAACCACCCAGCCGCACTCGAGTTCGGCAGTAAAGGGGTGGTCGCTGACGGTACGACGCGTCTTTGCGCAGGCCATGCCGCGCTCAACGAGCCGCCGTCTCTGGAAGATTTTCCACATGGGTATTTAAAGAATCTCTACTATAATACTAGATACGGCTATCCTGCAAACCGCGGTGCTCGCGATAGGCATGGATGATGGCCTGTACAAGCGGGTGGCGAACTACATCCACTTCCTGGAAAAATTGAAAGGCAATTCCGTCCACGTTGCGGAGCGCCTCGACAGCCTCGATGAGACCGCTGCGTTTGTTTCTAGGTAGATCAATCTGGGTCTGATCACCTGTAACCACGCACTTGGAGTCCTGCCCGAGACGGGTGAGGAACATAAACATCTGCTCGGTGGTGGTATTCTGGGCCTCGTCGAGAATGACGAAGGCATTGCTGAGCGTGCGACCTCGCATGTAAGCCAGAGGGGCAATCTCAATGACGCCGCGATCCATAAACTTTTGAATCTCCTCGGTCTCCAGCATGTCGTAGAGGGCGTCGTAGAGAGGACGTAAATAGGGGAGGATCTTCTCCTGAAGATCACCAGGCAGAAAGCCAAGCGCCTCACCAGCCTCGACGGCAGGTCGGGTGAGGATGATGCGATTCACCTTTTCCTGCTTCAGAGCTGCCACCGCCATAGCCATGGCAAGGTAGGTCTTTCCGGTACCAGCGGGGCCGACGCCAAAGGTGATGTCTCTCTCCTGGATGTACTGGAGATAGGCGCGCTGGCCATCGGTTTTCGGAATGATGGCGGGTTTTCGCGGAGAGCACTGAATGCGGAAATTGAGGAGATTGCCAAGATTGCTGCCGGAGTTCCCAATGACGGATTGCAGAGCGTACTGGAATTCGTGGCGGCGAATCGGGATGCCTTTCTTCGTGGCTGCCTGAAGCTGCTCGAAGACTTTTTTCGCTTTCTCCCGGGATTCCACGGAACCCTCCACCTTCAGCCAGCCATCCCGCGCGGTAATGTGAACATCGAGAGCATTCTCAAGCTCATTGAGGAATTGCTCGTCGCCGCCGTAAACAGCGTTCATCGCCCGGGCATTGTCAAACTCCAGAGTCAGAGTCTCCATGTCGGCGCCAGTGGCGGGAGAATTACTTGTAGCCATAGACGAGCGCCCAGTTGGTGCGCTCACGAGGCGATTTCTCCACGGTAACGATGGCGTAGTAGGTGCCGGTACGCTGGGGGACGATACGGGCACCTGCAAAGCGGCCTTTCTGCCAGGCTTCCGTCTGTGCCAGACGGCCCTGTGAGTCATAGAGGCTTACCGAGAGGACCGCTCCGCGCACATCTGTGCCGAGCCAGAACCAATATTCGTTTCCTTTAAAAAGCTGGGCCGTGACGGCCTTCTGGTCCTTCACGCCAAGGTCCCCACCCCATGCGTCCTCGCGCACGGAGAAGCCCTGCTTCACGTAGGGCGCTGCGGCCTCGTAGGCAAAGGAAAGCGCATCGTCAACAGTAGCTTTCGCCTGTGGTGCGAAGAACACCGTCAGGGCAAGGAGGGCAATGAGAGTCGCGGATTTCATGCGTGATCAGCCTTCCCGGAAAGTGATGGCCGTAACGGTATCACCCGTCATCTTGTTGATTTTGCGAACATTTTCCACGGAAATAGTCCCGGTCTGGCCTTTGGAGATCAAAGGGCGGAGATCCTTGAGGAGCTTGCGCACCTGGGCGACAAGGGGCTCCTTTTTCAGGCGATTGTTACCCAGATTGTCGAGGCGGCGGCTGAAATAGTTAAGCAGTTCGGGTTGGTTGAGGAGTTCGGCTCCCTCAGGAGAATAGCTTTTCGAGACGACGGAGGTAAGAACCTCCGTACCACGTACCCAACCACCGACACTGACGAGTTGAGCGAGGTCGTCATCACCAAGTTCCTGCATAGCTCCGCGGACATCCTGAAGGGCGCCGTCGAATTCGCGGCGGACGGCATTCCAGTCCTTGTCGTCGGCCTTCTCGGTGATGCTCTTGCTGCGGGCGATGACGGCTTTGCGGACATTGATGGCGTCGGCAAGGTTAAGCACCTGCTGGCCAATATCTTTCACCCGCTGGGTGTCCTGAGCCTGAACGGCGATAAAGCCATCCGCGATGACGGTCCCGAGGAGGAGAGCGACTTGGGCGCGGTTGCCAGTATTGGTGCCCTCATTGACTGGCAATTCGTCCCGCCAGTTTGGTGTACCCAGCTTATCGAGAACGACGAATACCTCGCTCGGAACGGGGACCACGACATCATCAACCGCAGCGGCGGGGAACTTCGTCAGGTCGATGGTCTGCGGAGGATTCTGCGCATAGGCAGTTCCCAAGCAAAGCAGGCCGGTGAGTAGCGTCAGCAGGCGGTGTGACATGTCTAAAATTTAATACTGAGGGCTGGAGATGCCCACCCCAAAGTGGGCGCATCATTAGATGAATCGGGAGAGAATACAACAACTTCTTCCAAGAGGCCCAAGGTGGAAAGACCACCAGAGGAGGACATAGCGGAGCTTCGGGACATCACTATTATATCGTACGCGAAAGTGCGGGTGGCGGTAGGGAAATTTAAAGAGGGCTAAAAACTGAGCAGAACCCGCTTTTTTCACTCTAGCGAGTCTCAGGCAGGCAGAATATTTTTTGACATCCAGAGGGCAGCCGCCCTGGCGAGTTCGCTGCTGCTGGAGTAGCCGAGCTTGTTCTTAATATTCTCCCGGTGGGCTTCGACGGTTTTCACACTGATTCCGAGCACTTGAGCAATCTCTCCGGTCTTCTTTCCACTGCCGATGGCGGAGTAAACCTGCAACTCCCGGTCGGTCAGGTTCTCAGGGCCATTCACGCGACGGCTGGTGTCATACTTCTGGCGGATGAGGGAATTTGCCATATCAGAGTCGAGGAAGATCTCTCCCCGCATGACGGTCTCCACGGCCTGCAGCAATTTACTGAGGCCTCCAAGCTTCGAGACGAATCCATGGGCGCCAGCTCGCAGGGCCTGCTCGACCACTACGACGTCGCGCATGGCTGAGATCACAAGTACGCGGGGCTTCCCCGGCAGATTTCCCAAAGCCCTGACGGTCTCCGAGGAGGAAATACCATCCAGAAACCAGTCGAGGAGAATGAGATCTGGCCGGCACTGCTCGGCAAGTGCGGCGGCCTCGCGTGAGGAATTCGCACATCCCACGACCTCCACATTGGCCATCTGAGAGAGCCAAACTTCCAAAGCATCCGCCACCATCTGATGATCTTCCAAGATCATCACACGGAGAGAATCTCCATTAGGAGCGGTCGAAATATGGGCTGGCATAAGCTAAAAAGGGAGTGGAAATAAAAGCATCATTCCTCATCCTCACTAGACCCAGCACCATAAGCACAACTCCAAGAAGCGCAACTTGTTATTACGCAACCTGATGCGCTGTTTCCGTATCCTAAGCAATCAAAGCTTGTTCAGTCGCTTGGATTGTCTTCTTGGAAGAGTCAATCACGAGGAGATCGGCATAGCGCCCCCAGCTCACTACGGTGCGAGCCAGTGGACCAATGTCCTGGTGAGGATACCACGTCTTTAAAATGGCGAGAAAATCATCCATATCGACGGTATGATCCTCAGCTTTGGTCACGTAATCCTGAACCCGGCGGTACAGAGGCAATATCCGGATGCGCTCAGCCAGAATGGCTTTCCGCTCCGACATGGAGGCTGCCTGAAACTTTTCCCCCAGCGGACTCAGAACAACATCGTCTTCGGGTGTGGTCACGAGGCCGAGCATTTCCGCCGCCCGAATGACGCGGAGCATGGAGTCGAACTCCTCGTGAAGCTCATCCGCGAGCTCAAACAGATCGGTCGGCACGGTCGTGCAGAGACTGACGAGGCCAAGGACCTCACCAATAGTGACACCTGAGACGCGAGGAATGCGGGAATGCTCGTCTGCGGGAAGGGTTCCCGGCTCCGGGAGTTCATGATGGGTGAGGATCATATGGATCTTTTCCATCACGGCGCGGAACTCCGGTGACTCGGGATTGCGCGGATAGGGCAAGGGATTTGGCAGATCCAGAGCGACGCGGCCGGGATGGGCTGCGAGGACGATGATGCGCTTGGCGAGGTAAACGGCTTCCTCGATATTGTGCGTGACGGAGATCATCGTACGCAGAGGATTTGCCGCATCAGCGCAGAGGCGACCGAGCTCATTGCGAAGAGACTCGGCCGTGAGCACATCGAGCGCACTGAAGGGCTCGTCCATGCAAAGGACTTCCGGGTTTACAGCCAGAGCGCGGGCGATACCGACACGCTGCTTCATGCCGCCGGAGAGTTCGCGAGGATAGACCTCTTCATAGCCGGTAAGTCCGACCATCTCCAGGGAGTGCTTGGTACGAGCCGCAACCTCGGCATCGCTGAGGCCGGCTTGCTTGAGGGGAAGATGGATATTTCCCTGCACGGAGAGCCAGGGGAAAAGAGCGAAGTTTTGGAAGACCATGGCCACGCCGGGGCAGATCCCGTCCACCTCCCGACCGTGAAACTTCACGGTGCCCTTGGTCGGGCTGATCAATCCGGCCACGAGACGAATCAGAGTACTCTTGCCGCAGCCGGAGGGACCAAGCAGGGCGACGATGTCATTCTCGGCGATGGAAAGATGAATGTCCTGCAGGATGGTGGCGGCGGGAGCATTCTTTTGGCCTGGATACTCCAGCCAGACGCCTTCAAGTGAAATGAGCGGTTCCATATGTTTATCCTCCAAATCGGCAGTAGGTGTCGCCTGCCTTCTGCAGGCGTCTCCAGAATGAACGGTTGATGGTGACCACAGCCAGAGCCATGACGATGACGGCGGCGGCGAGGATATCAAAGTGCCCGCCTTCCGTGGCTTCGCTGATGAGTGCGCCAAGACCAAATGCGGTGTATGTCTGACTGCCCTGCTGGACATACTCGGCGACAATACTGGCATTCCATGCACCCCCGGCGGAGGTGATCCAGCCAGTCACGAGCGCAGGAAAGATGGCGGGAAGGATGAATTTGCGCCAGCGGGTCCAGCCCTTGATGCGGAAGACGTCCGCGCAAGCGACCATATCTGCAGGAATCGCCTGGGCACCGGCCGCGACATTGAAGAGGACATACCACTGGGCACCGAGCATCATGAGGATGACCGAACCCCACTCCAGATTGCCACCGATGGCCAGAATCCATCCGAGGACCAGCGGATAGAGCATCGGTGCCGGGAAAGAGGCTGCGAATTGGATCATGGGTTGCAGGTAGCGAGAAACCTTGGGGTTGAGACCGATCCAGACCCCTACGGGAATGGTCCAAAGGGAACTAATGATCAATGCCACCAAGACGCGGAGGAACGTGGTCGCCATGGAAAGCAGGATCTTGATCCACTCGGCCAGATCGACATCGCTGATCAAGGCTATAAGTTTCCAGAGGCCCCAAGCCCCTGCCAACAGGATGCCCACCATTAGGAAAGAGTAAATGATACGGGTGAGAATGCTCATCGGAAGAGCAGGCTTCTCCTCCGTTTCGATCGGCATCGGTTCGCGGCGATGAGCGTGAGCTGCAAAAATCCGAACAAGGCCGCGCCCGAGATGAGCCGGGGCTTCGCTTACCACGCCGAGGATGCCGGATTTCCGCAAGAGACGTTGCACAAAAGTCGTCTCCATAGGCCCACTTGCGGTGTCCTCGATCTTGAATTTCCGTGACCAGATGACGAGAGGCCACCAGACGAGGCGATCCACGGCAATGATCATGACCCCCATAGCCACCACGGCTCCCACCTGGGCCGGAACATTCCCCTGTGCAATGGCGACACTCATGTAGGATCCCAGACCGGGGAGTTGGAAGCTCCGTGAGCCGAGTGTGAAGGCCTCATTGATAGTCAGGAAGAACCAACCTCCAGCCATGGAGACCATGCAGTTGTAGATGAGACTCTGGGCGGCGAAGGGGAGTTCGATCTTGGTAAAGACCTGCACCCGGCCAAAGCGACAAATTTTCCCCATCTGCCGGAGTTCCTCCGGGACGCCCTTCAGGGAATCGTAGTAGCTGAAGACCATATTCCACACCTGAGCGGTGAAGATCATAAGGACGCAGGCGAGTTCCAGCCCGAAATTGCTGGAAGGAAAGACGGCCACCAGCGCCAGCACCAGGCCTGGCATGAAACCCAACACCGGGATGCTCTGCAGGATGTCGAGCACGGGCATGAGTACGGTACGCGCTCTGGCGTCATAATACATCCACGTGGCATACAGAATGGCAAAGACGAGGGAGAAGCCCATCGCCACCCATCCGCGAGCCAATGAATAGAGAGTGTAGAGCGGAAGGTTCCAAAACGAGAGATCAATGTGCGTCTCTGCCCGGAACGGCGCCCTCCACTCCTGCGCCACAGTCAGGATCGCCGCAAAAAGGCCACCCACCACGGCAACGACGACAATGTCCGCCAGCAGCGAACGCGGTGATTTATTGGCTAGCTCCGACGAGTTCAAACTCCCCTCGAACTACGCTCCGCTCTCATTTTTGGCAAGCAAGGCCAGGTGACTATTTCGTCGCAATCGCCTTCAGCCACACCTTTCAGAGACTGGGCGTAGCTCTTATCCGTAACGAACCTGCAACAATAGGCGTTTCACATATCACGAGCGTTGCGCCTTGCAGTGGCGCTTGTCAAAGTTCCCTCTCCGTGAAGAATCCTTTTCATTCTCCTTGGCCATGCTGGCCCGGAAGGGAAGCGTCACTCTACTACTCATCATACTCTATGTTTACTCGTATCCTCCGTCTCGCTCTCCTTCCCCTACTGATCCTTGGCTGCACAGCAGGGCTTCATGCCGGTGATCCTCAGACGCCCGAGACACTGATTGCATCTCTCTACAAGCAGCACGAAACCAAGACTCCCTTCTTCCAAGTGGAGAACAAGGCACTGCTGGATAGCTTTTTTGCCAAGTCTCTGGCGGATGCGCTGTGGAAGGATGCGAAGGAATCGCGGGGTGAAGTGGGGGCACTGAGCTTTGACCCGCTCTTTGACTCACAGGATAGTGACATCACATACTTCACCATCCATCAGGCCAAGATGCAGGGAGATACCGCCACAGTGGCAGTCACCTTCTCAAATTTCGGAAGGAAGAAAAAACTCGTCTTCTCCCTTGTGGCACAAGGTGATCTCTGGCGCATCACAGACATCCGCTATGCGAAGGATCTTACGCTCGCAGGCTTACTGGCAGGGAATCACTAGTCCCCTCGCAAGACGACTCCATGATCTCACGTGATATTCCCTATGGCCCAGGGGACCGGCATGTAGGCGATGTCTTCCTGCCAGAGTCGGCTACAGGACATCCCGTCCTGCTGATCCATGGAGGGGGATGGAATGCCATGAGCAAGGAAGCTCTGGAATCCATGGCTGTCGTGCTCCAGAAGGCAGGACGGCCAGTTTTCAGCATTAACTACCGACTCATCCGACATGCCCCCTGGCCCGCCTGTCTGGAGGACTGCCTCGGTGCCGCAAACCGGCTTCTGGAGGGGGGACTCGCCGCACATGGTGTGCCGGGTGGACGGAAACTGGTAGTCATGGGCGTATCAGCAGGGGGGCATCTTGCCCTCATGACGGGCCTCGGAATGCCCTCGGAAAAGGTCGAGCGTATTATCAACCTCGCCGGACCAGTCCATGTGGACAATATCCATGGGACCAATAGCCCCAATCTTTTCGGCCCTCGATTTTTGGAGCAATTCTTCGGGCAGACGCCCACGCCGGAGCTGATCGCGCAGGCCTCGCCACTCTCCCATCTCACCCCTCCCCTGCCCCCGCTGCTCTGCATGCATAGCCGAGGGGATCAACTCGTCCCCCGGCCGCATACATCAGATATCGTGATGGCCTGGAACAAGGCGGGAGGAGAAGCTGAGGTGGTGTGGTTCGACGGGCGGGGTGATTATCACGGATTTTGGGACAGCGATGATTTCG
>Ga0351838_1162_pt1 | contig 12246 bp, 9 predicted proteins | sample BONcelHFGM3001E3_FD_206742 | JGI IMG/M metagenome (GOLD analysis project Ga0351838, IMG submission 206742) | Enriched cells from coal bed in the Powder River Basin, Montana, United States - BONCAT cells FGM rep1 HSBNCT.FGM.300.1.E3 ... | reverse complement strand
TCTTCTCAATAACCTGGTTCGTGGAAGCATCCACAACAATCAGATCCTTGGTTTGAGGATCCCTGTCGCTGCGTCGCCAAGGAATGAAGACTTCGGTATTTCTCCCGGGAGAATCGGATGTTTCAACTACGATCCGCTGGTTCCCAAATGATTCAAACGGTTTTGCATAATCGGGGTGTTCCCAGTTGCCGCTTCGGTAAAGAATCTCATAGCCGGATGGATCTGCCTGCTTTTCGCGATAGTGTGTTGTATCGGCTTTGTCAGTTGAGCAGCCGAGAAGGACCAATGGAAAGAGGGAGAGGATAATTTTTCTCATCAGTTATAGAATTAACCGATTCAAAATTAACCCAATTTATGAAAAACCGACCTCTTACTTCAGGATGTCATCAATTGGATCAGGCAGAAAGAGATGCTCAGAAAACCACCATGCGTGAGGAGATCATCTCATGGTGAGTCTTAAGCACAATCAGGTAGATGCCAGGAGTCAATTGGTTGACAGGGATCCCTAAGCGGTAGGATCCTTTCTCCCTAACTCCTTCATTCCGACTGAGCACAACAGAGCCTTTCATGTCGATTAGTTCGATCCTCACATCAGATGGATAGGTCAAGGTATATTTTATGACGGTTTCGCTGTTACATGGATTGGGATAGTTTTGAATGCTACATGCCGATGCTTTTCCGGAGTTCTGATCTCCAATTCCGACAGGTGTTTTGAATTTCTCCTTAACGATCAGCTCGATAAGGGTTTTGGCATCATCACAGTCAAGGTAGTAAAGAGGGACTGAAAGGATGATTACCTTGAAATCATTTCCGAGATATTCCAGGCCTACCGGCTTCCCTTTCATCATTCCCTGGGCAGAGCTGGTATCAAAGGCACTGTTGAACCGATAGATGAGACTGGCATCTGGAGTAGGAGTAATGCATTCAACGTTAAGCAAATGTCCAATGGGAGGAGTTGGGCATTTCAGCGAATCGACCCAAAGCGAGTCGTATTCTCCTTTTACCGGATAGGCTCCGTTCAGGGCTGATGGAGGCTTGCGGTTGACCTGACCGATCTTAAAATAGCGGTATATATCGTCATTCTGACTGAAGGAGAGTGTGGTAGTGGCATTGTTCGCAATCAGGAAACTGGGCTGGAATGCCGACAGGAAGAGTTGTCCCCCATCTCTGACATATTGCGTGATCTCCCCTCTATGCCGGATAAAGGAGGAGTTCGGCTGGTTGGAATAGGCAGTGGAGAGCCAGATGATTTTTTTGTATTTACCAAGGATGGCAAGAACCAGTGAGTCAACTTCCGAAGCATCACTGAAATCGAATGGAATTTCGCTGAAGATATCCTGGTAGAATGAGACGATGGCCGAATCGGATGGATTGTTGAATCCTCCTTTAGAGTCCTTTACCACCAGGAGGTCACGGTTCTTTGGCGCAATGGCTCCAAATGTGATGTTAGAGGGGGTGCTTTCATAGCCATCCTGATCGAATGAAGTCACCTGATAATAATAGATACTGCCTTCTGCAACGGTACTGTCGGTAAATTGATGATCCATCCTTTCTGTCTGGGAAATCAGGATATATCCGGTATCCTGCTGGATGCTCCGGTAAATACCGAATCCGGCTACATTGGCATTGGCGGTCTCTTTCCAGTGGAGGTTGATGGATGAAGGTCTGCCGCTGGCAGCCAGATCCTGCGGAACCGGTGTCAGTTGCTCATTCAGGAGAATGGCACAGGTTGCTTTTGTTGCTTCCCTGCAAAGCTCCATGTTGCAATTGCTCACACTGTCGTGAATCGTATGGTAGGTCCAATACATACCATATTCCTGGAATCCGGCGACTGGGAATCCATTGCTGTAATATTCCGTGGCATCAGAGGTGGGGTAATTACCCGGGGTTATGTCAAGCAATGAATAGAGAGCTGCTGATTTGCTTGTGAGCACTCCGGCCCATTTGTTTCTGCCGGTTTGCATCTCTGTCCCCAAAATCTGGAAATCGGTTCCGGTGGTATTTGCCACCATGTCATTGTTGATGACAAGCCTGAGATCGACCTGATTTGACAACATCTTTGAGGCATCATGCATGCTACCGCTGTAACCAAGGTATCCGATCATCTCTTCGGCTGCAAAGGCAACAAACCGGATGGTGGAAGCGGGCTGAAATCCCTTCGCATGGATGACGCGAGCGATTTCAAGTGCCACAGCACATCCACTGGCATTGTCATCTGCGCCAGGTGCAATCTGGTATGGATCCCCGGCGGAATAGTCGTCATAATGCGCACCGATCAGGTAGATCTCCTCCGGAGCCGAGATGCCGTGCATGGTAGCAATAACATTGTATTGCCATACAGAATCTTCAGGGATGGTGTCCCCTGCCACAATAAAGGAGTCGAGAACCACGTCGGTAATCCCGTAGGATTGGAATCTGTTTGCGATCCATTCTGCAACAACTTTTCGGTTTTCGGAATACATAAATCGTGTGCCAAAATTCACCATCGCCACCATTGTGGCAGTAAGGCTGTCTTTGTTGATGGCTGTGACGATGTCAAGGATGACAGGATGAGCAGCGGGATTCAGCTGACCATGGAGGACCGGACCGGGGTCCTGCGATCTGGAGAGGAGAGGAGAGGTTCCGACCAGGACGATCATAAGAAGATAAAGAAGACGCATGGGCTTGGATTTTATTGCAAACTAGTCAAACAGGTAAAATCCAACAAATTTTTTCGACAAGAGAGAGGCTCTTTCGGTTGACAGTGGTAAAACGCTGTACAAATGTCGAATTACCTTTTCTGCATACTTATCCTGAAAGTTTTCGGGGCATAGCATTGGCCTGCCTTCTTAACATGGCAGTTATCTATGTTATCCTGTTTTTTGCAATGAAAATCACCACGCGAATCAGGGCCAACGGGATTGATGCTGCTTGAGTTTCAACCACTCATCGAGCTACTCTTTCTCGTCTTTGCGTACTTCGTTTATCCTGAGCAGATGGCATCCAGGAGATAAGATCTAATTCTGTATACAGCGTATACTAAACCCGTTCCTGTACTCTCCTCTATAGCGAGTAGAACCTGGTGACCCCCAACTGAGTTCTCTGGTAAACTCCGTGGTGGAACTTTCTACAGTTGATGTCCACCAGAAGCTATTATATAAAAGATCGTAAAAATAGCCATTGTAAGAGCTTCTGCCTCCGGGAAGAGCAGTGAACCCGAACAAGTCAGTACCGTTTCCGTTATTGTGCCACCCACTCGTAGACTTAAGGTTTTTGCCGGCATCATAACCCCTATTCGCAAGCCAATCCCATGCAGTCTCACCGATCCCATATTCGCTGTCAACGGTCCCTTCCAATACTTTCCATTCTTCGTCAGTGGGAATGTGCCATCCCGGGGGACAAATGCCTTCTGTGCCTTGCTGGGTGGAGTACTGCATAGCCTCATTCCACTGGTAAAGACCACCATAAAGCAGGCAATAATCGGGATTGTCATCATAGCAGTATTTTTCAATGATGCCATTGTCAGTCATCTGGTCCGATACCGGAATCCTAGTCCCTACATTCAGATTCTCACGTAACCAGCACTGACTGTTTATCTGGATAGTGTGATAAGTCTGCGCCTCATACACTACCGTTGGAATTCCAGGACAAGGCTGATTGCAGGCAAACTGGAAGATGTAGGTTTTGTTTCCAAGAGGAGTATCCAGGATACCTGATTCCTTAAATACCTCTGGCATTGCAGTTGATTCTTTTTGCAGAGGTTCTCCTTCACGGCTCCCAATGTATTCAATTGTGCCTTTGCTGCCAGATGTAACACCGGAAGAGAGGATTTTCATGCTTCTGGAGATGCCATTCCATGTGGACGTAATGAAGAAGTACCGGCTATTGAAAGGCGTGATACGGAATGAATGAAGCCCTTTTCCGAGTGTCCAGGAGGTAGTTGTGATCACCCTTCCCAGTTGGTCTGTAACAATAAACTTTACAGGTCCATCTTCCGGGAGATAAATTGAAAAAACACTCTGTGTCTCTATTGGATTGGGATAGCTCCTGAATAGCTGGAAAGTTTTGTCCTTGCCATTGGCCTCATTCACCCCGACTGGGTATTCGGGGGCATATCCAATATACAGCAGCGTGTCTCCAGCAGAGATCTCAACCGTAAGTGTAGAATCAGGCCAATGGAGGTTATATTCCCCTCCTTGGGTGCGGTTCATCACCTTGATACTGTCAAGCTGAACAAATGCCGTATTATTAACGGCTGTAAAGGTAAGATCCACCGAAAATTTCTGTCCGACTGCACTCAGAAAGAAGAAGATCGCCAGGACCATGAATGCCGTAAATGTTTTCATAAAACAATTTTTACTATAAAGATACTTGTTTTTATAATTCGAACTTATAAACCGACCATTGCAGCTCTCTCCCTAACGAAGTCCTTCATTTGTTTATGTATATCCTTCTTCGATAAGATTTGTGGCCCTTCATTGGGAGAGGAAGATTCCATCTCCTTCTGTTTCTTTGGTATCCCGGCGATTTGTCCCAACACATGAATCAATTTGTCAATATCTTCTCTTCTGTTTTCGATCCCGAGACTTACCCGAACTACTCCGGGTAGTTCAAGGTGGGGGACCAGGGTGACAATCACGCCCTGGATCCACTCTAATTTCGGAGGAATTTTCACCAGGTATTTGATCAGCATGTGCGCGCAATGACAGCCATAACGTACCCCGATCCCACCAAGCAGGGCCAGGTTCTTTGCTACCTTGAATGAGACCTTGTTTTTAAAGGCGAAAACAACCACACCTCCTTTTTGAGCGAACCCGGGGGTTTCAGAATTCTTTATCCCGTAAACCGAAAGCCCGGGGACGTTTTTCAATCCGTCTATTACGAGTTTTGTTAAGGCTTCTTCTTCATCCCTGATCAGGTCAAGCCCCACCCGTTGGAGTAACACCATGGCTTTTCCAAGGGCTGCGATGCCTGCTGTGTTCTCTTCTCCCGAGGCGTTGATCTGCTGCATCTCTTCAGGAGAGAAATTCAAAAGACCTTTTTTTGCCACCAGTGCACCACTTCCAAATGGGGCATACATTTTATGGGCGGAGAAAAAGAGGTAGTCGATGCCCGATTTTTCCATGTCGAGGTTACGGTGAGCTACCAGTTGTGCAGCATCCACCGCTAACTGTGCCCCGTATGCATGGGTTATCCGGCTGATCTCAGAAAGGTTGTTGTACACACCCAGTACATTTGATGCACCGGTAAGCGTAACCAGCTTGATCCGGTGCCTGCCGTGTTCTTCCTGTTTGTTGTAGGATGACAAAATACGCTCCAGTTCTGTCAAATCCAGAAATCCCTCTTCGTCTGCCATCAGGCGGACCATCGATCCGTTCGGGAGAAATCTCCACGGCAATTCGTTTGAGTTGTGTTCCAGGATTGTATTAAGGACAACGGGTTCGGCTTCCTGGTTGGATTCACGGCCTAAACTTTCCGCTGCCAGGTTGATGGCCTCTGTTGTGTTTGAGGTAAAAACAATAGCGTAATCTGTAGCAGGTGCACCAAGGTAGTTGGCGCAGATAGACCGGACCTGATCAACGATCTCCCGCTGCACCTCCGGAGGTTGACGCCAGGCCTGCCAGGCAGCATCCCAGATGGGAGTGAACGTAGGTGTACTCGCGCCGTTGTCGAGGTTTATGAATGGAGTGGAGCCTTCGGTGGTGGGGACACAAATATCCCGTCCTATCTGGGTCAACCGGAGTTCATCCAGCAATTTTTTCCCGGTGTATTTATCAAGTTGGTCGTTGAGCAGAATCTCTAAAGCAGAATGGCTGGTTGCCTCATCGTTCTTAAAAATATCTTTTCCGTACTGCTTTATCAGGAGCAAAGCTTTTGCAAACGCAATGGCGTTCATGATGGCCGGGGTGCCTGACTCAAACTTCCCCGGTGGTTTTGCCCAAATGACCCATCCCCGGGAGACAAGCCTTGCCGACCCTCCGCCTGTTTCAAATGGGACACCCTTGGGTAATGCACCTCTTTTAACTGCCAGGGCCCGGACGCCTAAAGGCAGGCCAAAATCTTGACTTGACAGGCACTGGTAGCTGTTGGGATCGATCAGCGCCTTGAGCTTTTCAGCTCGTCTCGGTGAACAGAAAATAACCATGTAGCCTCTTGTTGAAAGGCCCAGGTATTCCAGTACAACCACGCGGGCTTTTTCGAACAAATCTGTGGTGACACGGGAGAAATGCCCGCTACCCCGGTGAACATTTGAATAAGTCTCCAGCGCGGCATACACTCCACGCTTCAATTCTGCCGCAGCTTCCGGTTTTTTTTTGTTCATAAAGAGTCAATGATAGATATTGCACACTTAACACCATCTGATGCGCTGGAAATTATTCCACCTGCATAACCACTTCCCTCACCCACAAAAAACAGGTTGTCAAATCCAATACAGCGTCCCGTACTCTCTCTGATCACCTGAACTGGCGATGATGTTTTACTTTCCAGCCCCATCATCACACCCAGCTCAAAACCTTTCAACTTATTGCTAAAATTTGTTAGTCCTTCCGAAAGGGCTTTGCTTACGATTTCTGGGATCATAGTGTAAAGTGGAGCAGGTTTCACGCCTAATCGATAGCTGCCAAACGGGATCTCTTTCGATTCCCTCCTGTTTACATAATCAATTGCTTTTACAGCAGGAATTACATAACTATTCGAGTAGTTATAAAACTGAGACTCCAACTTATCCATCCAGTCGAGTATTTCAGAAGCCGTACATTTTTTCCCCAATAGCATATCCGGATGAATGCCGGCAACACATGCTGCATTCGAGAAAATACCATCCCGCTTATAATAACTCATACCATTTACAACACTCATTTCCGGGTAAGCGGAAGCTGGTACCACATATCCTCCAGGACACATACAGAATGTGTAAACAGGTAAGCCGTAACTGGTTGCAGTATTTAAACGGTATTCTGCCGCTTTGACACCCGGGAGACTCTCTTTCCCCCACTGAGCCAAATTAATTAAGCTTTGCGTATGCTCTATTCTATGTCCAATTGCAAAGTTTTTCGTTCCTATCTGAATGCCTCTTCGGATAAGCATCCGGTAAGTTTCATAAGCAGAATGACCCGTAGCAAAAATAATGTAGTCAGCTTGAAGTTCAGCATGATTACAAACTACATTCTCAACACGATTATTTTTAATAACGATATCTTCAAGCATCGTATTAAATAGAAATACACCTCCGTTTTTTAAGAACTTATGGCGCAAATTGGTTACCACAATTTTAAGTATGTCGGTACCTACATGTGGATGAGACATATAAGAAATCTCTTTTGGAGCGCCTGCCTTCACATACTCCGATAAAATGTACAACCGCTCGGAAGATATATGTTTCGAACGCGAGGTTAATTTTCCGTCAGAAAAAGTGCCGGCACCTCCTTCTCCAAAGGCATAATTATTTTGAGGTGAGAATTCACCCCTTTCCTCTAACCGTTGAATTGCCAAACTTCGTTGCCCGACCTCAGATCCCCTTTCAACAATAGTGACGTTAAAACCAGCCAGTTGAAGTACGAGTGCGGTGAAAAAACCTGCCGGCCCACTCCCTGCTACGATTACCGTTTTATCTCTTTTTTTATATGGAATAGGAATTGATTTGGGTTCTGTATACTCCTCAGAGGATAGTTTGTCGGAAGAAACTACAATGCTTGTCAACCAATGAATATCATTCTTTTTACGGGCATCAAGACCTTTCTTTGATAGTTGATATGAAAAATCCGATAAACCAAGCTTCTTACTTAGTATGAGCCTGATATCATCGTCAGTATAATTTGTAGGAAGCTTTACCTGTAGAACCCTGTACCCCATGGATGGTATAAAATTTCTTTATTATCCTGCAATGTTACGCATTTCAGCATCAGTTGATGTCTCGTTTCCAGACCATAAATACTGTTGATGTTTTCATACCACAATGTTTACCTTCAAAGATACTTTTTTATTTAATTCTTTTCTCCATCTGAAAGTTTTCCCCCTTCATCGCCTTCTTTCCGTCATTCACCGGAATTTATTTCCACGATAATCCCTGTAAGAATAGTTTTGTGATCAATTTCACAAAGCAACAAACGAAAAGCTAAAAGCGAACACCAAAAAGCTAAAAGCGAAAAGCAAACAGCAAAAAGCGAACAGCAAATCTCCCAACGAATGAAACCAATACGAATCTTCCTTCTCTTACTCCTGGTGCCAATCCTCGGATTTTCTCAGGCGCCACTTGCACAGGTGATCTCCCTTGACGAATGCCTTGAGCTGGCAATACAAAACAGCGTACGGCTGCAGATCTCTGCTTTGGAACAACAACGGCTTCAGTACCAGTACCGCGAAACCATCGGGCAGGGGTTGCCTAATATAAACTTCAACGGGTCGTTCGACGACTATCTGGCACTTCCCACGCAATTGATTCCAGGAGAATTTTTCGGTCAGCCCGGGGAGATGATCCCGGTCCAGTTTGGAACCAGCTTCAACCTCTCAGGATCCCTTGATGCCAGCCAGATCATATACAACCAAACCTATCTGGTGGCACTGAAGATCTCCAAGCGGTTGTTGGAACAAAATATTCTGGAGAGCGAACGGATTGAAACCGATCTGGTGGCAGAAGTAGCCAAAGGCTTTTTCCTGGCACAGATCACAAAGAAACAGATTCAGAACCTGCAGTTCAACCTGGTAAATCTGGACTCATTGCTTACGATTGCAAAAAGCCAGCATAAATTCGGTCTCATCACCGGAGTGGATGTAGACAGGATCAACGTGAACCGATTGAACCTGCAAAGTTCCATCGATAACCTGGAGACACTCTACCAGCAGCAACTCAGCATGCAGAAATACTTCATGGGCATCCCGGAAGAGTCGGAGATCGCTTTTCCGGATACCATCAACATGCAGATGGTCGCTGTGGATACCGCCGGGAATCTGAACGACCATATCGACATCCGGTTGATTGAAAAGCAGAAAGAGATTGTGGAGACCAACCTGAAGCTCGACCGCTCATTTTATTACCCCTCGCTCACATTCATCGGAAGCGTCAACTACCTGAACCAAAGCAATACTTATTACCTCTTTGGCAACCCAACCGACTGGTTCAATACGAGTTTGATAGGACTCCGTCTAAATGTTCCGGTATTCAATGGCCTGCAGAAAAGGGCCAAGGTGAGCCAAACCAAAGTGCAGCTTCAACAGGTGAAGGTCAACGAAAATAATACCCGCCGGATCCTCAGTATCCAGGCTAAGGATGCCGCCCGCAAGCTGGAGAACAGCATCACTACAGAACTCCGCCAGCGGGAAAATGAAAAACTTGCCGAGCGGGTCTATGCGGTATCCCAGGAGAGGTACGAGAAAGGGATGATCCCGCTCACCGATATGCTCAATGCAGAAACGGCGCTCAGCGATGCTCAGCTGGGTCACATCAACGCACTGGTGCAGATGAAGATTGCTGAAATTGACTACCTGAAGGCGAAGGGAACCCTGTTGGAGGTGGTTAAGTAGGGAAGTAGGGAAGTAGGGGTGTGAGAGTACGAGAGTATGAGAGTATAAGAGTAAGAAGGAGTGATAGTACTAAATAACTGTGAAAGTAAGGGCGGGTTCCAAACCCGCCCGTAGAAAACAACTGTAAGGGCGGGTTCCAAACCCGCCGTAGAAAAAGAAAACAAAATGAAAAGACTGATCATTATCTCAATCATTATCCTTGCACTGGTTGGCGCCTGCACGGTTACACTGCTTTACAACAAGAAACAAATCGATGAGAAGGCCAATCCCGATGTAACAATCAAAAGTATCCCGGTCTTCGTGGAAGAGGCGGTGATGAAACCGCTCGATGGCGATTTCTCCTATCAGGGAAGCTTTAGGCCTGTACATGAACTTCTGCTCCTATCTGAAGGACAGGGAAAGGTGGAAAAGATCTTTTTTGAAAACGGTGATGAAGTGCAGTCGGGACAGCTGATGGCAAGGCTGGACGACGACCTGGTTGTCAGCCAGCTGGTACTGGCTGAAGCCAACCTGGCAAAAATGGAACGTGACATGGCCAACTATGAGGCCCTTTTAAAAAATGATGCCATCTCCTCGCAACAGGTCGAGGAAGCACGCCTCGGACTGGTCAAGGCACAAACCGATGTAGTAACCTTGAAAAAGCAACTTGAGTATGCTTCCATCAAGGCACCCATTAGCGGGACTGTCACAAGCCGTTCGATCGAAGTCGGTTCGGTGCTGATGCCGGGATCTCCCGTGGCCAATATCGTTGACATCAGCCGGCTGAGATTTATCGCCTACATGTCGGAAGGGGAAGCCGTTTATATCCATCGTGGCGACAAAGCAACCATCACCTCTACACTGTTTCCCGGAATAACCTATCAGGGAAGGGTCATCTCCGTTGGTGTTAAAGCCGACGATGCCAAACGTTTCCCCGTAGAGATTGATGTGGAGAATCGTCGCGATCATACCCTCAAAGCAGGCATGTTCGGCACGGCATTTTTTGAAGGCGTAAACGGGCATAATGCACTGGTGATCCCGCGGAATGCCCTTACCGGCAGCATCAAAGAGCCCAGGGTTTTTGTGGTGCGTGGGGATACTGCCTACCTGAAAGCTATTCGTGTGGGAACGGCGGATGACTATCTGGTGGAAGTATTGCTCGGACTCACTCCCGGAGAAAAGGTGGTGGTATCCGGACAGATAAATCTGGAAGACGGATCTCCGGTCACCCTTGTCAGCCAGTATGAAAAAGAGTCGCAAACGACGTTGAAATAACTGCAGCCATGAATATTACACAACTCTCAATCAAACGACCCACCCTTGTGGTAGTGGTCTTTGCGGTACTGACCTTCCTGGGACTGATCAGTTATTTCCAACTCAACTATGAGCTGTTTCCCAACTTCTCTCAACCGGTACTGGTTGTGGTTACCCCATACCCGGGGGCTTCACCCGCAGAGGTGGAAAATACGGTGACCAAGAAAATTGAAGATGCAATCAGCAGTTTGGAAGATATCGACAACATTCAGAGCACCTCCTACGAAGGAACCTCGCTTGTAGTGATCATCTTCAAGAGTTCGGCCGACATGGAGAAGGCGACCGACAACGCTACCATGAAGGTGCGAAATATCGAATACCTTCTTCCTACGGATGCCCGGACGCCGATCATCTCTAACTTCAGCATGAGCGACATCCCCATTATCCGGCTGGGGGTAACAGCCAACATGCCTGCAACGGAACTTTACGATCTGGTAAAGAACAAGGTAAAACCAATGGTCAGCACCATCAACGGCGTGTCGCAGGTCGACATGCTGGGCGGTGAAGAGCGGGAAGTTCGCATCAACATCGACAACGAGAAGCTGAAAGCGCATCACCTCTCCATCCTTCAGGTAACCGAAGCGATCCGCATGGCTAATATGTAGTTCCCTACTGGAAAGATCAAGGATCCTTCAAGGCAGGTGATCATCAGGCTGGCCGGGAAATTCTCCTCACTGGATGACTTGCGAAACCTGGTGATCTATACGACCGAGGATGGAAGCCCGGTGAAGCTGGAAGATGTAGCCGAAGTGGAGGATACAAAAAAGGAGACCACCAGCATCAGTCGCATAGACGGTGTCAACTCGGTGGGATTGCTTATCTTCAAGCAGCCCGACGGCAATGAAGTGGAGATCTCACGTAAGGTGAAGGAGTCGGTGGTGCTGATGGAGGATATCTATGCCGGCGAAGGACTGAAATTTTCGGTGGCCAACGACACCTCTGATTTTACACTGACGTCGGCTAACCACGTGATGCGCGACCTCCTGCTGGCTATTTGCCTGGTTGCTTTGGTGATGCTGGTCTTCCTGCACAGTTTGCGGAACTCATTTATCGTGCTGGTGGCCATCCCGGCATCACTGATATCAGTCTTCACGGCCATGTACCTCTTCGGATTTTCGCTCAACATCATCTCGATGGTAGCCATCGCTCTGGTGATCGGGATACTTGTCGATGACTCCATCGTGGTACTGGAAAACATCTACCGGCATCTGGAGATGGGGAAAGACAGGAGGCAGGCAGCACTGGATGGAAGGAACGAAATCTCCTATACCGCTCTCTCCATCACCATGGTCGACGTGGTGGTATTTTTACCCATCGCAGTGATTACCAGCATGATCTCCGGAATGCTCCGGCAGTTTGCACTGGTAGTGGTCTTCGCCACACTCATGAGTCTGTTTGTGTCGTTCACCTCATAGGCTCCCGGGATCTGCCTCATCTCGTTCATCACCTCGC
>Ga0351838_1161_pt1 | contig 12270 bp, 10 predicted proteins | sample BONcelHFGM3001E3_FD_206742 | JGI IMG/M metagenome (GOLD analysis project Ga0351838, IMG submission 206742) | Enriched cells from coal bed in the Powder River Basin, Montana, United States - BONCAT cells FGM rep1 HSBNCT.FGM.300.1.E3 ... | reverse complement strand
AAGCTTCAATTACATCCACAATCGTACCTCTTTGCCCGGTTAAATCTATATCTCCCGGGTCATACGGGACATGTGGAGAGGTCCAGCGAAAAATCCATTTGGCGTCTTCTGGCCGGGCATTGACACAACCATGTGACCGCGCATCGCCAAAAGCATTATGCCAAAATGTTGAGTGAATCGCCGCCCCATTTGGATCAAAAAATACAGACCAGGGTACTCCAGCAGTATCCCATCCTCCAGCTACACCCGTTGAATTACCTGCCATATGGATCGAAATTGATTTTCTCCAGGGTAAATGCTTGCCTGGCGGTGTCGCCCACTTTTCTACTACATTCCCCTGTGCGTCATACTTTGCCCCGGTGGAAACAGTGCAGAAATAAACTTCGTCATTACCTTCATAACATGAGAGTACCTGATGATTCAGGTCTACCACCACCCGTTTGTTTTCTACATCAGGATGTATGGGTTCGATCTCTTCTTTTGTAATCGGCCGAAAACCTTCAGCAGCCGCCCAAAAAATATCGCCGCAATTTCCATACAGCTCATTAACACGGTACAAAATCTGACCCTGGGAATTGGTGATCACATCATCTATCCACATTACCTGACTATAATACAATCGTGGACTTGTGGCTTCTTTTAGCCAAGGGGAACAGGCGGGACGGTCGAGATATAGATCCACATAAGGGACAGTAACTTCCGCCCACATTCCTTTTCCCAAGCCGCTTGTGGGCAGTTCCGTCACCGGCTTGTTCACAATATTCTTTACTGGCTGGATGTTAGGCGCGTACAGGTAGCCCTTGGGAGTCTCAATCCAACGATTAATACGTGCAAAACCGGCTGCTTCACCAATAACTTCACGCAGCCAAACCACTACACTGTCTTCATATACCCGTTCAACTTCGGGACTGTTGGTTGTAGGACGCGCCCTTAATGTGATCCACCCCCCGGCACAATTTCTTCCCAATTGCTCAGCATCAGGAAAATCGCTTTGCATTTGTTTCCAGTTAACCCATGGGCGAAACGCCAGAGCACCTAAACTAAACGCGCTAATTTTTAAAAACTCTCTACGTGAATAATTTTTCATAGTTACACCATATAGACAAAGATAATCTGTTTTATCGGTATTGTCAATTGAAAAGATGCAGCCTGATCATCTCTTTCACCTGATCAATTTCCGGTCCCCACCAGGCATCGCCGGGTTGGTAAGGAACTTCTTTGCGAATCTTCTTGTAAGCGGCATAAGTGCCTTTTCCTAAACGTCGTTCAGGTATTTGGCGCAATCTCAAATCCAACGCCCGCGCTGCAGTATACAACTCAATGGCCAGGATATGAGTAGTGTTCTCAATAATCTGACGCGCGTGCCGGGCTGCAGTCATGGAATTGGCATTATGGTCTTCCTGTTCAGCAGAAGTTGGCAGTGAGTGTACAGAATCTGGTGTCGCCAGAGTCTGGTTTTCCAGAACCAGGGACGCCGCGGTATATTGCGGGATCATCATACCTGAATTCAATCCCGCTGCTTCGATGTTGTCTACCAGCATCGGAGGAAGACCGTAATTCAGCTTGCTGTCTGTCAATCGAAAAATTCGCCGCTCTGAGATGGCCCCCAATTCAGACATTGCCACTCCCAGGTAATCCATCGCCAATCCAACCGGTTCACCATGAAAATTGCCTCCTGAAAGGACGTCTTCATCACTAAAGATCAACGGGTTATCAGTAGCCGCATTGATCTCCCGCTCAATCACTTTTTGAATAAATTCCAATGTGTCACGGGCTGCTCCCTGCACTTGTGGTGCGCATCGCAGCGAATACGCGTCTTGTATGCGCCCGGAGGCGTCAACCAAATTGCTGTTTTGAATTAACTGCCTTACTCTTGCGGCAACCGTTAATTGCCCCTCGTGACCGCGCGCGGAATGCAGTCTCTCATCAAATGCGGCTGAACAGCCCATAACAGCCTCCAGCGTCATGGCGAGGGCAACATCTGCTACTTGTAACAAATATGCCGCGTCTTTGGCTGCTATTGCTGCCAAAGCAGCGCTGACAGTCGCGCCATTGTTTAACGCCAGCCCTTCTTTAGCCCCCAACACAATCCGTTGGATCCCAGCAGCTTGCATGGCGGCTTTTCCACTCATTAACTCACCCTGATACCATGCCTGGCCAGAGTCTTCATCGTGATCCAATTCATCGGTGGTAAAAACCAAAGCCAAATGAGATAAAGGACATAAATCACCTGAAGACCCCAGTGACCCTTGGGAAGGCACAAGTGGAATTACTGCGGCATTAAGCATCTTAACCAGCGTCTCAACCACTTCGCAACGCACACCTGAAAATCCTTTGGTGAGCGTGTTTGCGCGGACCAACATTGCCGCGCGTACCACCTCTTCGGGCAAAGGTGCGCCTGTTCCAACAGAATGGCTTAATATGAGATTCCGGCTTAACCTGGCACTGGTTTTGTTCGGTATTAGCTGGTCGGCGAAAATGCCAAAACCAGTGTTAATCCCATAAACTGGGCGATCTATTTTAAGCAGGCTTTCCAACCTGGTGCGCGATTCTTCGATTCGTTTCTTACCTTCTTCAGAAATCTGCACGGGTTCGTTCCCTCGCGCGACCCGAACCACATCGTCAAGAGACAATTGATAGCCATCAATTTGAATCATTAAGCATCCTTTCAAAAAGGCAGCAGAAAATGTCCAAGTAAAACCGCCACACCAGGCACGGTGAGGTTATCAATATCAGAAAACGGCAATGATTCGACCAGCATGCCAGCAAGCGCGATAAGGGTCAATCCGGGAAGGGCATTCAGTAATTCGCCTGTGAAAAACCCTGCTGCTAAATAAGCGGCAGCAACGCCAACAGACATGATCCACCCGCCAGCAAACATGGCCAAAGTCCCTGCCAGACTTTTCTTTTTTGCCCAGGGAATTGGAAGGCTGTGAACGCGCTTTCCAACAATATCAGCCAGGCCGTCACCTCCACAAAGCAGCATAAGCGCGGTCATCCCAATCAGCGAATTCCGCCAATAGATCAGGGTTAAACCAACAAAAACAATTCCATAGAATAGCGGTCCGCGAAGGATCTCAGCCCGGTTTCCAGTACGAGTCATCGCGTCCACAGCTGCTTGATCTTTTATTATTCCCAAACCTACCAACGCGAATTGTAATGTGATAGCCAATGGAATGACTGCTGCCAGAAAACGTGAATAGGGTGTTTCGGGAAACAACATCCAGCACAATACAAAAATTGGCCCTGTACCCATATGAATTATTTTTCTGCTCAATGGGCCGCTGATTATGCCTCGATGAGCGAGAAAATCATTTAACCTCAACCAGAGGATTGCAGCCGCGAACGTAATAATAAAGGCTATCCAGATATTGTTCACCATTGGGTTAGTTAAAAATCCTTTGAATTATATTTCCGGTTCAAGTCTCTCTCCGCGTCACGTTTGGCAATATCCTGACGTTTATCGTACATTTTCTTGCCCTTTGCCAGCGCAATTTCAACCTTTGCAAGCCCATCTTTAAGATAAACTTGCACAGGGATAACGGTAACACCCTTCTGTCTGACCGCGTTCCAAATCCCGCGTATTTCCTTCCGGTGCAATAATAAGCGGCGGGGCCGTAATGGATCATGATTGTTTCGATTAGCCATTTCATAAGGAGCGATATGGGCGTTAACCAACCAGGCATCTTTTCCGTTGTCTATGCGCACATAAGCCTCGCCCAGGCTCAATTGGCCTTCGCGGATCGATTTTATCTCGCTCCCTACTAGAGATATTCCAGCTTCATACTTCTCGAGCAGGAAGTATTCAAAATTCGCTTTTCGATTTCGAGAAACTATTTTTATTCCCATGCCGGTATTTTAACACACTACCCTTTCCAAAGGATGAATATCCCCACTAAAATTCTACCTATACCAAAAATCAACAGCGCGGGCATCAGCCCAATGCCATCCGATACCGGCCCCGCCAGGGTTGATCCCAGTAAGATTGCCGCGTTAAGAAAAATGTTATACCAGGCAAAATGTGCGGGGCGGTCTTCAGCCGGTACACAATCCAGCAAATAGTTAAATATTGCGCCACCTGCTAAAGACCATGCTATACCACCCGCAAATGATCCAACCATAAACAACCATGGGTCTGCGCTCACTAATAAAAGCAGAGGGTATACCCCCAACAAGGCGACGCCCAATCCCAGTGTATTTTTATTTCCTAATTTTGCTGCAATCTTTGAAAGTTGGGTGGAACCCATAAACATGGCAATATAAAACACCGCCATACCGATGCTGATCCATTGATCTGTAAAACCCAGGACGTTGACCATTTGGATTGGGAACAATGGCGCGGGTAAATATTGGAATAAATGAAATAAGAATACCAAAAACATTACGCGAAAAAACCTTCCCGAAAGTAAATTAAATCGGAAAGGTTTTGCCAACTTCTTTAACCGAGTCCGCACATCTCCCAACATACGTATGCGGGTAATCTGATTCTCTTCTTCAATTGTCCTGGCTTCCAATAAAAATGGTTTCGCTGGCTCAATGATTTTGATAAATCTCAGATGGTAAGAGCTCATCAAAGAGCCCACCAGACCAATCCCAAATAATAATTGATAGTTAACCGGAAAAGGTAAAACATCCAACATCCAACCACACAATAAAGTTGCGGCCGTCGTAACCACTGCAAAAACTGCGTTGCGAATACCAGCGACATGTGCTCGAAATCTCAATGGCACCGCTTCTGCAAAGAAGGAATTAAAACCAATGGATAATGCCGAACCCGGAATACTCATCACCAGAGTAATCAAAATCAGGACCCACACTTCAGCCTGGGGCGCAAATATCCAGGGCAGCGGAATAAACAACAAATAGAATAATCTGGTAATAACAGCTGTGGAGATTACCGCTCGATCAATAGGCTGCTTTTCCAGCCAAGCGCCAGCAGGTATAGTAAATATCAGATTCATGATCGCCGGAACAGACGCCAGAAGACCAATCTGAAAACTGCTTGCCCCTAGTCGGGTTGCATAAACAGTCAAGAATGTTAAAATACTACCATTTAATATTCCAAACCATCCGATATCAAAATAAAGATGCTTGAAATTATTGCGGTATTCATCAGGCACTGCCGCCTGTGAGTTAAATACAGATCGAAACCGAATTGCCATGTTTTAAACTTACCGAAAGACTAAATATTAATCGGGTAAAATATCAGCAGATTATAACAACTTTCAGGAAACCCTAGGTAGAATTTGAGAAGACAATGACAAAACAATCCAACTTTGACACATTATTGATCATTGCCCGCCCGGCTGCAGGTAAAAGTGAAATAATAAATTACCTTAAGAATACACCAGAAGCGGAACGCAGTACCCGCTTCCACATCGGTAATTTCACAGAAATTGACGATTTTCCCATGTTGTGGACCTGGTTTGAAGAAGACGATCTATTGGAGAAGATGGGGAAACCACGTTTACACACAGACGACGCAGGTTATTTTAAATATCCTTACCTATGGGATTTGCTTATCGAAAGAATTTCACTGGAACACAAGAAATTAAAACGTGATATTTCCGAATTAGACAATCAAACAATTTTGATTGAATTTTCACGTGGAAGCCAGCACGGCGGCTATCGATCTGCCTTTCAGCATTTGTCGGATTCCGTTTTGGAAAGATTGGCCATAATCTACATCGATGTGCCTTTTGAGGAATCATTGCGCAAAAACCGCCGCCGTTTTAACCCTGACCGCCCAGATTCAATCCTTGAGCATGGGCTTTCAGATGAAAAACTAAACTCTCTTTACAAGGATATTGATTGGTTTGATCTTTTGGAAACCCCTACCCACATTGAGATTAAAGGCCACGCCGTACCTTATGTTATCTTTGATAACCAGGATGATGTAACCACAGTAGGTGGTGAACCATTGGGGGATCGATTACAAATCGCGCTCAATCGCCTTTGGCAATTATCAAGCCATTAATTCAAAACAGACCCCAAAAAATATGGGGTCTGTTTTCATTTAAATATTTAGTCTCCAATTATCTCTTTATTGCGTTTCTCAAGTTTGCCGCGTTCTTCAGTATTCAATATCTTTTTTCGGATACGGAAATTAAGTGGTGTCACTTCAAGCAGTTCATCTTCAGCGAGGTATTCAATGGCTTCATCCAAACTCATCAGGCGAGGTGGCGTAAGGCGTACTTCAATGTCTTTATTTGCCTGGCGCATATTGGTTAAATGTTTCTTCTTGCATACGTTCACAGCAAGATCTTCACCCCTTTGAGTCTCACCTACAACCATTCCTTCATAAACTGGTACTCCAGCGTTGATGAATAATGTTCCCCGCTCTTCAGCGTTTTTAAGCCCGTAGGTTGAACTGTCACCTGTTTCCCAGGCCACAATCGAACCGGTATTTCGCGAAGTAATTTGCGGAGCTAGACGATCGTAACCGGCAAAAATTGTATTCATAATTCCCATTCCGCGCGTGGCGGTTAAGAATTGGTATCGAAAACCAAGCAATCCGCGCGTAGGCACCCGGTAAGCAATATGCACAGTGTTGTCCGGGTTGTTTACCATATTAAGCATCGCACCTTTGCGGATGCCCAACATTTCCACAACAACTCCAACAGTTTCACTTGAAGTTTCGATATGAACTTCTTCATATGGCTCAAGATACTCGCCATCTTCGCCTTTAATAAAGATAGCCTCAGGTTTTGAAACCTGAAATTCGTACCCTTCGCGCCGCATGGTTTCAATTAATATAGCCAAATGCAGTTCACCGCGTCCGGAAACAATGAATGTGTCAGCCGAATCTGTCTCATCCACCCGGAGGGCGACATTATTACGTAGTTCACTGAATAATCGCTCGCGTAGTTTTCGTGAAGTGCTCCATTTCCCTTCCTTGCCTGTGAAAGGAGATGTGTTGACCGCAAAAGTCATCCGAACAGTAGGCTCTTCGACATGAATTGGGGGTAAAGCCACCGGGTTTTCAGCATCTGCCAGAGTCTCTCCGATAGCGATACCTTCTAAACCCGCGATACAAACAATATCCCCTGCAGAAGCTTCTTCAACTTCTTTACGCTCCAAACCCTGATAAACATATAAATAACGAATCTGGTCGTTGTAAACCTGGCCATCCAGCCCCATTCGGCAAATTTTTTGCCCAAGTTTCATCGAGCCCGCAAATATTCTTCCCACAGCGGTAACCCCTTTATATTCATCGTAGCCCAAATTAGCCACCAGCATCTGTAATGGCTTTTCTGGGTGAACGTCTGGAGAAGGGATTTTCTCAATAATCGTTCTGAATAATGGTTCAAGATTTTGGTCAAGGTCGGGGGTTAATCCTGCTCGGCCTTCAATCCCATTGGCGTAAACCACCGGAAAATCTGCTTGCTCATCCGTCGCGCCTAACTCAATAAACAAATCGAAGGTCAAATTTAAAGCTCGATCAGGATCGGCATCTCGGCGGTCCATTTTATTGATCACCACCAAAGCCTTGTGTCCCATTTCCAATGCTTTTTTAAGCACAAACCGGGTCTGCGGCATTGGGCCTTCTGCGGCATCAACCAGAAGCAGTACGCCATCCACCATGTTCATAACCCGCTCAACTTCACCCCCAAAATCCGCGTGACCGGGTGTATCAACAATATTGATTTTGATCAATTCCTTGGTATCAGGGTCGGCAAGGGTGATTGCCGTATTTTTTGACAAAATCGTGATTCCCCGTTCGCGCTCAAGATCATTTGAATCCATTACACGCACCATGACATGCTGGTTTTCACGGAATACTTTTGCCTGTTTCAACATGGCATCCACCAGAGTTGTTTTTCCGTGGTCAACATGTGCGATGATGGCGATATTTCGAATATTATTGCGTTTCATAAAACAATTAATCTCCAACCGGTTAATAAACCTTCAATAACTTAAAACTTTGAACAAACAAGTAATTATAATCTACTATCTGTTTTTCGTTGGATTCACTTGACACCATCTTTTGGGTTCAAATACAATCAATATCATGGGAAGAGTTAATCTCTCTTCAAAAAGTTCAATTGGAATAGCCTTGGGGGGAGGTGGCGCGCGCGGATTGGCCCATATTGGTCTTCTGAAGGTGCTAATGCGGGATGGCATCAAACCTCAATGCCTTTCAGGCGCAAGCATTGGAGCAATTATAGCGGCTGCAATTGCCTATGGAATGAGCCCTGACTACCTGACCGAAATTGCCTTAAAGATCACGAAAACCAGTGAGATGGTAAAATTAGTAGATTGGAGTCCCCCGCGTCGGGGATTATTGGAGGGAAAAAAGGTTCAATCATTCTTGGAAACCATCTTCCCAAATGATTTGCAAATTCAAGATTTGCCCATACCAATCGCGGTAAATGCGGTTGATCTTTCTACGGGGCAAGAGATTATTTTCTCCACCGGTCCCCTTATCCCCGCATTAATGGCTTCAATAGCGGTGCCAGGTATATTCAACCCATTTGATATTGGAGGATACCAGTTGGTAGATGGTGGGGTTCTTAATAATGTCCCAACCAGCATATTGAGTATTTTCAATCCCTCAATTACAATTAGCGTGGATGTTCAAATAAACCCCCGGCGTGATCCTCACTGGATGGATCTCCCTCAGCAGCCAAATTGGCCGCTTCCCATGCCAGAGGCTTTTTTGGAATTTTACCGTGCTGAGTTGATCATGTTATATGAAATAACCCGCCGAAACCTTGAAGCCTGTCCGCCGGACTTATTAATTTCCCCAAATATCCCGGTGGAAATCACCCCTTTTCTTGGTTTTCCAAGAGCACAAGAAATAATTGATATTGGAGCTCAGGCTGGTGAAGAGCATTTACCCGAAATCTTGGCTCTTCTAGAAAGAAAAATTAACACAGGAGCAACAAATTTATGACCGATTCAAATGAATCTGGCGCCGATCGCAGAATGGCCATTTTAATTGATGGCGATAACGCACAACCATCACTGATCAGCAACATGCTGGCAGAAACCGGAAAATACGGTTTAATCACTATTCGCCGAATATATGGAGATTGGACTACCTCAAATATGGGCGGATGGAAAGACACTTTGCAAACTTACGCTGTGCAGCCAATTCAACAATTCCGCTATACTATCGGAAAAAATGCCACCGACAGCGCCATGATCATTGACGCGATGGATATTTTGTATGAAGGAATTGTGGATGGATTCTGCCTGGTTTCCAGTGACAGTGACTATACCCGCCTGGCTACCCGTATCCGCGAAAAAGGTTTTTTTGTAATGGGTATCGGCAAAAAGATGACCCCACGCGCGTTTGTCAATGCCTGTAATGTATTTGTATTTACTGAAAACCTCAGCCCCAGCAAAACATATACCAAACAAACCAATGGGCAAAAATCCAATGGTACGTCCGAATCTGAAACCCCAGATCCTACGCCATTGCTAAATCGTGCGTTTGACCTGGCAGTTCAAGATGACGGTTGGGCATTTCTGGGTGTAATTGGGCAACATCTACGCCAATTAGACCCCAGCTTTGACCCGCGCACATATGGCTTTAAGCAGCTCTCTCTTTTAATTCGGGCTTATCCCAATATTTTTAAAGTCCGGGAAGTTAAACAACCAAACGGCGCGTCTATTATTTCAGTTCGCTACAAGGAATAAAGTAATTCATCAAACAAAAACACCGGTCTGCTTCTAACATCAGCATCAGACCGGTGTTTTCTAATTAACAAGAATTAGCGGGTTTCCTGATCCTTCACACTATATATCAAAGGCAGGCTCAATAAAGTTACTGCGCCTTTGATAATTACATTTCCCCAAAAGATTTGTATCACAGAAGCAGTTGGCATCATCCCAAAAAATGCCAGGAATGAAAACAATGCTGAGTCCACAGGCACGCTAACCGCATTTGAAACCAATACGCGCATCCATTGGTATTTGGTAGTAACCTTTTCAACCCAAAGCCGGTAAGCTTCAGTATCGATCAATTCAGCTACAACCTCTGCCGCGATGCTAGCCAGGGTAATTCTCCAAACAGGGGCTAAAACCTGTCCCCATATCTCGCTCGACCCGGCGGCAACATCGGGGGTCAATTTTGAAACAAACCAAAAATAGAAAGCCATAAAGAGGTTAATTACTGCCGCGGCAAAAATTAAGATCCGCACTCCCTTTACCCCTAATACCTTGTGAGCCAAATCACGAAGAGTGAAGGTGATGGGATAAATAAAAGTGCCGGCATCTAATGACATTCCCAGTATTGAAACAATTTGCAGACTCGAAATATCTGCAAGCATTTGCGCGGCTATATAACTAACGCTAACCAATAGTACTGATATCAATCTTGTCCTCGCTTAATTTAGGTAACGCAAGATTTTACCAAACGATTCCGAATCCGTCCATTCATTTAAAAATAAGGCACTGGCAATTCTGCCAGTGCCTTATTTATTGCTTTACATTTATCGCCTACACGAAACGATTACGTATTTCCGCGGAGACATAGTCCAAAATCGCAACAGTGATGGCAATAAACCATACTGCGATACCCGCTGCGCTGTAATCCAGCAAGCGTATCCACTGAGCCAGAAGGAAACCAATACCACCTCCGCCCACAAAACCGATGATTGTAGACATGCGAATGTTGATGTCCCAACGGTAAATGGTGAAGGAGACAAACGGGGGCACAACTTGTGGCACAACCGCGTACATGATTGTTTGCAGCCAATTCGCGCCGGTCGCTTGAATCGCTTCAATTGGGCCTTGGTCAATCGATTCAATTGCTTCAGAATACAGTTTGGCCAAAGACGCCAATGAATGGATCGTCAAAGCCAGGATACCCGCGAATGGTCCCAGCCCGACAACAATTACCGCGATAATCGCCCAAATTAATGGCTCTATCGAACGGATGATATTAAGAATTGTCCGGGTAATATAATAAATCGCCAGCGCTATAGGGGAACCTGACATCAGGTTGCGAGCAGCCAGGAAGCTGACCGGCAGGGCAAGAATGATACCAAACACGGTAGCCATCATCCCAATAAAAATCGTCTCAATGATTTTTTCAATAGCCAGCTTTAATTCTGAGCTGGGTTCCGCGTCTCCGAGCGCGGCTATTTGCCTTGCCTCAATCGTCCAAACCTGGACTTGATTTTTTGCGCCTGGGGGTAATAACCTATATGGGAAAATTATTTCGGTCTGGAAATTGCCCTGATCATCGGGAGTGACCTTTACATATTCCCCTGATTGCCTTTGGCGAAATTCATTTCCAACCGGATCACGCCACCAGATTTCCGCGATCACACCTGGCGCAAATCCTTCTCCAGTAAGCACCAGAGAGGTTCCCGGTTCACCATCTTGTTCAGTAGGCGTGCCGCAAGTGGGGTTTACTTTAAGATATGGCTCACCTTCAATGCGCACAGTTTCTGGAAACAGTTCATCGGTGCAAGGTGATTCAATTTTTGCCGCGCCTACAGAGATAGATTCGGGGTAATAAATTGCCCTTTGCCATGGCCACAGCACTCGCATCAAAGCCGGCCCCGCATTTCCCGCCTTTGTAAAGAAAGAAACCACGTCGATTTGGCCAATTTGCCAACCAAACGCGAAAAACACAATGATGAGCAAAAAGAACAAAGCCGTAGGTTGCTTTGTTGGTCTTTTTGCCATAATATACGCGTCGACGATGATCCATATATATAGAATCACCATCGAAACAAGAACAAACCCAATAAACGGCTGAAGCTTAATGGCTTTGTTGAGAATGTTCCAAAAACCTTCATCATACTTCGCGGCAAGCCCGATGCGCCAGTAAAACAATCCAAGCATTGAGCCAAAACTGGCCATTAACAACAAACCCCTGCGAAAGGACCGTGCCAATATTTGACCCAGGCCTGGCAAGACTATTGAGCATAATCCTGCTACTACTGGTGAAACCAAACTGGGTTTGGCTTCTTCCAATTTCTTTTGAGCGAAAGATTGTTTATTTGGTGTCATGCCGCACCTCCCTCAGGATTATTCAATGAACCCTCAAGGCCGCCGACGCCAATCCGCTCTGCTTCTTCCCCATAAATTTCTTTAAATTGCTCATCTGTAATTTTAAGGATATCCGCTCTACTGCCTTCATACACTACTTCACCAGATCTCAGTCCAATCACCCGGGTGCTGTATCGCTGAACGAGATCAAGATAGTGTAATGAACATAAAACGGTGATCTTATCCTGTTTATTCAAATTTTCAAGGTGCATCAAAATGGAATGGGCGAGCACCGGGTCAAGGCTGGCAACTGGCTCATCA
>Ga0351838_1155_pt1 | contig 12690 bp, 11 predicted proteins | sample BONcelHFGM3001E3_FD_206742 | JGI IMG/M metagenome (GOLD analysis project Ga0351838, IMG submission 206742) | Enriched cells from coal bed in the Powder River Basin, Montana, United States - BONCAT cells FGM rep1 HSBNCT.FGM.300.1.E3 ... | reverse complement strand
ACACAGCTGGTCGATGGGCTGCTCCGTCCATACGCCGGTGCGGATGCCCTCACCCAGCAGGTATAGCGGCACCGTGCGTTGCTCCGGCGTGTTGCCACCGTGCAGGCCGTGCGCGCCCGCGCCGTGGTCCGCGGTCACCACGACGCGCGCGCCGCTTTCCAGCCAAAGCGGCACCAGTGAGGCAAGCACCGCGTCCGCCTTGATGGCCGCCAGCGAGCGCTGCATGCTGTTTTCCCCATGCACGTGGCCCGCGTGGTCGATGTTCATGCTGTGGGCCAGCAGAAAATCAGGTGCGAACGAGCGGCGCAAAAACTCCGCGTCCAGCAGCAGGTGGGTGTCGGGGTAGTCGTCCTCAAAATAGTACAGGCCGTGCTGGATCAGCCCCTCGCCCGCAAGCTGGTAGCGGTGCATGGCTGGGTCAAACGCGCCGTGCTGAAACAACTCGCTAAACCAGCTGTACGCCGCCGCCGCCGTGGTGAGGCCATGCGCCCGGCACAGGCTGAAGACCGAATCCGCCGCCAGCTTTGTGCTCACGAAATTGTTGCCGATGCCGTGCCGGTGCACGGGCAGCCCCGTCATCAACGTGGCATACAGCGGGCGGCTCATGCTGGGCAGCTGGCTGCGCACGCGGTACTTGGCCGCCTGTCCGCACTCCGCCATGTGCTCCAGATAGCCGCAGCACGCCTGCGCCAGCTCAAACCCGCACCCGTCTAAAACCACCAATACAACCTTTGCCATACACCGCACCTTCCGTTACAAAAGCCGCAGGGCCGTATCATGCCCAGCGGCGCAGGAATACCGGGGGCCGCGCCCCGTATGGGGAACAGGCGCGGCCGCCGCGCCCAAAGGCTGCGGCGGCCCGCCCAAAGAGGGGGGTTACTTCGCGTAGGCGATGACTTCTTCCTGCCAGCGGTCGCCCAGCGTCTGCGAGGTCAGATCCCAACCCGCGGCGTCGGTCAGCAGGCGGGCGTTTGCATACTGCGCGCTGTCCAGCAGCTTGGCCTGCACATCGGCGGGCAGTTCCACGTCGCGCACGGGGCGGGCATAGCCCTTGGCCAGGTTGATCTGGCCCTCGTCGCTCAGGATGTACTCGCGGGCCAGCGCGGCGGCGTAGGGGCGCTTGGAGTAGGCGTTTAAGATGGTGGTGTAGCCGCTCTGGATGGAGGCTTCTGCCGGGATGTTGACCACCAGATTGGCGGCGGGGTTGACCTTGATGATCTCGTCACGGTAGACGAGGGCGTTGTAGTCCCACAGGAAGGCCACGGCGATTTCGCCCTTGGCGAGGCGCGCGGGGCTTAACTCGCCCAGGTCAAGGCGGCCCTGCTCGGCCAGCGTGCGGAAGAAATCCAGGCCGGGCTGTACGTCGGCTTCGCTGCCGCCGTAGGCGATGGCGGCGCTCAGCACGGCGTTACGCGCCTGGTTGGCCTTGGTCACGTCGCCCACGGTCACCTTGTAGTTGCCGGCGAGGATATCCTCAAAGCTCGTGGGCACTTTGTCCACCAGGTCGGCGTTGACCAGCATACTCATGGTGCCGTAGTAGGCGATGATCCAGTAGCCTTCTTCGTCCTTGGCCCAGGCGGGGATGGTGTCCCAGTTAGTGGTTTTATAGGCTAGGGCCAGCCCCTGCTCCACGGCCACGGGGCCAAACGACTGCCCCACGTCGCCGATGTCTTTGGTGGCGTTGGCCTTCTCGCTTTCAAAAAGGGCGAGCTCTTCGGCGCTGGACATGTCCACATCGGTGTGCGCGATGCCGTAGATGGCGGTCAGTTCCTGCCATGTTTCGCCCCAGTTGGCCCAGTTGTCCGGCATGCCGACGCTGTTGACCTCGCCGTCCGCCTTGGCTTTTTCGATCAGCTCGTCCAGGGTGAGGGCGTTCAGGTCCACAGCGGGGGCCGCAAAAGCGGCGGTGCAGCCCAGCGCGAGCACGGCGGCCAGCATCAGGCTCAGGAATCCCTGAAATTTCTTCATGAGTTGTTCCTCCTGTTATGATTTTCGTTTTGTACAGGCATATCGTATCACCGCGGCCCGCGCCCTGCCAGCACGCGCTGGTGAAGTGTCGGTTAAATGTGTGTAAAACGCGCGGCCCACCGGAAGCGACGGCCAGCACGGTCAGACGTCGGCGGGAGAACGTGACGCGCGCGGCGGCACAGGGCGGGAGAACGCGTCGCCTGCCGCGCCTGCGCCCAGCGCGACGCGGCGGCACAGGCAAACGACACGCGCCGCCTGCCGCGCGCCACGGTTGTGCGCGCGTCTTGCTTCCATATATAAGTATGGAGGATGTGATTTGTGTATGATGGCCGCACGCCTGGGCGCGCAGGGTGCGCATGACAAAAACCTTTGCTGTGAAAGGGTTTGCCGGTTGCGGGCGCGTCGCGTGCCCGCCCCCGTTTTGCCCGCACAGCCTGCCCCCGCCCTTGATTTTCCCGCCCCGCTGTGTTACAACTTACTCGACGGCCTTTTGCCGCCGAAACAAGGAGGCAACATGAACCGTGCCCCATCCCCCGAGGCTAAACTGCTGCGCATGACCGAAACACCCATTCCCAAGCTCGTGCTGTCCCTCTCCGCGCCCACCATCGTGAGTATGCTCATCTCCTCTGTGTATAACATGGCGGACACCTACTTTGTGGGCCGCATCGGCAACCCCAGCGCCACGGCGGCGGTGGGCGTGTGCCTGCCGCTGATGGCCATTTTGCAGGCCGTGGGCTTCATGTTTGGCCACGGCTCGGGCAATTTCATCAGCCGTGCGCTGGGCGCTAAGGATATGGAAGGCGCCCGCCGCATGAGCGCCACGGGCTTCATCTGGTCGCTGGTCAGCGGTGCGGTGATCGCCGTGCTGGGCCTGCTGTTCATAAACCCGCTGGTGCTGGCGCTGGGCTCCACACCCACCATCGTGCCCTTTGCACGGGATTATGCCTTCTACATTCTGCTGGGCGCGCCGTGGCTGGTGGCCAGTTTGGTGCTCAACAACCAGATCCGCTTTCAGGGCAACGCCGTGTTTGCCATGGTGGGCGTTACCGCGGGCGCGGTGCTCAACATCGCGCTGGATCCGCTGTTCATCTTCACGCTGGGCATGGGCGTGGGCGGCGCGGCGCTGGCGACCATCATCAGCCAGTTTGTGAGCTTTGTGCTGCTGTGGCTGGGCACGCTGCGGGGCGGCACCATCCGCATCCGGCTGAGTGAGTTTTCCGCCACGATGGCGGTGTTTCGCGAAATCATCCGCGGCGGCGTGCCCTCGCTGCTGCGCCAGGGGCTGGCAAGCCTTGCCACCGTGGCGCTGAGCTTTGCGGCGGGCGCGTTTGGCGACACGGCCATCGCGGCCATGAGCATCGTAAACCGGGTGATCTTCTTTGCGGTGTCGGCGGTCATCGGCTTTGGGCAGGGGTTTCAGCCCATCTGTGGCTTCAACTACGGGGCCGCGCGCTATGACCGCGTGCGCGCCGCGTTCTGGTTTTCGGTCAAGTTATCGGTTGGGGTGCTGCTGTTGGCAAGCCTTGTGTCGCAGCTGTTTGCCCCGCAGATTGTTGAGATTTTCCAGCGCGGCAATGTGGAGGTTACGCGCATCGGCGCGCTGTCGCTGCGCTTGCAGAGCATCCTGCTGCCCTTTGCCAGCTTCCAGATTTTGAGCAACATGATGCTGCAAACCATGGGCATGGCGCGCGAGGCTTCGCTGGTGGCCGCGTGCAGGCAGGGGCTGTTCTTCGTGCCCGCGGTTCTTTTGCTGCCGCTGGCGCTGGGGCTGTTTGGCGTGCAGATTGCCCAACCGGTGTCCGACATCCTCTCCATGTGCGTAACGCTGCCCCTGACGCTTGCCGTGCTTGCAGACCTGAAACGAAAGGAGGCGCAGCTCGCCGAAACCGGCGCGGCTGCCATGGCCGATGTACCAGTATGACGCGGTGCTCTTTGACATGGACGGCACTCTACTCAACACGCTAGACGACCTGACCGCCGCCGTGAACCACACGTTGCGGCAGTACCAATACCCCACCCACACGGCGGACGAGGTGCGCGAGGCCGTGGGCAACGGCGTGCGCAGGCTGATCGAGCGCTTGCTGCCCGGCGGCGCAGCCGATCCTCACATGGAGGCCGCGCTGGCATCGTTTAAGCATTACTATACCGAGCACTGCGACGTGCAGACCCGCCCATACGCGGGCGTTTTAGAGGCCGTGACGGCCCTGCACGAGGCGGGGCTCAAGCTGGCCATCGTATCCAACAAAAACGACGAGGCCGTGCGGGCGCTGGCGCGCACGTATTTCGGCACGCTGGTTGATGTGGCCATCGGCGGGCAGGAAGGTGTGCCCCGCAAGCCCGCCCCGCAGATGCCGCATGCCGCGCTAAGCGCACTGGGCGCGGAGCCGGAGCGCACCCTGTTTGTGGGTGACAGCGACGTGGACATGGAAACCGCGCAAAACGCCGGGCTGGACTGCATGCTGGTGAGCTGGGGCTTCCGCGACGCGGCGGCGCTGGCGGCGCTCAAACCGCGCTTTCTGGTTGCTGACCCCGCCGAGATGCCCGCGCTGATCCTACAGCCCGTGGAAGGCGAAAACTAGGCGCACCAAACCATGCGCCGCTTGCGCGGCGGGGAGGGCTTATGAACCCGTTTTTTGCCTATTTGAACCGGCTCAAGCTGATCCGCCGCTGGGGGCTGATGCGCAACACCGTGCCAGAAAACGACATGGAGCACAGCATGCAGTGCGCGCTGATCGCGCACGGGCTGGCGGTGCTGGCGCGCGAGCGTTTCGGCAAGGATGTAAGCCCGGAGCAGGTGCTGTCGCTGGCGCTGTACCACGACGTGGGCGAGGTGATCACCGGCGACCTGCCCACGCCCGTCAAATACAAAAACCCCGAAATCAAGGGGGCATACAAGCGCATCGAAGCCATGGCCAGCGAGCAGCTGCTGAGCATGCTGCCCAACGACCTGCAAAGCGCCTACCGCCCCTACATCAGGCCGGATGAAACCACCTACGCGTGGAAGCTGGTCAAGGCGGCCGACCGCATCTGCGCCTATGTGAAGTGCATTGAGGAGCAGAATTTGGGCAACCGCGAGTTTGACCAGGCCAAGTCCAGCATCCATCAGTCGATCATCAGGAGCGACCTGCCGGAGGTGGCGGCGTTCATGGCCGAGTTTGTGCCCAGCTTTGAGCTGTCGCTGGACGAGCTGAGCCGGCTGTGAGGGCGCAGGGCAACGGGAGCGCGGGCGAGCCGCCGCAAGGCGGGCCGCCCGCGTTGCGCTTTGCGGCGTGCGACCCCGCGCAGCCGGATGCGGCGGGGCTGCTTGCGGGGCTTTCCGTCGCGTTGAAAGCCATCACCGGCAACAGCGGCGAGGGTTCGTTTGACGCGGCGGATGTGCGCGGGGCAGGGGCGCTTTTTCTGGTGGGATACGCGGCGGACGGCGCGCCCGTGGCCTGCGGCGGCTACCGCCCGCTGGACGGCGGCGTGGCCGAGGTGAAGCGCGTGTTTGCCGCGCGCAAGGGCGCTGGCATGCCGCTGCTTGCCGCGCTACAGGCGCGCGCGGCGGCGGATGGCTACGCGCGGCTGGTGTGCGAAACACGGCGCGTGAACACGGTGGCCGTGGTGTTTTACCTGCGCGCGGGGTGGGCGGTGTGCGAGAACTACGGCAAGTATGCGGGCAGGCCGGAGGCGGTCTGCTTTGAGAAGTGGCTTTGAGAAGCGGCAACCGACAAACGGAATGCGAAAGGGGGCGGCGGCATGGAACGGCTTACCCATCAAGCGGCGGACGGTGCGGGTTATGTGGCGGCGGCGGGCAGCGTGCAGGCGTGCGAAGGCGGCTGGCGCGGGCAGGCCGTGGACAGGCTGGGTGCGTTTGAAACCATGCGGGCGGCGCTGGCACAGCGCATCGCCGAGATCCCCGCGGAGCTGGCGGCGCTGCGCGCGCAGGGACGCGAGAAAAGCGTGCGTTTTCGCGAGCTGACGGGCGAACGCATGATGGCGATGGCCTGGATGGATCAAATAAAGGACTTTTAAAACGCAGAGCGAATTCATACATTCATAGACATCGTTTTAAAACGTGCCTTGAAAAGCGGATATCCATTTCCTCCGTAGCCAAAGGGGGGCTTTTGTTCCATCCCCACACCCGCACGGGACGGCGCGGTATCCGGCGGAACGCCCGCGTCGGCGGGCCGGTAGCTGTCGCGCGCAAAAAACGCCGGGCAGGCGATACCTCGCTTTCGCCGCAGTTAGATCGTCGGCTGCGGGCGGGGTTGCCCGCGTCGCGCAAGCCGCGCGGACGCCGCCCACAGCCGAAACCCTACAAATCCATGTAGCCAAACTGTTGCCGCGCTGTGCGCGACCCCTTTGAGATTTTTGCATGCCACTGCAATCACCCGTATGAGAAAGGGGCGCCAAGTGGATATGGATATGAAAACACTGGTGCTATGCAACCTGATTATCAATCTGGTCAACGTTTGCGGGTTGGCTATCGTATGGCGGCAAAACCGAAAGGTGTTCGCGGGTCTGCAGTTATTGCTGCTAGACATGGTACTGCAGGCGACGGGTTTTCTGCTGCTGCTGTTGCGCGGCACACTGCCGGATGTGCTTACCATGGTGGTACCCAACCTGTTTTTTATCATCGGCGCGCTGTGCGTACTCTATGGGCTGGAGCAGTTTTTTGGCGCTAAAAGCAGGTATGGCCTGCACATCGTGCTGATGGCTTGCTACACCGTCGCGTTGGTCTATACGTCGCTCATCCGCCCCAATCTGGGACTGCGGGAAACCTGCATCGCGTTTATGATCTTCTTTGTGACCGCGCAAATCGCGTGGCTGCTATGCAGGCGCGTTGAGACCAGCTTTCGAAAAATTGCTGGATTTACAGGGCTGGTTTTTATCGCTTACGCTTCGCTCAACCTGATCCGCGTGGGGCTGCTGATCGCCTTTCCGCCGCAGGCCAGCGACTTTTTCAAATCCTACGCGCTGGATGCGTTTTTCGTTGCGGCCTACCTGTGCCTAAGCGTGCTGGTGGCGATGAGCCTGATATTGCTGATCAACCGCCGCTTGCTGGAAGAGGTGCTATTCCAAAAGGAGAAGTACCAGATATCGTTCCATCAGGTGCCGTATGCGATTTTGTTGACCAAAATGGCGGATGGCGAGATCGTTGAAGTGAATGAAGGGTTTGAGCAGCTTTCCGGCTTCAGCAAGGAGGAGGCCGTGGGCAGGACAACCATTGGCCTGAACATTTGGCTGAGGGAGCAGGACCGTGCCTTTGTGGTAACGGAACTGGCCAAGGGCAACCGGGTGCACGAGCACATGATTGCGTTCCGCCATAAAAGCGGCCAAGTGCTGAAAGGGTCGATGTCCTCCAGCGTGGTCAACATCAAGGATGAACCCTGCATGCTGACCACGGTGAGCGACGTAACCCAGCAGGCCCAGTTGAACGATCGGCTGCAAGAGATGGCCATGCATGACGGGCTTACGGGCCTGCCCAACCGCAGCCTGTTTTATGACCGGTTTGAGCAGGCCGCCGCCAACGCCTTGCGCGAGGGCAAAAAAATGGCGATCCTATCGATGGATTTGGACGCGTTCAAAGCCATCAACGACGATTACGGCCACCCCATCGGCGACAGGGTGCTTGTGGAGGCGGGGAAGCGGCTTTCCGGCCTGATGCGCAAAGGGGATACGGTGGCGCGCTTTGGCGGGGATGAGTTCATCTTCCTGGTTTGGGATGTGCCGGACCGACAGGCGCTCTTGAGCCTGCTGGAGCGCATCATGGGCAGTTTTACGGCCCCGCTTTCGGTGGACCAGCAGTTGATACAGGTGTCCATCAGCGTTGGGGTTGCGGTGTTCCCGGAGGATGGCAAGGAAATCGACGTGCTGCTGCGCAAGTCCGACCAGGCTATGTATCGGGTGAAGGATACGGGCAAGAAGAATTACGCGACGTATTAAGGCGAGATTGATGCATCATACAAACATGCGTTTGCAACCACAATCGCTTGCAAAACAATAAGCACCCGCATTTTGCGGGTGCTTGCTTTTCCTACCTCCCCAGCAACCGTCTCCTGTTATCATCCAAAAACTGCCCCAAGTCCTGCATATTCTCAATTGCTTTGCCGCACCCGATGACCACATTGGTCTGCGGGTCCTCCGCGCAGCTGCACGGCACCTTGAGCGCGTCGGCAATCGCTTCGCACAGGCCAAACATCTCCGCGCCGCCGCCGGTCAGCAAAATGCCATACTCAAAGATATCCGCCGCCAGCTCCGCGGGGGTGTGCTCCAGCACGCCGTGGATGCTTTCAATCAACTGTTGCAGCGGCTCGTCGATGGCCTCGGTCACGTCGTCGCTGGTGATGCGCATGGTTTTGGGCAGGCCGGTGATCAGGTTGCGGCCCGTCACCTCCATGTAGAGCTGATCGTTGCGGGGGATGGCGCTGCCGATGTTGATTTTCAGTTCCTCCGCGGTGCGCTCGCCAATGAGCAGGTTGTGTTTGCGGCGCAGGTGGCGGATGATGGCGTCGTCCAGCTTGTCGCCGCCGGTTTTGCTCACGTCGCTCACCACCACCTTGCCCATGGACAAAACGGCGATGTCGCTCACGCCCGCGCTGATGTCCACGATCATGGTGCCGTAGGCCTCATCGATGGGCAGGCCCGCGCCCAGCGCGGCTGCGATGGTGCGGTCCAAAAGCTGCGTGCGCCGCATGCCCGCGTCAAACATCGTGGAGATGATGGAGCGCTTTTCCATCTCGTTTACGCCCGTGGGCAGCGACAGGATGGCGCGCGGGCGCGCGAACATGTGCTTGCCGATGGCTTTCAAAACAAAGCCCTTGAGCATGAAGCTGACCAGCTCATAGTCCGATATCATGCCGTCGCGCAGGGGGCGCAGGGCCAGTATGTTGCTGGGCGTGCGGCCGATCATGCGGCGGGCTTCCTCGCCAAAGGCCAGCACCTCACGCGTGTCGCGGTCGATGGCCACCACCGTGGGCTCGCGCAGGATGATGCCCTTGCCCTTCATGTAGATGAGGATGTTGCTCGTGCCCAGGTCGATCGCCAGATCGTTTACGCTTGCCATGCTCTGCCCCTTCGATATGCTGCGGCGCGTTGGGATACGCGCCGCTTCGCTTGTGTATTGCGCTTGTGTATATCATTGCAAATTTCGCCGCTGCTGAGCAAACTCCTGCTTACATGCCGTCCGCGGGCACCTCGTGCCCGTAGAACACGCGCGAAAGCGTGAGGCCGCAGGCGGGCGCGGTGGGGCCCAGCGAAAGCCGGTCGCAGGTCGTAAGCGCGCGCAGGAAGCAATCCTCGTTAAGCTTGCCCTTGCCCACCTCGATCAGCGTGCCCGCGATCACCCGCACCATGTTGTAGAGGAACGCGTTGCCCGCAACGGTCAGGATCAGCTCGTCGCCCTCGGCTTGCAGGCTGGCCTGCGTAAGCGTGCGCACAGTGGTTTTGGCCGTGCCGCCGCTGGCCTGAAAGGCCGCAAAGTCGTGCGTGCCAAGGATGGCGGGCAGCGCGCGGCGCATGGCGGCCCCGTTAAGCGGTACGGGCACATGCGCGGTCAGGTGGCGGCACAGGGCGCTGGCGTGCGGCGCGTTGTGGATGCGGTAGACGTAGCGCTTGCTTTTAGCGTCAAAGCGCGCGTGAAAGCAGCCGTCCACCTCACGGCCATCCAGCGCGCGGATGTCAAAGGGCAAATGCGTGTTGAGCGCGTAGGGGAACCGTTCGGCGGGGATGCGGCTTGCCGTGTCGAAATGCGCGCGCTGGCCCAGCGCGTGCACGCCCGCGTCGGTGCGGCTGGCGCCCGTCACGCGGATGGGCTCGCCCGTGAGGGTGAAAAGCGCTTCTTCCAGCTTCTGCTGCACGGCCACGGCGTTGAGCTGGCGTTGCCAGCCCGCGTAGGCGGTGCCGTCGTAGCTGATGGTGAGCAAAATGCGGCGCGTGCCGCGCGGGGCGGAAAGCCCGTCGCGGACCACCCAGTCGGCGGGGGCGGGGGTTTGTGCGTCGGCGTTTACAGGGACGGGAGGCAGGCCATGGCCCGCGGGGGCTAAGTGCTTTGCCGTTTTAGAAAGCTCGCTCAAAGGCTGGGGCATATGGAAACCTCCCTTCTCGGCGCATATATGCCTTTGGGAAGGGGACACTGTCCCCCTGTCCCGTCAGTTTGATCGGCGCGCGGTGCGCTATCGCGCCTCACGCTTGTCAAACCTCCCATTTATGGGTCGCTCGCCGCTACGCGGCGTTGCCCACAGGGCAACCGCTTCCCTGCGATGCCAACCGCCCCCAGCGGGGCGGGTTGGGCGCGCAAGCCAACTCGGTTAAAATGGTCGCTGATGTTGGTGCTTTTGTGTGGGTTGATTCGCAAGGCAAGCGCATCCCTGCGATGCCAATCCCCCCGAAGGGATGGGTTGGGCGCAAAAGCCAACTGATTTGTGGGTGTCGCTCGCATTGGAGCCGCTGCGCGGCTCTGCGCTCGCTTGCGTTATGTGCGCTGCGGCGCGTGGTCTTGGGGTTCCACCCCAAACCCCGCAAGGGCCATTGGCCCTTGACCCTTTTATACCTTTAGAAAACATACCTGCCCGCGATCACCAGCGCCAGCGCCAGCAGCGTGACCGCCAATGCCTTGCCATCCTCTGCCGTAAAACGCAGCACCCGCAGCCTTGTGCGGCCTTCGCCGCCATGGTAGCAGCGGGCTTCCATCGCCATCGCAAGCTCTGCCGCGCGGCGGAACGCGCTCACAAACAGCGGCACCAGCAGCGGTACCATCGCCTTGGCCCGCGCGATCAGCTTGCCGCTTTCAAAATCCGCGCCGCGCGCCTGCTGGGCTTTCATAATCTTGTCCGTTTCCTCAATCAGCGTGGGGATGAAGCGAAGTGCGATGGTCATCATCATCGCCAGCTCATGCGCGGGGAAATGCACCACTTTCAGCGGACTCAGCAGAATCTCGATCCCGTCGGACAGCGCCACCGGCGAGGTGGTTAGCGTCAAAATGGACGTGCCCACCACCAGAAACACCAGCCGCATGCTGAAATGCACCGCCAGCAGCACACCCTCCTGCGTGATGTTGATGATGCCCCACTTGACCCACACCGTGCTGCCGCCGCTGAAAAACAGGTTGAGCACGAACGTCAGTATTAGCAGCACGCGCAGGGGCTTGACCGACTTGAGCAGCTGCCCGAAGCCCAGCCCCGCCAAATGCGCGGCCAGCGCCACATACAACACGGGGATCACATACCACAGCGGGCTTTTAACCAGAAAGATCATCGCGATGTAGGCGGTGGTCAGCACGATTTTGGTGCGCGGGTCCAGCCGGTGCACGGCGGTGTTGCCGGGCATGTACTGGCCCAGCGTGATATCCTTGAGCATCAGGCGCGCCCCCTTTCGGCGGCGGGGGAGGCCCCGTCCGGCTGCGCATCGCCCGCGTCGGGCGGCGCGGCCGCGCCTTCCAGCGCATCGGGCCCGGGCATGGCAAGCGCTTGCGCCAGCATCGCAGCCACGGGCTCACTTGCTCCGCTCGGCGCTGCCTTGCCCGCCAGGGTAAGGATGGCGTCGAGCACCTCGGGGAGCAGATACAACCCTTCGGGGATGGCAAAGCCCAGCGCGCGCAGGCGGTGGCACAGCTCGGCCCCCTGCGGCACGCCCAGCCCGATGGCGCGCAGCTCGTCGCGGTGTTTGAACACCTCGCGCGGCGTGCCGGTCATGCGCAGTTCGCCCTTGCCCATCACCACCAAACGGGTGGCGAGGGTGGCGATATCGTCCATGTTGTGGCTCACCATGATCACGGTCATGCTGTTTTCGGCGTGCAGGCGGCGGATCATATCCAGTATGGCGCGGCGGCCGCGCGGGTCCAGCCCCGCGGTGGGCTCGTCTAAAATCAGGGTTTTGGGGCGCATCGCCAGCACGCCCGCGATGGCCACGCGGCGCATTTGCCCGCCGGAGAGCTCAAATGGGCTGCTGGCCGCAACGGCGGCATAATCCAGCCCCACCTGCGCGATGGCCCAGCGCACGCGCTCGTCAATCTCCTCCTTGGTAAGCCCCATGTTCTTGGGGCCGAAGGCCACGTCTTTGGCGACGGTTTCCTCAAACAGCTGGTACTCGGGGTACTGGAACACCAGCCCCACCTGCTTGCGGATGTTCAGAAGGCTGACGCCCTTCTGGGTGATGTCGGTGCCGTCGACCACCACGCGGCCCTCTGTGGGCTTGAGCAGCCCGTTCAAATGCTGCACCAGCGTGGTTTTGCCGCTGCCGGTGTGCCCCAGCACACCGATGAACTCGCCGTCCTCTATGGTCAAGGTGATGTCGTGGATGGCCGTGGCGGAAAACGGGCTGCCCGGCAGGTAGGTGTGCGTCAGGTGCTCGATTTGGATAGGCATGCCGTCAGCTCCTTTACCATATCGTCCACGGTCAGGATGCCCGCGGGCAAGGCAAGCCCGCCCGCAGAAAGCATCCGCGACAGCTCCGCCATGGGCGGCACGTCCAGCCCCAGCGCCTTGAGCGTGTCCACCTGCGAGAAGATGTCGCGCGGCAAGCCATCCATCACAATCTGGCCCTTGCTTAATACCACCACGCGATCCGCCAGCGCGGCCTCCTCCATGAAATGCGTGATCCACAGAACCGTGATTCCCTTGTCGCGGTTTAGCTTGCGCACGGTGTCAAACACCTCTTCACGGCCCGTGGGGTCAAGCATCGCGGTGGCCTCGTCCAGCACCATCACGTCCGGCTGCATGGCCAGCACGCCCGCCACGGCCA
>Ga0351838_1150_pt2 | contig 12914 bp, 8 predicted proteins | sample BONcelHFGM3001E3_FD_206742 | JGI IMG/M metagenome (GOLD analysis project Ga0351838, IMG submission 206742) | Enriched cells from coal bed in the Powder River Basin, Montana, United States - BONCAT cells FGM rep1 HSBNCT.FGM.300.1.E3 ... | reverse complement strand
CTGCAGTTAAACAAATTCGTGTAAGAATAGCTTATGTTTTTCACTCCGACCCCTGCCATGGCTGGATTGAAATACCCGGTGATCTGATCAACGCCTGGACCGGAATAAGTACCTCCCAAAGGAACGCCACCTTTGAGTTTAAATGGCTTGGCGTTGATGGTAGTAATAGTGTCAAAGCAAACCGCAAAGCTAACATCAGGAGCTTCTCCAACCAACATGGTGATGGAATTTGATATAGCTGGATTATTGGTGACACATTCAGCATTTGATGTCAAGGCGCATGTAACAAGATCCCCATCAACTGGAGTGTATGTGAAATCTGGGTTGTGGGTTCCTGTGTTGATTCCATTTACCTGCCATTGATAAGATGGCATAGAGCCGCCATTTATGGCGGCTCCGGTAAATAAAACCGGTAATCCTTCACAAACAGGATTAGCAGATGCAGAGATAGAAATCCCAACAGGTAATAAAGGATTGACAATCACAGTGATCGTATCACTGGCTGCCGGGCTGTTGGATGTACATTGTTCGCTTGAGGTTAACATGCAGGATACTTGATCTCCAGAAGATGGAATATAAGTGAACACAGAATCATTTATCGCTGGCGGACCAACCGGTATACCATCTCTAAACCATTGATAAACTGGAAATTGTCCTTTATTTATAGCATTAGCTGTAAATGTGACAGATTCTCCTTGACATACAGGATTTATAGATGCTACAATTGAAATACTTACCGGTAAATTCGGATATACTGTTATAACGATCGCATTAGATATGGCTGGATTATTTGTTGTACAGATAATGCTTGATGAGGTCAACACACACGTAATGCTATCTCCGTTTACAGGAACATATGCGAAAACAGAATCGCTCGTCCCGGTATTAATTCCATTGACTTTCCATTGAAAAGCCGGGGAAGATCCTCCATGGGTTGTTGTAGCATAAAACGTTACCGGAGTCCCTTCACAAACAGAATCAGATGAGGCGGCAATTGACACATTGACAGAATCGCCCGGGGTGACTGTTACAACATATTGAGCTGAATCGCCGATGCAAGTACCTAGGGCAGGAGTGATCCAATAGTTGACAGTTTCAGGAAGAGATCCGGTGTTGATCAGAACCTGGTCAATTATGCCTCCTGATCCTGGCGAGAACCCTGTAACAAGAGGTGATGAGCCAATAGCAGTCCAGGAAAAGGTTGTATTCGGCACGTTTGAGGTTAACGGAATGTTCGTCGATTCTCCGGAACATATTGATTTAGAAAGAGGATTGTTAGTGACCAAAGGGGGTGGAGTTACAATCAGTTGAATGGTATCTCTGCCCGTACATCCGTTCGTTGTGGTAACAGAAACAGTATATAATCCTGGTTGATTAAGGGTAACTGTCTGTAATGTGGAGGAGTATCCAGGAGGGCTGCTTGTCCATTCGTAGGAACACCCTAAACAGTATCCTGCATCTAAGGTTACTGAATCTCCCTGACAAATTGTTTGATCAGCACCTATATCAGGATCGGGAGTTTCGTGAATTGTGATCGTTAGCCAGGATGTATCGGTACGGTTATCGTTGTGCCTTACGTATAATTCAACAGTAAATATCCCAGGATTTGAAAAATGGTGAACGGGATTCTCAATTGTTGAAATATTTAAGGATCCGGAAGCTGGATCGCCAAAGTTCCAAAGTATACTATCGGCTGGTGGCCAAATATCCCCGGAGAATTGAAACGTATCAGTTTCACATTGCCCAATAGTATGAATATAGGCTTTGTAGACTTGAAGAAAAGCGGGAAGTTCTTCCCAAGATGCTCTTCCTTGAAGCCATATCCCATTCGGCTCAAAAATACATCCCAGACCTGGTTCATTTGGATTGTGGATAACGTTTAAATAGTCGTTTATATTCCTGCATTGATAGATTTTTCCATCAGAAGCAAGTTGTAATCCCCTTCGAAACTCATCTGTACCAACAATTATTTGGCTTTGTACAAATGATGCAGAATCAGTATAAGAGGTTTCGTACTGACAAATACTACTAATTTGACCAGGTAAAAATTGAGCAGCCAGATATAAAAAATTTCCTTTTGGAGAAAATTCTGCATAATTTGTTGCAATTGTAATCCCAGAAGTAGCGCCAGGACGAAATTTGAATAAAGGAGTAACAACGCCGGATGTACTGTTAAAATGACAGAATTCAGCTAACGTATCTTTGGCTGAGGTCCGGACTAATTTAGTACCATCCTGGGATAGTTTTAGTTCTCCCGTAGCCTGGAGAGGGAAAAACTCATATAAAGTGCTTTGGCTTATAACTGGTGCATTGCTTATTCCGTTCGCATCTATTAAATATGCCAAGTATCTGTTATTCGTATCAAATGTTACCAACCACACATCTATGTTGTTTTGATGACGCGTTGCATGCAACCTTTTAGTTACACTTCCACCTCCTGCAACTGGAATGTTTTTAACTCCATTCACAACATCTCCGAGACCACTATTTAATCTTAAATCCACGAGAGAATAATACAATCCAAGATTTAGAGGCAACGGAAATCCTTCATTTCTGGCAGAAAAAAGATAATAGACACTGTCTTCACCTGATTTTTTTATAAAAAACACACATTGTGTACCATTAATATTGCCATAAAGACCTGATCCATTTGGCATTATCTGAAATGTGCGATCATATACCTTTGAACCATTTGTTCCCATTAAAAAGATCCCCAGAGAATCAGAGATACAAGATGAACTATGTCCAATAGGCATTCCAATGTTGAGCAATACGGTTGGAGGCATTGTATTGAAATTGAGACCTGCATGCTGTCCAAAATACCAGTTATTGTTTTGCCCTTGAGAAAAAGCAATCCCGGGAATAATAATTATCATTAAAAATACTTGTCGAATATTATTTTTCAACGGGATTGCGGGTTGAGCATGTTTAACCTGTCATTATGTTGTACTAAACCTGCCGCCTCAGCGGCAGGTAGCTAATATACAAATTATCGACGTATAAAGGTCATAATCCTTAAACCCCTGAGTTATGACCAAAAGAAAACCTAAAGTTAAGAAGAGACATGCGCTTACTGTTGCCCTGAAGGCATGTAAGGAGATTAAAGGCTTTGAAGCCCTTTATCATTCTCTTGAACGAAAAATGATCCTGAATGGTTACAGTGAACACACCTTCAACAATTACGCAAGGAGTATAGCTTTGTTAACGCTGCGGACCGGAAAACTTCCTCAGAAGATCACAGACGTTGAGATCGAAGAGTACCTGATGAAGTTAAGCAAGGAGAAGTCTCCCAGTGAAAGCTATTTCAAACATACTGTTTACGGCCTGAGATTTCTGTTCCGGTTATTGGATCAGAACGACCGTGCAGTAAAACTTCCTCGTTTGAGGCAGGTTAAGAGCTTACCGGTGGTATTGTCGAAGGAAGAATGCCGCCGGCTTTTCAACGGGACAAAGAATCTGAAACATCGGATTATCATGTGTTTGATGTATTCGGCCGGACTGAGAATGGATGAGACCCGTCGGTTAATGTGGAAAGACATTGACCGGAGCCGGATGCAAATCAAAGTGAACCAGGGGAAGAACCGCAAAGACCGGTACGTTGTATTATCTGCCTATATATTGAAAGGACTGGAAAAATACTACTGTCTATATCATCCAGACACATACGTCTTCAATGGAAACGAAAAGGGTCAACCACTACACAGAAGAAGTATCCAGCGAATTATCGGTGAATCAGCAAAGAAAGCCGGAATCAAAAAAGAAGTAACCTGTCATACACTGCGGCATTCGTTTGCCACTCACTTGCTGGAAGATGGGGTAGATATTCTGACGATCAAGGAACAGCTTGGCCATTCCAGGATACAAACCACGATGATGTACACACATATTGCCCGGGTTGAAAGAACTCTTGCTCATAGTCCGCTCGATACGCTCTATCGTAAAGGTTGAAGCCTCCACGTTACGAGCTGTCGCAGGTTATTCAACGCTACGGGAAGGAGTTCATAAAGGAACACCCACAACCGTTGTTTCACCTGCGCACACTCCATGCAATAGAACATTGCCGGACAATGGCCATGGGAGGCCATGTAGATAGCTGTGATGCGTGCGGACACATCCGGGTATCGTATAACTCCTGTCGTAACAGACATTGTCCAAAATGCCAGAGCACCCAACGTGAACGCTGGATTATCAGCCGTGAACAGGACCTGTTACCGGTGAGCTATTTCCATATCGTTTTTACCCTTCCGGAGTCGCTGAATCAATTATGTGCCCGATACCCGGTAATAATGTACAATACCTTGTTTCACGCCGCATGGGAGACGATACAGGCATTTTCAATAGACCCAAAACATCTTGGGGCAGAACCAGGGATGATTTCCATTCTGCACACTTGGGGTCAGCAGTTGTGGTTTCATCCTCACCTGCACTGCATTGTTGCGGGTGGTGGGATAAATCGCCAGGGAAAATGGAAACAGGCAAAAAGCGATGGGAAATTCCTTTTCCCGGTCAAAGCCATGAGCCGGGTATTCAGGGGAAAATTCATGGAGAAGCTTCGTAAGTGGGCAAAATCTGAAGGCATCGGATTATCAGCATCGCTGGTAGACAACCTATATCATCACTGCTGGGTTGTGTACGCCAAACAACCCTTTTTTGGTCCGCAGCAGGTAGTGGAATACCTTGGTCGTTATACACACAAGATCGCTATCTCCAATCACCGGATTAAAAGCATTGAAAATGGGAGAGTGACTTTCACCTGGAAGGATTATCGTGACGGGGAGAAGCGTAAACTAATGACCCTTCAGGCCGATGAGTTTTTGCGCCGGTTTTGCCAGCATATCCTCCCTGGGGGATATGTTCGTATCAGGCATTATGGTTTTCTTTCCTGCCGAAAGAAACCCTTGCTAAGAGGCTTACAGCAACAAATAGGATTAACCGCTGAAAAGAAAGAAAAGCTTCCCTGGCAGGAGATTTGCAAACTCCGACTGGGTTTTGATGTAGAAACCTTTCCCTGTTGCGGAAAAGGTAAGATGGTCACCACCCAGCGATGGTTGCCGGGGCGTTCACCACCAATGAACATTATAGCATTAAGAGAATCAAAGAAAATTGAAATCAATGAATAAAAGAAAGACTGCTATATCATGTAGTTCAGGACTTCTATGTCCATCGGGAGAAATATATGATAATAACTGAAAACAGATGGCCACATCGTTTCAAAAATCAAGAATTAATCACAGCAGAGATCAGGTAATAAATTCATTCCTGGTCAATCAGGGTGTATCAACCTTGAGAATTGCTTATTGAATCCCCATAAACAAACTTTCTGAAAATCAAACCGGCGGCAGGCTCCGTACAACAACGGATTACATCGAAACTTCGCTACGTTTAATCCTTATATGTTATGCCTCGAAAATATCTTTACTTAACTCCAAACACCCAACTTCACTATAATCTGGGTTCTCAATGAATTCTCGAATAAGGTTCTGGTTTTCTTTTAAAAGGGTTATCAAATTATCCGTTGATGTATTTCCAAATCTCAACCAGATTACCTTGGGTGGGATTCCTAATAAAAGGGTTAGATCATAAAAATCGGAATCGAAAGTTACAATCGTATAATTCTCTTCCTTCGCATATTCCCATATTTGACGATCCGTAGCATTTTCGAGTTGTAGTTCTCGAACTTGTTTTGCACCAGGATAAATACTCTTCAATCCTTTTACAGCTCTAAAAGAAATATTTTGATCAATGAGTAGTTTCATCACGCAACGCGAAGTTTATGTTCTTTATCAGCTGCAAAAGCAAGACATGCTTTTATATCCTCTGCTTTAACTTCGGGGAAGTCTTTGATAATTTGTTCATTAGACATTCCAGATGCAAGCCAGCTAAGAACATCATATACTGAAATGCGTGTTCCTTTTATGCAAGGCCTGCCAAACCTGATGTTTGGGTTTATAATTATACGATCAGTGTAGCGTATCATGGTCAAATGTTTTATCAAATATACAAAAAACTACAATGCTTGATAACATGGCTCATATTTTTGAGGCATAACGGTTGCCAACAGCCGACGTGCCGGTTCTTATTGTGGTTCTGTCTATATTCGTTTCTATTTTATTTACTTGCATTTCGCTTGCTTTGGATCACTTTAGCCGGCATGGCCTCGGCTGTTGGCTTGTTAGCGCGTGTTTATAATTACTAATTATTATCCCTTACAGAACTTTCCAATATATAATGATTGAGTAGTTCTTACTTTAACAATATATGTTCCAATGGAAATTTTTTCAATATTTAAATCACACCTGTAACATGTGGATTTTATCTCCATAACCTTTCTCCCTATAAGATCGAAAATCTCAACACCGATGATTTGTTCCCGACTGTTTGTTAAAGTAATACTAATATCATTTAATGCTGGATTAGGAAATATTGTAAATTGTTGATTCTGATATTCAGGTATTCCAATATCTATAGAATCATATTTCATGACTACCGCTTTATATGGAGTCTCATAATTTGAGTATGCAATAAATGGAACCCCATCAGGACTAAACTCGAGATTGGAATTAGTGATATGTCCGGGCGAAATTCCCGGTTCACCTACATATTCCCACGTTGTTCCATCAAACTTCATGACGCTAACTTTGTGATTATATAAAACATTACTAAAAGAGATATAAAGTTCTCCTGAAGGGCTGAAAGCAATATCTGATGCCCCTCCGTAGGCGGCTGCTCCCGGGTCTCCAACAAGCAACCAGCCATAACCATCAAATCTCATTACTGTTAGAGCTCCAGCAGGGAAATGGGGCTTATCAAGGATGATAAAGATCACATATGGATCCCCTGGAGGATTAAAAGCTAACTTTGTGCCAATTGCATGTGATTGAAACCCTTGACCCCCAACAAACTCCCAGTTTATTCCATTAAATTTCATAACGGATACGTAATACGCATTGTATCCATATGATCCTGCAACAAATAGCTGACCAGTTGGACTGATGACAAGATCAGCTCCTCCATCTGCCGGTGAGAAACATGAATCTCCAACATATACCCAACTACTTCCATCAAACGTCATAACAGAGGTTCTGGCACCAAGACTTTGCCACTCGTCAAAAGCAACAAATACTTCCCCTGTTTGGCTGAAGGCAAGACTTGTTCCCCATGCATATAATGTCCCAAAACCCGCATTCCCGACGTAGATCCAGTTATTCCCATCAAACCTCATAACAGTTGGTTGACGAGAAAGACTGTCGTCAACAAAAGAGATAAAGGGCTCGCCAGATGGGCTGAATGCAAGGCATATTGAAAAGGCATATCCTAAAGAAAAACCCGGGTTACCGACGTACTCCCAAGTATTGCCATCGAACATCATAACTGTGGCCCTCCCTTCAAAGCTTTGGTCACTAAATGCAACATATGGTTGGCCTCCTAGGCTCAATGAAAGGCTTATATTTGATGCTCCACTCTCTGAGAATCCAGAATCCCCAACATAAGTCCACTGATAATCTAATGGTGCAACATTATTCATTTTTTGCTGACAATAACTAGCAACGTGTAGAATGAGTAAAAATAAGAGCAGAATTTTTTTCATTTCAAGTCGAATTTTTGTGAACCATTAATACGCGCTAACGGCGGCCTGCACCCGCCGGGGAGGGGTTGCTTGGCCAAGAGTTAATATTCGTTTTCTCGTTCATTTACTTGACAGTTAGTAGACTTTGAATCCTTTGGCCTACCTGGAGGGTGCAGGCTGTTAGGCACATATCAAATAATTCACTTGAGCATTTCAATTGTTTCTAATATGTAGTTTGAATTAATTACAGAGCCAATCTTCAAATCTGTTGAATCATTCCTAAGATTCACAGCTAAAATCTGTTCTGTCACTAAACCCACAATAAATTGATCATAATGACCAGGAGAGTACGTCCCATCTTCTTTAAGAAGCCCTAGTTTTTGAAAATATACTGGCCCTCCACTATTTCCTGGAAAAACTTCAAAATCAAAAAGGAAAGTTGGATTTTCGTCAAATGGGATCAGTGGATATGAAGCAATTTTCCCACTTCTAAGAATCGCATAATCACCCTTATTATAGTTTACGCACTTTGGATATCCTAAGCAATTTAATTCTGTTCCAGGATTAATTCCCCACTTTATAAATTCATATTCAGTTGCAAAATAACTTGTTGAAAGTCCAGAAGTTGAATCTGTAAATACCTCTGGTAAAGCAATATACATAGCAGCAACATCTACTTTAGGATGTTTCTTATAAAAATTATTTTTCTTGTTTCTTATTAATAAAGGGAGCTCGATTATCGTATCACCTGAACTTATTTTCGTTCTCAGATTAATAATCGCGTCATTACCTTTTATTGAATCTAAGACGTGTGCTGCAGTAATTAATACAAAATAATATGTTCCAGGCTTACTCAAATTTTCCTTTGCAACAATGAAAGCTGTCCCACAAGATCCTGGGCCATATAACCTGAATGTGAATTTCATGAGAGTCACATTTATATCAAAAAATTGATTATTCTTAATACTTTGTGTTTGAGATTTAAGTGCTATTGTTCCTAGGATTAAGAACAGAATAAATACGAGCTTTTTCATATAAGTTCAATCTATATTTTGATATGTGCCTAACGGCTGCCAACAGCCGCCGTGACGGTTCTTATTGTTGTTCTGCTTGTATTCGTTTCTTCTTTATTTACTTGCATTTTGCTTGCTTTGGATCACTTTACCCGGCATGGCCGCGGCTGTTGGCATGTTAATTCCAGCACAAAACCCCGTCAGGGTAACACTTGTATTAAAGGTCAATGGTCATTGCTCATGTCTAATTTACTGCAAAACAATCATTTTATGGGCGATATATTTTTCCCCCGTCAACTTAATCAAATATATTCCTCGTTGATATCTACTTACGTTCATTTGCCAACTTTTACATTTGGGATTGATTTCTTCAATAGAGTTGCCAACAGCATCAAAAATGGCAATAGATATGATTTCATCCTCTGATTTGAAATTAAGGAGATCTCTAGCTGGATTGGGATAAATTGTTACGTTTTCAGATTGTAGATCATCAAACCCTGGAGATATTCCTTTTTGAACAATAATAATATTGGTCGGAGATGCCTGCAGTGATGATATCTGAATTGAAACAGAACGATCAAATTCATTTGGGTTAGCCTGGAGTGTTGTGAAGATGATCTTCTCGGAACTTACTCCGGATTCAATATTTGATGTTAACCACTCGGGTAATGAGTTCTGAAACCACCATGAAGTGTTTGTTTTTATCGATGATGTATCACTGCTAAACGCGGAATTACTTAGCCATAAAGTGTCAGGAAATACCTTCAACGAGTATAAATCAGAAAGAGGAATTTTCCAAAGCCCTGCGTTATAAGTGCCTGCAAGCAGATAATCATCTTCATAGATGCTTAAGGACATGATTAGAAGTATTGGCGGAAATCCTTTATTCATGTCAAACCATTCATCGCCGTTGTTTGAAGACACACACACACCACTCCCCCCGATAAAAAGTGTGGAATCATTTGCTATAAGGTGCTTTGGATAAAATTCATCCGGCAATCCGTTTTTTATGGTTTCCCAAGAATCACCTTGATCGGAAGAGCGATAAATGTCAGCATTAGCAGTACTAAATAGTATATTATCCTTTGTGATGAGATTATTAATGAATTTATTTTCAATGCCATTGTTTTTCTCAATCCAGGACTCCCCCAGATCAGATGAAGAAAAAATCCCTTCACCGTACGCTGCTGCAAATAAAATAGAATCGAGAGTTGTCATCTTAAATACTGATTTGTCCAAAACAATCTCCCAAGTATTTCCCCAGTCGTTAGATCTGAATGCCCATCCCCCGCCTGTTGCAAAGAGTGAAGTATCAAGTAATTGAACAGAACAAATTCCACCAGAAGTAATACCCGTTTCCTGCCATGAATTTCCTCGGTCATTCGATCTATATAAGGTCCCAGAATAATAAGGTTCTCCATTAGTACCAGCGTATATTACAGAATCATTAATAGTTAGTTCACCTGCGGAAAAGCTTACACTTGAGAAACCATTATTTGCTCGTTCCCAATCTTGTCCCAGGTTAATGGAGCGAAATACACCAAACCAAGTGCCTATGAAAATGATTGAATCTAATGAAACAACCGAAAGAATAGGTAATTCTATTAGTCCATTACTGATATCTTCCCAAGTACTCCCATTGTTCGACGAAATAAATACTCCTCCGATGGTTCCTGCAAAAAGATCTTGTTCAGTTGCAGATATCACTTTCGCAATCATAGACCATAGACCATCGTTAACGGGGTGCCAGAAATCACCATAATCTTCTGAACAAAATATACCTTCCCTCTCAGTAGCGACTAAAATGTGATTCTGGTGGATGACAACTGAATTAACCAGGGTATCTCCAAGTCCATTGTTTTTCTTTTCCCAGGTATTCCCATTATCGTTTGATACGAATACACCGTGATCAGTGCCTAAAAATATTAATGGGGTTTCAATCGCAATAGAATTGATAAATGCAAAACCTGTTAAAGGATCAGGAATTTGATTCCAGTTTAATCCATTATCTGTTGTTTTGTATAAATTTGGCGGATAAAAAGGAGCGGCAAGTATATATTCCGGGCAAGAACACATTGTAGCTATATTCGTATCAGTCAGTCCGATATTCCTCGCTTCCCAGGAGTCGCCATTATCAGAAGAAAATAAGATTCCATGATTGGATCCGGCAAGAATATTCCCATTATAGGGGATGATACAACCATAGTAGGCGTGTACCGGTAAACCATTGGTGAGTTCTTCCCAGGCTAAAGATGATGTATACGTGCGAAAAATCTTACCATGACTGGAAGTGAAAAGTGTTGAGTCGTTAATTGTCAGAGCAGATATTGTTGAAAATAGAGGCAAACCTTCATTTATAGATTGCCAATCGCTTCCTTTATTAAATGAAAGATAGACTCCACCAAGTTGATTTTGACCTGAGGCGCCAATTGTGGTTCCGAGTAAGATGGTATCACCTTTTGTAGCAATATATTTAACTCCTGCTCCATATGGCGCGCATATTCTTTCCCACTGTGCATTTAATACTAATGGGGCTAGCAGAAGGATACCTATATAGATTTCTCGTTTCATCTTGTATGAGTTAATGTCTCTTTTTGTATTGAATCGAGAATGTTTTCATTTGTGTTGGAATTAACGGGCCGCCTGCAGCCGCCGGGCTGGTTTTGCCTGGTAGACCGCTGGTAACCGATTTTTCATAAGTGGATCTGTATAAAAGTAATAACCTTGGGAAATAGAAAGCCTGGAGGTTGCAGGCATGTTAGGCCACGTGGTTTAGTCAGTGAGCTTTATCTCACCATTCCTGATTTTCCGCAAATATTCTTTCTGTTCCTCTAAGGACATTTTGGCCAATTTTGCAGCTATTTTTTCTTTTATCTGCCTAAAATATTTGACCGTGTCGAAGGTTTTTTTAGTCTTCGTTTTCATAATCAATGAATTCTAAAGGTGATCGTATGTCAATTATTGGATATCCCAACCTCATATTGACCGAATTAAAAAGTTTTATTTTATCGAAGTTGACGATATGTTTAAAATTCCAACTGATTAATACGTCAAGTCGGTTAACGGTTGCAAGTGCAATATGATATGCGTCGTTATAACTGGAAGGTCCCAGGATTTTTTCGTTTACGTATACTTGAGCCAGATATCTTGAATCATCATCAAGCCCAATAAACCTATAACAATCTTTTGGAATTCTGTTTTTCAATTCTTTGACATATTCTGGAGCAAGTGATATTTCAGCTTCACTGATTTCAGAAAAGTACACAAAGAAGTCTTTCCTAAAGATCCGATCAAAAAATTTCTTTGTATCGTACTCAAATTCTTCGTCAAAGAAACCTCCAACCACAGATGTATCAATATAAATCCTTGGTTTCATGCAGTTTGGTTTAATACAAAGATACTCATTTTAACATTCAATCTCAATTTGAAACTTTTTATAAACCATGTGGCCTAACGACCTGCCAGCAGCCGACGGGCGGGTTTTACTTGGGGTGATATTTGTGGTCGTTTCATTTTCATTTATTTTCCTTCCGCTTGCTTTGAATCACTTGCCCCGCCTGGCCTCGGCTGCTGGCTTGTTAAGTGGCGTTTCAATTGATCTTCTCCATTATCCAATCAGCGTATGCTGATATTCTTGTCCATTTCATTACCTGACAATAGTAACCAGTTTTTTGCATGATATCGAAATCAGTATTTCCGCCAGCGCAAATCCCAACAAGTTCCCATTGATTATTTTTAAACCGAAATAGCCCACCACCGCTATCTCCTCCACTACTTAAATATTCAAGGTTAACTGGAATCCCACTTCCCATCCTATTAATGTTTTTTGTTGGGTCAGGATGATCAAAGTCCAAGAAGAGAAGTGAATAATCTGCATTAACTTGAGGTCCTCCAATCGAATCAACTACATTTTCGCCTGCAATCTTCATTGGTTGTGGGTTTAGATTTTCAGGCTTATCTCCAGTTGTTGTAACCCCATATCCAACGCCTACTGCAGCACATCCTAGTTCATTAAAATCTTTATTCAGTCGCGCTGGCAGTATATCCACAATGACAGGAGATATTTTTACTAATGCAAGATCATTTTTACCTTCGATGAGATTCGAATCATAAGCCATTAACTCTTCACAAGAAAATGTTTGGTCTTTAAACTTAATCGTATAGTTGAAAATAGTATCTATGTATTTACCGGTTACTATGTAAGAGTTGATTCTGAATCCATTTTGAATAATGGTTGTGTCTTTCTTCACTTCTCCAACAAAGCAATGTAATGCTGAGATGATATAATTGTCTTTTATCAAAACACAAGATCCAATTGGTTCAAGGGTCCCATT
>Ga0351838_1151_pt1 | contig 12932 bp, 11 predicted proteins | sample BONcelHFGM3001E3_FD_206742 | JGI IMG/M metagenome (GOLD analysis project Ga0351838, IMG submission 206742) | Enriched cells from coal bed in the Powder River Basin, Montana, United States - BONCAT cells FGM rep1 HSBNCT.FGM.300.1.E3 ... | reverse complement strand
GACTCCGCCTTCGTCTTAAAGCGCTCCTTCTCCTTTTGCTGTCCACGTGAGGTGAGCACAACAGGCTTTAATTTATCCGACCGCTCACGCTTCGGTGGCAATGCTGTGGGAGAACGAAGTTTGTCTGATTCCTCCGCCTCGGGTTCCTTAGCCTCGGGAGCGTTTGAGATGTCGGGTTCCGACTCTATCGTCTCGATGTCGGCCTTCGGTTCCTCGGCTTTGACGGCACTGCCTTCATCCCACTCCATGGGCTCCACTTTCCTGACCCGTTTGACCCGCTTTGGTTTACCGGTGGGATTTTCCAGCAATCCCGCAGCCCATTTGACTTGCCCGTCAAAAAAACTACTCAGGGCCTTGTTGAATTTCTTCAGATTCCTCATGCGGTGATATCCTTAGGCACTCTGCCGACAGAGCAACTTCCGGCCACCATGTAGCCAACATACCGCAAGGCGGCTAGAAAATTCGCCACCTGTTGCCTACCTTCCAAATTTCAAGGCCTGTCTGAACCGCACAAATAAGTCAGCAAATGCTGTAAAATGGTCGGACCGATGGGATTATCCCGGCTTCGCCGGGCTCTGCAAATGTGGCTTCGCTTTATCAGAAAGAAGCGCTTTCGCGCGGGCAGTCGAACGGTTCTCATCCCGCTGTCAGCGATAGCGTCGTCATCCGGGTTGGGATGATGCTTACCAAGACTATGAAATGGTCGGGCCGGCGGGATTATCCCGGCTTTGCCGGGCTCTGCAAATGTGGCTTCGCTTTATCGGAAAGAAGCGCTTCCGCGCGGGCAGTCGAACGGTTCTCATCCCGCTGTCAGCGATAGCGTCGTCATCCGGGTTGGGATGATGCTTACCAAGACTATGAAATGGTCGGGCCGGCGGGATTCGAACCCGCGGCCTCCTCGTCCCGAACGAGGCGCTCTACCAAGCTGAGCCACGGCCCGACATGCTTGTCAGTGGTTTACGATGTGGCGGGGGGTCCGAGGGGACATCCGGCCAGTGCGTCACTGACAGGATGTTTTTCGCATGAGCGGAACAGTGTGGCAAGGAGATAAAGCGAGATCGGATCAGGTAGATATCCTTCCAGCCCGTGCCTCAGGGTTGATGGGAGTCCAAAAATCCCTTTTCGCTCGGGGCATGGGTTGGTTATAGAACGTCACTCGCACCGCATCTCTGATCCTTGCGGCTTACCCCTCCCCACTTTTGCCATGAAACGCCAATCGCTTTTCGCCACTCCCGAGGGTGGCAGCTATATTTTCACCTTCATCCTCGTCACCTCGCTATTCCTGCTCTGGGGGTTTTGCAACGGCATGATCGATGTGATGGATAAGCACTTCCAAGTGGAGCTGAATCTCAACCTCTCGCAGTCCGCCTGGGTGCAATTTGCCCACTATCTCGGCTACTTCCTCGTGGCCCTGCCCGCTGGGTGGCTCGCCAGCAAACTCGGATACAAGGGTGGTATCGTCGCGGGGTTGCTGATGGTCGCACTGGGTGGCTTCTGGTTCATACCGGCGACGCAGATCGCCTCCTTCTGGGCCTTCCTGGTGGGCGTGTGTGTGATTGCGGCAGGGCTGACCTTCCTGGAGACCGTGGCAAATCCCTATGCCACGGTGCTCGGTCCGAAGCAATACGCGGCGGCCCGTATCAATCTGGCCCAATCCTGCAACGGCATCGGCTTGGTCCTCGGTCCGATTGCCGGAAGCATGTTTTTTTATTCCACGAATGATCAGGGGGAAAGTACTGGTGCCGAGACTCTCTGGATTCCCTATGTCGCGGTGGCGGTGGTGGTGCTCATCCTGGCGCTGGTTTTCCTCAAAGCGCGGGTGCCGGACATCAATACCGAAGATGATTACCATCTCGATGAAGACGCCCCGGCATCGGAAGCTGCTGCCGCCCCGCGACGCCGATTGTCCCTCGGGTTGCTCTGGGTGAATATCGTCGTGCTCTCCGCCTCGGTGGCCATGATCGGTGCCGCCATCTCCACGCTGATCCATCCGCAGGAGACGCATGTGCTGCATATCATCCTCATCGTCGCGGGCACCCTGTTGGCGATCGGCACCATCGTGCTGGTGGCCCGTGCGAAATCGATCACTCCGCACAGTATCTGGATGCACCCTCATTTCTCCGGGGCGACGGTCACACAGTTCTTCTACGTCGCAGCGCAGGCGGGTATCTTCGGATTTTTCATCAACTATCTTACGGTTTCCAAGGCCGGGATCTCGCAAGTACCTGCCATCCCTGCTGGCTGGGAGACTTTCATGAATCAGTTGGCGCTCAGTTCCGGCCCGTTGCAGAAATGGCTCATGGGTTGGTTTGAAGCCACGTCGGCAGGGCTTCTGCACCTCAGCGACAAGGGCGCAGCGAATCTGGCTTCTGTCGCCTTCATCTGCTTCCTGGCGGGACGATTTATCGGAGCCCTCATCATGAAGAAAGTCCCGGCCCACAAGGTGCTCGCCGTTTTCGGATTTCTGAATGTGGTGATGTGCGGACTCGTCTTTGCACAACTCGGCTGGATCTCGGTCGTCAGCGTCTTCCTGTGCTACTTTTTCATGTCGATCATGTTTCCCACCATCTTTGCCCTGGGCATCTTCGGCCTGGGGCGTCGAGCGAAGAAGGCTGCTGCGTTTATTGTCATGGCCATCATGGGAGGGGCGATCATGCCGAAGCTGATGGGGCATGTGGCGGATGTCCATGGTATCTCCCACTCCTTTGCCATTCCCCTCCTCTGCTTTGCGATCGTGGGGATTTACGCCTTCTTCTGGAGTCATCTCAGTAATTCCGCGGAGGCCGGGGCGGTCAAACTTGCCGGGCACTAGGAGGTGGGAAATCTTTGCAAAATAATCTCCCCTCAGAGAGAACCCGGGAAACGATACGTGTTCATATGCATCGACTTCTCTTGAAGGCCCCTTTTGCTGGATCGTACTCATGAGTACCGCAGCGCCTGTGAATGAGGAAGGTCCCCCCTCGCCTTCCGATAAACATCACAATACTTTCGTCATTTTCCTCGTTGGTATCGCGGCCTGCCTTTTCCTCGCCGTCCTCTGGCCGATCCTGCAGGCACTTTTCATGGGAGCCATTCTCTCGGGGCTTTGCTATCCGCTGTTTCGCAGTTTGGTGAAGGTTTTCCGGGGACGTCGAACGCTAGCGTCCTTTGTGACGCTGCTGATCCTTTTCCTCCTTATCGTCGGCCCTTTGAGTGCTCTCTCGGGACTGGTGGTGAAGCAGGCCATGGACATCAGCGAGCTTGCCATCCCGTGGTTTCAGGAACGCTTCGCGTCCTCGAGTGTATTGGAACTGCAGAACTGGCTCGCACTTCATTTCCCGTGGATCGCGGAATTCATTCCGAGCCAGGAAGAGATCGTGAAGACCATCGGCACAGGGGCTCAGGCAGCGGGCGGCTATCTCGTCACAGGCATCTCGACGTTCACGGCCACCACAGCGACCTTCCTGCTGAACTTTTTTGTAATGTTTTACGCCATGTTCTTTTTCCTGAGGGATGGGCGCAAGATCCTGGACAAGATGCTCAGCTACATCCCGCTCGGCCCGGAGGAAAAGAGCATCATGCTGGAGCGTTTCACCTCCATCACCCGTGCGACCATCAAGGGGACCTTCCTGATCGGGTTGCTGCAGGGAACATTGGCGGGGGTGGGATTCTATTTCGCGGGATTGGAGGCGGCGGTCTTCTGGGGCGTCGTGATGGTGATCCTCTCGGCTGTCCCGGGCATCGGGTCGGCACTCGTGTGGATTCCCGCGGTCATCTATCTTTACATCACGGGTCAGAATATCCAGGCCACCTTGTTACTGATCTGGTGTGCGGGTATCGTGTCCTCGATCGACAACGTGCTGCGTCCGCGCCTAGTGGGACAAGACGCCCGCATGCCTGACCTGCTGATTTTGATCGGAACTCTGGGAGGGCTCTTCCTCTTCGGTCCCCTCGGCGTCGTCATAGGACCCATCGTCTGCGGCGTATTTTTGACGACCCTCGATATTTATGCATCCGCCTTCCGGGATGTGCTTCTCCCGGTGACTACTACCAGCACCCAACCCGCTCTCACCAATGCCAAGGCGGTGACTCCTCCTACTCAAAGGAAGCACCGCCCGGCCAAAAAATCGACGTGATTGCTATCAGTGCTTTCGACCGCTATCGCGTTCGCTCCGCGTGACCCGCGTATCCACGGTACCAGGCGGTTTCAGAGCGACACGTAAGTCTTCCCGATTGTCGACATCTTCCGTCTTGGCATCGCCGACAGGCTTGACCGGCTTTTCATTGGCCCGCAGGGAGGTATCAAAATCGGGGTGAATTTTTTCAGTATGGTATTTCATGGATGGGTCTGGGGGAATTTTTTGACCAGCGCCTCGAGTTTTTCCATCGGCGTATCGGCCTCGATTTCGATCTCGACTACGCGGCGATGATCACTGCCCGCTTTGTCGATTTTTGAAACCGGCTCCCATGCCCGATAGCCATTCTCTCCGAGGAAGCGAATGAAGTCAGCCGCCAGGGAGCCTTGGACATGGAAAGAGGGGTTGGATTGTTCGTGGGTCGGGGGCAACAGGATGACTGGCTGCTCCTGAACTTCCGGCTTCTCGCTGCCACGACGTGAGGGAACATTCTGTTCCGACTTGTCGCGGGAAGGATGTCCGTCATCAATAAACTCTTCCTGAGGAGCATCCATATTCTGCTTCTCGGGGTTTGGGTCTTCGTAGGAATTGTCGATGCTCACAAAAGGGTATCGCGTCGCCTGTCCGCCGCGGACGCATGTCCTCCCGGCTGGAGAGCCAGATCGACCACCAGTGGCAGATGATCGGACCCAAGGCGCGTCAATTGATTGTGAATGACCCGCACCTGTTGTGTTTGGAAATGAGTGGAAGAAAAGACGTAGTCCAAGCGTAATAGGGGTCTGATCGAGCTGAATGTCGCTCCGCCAAATCCCGCTGCCGCGTCGGTGAGCTTCCGGGAAAGCGCGCGATATACGGCGCTCCCCGGGGTGCAGTTCAAGTCCCCACAGATCAGCAAAGGCTGATTTTCCAAAAATGGCCCCACCCATTCTTCGCCAAGCAGAGCCTGAACCTGCGCGACTCTTTCTCGCGCGCTCAGGCCGAGGTGGGAGGTCACGATATTCACCTCCTGCCCTGCAAAACTGACCCGACTCCACAGCGCCGCGCGGCGCTCCGGCCACAGGGAGTCCCGTCGTGTGGGTAGGTCTGCCACCTTGATCACCTCGAGCGGCCAGCGACTCAGGACGGCGTGACCGTAGCGTTCCTGGCCCGAAATCACCGTCGGACAGAAAACCACATGGTATCCCAGTGCCTCGGCAATCAGGGTGGCCTGATCCTCTTGTCGCGATCGCATCCTCCCATGATCCACTTCCTGCAAGGCCACCACATCAGGGTCCTGTTGCTGGATGATCCTTGCTATACGTCGGGGAGAAATCCGCCCTTCCGTGCCGCAGCATCCATGGACGTTGTAGGTCATGATCCGCAATCGCGCCTCGGAACGCACTGCGGCGGAACGAGGCTCCATCTTCTCCCGGCCCAGCAAATGCAGTGCCGCCTGCCGCAACTGCCCAGGCCGGACAAACTCATCATCCAGTCCGTGCAGCCACGTCCCCGGCGGAGTAAGCAAAAATCCCTGCAGCTCCCTCGGCCCGATCCCGGCGTGAGCCCCCACCTCCGGAGCAAAGGTCCAGAGATCCCCCTCCCCGGCATGGCCGAGGATCACCAGATCGCCGGCATCCTCATGGCTGGTGAGCCGATTGATGTCTTCCAGCAAATCCGCTCGCAGGCTCTCGGGATAAGCTCTCAACCTGCCCAAAATCTCCTGCCCCTGCACGATGCCCTGCTTATCGATCCACACCGTCTCCCCATCCGTATTGCGAAAGAGCACGGCAGGCACACCTTCCTTCACGAGGCGACCCGCGACACGCAGTCTGGCGTCTTCATCAAGAGGGACGACCAGATACACGTGACCCACCGGCCCCATCGCGGCAACCTCCGCCTCTGAGCCTTCGTCAGCCAGGGCCTTCCGAATGATTCCTTCCACACCGCCGGAAACCTCATACGCGAAGGACTTCGTCCGCTCCTGCCCATGATCGGAGAATATCCACACCTGATAATCCCTGCGGTGAGACCGTAATGCCGAGCGATAGAGATCGCGGATCGACCAATCAATTCCGGCCAGCGACCAACGGGCAAAGCGCGAATCCGGTCCCCGGCAGTGCGACATCTCATCATACCCCAAGAAATTCAAATGGACTACAGGCAATCCCCTCGCCACGTCGATCTTTCCGCCCACCCGCACCCACTCACGTACTCCGATCCCGACGCACATCCGCGATAAGATCATGCCCAGTTCCAGCTTTATCTCCCGCCCCCGGAAGAATCCCCAGATCGCGTCGTAAATGCCGATACCGAGTTCCAGTATGACGAGGCCGAGCACTCGGATCACGGCTGGCAGTTGCATCAGCAAAAAGAAAAACCGCGCAATCCAATGGCCCCGGCGCACAATATTCCCCAGCCCGAAATGGCTCATACAAAAGTGGCATTCCTCGGACTCTGCCCCTCCCGAATAGATATTCGACCAGGATGCGCCCCCTTTCAGAAGACCCTCCTCCTGTGCGGATAGCTTCTCCTCATAACGCATGGCTCTCTGCGGATTAAACATGGAGCCCAGCTCTCCCGTCGCCTTTTCGCGGAAGGAGAAGGCGGGAACCGCGCATTTCACGCCGTAATACAATTCTCCCTGCACCGCCGGGGTGGTGCTCGGAACTCCCGAGTAAAATGTCCGCAGCGGGTAGCCACTCTTCGCATGCAATTCCTTGAGGAAGGGCATGCGTCCGGACTCCATGGCCCGCTCGAGCTCCTGGCGGCTCAGTCCGTCGATCTGGATCAGCAGCAATCCGGGCTCCTCCTCGCAGCCTTCCTGCGAGCGCAAGCCCATGTGCCGGATGGCCCATTCGCTCCGGTCGAAGCGGCGCTTGATGCGTCGAAAGATGGTTTCGAGTTCAGCAAACATTGCTTAGCGGAGACTCCGCTTTGCCCGGCTCAGGGGAGTCGAAAGATTCCATTCTCATCGCGATAAAATCCTCTCAGAAAAACTCGTGCCTCTCCCCTGCCCGCCTCTCCACGATGCGACACCTGCCGCACACGCTCCAGTCCCCGCCGACCTTCCGCGCTCTGCACGGCATCAACAGGTGCCGTCAGTCGGGCATAGTCGTCCTTGTGCATGCGGGCGTCCGCCAGACGTCGGGGGTTGAAAATGGAAATCCACCATCCCTGTTCTCTACCGGGACCGTCTCGCTCCTCGACCTCGAAGTGCATTTTCCCCACAGCAGCCTTGCCTTCGGATATTTCATACAGCTTCCCGATCTCTTCCTTGGAAAAAAGGAAGCCTGCCAGAAAGGTACGCAAGGCCTCCTGCATGGTCTCACTGCGACTGTGGTTTCCGTAGATACCCATCTCGATACCGGAGGGGTCATTCGGATCGCCATAGATATTGAGCTCCACCTCATTGTTCACCCGGAAGGCCATGTACGGCACATCCCGCATAGGTCCATCGGTGCGCACCGTGGCGGGGATTTGCTCCAGCTTCCGCACACCGTCGTGGGTACGGAGGTCATTCGCAATCGTCCTCCATGGCGGCAGGTAGCCCTTCCGATGGGTATCGGCAAAATAGGCGCCAGTATTCGCTTCATCACGTATGCGCAGTATCCACTTCTTCGGAATCGTCCGCTCCTTGAAATCCTGTTGGAGCGTGATGCTGTCTGCGGTGGAGCGGACGATCAGCCCCTGCAATACCGTGCCATCACGAAAAATAACGCTGTCTGGTGCGAAGTTTTTACCCTGGTTTGCCGCTGCCATGCCGGTGATCGGAACGAAGGAAACGGCCAAAAGGGCAATCAGATACGAAACCCCGCGACTCATTTTAGTGCTATAATGGTTTTCATATCAGGCAATCGCATCCTACAGGCTTTCTGGACGTTTCTTTTCGGCGCAATGCTTGCCGGTTGCGTCACCCCTCCCGCTTCCCGCCCTCCAGTTCCCAAGGTCGCTCAGACCGCTCCGCCCTCCACGGGCAAATTTTGGTGGGGCATATCCACTTCATCCTACCAGAATGAAGATCGTGGGGTCTCACCAGACTCTCCCGATTACTTTCTGACGGACTGGGATATCTTTGCCCAGGAGGGGCTTTGTCCTCCCCGGGGAGAAGATGCCGCTTTTTCCTGGACCCACTTCCGCAAAGACATCAAGGCCCTGCAGGCACTCGGGGTCACGCACTACCGCTTCAGCATCGAGTGGGCGCGTGTTGAGCCCCGGCGAGGCGAGTTTAATCATGAGGCTCTTCGGCGCTATGCGACGATGGCCCGTGAGTTGAAGGCTGCGGGCATTGAGCCGGTCGTGACGCTTTGGCATTTCACATTTCCTTCCTGGGCGTATGACCCGAAGCAGAAGGACCGTTCAAACTTCCTCTACCCCGGCATCCGTCCGGCTTGGGATAGGTATGTCCAGATGTGCGTGAAGGCACTCAAGCCCTATGTGCATATCTGGGTGCCACAAAATGAACCGAATGGTGCCCTCCCCCTCGGCTACCTTGGTGGATATTGGCCACCCGGACTCACGCTGCGACCGGGCCTCTACAAGAAGGCCATGCACGTCTCCACCGAGATGTTCCGCGACGCGGCTGGCATCATTCGTTCCCAGCAAAAAAACGCCTTAATCATGGGAGCCTATTCCGTCCCGAAATGGAGGCGCAAATTTTTCCAGGACCCCACGGCGCTCATGTACAATCTCATGTTGCGTACGAATACGGACCACCTGGACAAGGTTTATGACGTGTGCGACTTCATCGGTGTTAATTACTACTACACGCAGGACGCCAATATCTTCGGCCTCCTGAAGGATTCACAGGGCGAGATCAGTTCCACGTATACCCAGCTGGGCTGGACCATTCGGCCCCAGGGAATGTACGAATCCCTCATCGATATCTGGAAGCGGTATAAGATGCCGATCATCGTGACGGAAAACGGGCTCGGGACACTCAGTGAGCAGAAGAAAATCCGCTACTTCCGCGAACACATCAGCCAGATGCGCCGGGCCATGGCCAGAGGCGTGGATGTGCGCGGGTACTTCGCGTGGACGCTGGTGGATAATTACGAGTGGCAGGAGGGATGGAATGCAAACTTCGGACTCACCCACTTTGACCCGGTGACCAAAGAGCGCATCATCGAACCCTCGGGCACCTGGTATCGCGAATTCATCCGCAAGCATCGCCGCCCCTGATACTTCGATCAGCTTATCCCCCCTACATCCAGAGGGAGGTTTCATTGCGAACTTTTTGCAAACATGAATACTCCCTCTCTCTCCAATGTAAAAGTCGCCATCCTCGCCGCCGACGGATTTGAAGAGTCCGAACTCATCACGCCGTACGAGGAACTCCTGAAGGCCGGGGCCAGCGTGAGCATCGTCTCTCCCGAGTCCGGCTGGATCGAGGGAATGCGGCATCGCGACAAAGGGAAGAAAGCCCGCGTCACGATCACCATTCGCGATGCAGACCCGGAAAACTACGAGGCTCTCGTTATTCCTGGGGGGCTTTACAATCCTGATGCCCTGCGCTCCCTTCCAGAGGCCATCACTTTCGTCAGGCATTTTGCCAAGGCAGGCAAACCGATAGCCGCTATCTGTCATGGTCCGTGGCTTCTCATCGAGGCGGGACTGGCAAAGGGGCGGCGTCTCACTTCATGGCCCGCCATCAAGACGGATATCGCGAATGCCGGTGGCGAGTGGGTCGATCAGGAAGTGGTGCACGATGACAACATCATCACGAGCCGCAAGCCGGATGACCTGCCCGCTTTTTGCAAGGCCCTTATCGAGGCCGTCCACCAGCGGCAAGTGGATACGATTCACGCCTGACTCTCTTGAACCGCAAATCCCCCTCCCGGTCGCTGCTCTATGTCAGCGAGGAATCTCCCGGCATCCGGCGACTGCGGAGGGGAAAGGGATTTCACTATCAGTTGCCAAACGGCAGGCTGATCCCTGCGGGCTCGTCCACCTATCTACGCATCAAGTCCCTGGTCATTCCTCCGGCTTGGACAGATGTGTGGATTTCCCCAAAGGCCAATTCCCACATCCAAGCCACAGGCCGCGACCAGCGGGGACGGAAGCAGTATCTCTACCATTCACTCTGGACCGAGCAGCAGAATGTCGCGAAGTTTGGCAGACTGCTCTCCTTTGCCCGGAAGCTCCCCGCCTTGCGGCGTCGCATCAGGCGTGACCAAAAGCTCCGCGGCATCTCGCGGGAAAAGATGCTCGCGGTGGTGGTGGCGCTTTTGGACAAGACGTTCATTCGTGTTGGCAACGACGAGTATGCCCGGACGAACGGCTCCTTCGGGCTTACCACACTACGCAATCGCCACGTGCGCGTGAAAGGAGAGACCATCGAGTTTCGTTTTTCAGGCAAGAGCGGTCAGGCCCACCGGATTACACTCACCGATCGTCGTCTGGCCCGGACGATTCACCGCTGCCAGGAACTACCCGGTCAGGAGCTTTTTTCGTATATAGGCACCGACGGACGGCTCCATGCCATCAACTCCCGTGATGTGAATGCCTATCTCCGTCAACTGACCGGCGAGGAATACACGGCCAAGGATTTTCGCACATGGCACGGCACAGTGACGGCCGTCGCGGCCTTTCAGAGCATGATGAGGGAATCCCTCGCGCCCACGCTTCCCACCATCGTGAAAAGAGTGGCCACTGCGCTGGGCAATACGCCAGCAGTGAGTCGTAAATCCTACATTCACCCGAATGCTCTCAGACTCATCGAGACCCCTCTCCCGGTTCCCTTGCTGCCTTCGATTCCTCGGGGACTTAGCGCCGATGAGCGTCTGACTCTCGCCGTATTGCGTGCGCGGAGGCTCAGGACGCAAGCCGCAACTCCCTGAGAGTGCTCCTCATACCATCCTCAGGGGTGCGCCTTACATTCACGCCGTATCAGTCAGGCGATCTTCCCGTGTACAACATGAAAGCCATCCCACATCTCCTCACTGCGGTTTGCGTTCTGGCCGGATCTTATGTCTGGGCAGATACCAACACCGTCCAACCCGATAACACCGGAAAGAACGAACGTGATCAATCCGGCGAAACCAAGACCCCAATGGATCAATCGGAAGATCCGGCTGACATTGAGCTCACGGCTAAAATCCGAAAGATGGTCGTCGCCGACGATGATCTCTCCATGCTGGCCAAAAACGCAAAGATCATCTCCTCGGGCGGCACGGTCGTTCTGCGGGGACCTGTCGAAAGCGAAGCCGAAAAGAAGGCCATCGCTGAGTTCGCCCGCTCTGCGGGAGCTAAGAAAGTCATCAACCAAATCGAAATCAAATAATCCACTGTTACTTAAATCCAACCTCTCCAAATATTATGTCTAAAGCAATCGTCGCAATCGCCAAGAACGTAGCCCAAGTGGAAGTCATCGTAGATCGCCTGCAAACTCAAGCTGCCGTCCCCGTCGCCGATATCTCCGTCCTCGTGCCTGATACAGGCGAGACGCGTGACATCGGCCACGTAAAGGCCACCAAGGCACCTGAAGGCGCCACCACCGGTGCCGTCGCAGGTGGAGTCACTGGTGGCGTCATCGGTCTCCTCGCTGGTATTGGCGCCCTCGCCATCCCTGGCCTGGGACCATTCATCGCCGCAGGCCCCATCCTCGCAGCCATGAGCGGAGCTGCTGCCGGTGCCGCGGTGGGTGGTGTGGCCGGAGCCCTCATTGGTATGGGCATTCCCGAATACGAAGCCAAGGCTTATGAAGACAAGCTTCGTCAAGGCAACTACCTCATCGCCGTTCACAATGTCCATGGCAAGCAGGCCGACCAGGTCCGTGAAGTCCTCAAGCATGCAAATGCTGAAGACATCTCCAGCGTATCGGAATCTTCAGTGAAATAACTTTCCCTGATCCGTGAAGACACTCACGAAGCCCGGAAGTTCCATCCTTCCGGGCTTTTTGCGCAGGATGCCCCGGACGACGGTTCAGATCCTTTTGATCGTCGTCGTTTTATTAGTGGCCGCACGGGTGGCCCTCCCTTTCCTCGTGCAGTGGTATGTGAACAAGACCCTCGATGAAATGCCCGACTACGATGGGCGGATCGGGGAAGTTGACATCAAACTCTGGCGCGGAGCTTATGAGATCGAGAGCATCGAGATCGTGAAGACCTCCGGCAAAGTGCCGGAACCTTTTTTCTCCTGCAAGCGCATGGAGCTATCCGTCGAATGGAAGGCCCTTTTCCAAGGTGCCTTCGTGGGAGAGATCTTTTTTCAATCCCCCATCGTCACTTTCGTCAAGGGTCCTACGGACGCCACGACCCAAGTCGGTATCGACAAGCCCTGGCTGGACGTGATCGATAAACTTTTCCCTCTTGATATCAACCGGTTTGAAGTGGCCCAAGGCATCGTCCAATACAAGGACTTCCACAGTTCGCCCAAGGTGGATCTTGAGATCGACCGAGTCGAGGTGCTGGCCACCAATCTCACGAACAGTCTGAAACTCTCAAAGACTCTTGTGGCGAATATCAAAATTTCCGGACGTGCCCTCAAGGAAAGCAATCTCACGAGTGAGATTCGGTTCGACCCTGGCACTCATCAACCCACCTTCGATGTGGATCTCAAGATCGCTCCGCTTTCTCTGGTAAGGCTCAATGATTTTGCTGAAGCGTATGGGGGATTCGATTTTGAACGCGGCACCTTGGAGGTCGCCATGGAACTCGCCGCTCACGAGGGCGATATCAAGGGGTACGTCAAGCCCCTACTGGATGACTTCGCCGTACTCAATATCCGGAAGGATGCCAACAACCCACTCTCCCTCGTCTGGGAAAGCATCGTGGGCGGATTGACCCGTATTCTACGCAATCAACCTCACAACCGGTTTGCCACCAAGATCCCTATCAACGG
>Ga0351838_1149_pt1 | contig 13245 bp, 8 predicted proteins | sample BONcelHFGM3001E3_FD_206742 | JGI IMG/M metagenome (GOLD analysis project Ga0351838, IMG submission 206742) | Enriched cells from coal bed in the Powder River Basin, Montana, United States - BONCAT cells FGM rep1 HSBNCT.FGM.300.1.E3 ... | reverse complement strand
TTATCTTACCAGAACACTATCCTGCACCATGGTCGAGAATAGCTCCGCTCCGAAAGCTCCCCGCGGACGTACCCGTAACAAGCTGAACGATGTCGTCAGCCGATTGCGGGCAGCTATTATTTCCGGCGAGCATCCCCCGGGAAGCCGATTGCAGACCTATGATGAGCTGGAGCCTCTCTTGGAAGTCAGCCGAGCCACTCTGAGGCATGCCATCAGCGTCCTGAAACGAGAGGGGTTTATCGAGTCTGTGGAGCGTTCGCGGATGATGGTATCCAAGAACCCACCTCACCTGACGCGCTATGGATTGATTTTCCGCGAAGCCGGTTTGGAGAACAGGTTTCATCAGACTCTGGCGCATGTTGCGCAGGAGATGAGCCTGAAAGGGCAGGTGGAAATTCCCATTTTCCACGGGATCCATCCCGGTAGTGAGCATCCCGATCGCAAGCGTCTCATTCAACAGATCAATTCCCATCGCCTGGCCGGCCTGATCCTGCGTTCACAGCCGGAGTTTCTAAAGGGCACGGGGGCCATGGAGGATCTCACGCTGCCGAAAGTGGGGCCGCGGCCTCAATCGGAAGGCGGGATACATCACATAGTATTGGACAATCAGTCGCTGACCGATCTGGCCATCGAGCAATTCGCGGCCCGTGGACGGAAGAAAATTGCGGCCATTGCTTATGGGCGCGCTCCAGTCGAGGAGCAGTTTTGGCGGTCCTGTGCCGCTTATGGGGTGCAATGCCGCCCCGAGTGGTATGTGAAGGTGGGATTGGACTACCCCCAGACGGCACGAAATATCGTGCGGTTAATATTCGGTCTGCCAAAGGCAGAACGACCCGAGGGGCTTCTGATCCTGGACGACAATTTCATGGAGGAAGCCTGCGCCGGCTTGATTTCGATGGGTGTGCGTGTGCCTGAGGAGGTGGAAGTCGTCTCCCACTGCACTTGGCCCCGGCCTGTGCCCAGTATGCTGCCCATCAGGTATGTGGGATTCGACGCGCGGGAGGTTCTTGATGCCTCCATTCGCATCATTAATCAGGCCCGATCCAAAGAGCCTGTTGTTGATGCTGTTGTTCAGGCGAAGCAACTCATCTAGCTCCGGCTTACCGGCCTTGTGCAGAAGCACTGATCGTTAGAAACGATCGATAAAAGCCTCGCGTGTTTCCCTCGTAGCCGTGATTTCCTATTATTTCCGCTTGCCAAAAGAACGTCTGTGATTATCAATTTACGTTAGTTGTACCACAGATAGTGCAATTCATCAACACAAGGAACATCAAGGCCCTTCCATTTCCCCCATGAAAATCTCCATTCGCCTTCTCACCGTCGCCACAAATCTTTCCGTTCTTGCTATGGTGGCATCCGCCCAAAATGCCACTTGGACCGGCTCCTTATCCACGGAATGGAATACCGATCTCAACTGGAATCCGAATACGTCCGTACCTACCGGGACGGCGACTTTTAATCTATCGGGTACTCGGGCGGTGAATGTGGATGGTGCGACCACCATCGACCGCATGGCCATTTCGGGTTCCGGTAATTGGACTTTCAGCGGCTCCGCGTTGACCATCGCGGGAGCGGATACCGGAAGCGGAACGCGCCCTCTCAGCATCAATGACAGTGCACAGATTACTTTTCAAAATGAGGTGATTTTTGGGTCCAGCCAGTCCACGAGTGGGAATTTCGGACAACTCGATATCGTTGCGCAGGCCAATGGAGCCAAGGTGGTCTTTGAGCAGGGCATTCGCGGGAATTCCGGCATTGATCCCTTCGTGTTCCGAACTGTTCAACGAATCGCCGCAGGCGGCGCAGAGGTGGTCATCAAAAATCAGATCGCCGACATTGATCAGATCATCTATTCGACTTCGAACTCCACACTCGATCTGCAGGCCTCCAGCTCAGTCAGTATTTCCACAACCTTTGCTGCCGATAACGGTGTGCTCAAGCTCGGCAACGACAATGCCCTCGGCACAGGTTCTTTGATCCTTAATCAATCCAGCTCAGGAGGGGCAGCTATCACCCTTGAAGCCACCGGAGCAGCGCGTACTTTCAGCAATGCTCTGACTCTGAACGGCGGCTACAGCAATTCGGACGTCGGCATTTTCAAAGTATCGGGGGACTACGACCTGAAGTTTACGGGAAGCACGACCCTGAGCCGTCATGCCTCGATCGAGGTGGCTGCCAATCGTCGCTTTGAGTTGGGCGGAGGAGTGACCGGCGGGCGCAATCTCTCGAAGTCGGGAGCAGGTACGATGGTACTTTCCGGAACCGGGATCAGCTATTCTGGATCCACCACGGTTTCCGCAGGAACTTTGTTGATCAATGGAGCGCAGAGTGAATCGACAGCTCACATCTATGTGACAGGTACTGGTGTGCTGGGCGGCACGGGCTCGACCAATCGCAATATCACCTTTCAAAGCAACGGTGGTAGCGGTGGCCTGAATCCCGGAGACGCTCTCGTAAACGGTGGCATTGGCACATTTACTGTGATCGGTGGCAACAAGACGGTCACCCTGCTTTCCGACACGCAGCTCACCTTTGATATCCAGTCCGCAGTGTCGCACGACCAGTTTGTCGTTAACGGAAATCTCATTCTCGATGGTGTATTGAATATCAATGATCTGGGTCTCAGCGAGATAGGCGATTTTCTGCTCATTTCTTACACAGGTACGTTCACAAATAATGGGTTGGTGCTCGGGAATACTCCTTTGGGTTGGGATGCGGTCATCAATACCTCCACTTCCGGTCAGGTATGGCTCCAAGTGAACGCTATTCCAGAACCTTCGACCGCCCTTCTTCTTTCACTCGGTGCGGGAACCTTGCTCAGTTGCTACCGTAGGAAAAGAACGGTTCTTTCCTGATACGCAATCGCCTCCCCCCTTTCCCCTCATGAAAACGGCATGGCGTGGTCGAACGGCTTTCACCTTGGTTGAAATCCTTGTGGTGGTTGTCATTCTTGCTCTGCTTGCCACTCTGCTCTCGCCGGTTATAAAGCAGGCTATTGTCAAAAGTCGCATTGCCAAATTATCGGGCAACCTCAAAACCTTGGCGGCTGGGATCCATCTCTACGCAAACGACAATAATGATCGTTTCCCCTCCAGCAGTGAATGGTCTGTAAAAATAAACCCCTATGTCGGGAATATGGAGATCAAGGGGAGGGGCTCCGTGTTTCATGACCCTCTCGATACGAATGTCTGGGAGTATAATGGCACCAAGCGCTATGCTCCGAACATCGCCATCAACGGCATGGCGGGTGACACCGATCCAGGCGGACCCAAGGCTACTGGAGCCACCTATCGAGCCAGAGGTGCCATTGCTCAACCCTCCAAATTATTGCTTCTGACAACAGGGCGGGTGGACCTGTCCGCAGGTGCGGCGGTCAATCAAGACTATAATAGCCTGGGAGTGGGGCGCCTGAATTCAAATAACTTCCGCACCGGAGATCCCAGCCAATACACCCGCGTTCCCGGGCTGCATTACAGCGCCTTCGCTGACGGGCATGTGGAAGCCGTTCCCATAGCCAAAATCATTGAGGAGGTTGAAAAAGACCGAGCGTTCCTTTCCTCATCCCTTTTCTTCGATGCGAAGGCCAATAATGGCACTGGTCCATAGTTCGGCGAGTCCTGTTTGGAAAAATGAAAGACGCTTTGTCTTAGGAAAGTGCGCAATCAAAGCTCGATAATGGGGTGTAGAAGTGAGCGGGAATGAAGCAGGATCGGTTCAAGGAGTAGATTTTCTCATTGTGGTCTGCTCGACTTGAAACAGAGCAAGTCGCCTGAGATCTGATGGAGAGTGACTGAAAAGAGTATTTCTTTACACTAACTCACATATGTGAGTATGTATCGATCAGTTCCTATGTTTCTCCCTGAAGTTGTCTGTTTGGTACGAAGAAATGGGTTGGAAGGTCTTGTCCTTTCATTGATCGCGACATGCTCTTTGGAGGGTGCCGGCGTATGATTATTACGGCCTGTCGGTTGTATTTTTTGCGCGTGAGGACTCGGGTGCCGTACAAGTTTGGCACGGAGACTTTTACGGAGGCGGTTTGTGCTCGTGTGTGCCTGTCGGTGCGGGATTCGCACGGGCGGGAGGCGGAAGGGTGGGGGGAGACGCCGCTGAATGTGGGATGGGTCTGGCCTTCGCAACTTCCATATTCGCTGCGGGAAGAAGCGCTGAGCGACTTCTGTCGTAGCATTGCGGCGCGGTGGATGTGTTCCCAAGCGAAAGGTCATCCTTTGGAAATGGGGCACGCCTTTTTGCAATCTGATCTGCCCGATCTCTGGAATGGGCGAAACGCTTCGGTGAAGGAGGAGGATCGCATGCCCTGGCTGGCGGCCCTGGTTTGTGCGTCTCCCTTCGATTTGGCGCTCTACGATGCTTTTGGAAAGCTTGTGGGCCATCCTGTTTACGAGACGTTGGATCGGAGATGGCTCCCGCGCGATTTGTCTGCGTTCCTCGTGTCGGCTCCTGACAGTCGCGTATCCTTTAAGGATCGTTATCCTGCGGATTATCTGGCACCAGCGGTCTCAAAGCTGCCGGTGTGGCACTCCGTGGGAAGTTTGGATCCGCTCGAAGCTGGAGAAGTGCGAGAGGATCCCAATGATGGCTATCCCGTCTTGCTGGAGGATTGGATCGTGCGGGATGGTTTGTTTTGCCTGAAAGTGAAGCTGCGTGGCAATGAGGCCGACTGGGATTATCACCGCTTGGCCAAGATTGGAGCGATTGGTCGCCGACACGGTCTGCGCTGGCTGTGTGCGGATTACAATTGCACGGCCGAGAGCGTCGAGTATGTGACAGATATGCTCGATCGTCTGCGGGTCGATGACCCGCTGACTTACGCGATGCTGCTGTATGTCGAGCAGCCCTTCGCCTACGAGCTGGAGGAACGCAGCCTGGACGTGCATGCGATTTCGGCCCGCAAGCCTCTCTTCATGGATGAGAGTGCCCATGATTGGAAAGTCATCCGGTTTGGCCGCCAGTTGGGCTGGAACAATGTCGCCCTAAAGACTTGCAAGACCCAGACGGAAGCTTTGCTTTCCCTTTGCTGGGCTCGCGCCCATGGCATGACGCTCATGGTGCAGGATCTGACGAATCCGATGCTGGCCTTCATTCCTCATGCGAGTCTCGCGGCCCATGCCGGGACGATCATGGGATTGGAGTGCAATGCCCCGCAATACTATCCCCAGGCTTCGGAGTTTGAGGCGCGGATCCATCCCGACCTCTATTCAAGGCGCAATGGATACATCGACTTGAGAAGTATTAAAGGCCCAGGCTTTGGCTACCGGATCGAGGAAATTGGCAGACCTCTTCCCCCGGAGGAGGAGTTGGTATGAAAAGTCGGCATCGTGCATTTATTGGAGCACAGATCATCGCTCTGCTTTTCTCGGCGTCACTGGGACTGGCGGCAGAGCTGAAATATGAAGCAACCCACGCGCTGCAGAATGACCGCCTTTTCCTCGAGGTCATGGATCCGAATGCGGAGAACCGCTATTATACAGGCATTCGCTTTTCCCCCGTTGCCACTGTCTTGCGTGCTGTTTTGGATGACGAAGAGTTCTTGTTTTCGACTGCGGACCACAATCCCCAGAGCGAGAGTGCGGGACTGGCGATGGAGTTTGATCTTTCCGACTGGAAGGGAGGTCCCCCCGGTTTTGCTGAGGCCGCGATGGGTGAAGGATTTCTCAAAGTGGGTGTGGGCGTGCTCAAGAAGAGTACGGACACCTACCTTTTTTTTAGACCATATGAAGTGCTGGAGCGTCCCCGAACGGAAGCAACCTGGAAGGGGGACAAGGCCGTCTTTCGTCAATCCTGCGACGGAGTGCGTGGCTACGCCTATGTGTTGGAGGCCGAGGTTTCACTGCATGATGCGGAAATCCGTGTGCTCTACCGGCTGAAAAACACCGGTACACGTCCCTTTTCCACGGAACATTACACGCACAACTTTTTCCGATTTGCCGATGTTGATGGCGGCTTGGGATATGAGGTGGAGTTTCCCTTCGACTTTACGGCACGCATTCCCAAGACGCCCATAGTGCAGGAAGGACGCACGGTGAGAGTCGTCGAACCTGTGACGCCTAAAATTAAAGGTGCCGAGGCCTTCATTTCGCTTACGCCCGATGAAGCCCGCGAAGAATCCCTGCTCATCCGACATCTCGCCACCGGCAAACGAATCCGGGCACAGGTTTCTCGACCAGTTGAACGTGTGACCTTTCATGTCAATCCCCGCTTCGTATCACCAGAGCAGTTTGTACGTATCAGCCTCGCTCCGGGGGAAAGCACGGAGTGGGTGAGAACTTACCATTTGGAAAAGGGGATCCCCGGTGCGGTAGAGAACTGATCCCATTCTGGAGTCGGTATTCTCCTGCCGAGGCCGCCACTCCGCAGGCTGTGCGATCCTGACTGGCGAGCGAGATGTGAGTTATAGCTTGATTGGAGCCGAGGGGAAGAGGCTCTCCCTTGGAGCAGATCATCGAGATAAAAAACAATTTCTTGCGTCATAACTCACATATGATATATAGAGTAAATATCCCCCCGTGATACTCCCCCGCCGCATGAATCCCTTGAGCGCATCCCTCAACCGCCAGAACATCAAGCACGCCTTGCTCTTGCCTTCGTTTCGGCAGGCGTTCAGCTTGGTTGAGGTCACCATCGCCATCGGTGTGGTGTCCTTTAGCCTCTTGGCCATCATGGGGTTGGTTCCCGTTGGTTTGACGACTCTGCGCTCGGCCATGGACCAAACGGTGGAGAGCCAGATTGTACAGTCCATCGGAAGCCAAGCCCTGCTCACCCCTTTTGGTCAGTTGACCAATCATTATGCCGACAAGGTCGCCTACTATAGCGAGGAAGGTGTGATCACACCGGATAGAAGTTCTGCACGCTACGAGGTCGAGACTTCTCTGGCTGATGCGGTGTATCCTGGCTCCACGAATGTCTCCCAGCTATCTTCAGCCATTCAGTCGCTCCGAGTCCGAATCGTCCGAATTCAAGGAGTGGCGGCGACAAACGATTTTAGCATTCAGGTTTCCAATTCGGGAAACTAAACAATTTCCCAGGCAGAGGTATGCTTGCCCCCACGACCTCCTCTGAAACTTCTACCATGGCTCCCTCACGCTTCGCTCGATCCGGCTTTACAATTGTGGAGATCCTGGTGGCCTCAGCCGTATTGGCTTTTGTTTTGTTCATCGTTCTCTCGATGACCGACGTTATTTCCGGAATCTGGAAGCGTACTTCCAATAAGATAGATTCCTTTCAGGATGCCCGGATTGCTTTTGACACGCTCACGCGGAATCTCAGTCAAGCCACCTTAAACACCTATCTGGACTACGATAGCCCCACGAATCCTCAGCGTTACATCCGCCAGTCTGAGTTAAAATTCGTGATGGGGCCGGCCGGGAGCGGGCTGCCTGGCATCACCGGAGGCGGACAGGTCCTCCTGTTTCAGGCCCCTACAGGATATCTGAACAACACTTCCAAGTATCAGGGGCTGGAAATGCTACTGAACACCTGCGGCTACTATGTGGACTTCACCACCAACAGCATGATCCCTCCTCATGTGGAAAGTGGTAGCAATACTTATCGGTATCGCTTGATGCAGTTGATGGTGCCCGCCGATCAAAACCAGATCTATAAGGCGACCGGCACCAGTTGGTTCTCCGATTTTGTCAATCAGGCCATACCCGTGGCCGATAATGTCATTGCGCTCATTTTTCGCCCTCAGGATCCCGCTTCCACTCCGGGCGACATTTCCACGAGTTACGTTTACGATTCCACCGCCAATACCACTTCCGATCCTCAACCTGATACCGCCCATCAGTTGCCCCCTCTTGTGCAGGTGACGATGATTGCTCTCGATGAGGCCTCTTTTCGGCGCATCAGCAATGGGAATATTCAACCCTCCGTCATTTCCAATGCCTTGCAGGGCCGTTTCCTTCAGACCCAGAAATACGACGAGGACTTGAATGCCGTCCTCGGGGATCTGCAAAAAGAGAACTTAACTTACCGTGTCTTTACCAGCGCGGTACCCATCCGGGAATCAAAGTGGACGAAATGAAGGCGCAAACCATTTCCTCTCCCCGTCCCGGATTCAGTCTTGTGGAGCTTCTCGTTGTTATAGCGATCCTCGTTTTGTTGGCCGCAGTGTCGTTGCCAGCCTTCAACTCGGTTACCCGGGGATCAAATCTCCAGCGAGCCGGCCAGATGATCAGCGACCAGTTCGCCCTTGCGAGGCAGGAAGCTGTCGCTCGGAATCGCGACGTCATGGTGCAATTTTACGAGACGACGGATGTGATAAATCCCGGATGGAGACAGGTGCAGATCCTCCGAGTCGAGCAGTCGGCTATCGGTGAGGTCCGTGACGTCCAGGTCTCGCGCAAGCTTACTCTGCCCGACGGCATAGTTATTGCGACAAATTATAGCCTCTCCCCCTTGCTGGGTTCCTCAGGGGCTGTGCGCTTTCGCCCTTCGGGCTCCGTGGCGGGATCCCTATCGCCAACGAATAATTACCTCACCCTTATCAGTGCGGGAGATGACGACAATCCGCCCAAGAATTTTTTGACACTCCAGCTCAATCCGCTCACGGGAAAAGCCGCGCACTACCAACCTTGAAATGATGAAGCATCCTCCCTCTGCCAGAGTGCGCCGCTCGAAGGGCTTTGCACTGGTCGTCGTCCTATCGGTCTTGGCTCTATTGCTGGTCTTGATCGTGGGCCTCATCTCCCGCGCCGGGACGGAGCGATCTGCGGCGACCGGGTTTCAAGCCTCGGTATCGGCCCGGCAGTTGGCAGACACGGCGGTGAGCCTCGTGCAGGGGCAGATCTATTCGGCGACGACCCAAGGGACCGAGGTGGCGTGGACGTCTCAGCCGGGAATGGTCAGGACTTTCGACAAAAGCGGCGAATCGCTGCAGTCCTATAAGCTCTATTCATCCAGCGAGATGATCAGCGAGGGCGCACTCGCATCCGGCAGTCTGTCTGCCGACATGCCTCCCACGACATGGGGGGAGGACGTGGCCACTTGGTCCGATCTGAATGCTCCTCTCGAAGTCAATGGGACGAAAAATTTCCCCATTCTCGACCCTTCCTCCCCCTCCCTCGGATTTGCCATTAATTCAGCCCCCGGTGTCAGCACCTTTCAACCAGCACCAATGCCGGTGCGCTGGCTCTATGTTCTAAAGGATGGAAGCCTTGTGGCCCCGACCGGAACAGGTGCCACGGCTTCCGTGGCGGAGACGGCATCCAATCCCATCGTCGGACGCGTGGCCTTTTGGACCGATGACGACACCTGCAAGGTGAATATCAATACTGCAAGCGAGGGGGTCTATTGGGATACGCCGAGAGCAGGGTCTCAACAGGAGCTGGAATTTGCAAAATTCCAGCCGGCGCAAAAAGAATGGCAGCGCTATCCCGGTCACCCAGCCATGACGAGCCTGTCTACCGCTCTTCCCACTCTTACTCCGAGTCAGATTTATGCTCTCGCACCGCGTGTGGCGCAGGGTGGTTCGCAGGGAGGGACGGCTATTGCAGGCGGGGCAGTGAACCCCGATTCGGATCGCCTCTATGCCAGTGTGGATGAGTTGATTTTCGACCCGAACCGCAGTGACAACGGGGGGCTTGACCGGCAGCAGGTCGAGCAAGCCAAGTTTTTCCTGACCGCCCGGAGTCGCGCCCCTGAAACGAACCTCTTCAACCTGCCGCGCATTGCAGCCTGGCCCATCTATCGCATGGGCTCGAACGGCGCTCCCAATACGAACCGCACGACCGCATTTGATCGCCTCATCGCCTTCTGTTCTTCCACGGGTAAGTTGGGTGCCGGTTCTTACCATCCCTATATTTTTCAGCGGGAACTTCCGTCCAGCAGTACGAACGACATTAATTTGGCTCGAAATCAGCAGCTCTATTCCTACCTGCAATATCTCACTGGCGAGCCGGTGCCGGGGTTTGGCGGCAATTTTTCTGCCAAATACGGTGACGATCGAAACCAGATCCTGACCCAGATCTTCGACTACGTACGGACGACGAATCTCGCCGACGGTACGCTTTCCGCCGGAAATCGCTTTGCCAGCAATGGCACCGTTCTACCAAGCCAATTTACCGTGAGCGGAAAAACGACGCAGGGTATGGGGCGGATGTGGACCGTCTCCGAAGTGGCCTTGCTTTTCATCTGCAATGCTCAGGCCGATGATCCTTCTACTACGGACGTCGATGAATCAGCTGGCAGTAATGACAAGGATGCCAATACAGCTCTAGACAACTCTTCCCTGGCTTCGGGCGAACGCCTGGTTCAGGCCATTATCATCCCAGAGCTTTTTTCTCCCATGCAGGGATGGCCCGCCATGGCACCAACGCTACGGATGCGAATAAAAGGTCTTGAGAATATTTCCTTGGAGGGACAGGTCCTTTTTGGATCGCTCGATGGCGAAACTGCGACAATTCCCGCTAACGGCTCCGTCTATCTCAATGGATTGGGGGGGCCGGTGGGATGGCGGATGTTTGGAATCACCCAGGTCTCGCCTGCTCGCGGAGCTTTGGCTGCCGACAGTCCAGCATCAGGACAGAACGTGTATCCCTTCATCAGCATCCCGGTGAAAATTGCTCCCTCTGGTCAGACCATGCTTTTTGCTGGTGGGATGATTGAGGTCGAGCTCTATCCGGGGAGCGGCGTTATCTCGGACGATACTCTCATCCAGACCATTCAGATTCAGCTGCCATCAGGGGACTTCCCTTTGCCTGAGATCGTATCCACAGGAACTGCAGCGGGAGGCAACAATGATCCTGCTGGAACAAATAAAGAAAACTGGTGGGCTTTTTCCCGCACGGGCGCGGTAGAGAACAATCCCGGACGACTCGCTTTCATCAGTCAACGTCCGCGAGGCTCCGATCCCGATGCTCGCGCTGGAGATTTTTTCCGCGACGGTTTTGATACACTGCGCTCTATCGTTCCCAAACACGGGGACTTCCGCCTGATCGCAGCCAACCATGCCGCTCCGGCGAGCCTGTTTACCTATCACCCGAAATACATAAGCACGAGCAGAGTGGCCCACAACCTGAGTGCTTCGCCGATATCGGGTGGGGGACAGATTGATGGGCGGGGTGCTGGATACGATACCTCCGGCAAATATATCTCCAGTCTGACCTATCCATCGAGCTTGGCTCCCGACATTCCCTTCAACTCCCCGACTCTGCCCGAGGCGACCGGCGATTTTGATACCGGGCTGGCTCTCAGTGCCGACGGAGCCTTTGCCAACAAACCCGATGAAGGCAATATCAATGGTCTCTCCGCTGGCAATGTGCCCTACTTTTCTCAAGGGTGGCAATTTACGGAATCTGGTCCGGGATTCTTTTCACCGAATCGCCAGATACCCTCTCCCGGTATGTTTGGCTCACTCCCTAGTCGGGTATTGGCTGGGGAGCCTTGGCGGACTCTTCTGTTCCGTCCACAGGTCTCGCATCCCGCCGACGAAAGCCATTACTCAGGCGACGCAAAAATTCAGGATCACCTGCTGCTGGATTTCTTCTGGATGCCGGTGGTCGAACCCTATGCCATCAGTGATCGATTTTCCACGGCAGGCAAGATCAACATGAACTTCCAGATATTGCCTTTCACCTATCTGGAGCGGTCCACGGGGATTCATGCTCTGCTGAATTCGGAGAAAGTGGCTGCTATTCCGAATTCCAAAATCTCAAGCTACAAACCCGCCTCAATATCAGGTACGAACGCCACCCTCGTCAGCAGCAATCCGAGTTTCCGTCTTCCCATCGATGCCGACGAGACACTGCAGCAATTTCGGACAAAGTTTTCTCAAGGAGAGGTATTCCGCTCCGCCAGCGAGATCTGTGATATCCACATCGTCCCGGAAGGGGAGACCGCTTCTTCCATGACGGCGTTTTGGCAGACTTACGCACTGACCGGAGAGAATCTTCGCGAAAAGATCTACACGACTCTCTATCCCCGCCTCACGACCAAATCGAACACCTATACCGTGCATTTTCGCGCCCAGGCATTACGGAAGATGCCGGACAGCACCGTGGGCACATGGACCGAGGGAAAGGATCAGGTCTTGGGGGAATATCGTGGCTCCACCACTATCGAGCGCTTTATCGATGCCAACAACACCTCGATTCCCGACTACGCCGCCAATCCCACGCAGATTCCCTCCCTGGACAGCCTAGATAAATTTTACCGCTGGCGAGTAATCGAGAATCGGCAATTCGCACCCTGATGCGTACCTGCGTAGTAATCCCGTTTGCATAGAGAATCACATATGTTAGAAACACCCCAGATTTCATTATGAGTATATCACAGACAGCGATTGCCCGGCAGGTCGGAGTATCACGGACGGCCGTCAGCCATGTTCTGAATGGCAGGACCCATATGGTCGGGCCGGAAGTCCGAGAACGCATCTTGGAAGCCGTGGAAGTCAGCGGCTATCACCGCAACGCCCTGGTCAAGGCCCTGAAGTCCAACCGCACACACGTCATCGGGATCATCGTGCCTGAGTTGAGCGTCTCGTTTTTTAGTGAAGTTGTCCGTTCGGCAGAGCGGGAGGCGCGGGCCAATGGCCTGCAATGTTTCCTCTGCCAGAGTCACAGTTCATCCGACGCCCTGGCAAAGGATATTGCGGCCCTCCGCGAGTACCGCGTTGATGGGCTATTGATTGCCCCGGCGAGTGATAAGGACAACCAACCCCTCTACAAAAGCCTCACCGATCAGAAGTTCCCCTTCGTGCTTCTGGATACCGGGGTGGAAGGAATCAAAGCGGCCTCTGTAATCAATCATCATGTGGCGATCGGGCGTCTTGCTACGGAGCACCTTCTCTCCCTCGGGCATAAGCGTATTGCTTGTTTCCGAGGATACCCCGGTCTCCCTTCGGAGCAGCGGTATGAAGGATATTGCCAAGCCCTCAAAAAAGCCGGCATCGAAATCGATGCTGAGCTCATAGTGGGTGACAATTACGACTTCGAAACAGGCTTGGAAGCGGTACGTGAGCTGTTGCAACGCAAGGCGCGCTTTACGGCCTTGGTTGCATCTTCAGACTATGTCGCGCTGGGTGCAATCCAGGAACTGGCGCGTCACGGCATCCGCGTTCCCGATGATGTCTCCGTGGTAGGATGTGCAAATCTCGACGTGTCCAAGATGGTGACTCCTCCGCTGACCTCCGTGGACCAAAGCCCGAAGCTGATCGGAGAGAAGGCAGTCAGGCTCCTGATCGAGCAAATCGACCAGCAGTTCCCCAGCGCCACCACCATCAAGGTGAAT
>Ga0351838_1144_pt1 | contig 13775 bp, 11 predicted proteins | sample BONcelHFGM3001E3_FD_206742 | JGI IMG/M metagenome (GOLD analysis project Ga0351838, IMG submission 206742) | Enriched cells from coal bed in the Powder River Basin, Montana, United States - BONCAT cells FGM rep1 HSBNCT.FGM.300.1.E3 ... | reverse complement strand
GTAAAAGCATTTACTGTAAATATTCAATTTGGAGCCATTTTGGCGGTGGTGGTGTTATATTGGAGAAGATTTTTTCAAAGCATGAAGTTTTATTACACCCTTTTTATTGCATTCATTCCAGCCGCCATTATTGGATTCCTTGCCAGTGATTTTATTGATCAGCTTCTGGAAAATGTTGTTGTTGTTGCTGTTATGCTTGTTCTAGGTGGTATTGTGTTGGTTTTTGTTGACAAATGGTTTCAAAAACCGATAAAAGATCAGCAAATTAGTTATCCTTCGGCTTTCAAAATCGGGCTTTACCAATGCATTGCAATGATACCGGGTGTTTCAAGATCAGCAGCAACGATTATCGGAGGTATGACTCAAAACCTCGATCGAAAAACAGCCGCAGAATTTTCATTCTTTCTTGCCGTGCCTACCATGTTTGCTGCAGCAGGATATAAGCTTCTTCAAAATTATCAAAGCATAGAAGCATCAGATATCAACATCCTGCTCTTAGGTAATTTGGTGGCTTTTGTGGTGGCTTTGATAGCCATCAAAACTTTTATTAGCCTACTTACCCGATACGGATTCAAGTATTTTGGTTATTACAGAATTATTGTTGGCCTTATCATACTGGTAATGGTAGCTCTTGGTTACGAATTAAGTGTTGTTTGATGCAGTTTGATTTCGAAGCGGGCGAGGTATTGCTTATTGACAAGCCAATTGGCTGGACTTCTTTTGATGTTGTAAATCATTTGAGAGTGCTCATTCGAAGGCACTTACACATTCCAAAACTTAAAGTTGGACATGCAGGCACACTTGATCCTCTTGCAAGTGGATTACTCATTGTGTGTACAGGAAAGATGACAAAACAGATTCAATTGTATCAGGATCAAGAAAAAACCTACACCGGAACATTGCGTCTTGGCATGACAACTCCATCCTACGACATGGAGACAGAACCTGATGAAACCTTCCCAACCGACCATCTGAAGCAAGAATCTCTTCAGGAAGCAAGAAAAAATTTTATTGGAACTATCTCACAGTTTCCACCTATTTATTCAGCTATAAAAATTGATGGGAAAAGAGCTTTCAATTACGCGCGAAAACAACAGGATGTGAAAATTGATCCTCGGATTGTTACCATTCGTAGGTTTGAACTTGCAAATATTCAAATTCCTGATGTTGATTTTGTAATTGACTGTAGTAAAGGAACATACATAAGGAGTCTGGCCCATGATTTTGGGAAATCACTGCAAAACGGGGCTTGTTTAACTGCTCTCCGACGCACGCATATAGGTAATTTTTCTGTTGAAAACGCTCTAAGCCTCGAGCAGTTGAGAGAGCTTTTAGCTTCTCAAAATCCACAAAATAGTATAAGTCAAAAGGTGATTTCTGTGCAAGAAAATGATTCATCTTTAACTTAAGTTACGACTGATCAAGACGTTTTTTACATTCTCCTCTTGACATCGCCTCGCTGCTGAATTACCTTTGCGGCCTTCACTCCTTAAAATGCTTAAAAAAGTTGGTGGATTTTTTTAAAATCAAGTTGGTAAATTAAAGATTAAGCAAATGAAATTATCTCAATTCAGGTTCAACCTGCCCGCAAACCTTATTGCAAGTTACCCTCCAAAAAACAGAGATGAGTCACGGCTCATGGTATTGAATCGCAAAGATCAAACCATTGAGCACCGCATCTTTAAAGACATCCTGGAATACTTCAGAGATGGTGACATCTTCGTTTTGAACAACACAAAGGTATTTCCCGCACGTTTGTATGGCGAAAAGGAAAAAACAGGTGCCAAAATCGAAGTGTTCCTTTTGCGAGAGCTCAACCGCGAAAGCCGCTTATGGGATGTACTTGTTGATCCGGCACGTAAAATCCGTATCGGTAACAAACTCTACTTTGGCGATGACGAATCATTAGTTGCCGAAGTCATTGACAACACTACTTCACGTGGGAGAACATTACGTTTTCTGTTCGACGGCCCTTACGAAGAATTTAAGAAAACAATCTATTCTCTCGGTAAAACTCCTTTACCCAAAATTCATGAAAGAGAAGTTGAACCAGAAGATGCTGAACGCTATCAAACCATTTTTGCCAAACACGAAGGTGCTATAGCTGCTCCAACGGCAGGAATGCACTTTAGCCGCGAGCTGATGAAACGTCTCGAACTTATTGGCGTTTCTTTTGCCGAAGTTACACTTCATACAGGTATGGGAAATTTCAGAACCATTGAGGTTGAAGACCTTACAAAACACAAGATGGATTCTGAAGAGATGTATATCGATGAAATAAACGCTCAGGCTATTAATGAAGGTAAGGCGCGTGGCAACAGCATTGTTGCAGTTGGGACAACAACAATGAAGGCTCTTGAAACTGCAGTTACCATTGCCGGTCGTATTAAACCTTACAAGGGATGGACTAATCGTTTCATCTTTCCTCCCTACGATTTCGGAATGGCTGATGCTATGGTAACAAATTTTCATATGCCAAAATCTCCAATGATGATGCAGGTTGCAGCTTTCGCTGATTACGATTTTCTGATGCGCGCATATAAAGAAGCTGTCGCTGAAAAGTATCGCTTCTTCACTTATGGCGATGCTATGCTCATTATCTGATAGCATCCAAAAGTTTAAATGAAAAAGCCGGAGCGAAAATTCCGGCTTTTTTTATGCGTAAAGTTTTTGATATTAATAGAGTCTATAGCTCTGTTTTGCAGCTACTTACATATTCAAGGTTATTTTATATTTGATTCTACAATACGATCAGTTTCGTAGTTATCTGCATTTTCTCAGTAGAAAGAAGTATTAAATACATCCCTTTCTCTAACATTTGTGGATTGAACACGGCTTTCCCATCAGTGAAATTGATTGGTTGGGAAATCCTCAATCTACCATGAATATCAGTAATTTTTAATGTTGCTAACGAAGCATCACAAAAAACGGAAAGAAAACCGCTTGAATAAGGATTTGGAGTAATTGTAAGCTGTTGCTTATCAAAAAATGAAGGAATCACAACAGGTGAAATAAGGCTAAAACGACTTAAAAAAGTCCATATTTCAGCGGATGCACTAATATCCATATTGGTTATTCCAATGCCACCGGAGCCCACATTTCCAGGCCAAGTGTGTCCTCCATTGATGATTTTCAGTAATCTGTTTTCGGATTCTTCATTACAGGATTCCCATATTGAAGCCTCAACTGTTGAACCTTCTGAAACGATATCCGGGTAATTAAATATAACAGGTTCAGAGGGGCAGCCATTCTGTTGATTCCAGTATTCCATTGTTGCATTCACCGATAGAAAACTGCCGTTTCCATTGTAAGGCACAATAAAGTCGCTTGTTCCATGAATATGCATTACCGGAACAGCACGTTCGGCAAAACAGGCATTGGCAGTTGCAACAGCCATTGTGCCTGCAACAGATGCTATTGCAGCAAACTTCGTTGAAACCTCACAGGCCAGTCGATACGACATAAAACCTCCATTGGAAAAACCAGTTGCATACACCCTGTTCTGGTCAATACTTGTTTTATGTGCTATACTGTCGATCAATACACTCAAAAAACCAACATCATCTGCAGTTGAACCTCCGGTAACTCCAACATTCCATGAAGTATTCACTCCATAGGGATAAGCAACAACAAAGCCATGACTCTCGGCAAGTGCATTGAAACCAGAAAGTTGCATCATGGTTTGTCCGTTCTGTGTAAAACCATGTAAGGCCAATAATAAAGGGAAATCCTTTGCTGCCGATTTATCTTCAGGAATGTATAAAATGTATGTTCGATTAATTCCATTATGAGAAAAACTATAGGTAGTCTGGCTAAAAGCGGCGGTCTGATAAAAAAGCATAAAGATAAAAGCTGTCAGATGGATGTTTTTCATGTTTTGTAAGTTTTTGAGTAGAAATAAAAGTTAGTGGTGAGCTATATTTTGATTGATTGGATCGTTCATGAACGATTCATTTCAAACAACATCATGCAAAGGTTTTCTATGAGCTTTTCGTACACTTCTTATAATAAGTAGCATCACAATACTAAACATTATAAGACCAATAACTGCAGCAGTTAAATAGTTGTAAGTCATTAGTTTTTGATTGAGTTTTTCATTCTCTGCACTTGCTGAATCCGATAATTGCTGTAACTCTTCTGAAAGCAACCGAAACTTTGCTTCTTTGGCCTGAAACTGGTTAAAAGCATCTTCGAGACTGTCTTTTTCTATTTTGTAGGTTTTAAAATAGGTAAGGAAAGAAGCGAAGTCGTTCAAAGCAATATAGTTTTGCATCAAAAGATCTGTTGCAATGGAATTATATGAGATGATGTCAAATTCCTTTGCTTTAGAAAGACACTTTTCCAAATTTTGATTGGAGAGTTGGTATTCTTTATTTTTATGATAGGCCTCACCAAGATGAAAATGGGTACGTACTATCCCTTGTATGGCATTGGTTGATTCATAAATTTTTAAGGCCCGATCAAAATTTGAAAAAGCATCCTGAAATTGATTCTGAGCAACATGAACATTGGCAATATTCACTAAAATGTTTGCGATTGGAATTGAATACCCCCTCTTCTCCCTGATTTTCAATGCCTTTGAAAAATAATCCATAGCCAAGCTGTAGTTGTCTTCATCATAATAATAAATCAAACCAAGGTTAGAATATGCCTTTGAAAGAATCTCCAATTGTTGATGTCGTTCGGCAATACCAATCATTGTTTGAAGCTTCTCAATCGCTTCATCGTTCTGGTCCCATTGCCATAAAACCTGACTCATATTCATTACCGATTGGGCATAAGAAACTGAATCACTCAATTTTAAGAAAATGATCGAGGCTTTGTAAAAGGCATCATAAGCCTCGTTAAGCCTTCCTGTTTCAAACCATACTGAACCTTTGTTCTGAAAAGAAAACCCAATAAGGGTGTCGTCAACAAGCTCATTAGCAATAGCATAAACCCTTTCAAAATAAACTAAAGCAGTATCATACTCTGCAGTGTTAATTTTTAAATCACCCATCATGTTGCTAAGATGTGCTATTTCCGTTCGATTGTTCAAATGATGGTAAATGCTGAGTGTTTTTTGATAATAATAAAAAGCCAGATCGTAGTCGCCGGCCCATTGTGCACTTTTTCCTAACGTACGTAAAGCCAATGCTTTCATTTCAATCAAACCTTGACCATCAGCGTAATTCACAGCCTCGGTTCCTGTTTTCATACTTTCGTCATAACTCACAAAACGATATGCTTCGGTAAGTGCTATGAGTGTTTTTATGCGATCTTGACCGCTTTGGTTTTTGATGAGTTGATGCAAACTATCAATCTTGTGCATCTCATCCACCGACCTTGCAGGCAGGAATAAGACCAGACCAAATAAAAAAGTCCAGAAAGCTTGTGCAATACTTTTCATAGCAATGGCAATATTACAATTTTTTTGACTTCGATAAGTGCTATCATCATTGAAGCTAAAAAAGTATTTAACTTTATGATATATAATGTATTATGGATAATTCTTCAAAACCTTCCATCAAATGTTTTATAAATGATAGTAGATGTAACTTTGTTGTCCAGCCTCTCAATTCATGTATATTTGCCAAAAACTGAGAAGTATGATACGTTCGATGACAGGTTATGGAAAACAGCAACAGCAAGTGGGGTCTGGAAAAATCACAGTGGAAATTAAATCACTCAACAGCAAGCAGTTAGATTTAAACTTACGCCTACCTGCCGATTTGAAACAATTGGAGTTTGATTTACGAAACAGAATTTCTGAAAGTGTCAGAAGAGGAAAAGTTGACTTTTATGTTACGATTGAAGATTCGGATTTAAAAAAAGTTGGTCGTATCGACAGGGAAGTTGCAGCAGCAGCTTTTGAGCAACTCAATGAAATGGCCTATGCACTTCGGATTCAATTGCCACAGGATATGGCTTCATTATTGCTAAAATTTCCGGGCGTGATTGCGAATGGTGACGGAGATGTCATGTTGCCTGAATCTTTGTCAAAGGCACTCACCTCCACAGCTTTGTCAGTTCTCCATGAATTCGATGCTTTTCGTATGCAGGAAGGTCAAGCATTAAAGCTTGATATTCTAAGTCATATAAATCTGATCATCAGTCTTTTAGATGAGGTTACTCCTTTTGAAAATCAGCGAACAGAGTTACTTAAAAACCGTTTGATGAAAAACGTTTCGGAGGTAAGCGACCATCTGAAATTTGATCCAAACCGTTTTGAGCAAGAGCTCATATATTATCTTGAAAAGTTAGACATCAGCGAAGAAAAAGTGCGTCTCAGGCAACATTGTAACTACTTCATGGAAGCTATTGATGAGGATTATGCTGGTAAAAAATTGGGTTTCATCGTGCAGGAAATTGGTCGTGAAATAAACACATTAGGATCAAAAGCCAATGATGCCCAAATACAACGTATCGTAGTGCAAATGAAGGACGAGCTTGAGAAAATTAAGGAACAACTTTTTAATGTGCTTTAAAATGACATCCACTTCAAAAGGAAAAATGTTGGTTGTTTCAGCCCCTTCAGGTGCAGGTAAAACAACACTTGTAAAACATCTGCTGATCCAAATTCCTTCACTGGCATTCTCGGTTTCGGCTACCTCACGCCCCAAAAGAGATAATGAAGTTCATGGCAAGGATTATTTCTTTTTAACAAAAGAGGATTTCAAACAACGGATAGATAATGGTGAATTTCTGGAATGGGAAGAAGTGTACGAAGGTGTTTTTTATGGTACGCTGATCGAAGAAGTAAACAAAACTCTAGATGAGGGGAAGCATTTGATTTTTGATGTTGATGTTGTAGGCGGCGTAAATATTAAAAAATATTTTGGCGATACAGCTTACAGTATTTTCATTCAAGCACCCTCTATTCAGGTACTTGAACAACGATTGCGTAACCGCTGCAGCGACACAGAAGAAAGTATCAGTGAACGCGTGCAAAAAGCGGCTCAGGAAATGACATGCGCTCCACAATTCGACCTGGTTTTTATAAACGACGATTTAAATATTGCCCGCGAACAACTTACAATTCTTGTAAAAGATTTCCTCGAAAAGCCATGAAAACCTCTTATCCGCTTATCTATCAAGTAGCCGAACTTCCGGTTTATAACATTAATACCCTCAGGGCTTTACTTAGCCTTCGTGTGGCTGAGCGTACATTAAATTCGCTGCCTGCTGAAAAACTTCTGATTAAGATGGAGGCATCACCCTGCAACCCCTCCGATATCGCATTTATGCAAGGAGGCTACAATGTGATTAAAACATTGCCTGCAGTGCCGGGCTTTGAAGGCTGTGGCATTGTAGTGGACACTGGCGAAGGTGTGGATGCCTCCAAATGGATTGGAAAGCGGGTGTCTTGTTTTGCTCAGGGCGATAGTGACGGGACATGGGCCGAGTACATGCTCGCAAGTCCTGAACAATTACTCCCTGCGCATGACCAATTTACGCCGGAGCAGGCTGCTGTTTTTTTTGTCAACCCATTTACAGCTTATGGACTGATGCAGGCAGCACGCAATTATAAGAGTAAAACAATTCTGGTTAATGCTGCCGGCAGCAGAGTAAGTGATTACCTTCTTGCATTGAGTAAAATGTATGGAATCAATGTGGTAGCTATTGTCCGGCGTAAACAAACTGCCGAAATGCTTTCCGGCAAGGGATTCAAGGCTGTGATCGTTTCTTCTGAACCTACTTTTGAGGAAGAGATTGCGGCAGCATTACAAACCTATCATCCTACCACATTTTTTGATGCTGTTGCCGGCGAACAAACTGGCATCATAGCCAAAAACCTTCCTGAAAACAGTCAGATCATCGTTTATGGCGGCCTTTCAGGAAAAGAAATTTCGGGGATAAATGCCTTACAACTGATTTTCAAAAAGCTTAAAATTATAGGCTTCGATCTTAATACATGGTTTGCCGGCAACAACCTTCAAACCTTAAACGAAGCTCACAAGCTGCTATCTGAATTGGTTCTTACACATGAAGTCATTAATCCTGTTGGTATTCAAGTGAGTTTGAATGAACTGGTAAAAGGACTGCGACATTATCTCGGGTCAATGTCGGAAGGTAAAATGCTGATTCGGTTTTAATTCGTTGAATATGAAGAATATTGGTCTTTTCTTTGGCTCGTTCAATCCGGTGCACAACGGCCACCTGATGTTGGCCAATTATTTGCTTGAATACGCTTCTTTGGATGAAATATGGTTCATTGTTTCACCTCATAATCCATTGAAAGCACAAACTGATCTCATGCCCGAAGAAAAGCGGTTGGCCATGGTCAAGAAAGCAGTTGAGGGTTTCGATCGGTTTGTTGTGAGCAATATAGAGTTTGGTATGCCAAAACCATCTTATACCATCAACACGCTCAAGGCATTGGAAATCAAGTTTTCCAATATGCATTTTCACCTTATCATGGGGACTGACGGCTTAGAAAACTTCCACCTTTGGAAAGATTATCAAGCTATTCTCAAAAGCTACAGTTTGCTCATTTATCCCCGCAAAGGCAGCTCCGGCCATCCTTTGGTCAAGCACCCTTCTGTTCAGCTTATTGAAGCTCCAATGATTGAGGTGTCTTCCACTTTCATCCGTGAAGCCATAAAACAAGGCAAAGATTTACGTTTCTTTTTGCCTAAAGGGGTTTTCGAGATGATACGCCAGTAATTAGATGAGAATTAATAAATGAAAGACCCGCTTTACAAGGAAATCACCTTTATCTTTTAAGAACTTTCTTAACGAACCACAATTCATAAACCGGATCGAGAAAAGCGATGGTTTTGCCGGGGTTGTCTATCATTTCATTTCTATTGAGAATAATGCTAACCAATTAGTTACTAACAAACTAGTTACTAACAAACTAGTTAGTTTTATATAGTATTATCATACAGCTGATTACATTTGTTTTTTTAAACTATTTTCCTATAAAAAACAACAAAAATTTAAGGCGAATTGTATCAAAAAATGGAAGTTTCACTACTGATTACCTGTCTGATTGATATTTTTTTCAGTTGTATTATTTGCTTTGAATTATTTCAAAGTGTCACCATTTATTTTAATTAAAAAAAACTGAAAACACTACCTTTGCACCTCTCAACTCCATGAAAGATATCTATTAAAAACCGACCCATGAAGCGCCTACCATTTTTAACTTCCTTTGCCGCTATCCTGTTTTTTATGAGCATCTTCGTTTATGTTGCCTACAGAGCTTCTACTATTGGCCTCACACATGATGAATGTAACACTTATACCATCTTAAATCCTCAGGATGGAATAGATTGTCCTTTCAAAACAACTGCCAACAACCACTTACTCAACACTTGGCTGATGCGCCAAAGCATCGGGTTGTCTGGTAGTCATTCCGAACTGGCACTTAGGTTTCCCAATGTTTTGGCATTTTTGGTTTATGCAATTGCTGTTTGGCTGCTGCTCAAACCATGGAAAAACAACCCCTTTCTCTACTTTTTAGGATTGGGAATGTTGCTCCTCAACCCCTATTTGATTGACTTTTTTTCAATTGCCCGTGGGTATGGACTGGCTTTGGCTTTTGGTTTGATGGCTGTTTACTTTTTTGTGAAAGCTCGGGAGCCGGGCCAATTGAAACCCTTTGTCAGAGATCTGTTTTTCTCCATGTTATTTAGTCTGTTGGCCGCATATTCCAACTTCATTTTTATAAATCTGAATATTGCCTTACTCGCCTTGTTTTTGCTCGAGTTTGTATTGCACTATAGAAAGGAGAGTCTTCGTGAAAACTTATCGCTTGGTATTGGTCTCATATTGATTGTGGGTCTCAACTTGCATCACATCAATAAAATACATGATATACTCATGGTGTTACAAGACAACAAAGAGCTTTATTTTGGTGGAAAGCAAGGGTTTATCATATCAACTTTGCGGGTACTAATCCATAGGTCCATTTACCTGAGTTATTATGGCGAAGCGTTTTGGGAAAGGATTTATCATGGGCTAATAATTGCTTTTTTTGGTTTGACAGTTATCTTGCTCTTGCGTAAAAAACAATCTGGACTTAACCGTGTTTTTGCTTTGTTGGTTGTGATGATTGCTGCTGCGGTTATACAGTTTTATATGTTTGAAATACCCTACCCTGTCGAAAGGACAGCTTTGATTTTTATCCCTTTAGCCGGATTAACTTTATTTCATGTTGGTGTTGATTTAAGCGATTGGTTTTCATCCTATTTGCGCAAATCTGAGTGGTTCATTGGCCTTATTCTGTTTGCCTTTTTTGCTCTACCAATGGGTTATCATTTTATCAGGAATATGAACACCAAATATATTTTGGAATGGAAATTTGATGCCAACACTCAGGAAGTTGTAAGGATGATTCAATCAGAAAGTTCGAGCGTGGAACAAAAATCCATTGTTAGCTCATGGGAATTTCATCCTGCACTGGATTTTTATATTCAAAGAATTTCAAACAACACGAAACTCATCATTGACAACACATTAAGTAATAATGGCGATTACATTTATTGTCATTTACGTGAAAAAGAAAAAATCGTTGATACCACTGCCTTTACAGTAATGACGAATTTTGCAGACACTAAAACGATTTTGCTGAAGCGGAAAAATCCACATCCGGAAGAGTAAAATTCAGTATTTTTATTTCACTTCCCAGCTTGTGCCGTCTTTACCGTCTTTCAGCACGATGTTAAGTTTCCCGAGGCTGTCGCGAATTACATCGCTTGTGGCAAAATCCTTTTTTGCGCGTGCTTCCTGTCGTAAGCTGATGATGGTTTGCATCAGACCATCCACTAGCTCTAAATCAGAGCCTGCTTCTTCGTCCTGAATTCCCAAAATATGGAATATAAAGTCATCCATAAGTTGCTTTAGCTGTTGAAACTCTCGTTCATTGATGGCTAAATGACCATCGTTTGAAGCGTTGATAAGTCGTACAGCATCAAAAAGTGCTGCAATAGCCATTGGACTGTTAAAGTCGTCGTTCATAGCATCGTAACATGCCTTTTCAATAGCATCAACCCCTTGATCAGCTGCGGCTGGATTGACTTTCAACTTAGTTAAGGTTGAAGCAGCTACCAATAATTTTTTTAAGCCTTTTTCAGCTGCCTGAAGGGCTTCGTTGCTAAAGTCGAGGGTGCTGCGATAATGAGCCTGTAAAATAAAAAACCGGATAGTCATCGGACTGTAAGCTTGTTCGAGCAAAGGATGATTTCCTGTGAAGATATCATCAAGCGAGATGGCGTTACCGAGCGACTTGCCCATTTTCTGTCCGTTTAGGGTAATCATATTGTTGTGCATCCAATAGTGCACGGGCGATTTTTCGTTGGCTACAGTTGACTGTGCAATTTCCGACTCATGGTGTGGGAAAAGTAAGTCCATGCCACCACCATGAATATCAAACTGCTCGCCCAAATACTTGCAACCCATAGCCGAGCATTCCATATGCCAGCCAGGGAATCCGTCGCTCCAAGGCGAAGGCCAGCGCATGATATGCGAAGGCTCAGCTTTTTTCCACAAAGCAAAGTCAGCACTGTTTCGTTTGTCAGACTGACCGTCGAGTTTACGGGTATTGCTGATCAAATCTTCAATTTTCCGTCCTGAAAGGATGCCGTAGTGGTGGTTTTTGCTATACTTTTCAACATCAAAATACACCGATCCATCAACCTCGTAGGCATACCCTTTCTTTAGAATCTTCTCAACCATGGCAATCTGTTCGATGAGATGGCCCGAAGCATGTGGCTCAATAGAGGGACGTAAAACATTGAGTTGATCCATATTTTTATGGTATCGAACAGTATAATACTGCACCACTTCCATGGGTTCAATCTGTTCTAAACGAGCCTTTTGAGCAATTTTATCCTCACCCTCATCGGCATCATTTTCAAGATGGCCAACGTCAGTTATGTTGCGCACATAGCGTACTTTGTACCCCAAATGTGAGAAATAACGAAAAACAAGATCAAAAGTTATTGCAGCACGGGCATGTCCCAAATGTGCATCACCATATACGGTTGGCCCGCAAACATACATGCCAATATGAAGAGGGTTGATTGGTACAAAAACTTCTTTTTTACGGCTAAGGCTGTTGTATACAACAACTTCTGCCTGATTGCGAAACTTCGTCATAATTTGTGCTGATTTCAGTCTGCAAAGAAACGAAATTTCAGGGAATCAGTCAGTGCTGCAACCACAGGAAAAGGAAATGTCCTACATTTGTAACTTAATGTGAAATAAATAACAGATAGATTTTATGGAGCGTATTCTCGTCATTGGTTGCTCGGGGCAAATCGGGTCAGAACTGACCTTGGCTTTGAGAAAAGTTTACGGCAATGAAAATGTTTTTGCCACCGACATCAAACAACCGCCAAAAGACATCCTCGAAAGTGGTCCTTTCAACACCCTCGATGTGATGGATTACAATAACCTGCTGCATTTTGCCGTCAGGTTCAAAATTACTCAGGTATATAACCTGGCCGCCGTTCTTTCGGGCAATGCTGAGAAAATCCCACAGCAAGCCTGGGAAATCAACATGCGCGCATTGATGAATACCCTTGAGCTGGCACGCGACTCAGATGTGAAAAAACTCTTCTGGCCTAGTTCTATTGCAGTTTTTGGACCTACAACACCCCGGTATAATACACCACAACTCACTGTGATGGAACCAAATACCGTTTATGGCATCAGCAAACTTGCAGGCGAACGCTGGGGCGAATATTATCAAAAACGTTATGGTGTCGACTTCCGTAGTTTGCGTTATCCCGGCCTCATCAGTTACAAAACAGAAGCCGGCGGGGGAACCACCGACTATGCAGTTGAAATTTACTATGAAGCCATTCGTAATAATAGCTACAATTGTTTCCTTCGTGAAGACACTGCCTTGCCCATGATGTTTATGGATGATGCTATAAAAGCTACAATCCAGCTGATGGAGGCCGATGCAGATAAATTGAGTCTACGATCGAGTTATAATGTTGGAGGAATGAGTTTTACGCCTAAAGATGTTGCTGCAGCCATTCGCAAACATCAGCCAGATTTTGAAATAACTTATGAGCCGGATTTCCGTCAGGCGATTGCTGATAGCTGGCCTGCAAGTATTGATGATAGCGTTGCCCGGAAAGATTGGGGACTAAGTGATGTTTTCAATCTGGAAAATATGACAACATTAATGCTAAATGAAATACGCACAAAACTTAGTGGGAAAAAGTAGTGTGTTGGTATTGCTTGTGTTGACATTCATATCAACACATTAAAAAATAAAAAAAGGCATTGAATACAATGCCTTTTTTTATACTATCTGAAATTAACTACTTGAGCAGCTCAGCTACTTTGTTACGTAAATCATCACCACGCAAATTCTTTGCAATGATATTTCCGTTTTCATCCAATAGGACGCTGTGAGGTATAGATTGAACTCCATATTTTTTTCCTGCCTCATTGCCCCATCCTTTTAAATCGGATACATGTGTCCATGTCAGGTTATCATCTGTGATAGCCTGCATCCATTTTGCTTTTTCAGTATCAAAAGAAACTCCAAAAATATCGAATCCTTTTCCTTTAAAATCTTTGTAAATGGCAACAATATTTGGGTTTTCGGCTCTACAAGGCTGGCACCATGAGGCCCAAAAATCAACCAATAATACTTTTGCTCCAACTTTGTCAGAAAGTTTAATCAAGCTGTCGTTGGGAGCAGTTTGTTCAAAATCCTTGTACGGCATTCCAACGGCAACACTTTTTAACACCAAAACCCTGTCGAATAATTCGGTGAGGTATGACGATTTTACTGTTTCGTCAAAAGAAATCACCATTCCTTCGAGTTC
>Ga0351838_1136_pt1 | contig 14130 bp, 7 predicted proteins | sample BONcelHFGM3001E3_FD_206742 | JGI IMG/M metagenome (GOLD analysis project Ga0351838, IMG submission 206742) | Enriched cells from coal bed in the Powder River Basin, Montana, United States - BONCAT cells FGM rep1 HSBNCT.FGM.300.1.E3 ... | reverse complement strand
ACGGTCACTTCTGCCGTGTTGCACTTGCCAAGTACGTTGGAGAAAGCAGCTGCACTGATGCGGTTGCCCTGATAGATAGCTTTCACTGCCCAGCGGTAAGGACCGCAGGCCAGTGATGGCCAGCTGTTGTCGGTCATCGTCAGGTTAGAGGTAGTACCAATCGAAGTCCACAGACCCGGGTTGGTCTCTTCACCCTGTTTCAGTCGCCATACCTGGTAATCAATGTCGCCGGCAGGAGTTACCTCAAAGCCGTTGACAATGAAAGGAGCGCCTTGCCAGTTTCCTGAACCGGTAGGACTTTCGATTGGCGACCAGGTAGTAGCAGTTCCCACGATACAGTTCCCGGTTAACGGGATATTGTTCAAGGTTACCGGCGGGAACCACGGACCTGAGGCCAGCGTACCAGTAGTGGACCACTCAACCCAGTAAGTTCCGGGAGTGAGGGTCAAACCTGGGGTAGAGGCAACGATCTTCATGACCGGACGGGCAACACCGCCATTCACTGCATTTACGCGGTAGATGTTGGTAAAGCTGGTCGATGCCATGCGGTTCGTCGTGCGGTCTCCCCAGATAACGGTAGCTCCTGCCGTTCCCGGCTGACCATTCCAAATCTGGACAAATACCCCCGTGAATGTTGAGGTTGTCGGTGAACTGGTCTGGTATCCGAAGAAGTCCATCGAGGTCACGTTCCATGGATTGCCTGTGATGGTGAAGTCGTCGGCTACATAGTAAGGAACAGCGTTGTTGAAATTCCAACCATAACTGGCAATCGGAGCCTGGATCAGGCTTTCGTCGGCGCCACCGGCGCCGGTTCCCGGTGAGTTCACCAGCGGGCCGTTGTTGAACAACACGGCATCCGTGGGTTCCAGCTCAATGGTTTGTCCGTTGTATCCTTCTACACCTACGCCAGGATCAGTTAAGTTCTGATTGGCACTGCCGCCTGTGATGTAAGGCAGCTCGGTGTTGCTCGGGTTGATCGAGGACCATTCAACTGTTTCGAACATTCCCTGGCCTTCATAACCTGTTACCGTTTCCGGTGTGTGGTTGTAAGTAGCGCCGGGAACGGCAGAAGCGGTGATCAGCTCACCTTGTGCAGGCATGCCGTCAAGAACCAGAGGTCCGCCCTCGCCATAAACCAATGCGCGAAGCATGAAGTTGCCCGAAGCCGGGATCCATACTGCACTTGGTACAAAGTACGAATAGCTGCGCAGTTGTGGAGCGGTCTCGTCAACACAGATACCTGCTGCGTTGGGAGCATTCCCACCCTGGATCATCACCAGGTAGAAGTTGCCGCTGGCAATGGATGTGCTTGGGAAAGTAAAATCAACCCAACCATAATTGCTTGGTGTAACATCAACGGGAGTCCCAATTGGTGCTCCCGGCATTCCGCCAGGTCCTGTGGCATCGTAGATGGCCATCTGGAAAGGTACGAATGGGTTAGCACCCGGAGGATAGTTGTCGATGGTTCCGATATGAACTTTACCACCCTGAACAACGGCAGGATAGCCAACCGGGGTGAACTTCATGGCATTCATGTTGCCCTGAGTGGCCCAAACGGTCCAGTTATCGCAGATACCGTCATCGTAGCGGATCTCATACATTCCTTTGGGAGCCATCCATGAAAGGTCCACTGCAGTCTCTGCAGTATTCAACGTCGCAACAAAAGCCAATGGAGGATACGTTGCCCGAAGCATCGGGATATCCAGCAATGTGGTGACGCCTTGAACGAATGTGAATGGACCGGCGGTGAAAGTCTCAAAACCGGCTTTGGTGGCAGTTACGCCAAATGATCCAACCGGATAGATGTTTACAGTATACTGACCTGCGGAGACTGAATAAGTGGGTGAAGTGCCAACCATAATCTTGGCTCCAACAATCGGTTCGCCTGTGTCGTTGTTGTAGACAATACCGCTCAGATATGCCGGGATCGGCTGCATACAGAAGTTTACGGTAGTGGTCTGTGTGTTTACAACAGTAGCCTGTTTGGTTTGCGGCAGGAAGCCGGCAGAAGTACAGTTTACGTTGTAGTTTCCAACAGGAACGTTCAGCATGGTGTATACGCCACTTGCGTTGGTTGTAGCGGAAAATGTTCCGGCAGTAACCGTAGCACCTGCGAGGGGTGCTCCGCTAAAGCAGTTGGTAACCGTACCGGTAAGTGTACCTACCCAGGGGGTAACTACAAAGCGGAGGTTTGGAAGAGTAGCGCCAGCATAGCTTGAAGTGAATGAACAACCTGCCGCCCCATCAGTGTAGTAATAAACCTGCGTTCCAGAGGAGGCAGTGCCATAGACGTACGAATAGGACGTATATGAGGTATTGTCATAGCAAACTTCCACCAAAAGGTTCGAACCATCCCAAACAAAGGGTGTTTGCAGGGTGATGAGTTGCCATCCGGTTCCGGGAACTGCATATGTGCCCGTATAAACCGTGGACCATCCGCTGCCAACAAATCCGGTAACGGTGGTTGCTGTGGTATTCTGCAATCGGATGTTGAATCCGTTCATAAGTTGTGATGCCCAACTGGAGACATTGAACCCGAGAGTAGTAATCTCCCCGGGTGAACCGCCGGCAGCTAAAATAGATGCTGCTGTATAAAGCAGGTTGGTTCGCCCGTCATGCCAGTAAGTTAGGTAAGGATACTGTACAGTTGTTGTACCTGTTCCAACCGTGACGGTTTGTGGAGCAGGAGGCCCTACACCCGTTACATGAGCCAGGTCAAGGTAACAGTCGTTTCCGTAGGCTGAAGTAAACTGAAAGGCGATGTAAACTGTCGCCTGTCCCTGTGCACCTGCCGGAAGTGTGACATTTTTAATTTTCCAACCCTGAACGGCATTGTACCGCGGGAAGGTGGCTACCGTTGTCCAAACGGTACCGTTGGTTGAATATTGAACATCGACTCTGTCGTTGGAACCGGAATATCCGGTGCTTTCCAGCCAGGCAAAGTCAACACCAAGGTTCGTGTAACCAACAGTGGAAAATGGTGTGGTTTGTTTCAATCGGGATACTCCGGTGGAGTAAGAAAACGACCGAAACGCTGCCATCCAGGTACCCTGATAAGCGGTATACCCTGAAGGCCAGGCAGTTGAACTTGCGAATTGGGTTGGACATGTTCCTGAGACTTGCTCTACGGCCCAGCCTGCGGGAACAGTTCCTCCATTTTCGAAGCTCTCTGTGATCAGCGTTGTTTGGGCGCTTACCGACAGAGAAAATGCGCATGAGATCATTAAAAAGACCATCATTTGCATTAATTTAGTAATGCTTCGCATAATAATTATGGTTTTTGATGAATAAATAGATGGATTGATATAATAATGCCCCCTATCAGAATTAGATAGAGAGAAGTTATTAGCATACGAATCATTCTGTAATCTATGCATAACCGGAAATCTCCGAAAAAAGAATAAATCTGGAATAGGTTTCCGGATAGGGAAGTGGTTGTAGTCCTGTCAGTTATGCGATCCAGGCTGGATCAGAGTCATCAACGTGCCAAAAACGTTATTCCAATAACGTTTGCAATGGAAACAAATGTAGGTAAGAGAATGACACGCAGATTTCAGTTCATTCTTTTTTAACAACAATTTAACCCCATTTTAATCGTGATTTAATATGAACTTAATCTCAATCCTGAGTCGGATGAAAAGGGCTGAAACCTGTCTGATAAATTATCATGGATTTCAGCATAAATGAATCCAATGCTTCGCGATATAAATATCAGGGCGACCTGAAAAACAACAGGGGCGACCTGTCAGATCGCCCCTGCTGTTTGGGTTCAGTGTGTGGGCGGGACCATTCCTGCCGTCCAAGGATTATGGGAATGCGACTCCCGGATACTTTGTAATATCAACGAAGGGAACTGTACTGCCATATTCGGCATTGATCGATTCGATAAAGTAATTGGAAATCAGGGCATAACCTCTCGAATTTGGATGGATGCCATCCAGGGAGAAGACGCCACCTGTGACAAATTGAGTGTTCATTTTGATTCCGTCCCAAATAATGCCACCCTGCAGGTTCTTCATCTTGGCATTCATATCAGCCAGTGCCAATCCATGGGTCTGAGCAAGTCCGGAAATAATTTGATTGTATCCGGCCACAGTGGTCTCGATGTTGTTGATCTCGTCCTGTGTGAGCACAAACTGGTTGGGAATTGGCCATGGAGTTAACGTAAGTCTACTGATCAATCCCATCCCGTAACACTTCATCGAATCCTGAGGAACCGTTAACAACACAAGCTCTCCCGGCTGCATCTGACGTACTTTGAAATGGGGGTGCGGAGAGGTAGGATCTGCTACCAGGAATGGATTTTGTCCGGCATGATAGACGAAAGGTAATTGGAATAATGACATGGCATGGTTCACCAGATTCGCCAGACTGTCATTTAAAGTCAGTCCGTTATATGGAATAGTGGTGAAGAACGGAGCTGAGGTGATGTCGGGAATATTGGCAATCACACCTTTTGTTCCTGTACCAACAAGGCTTTGAACAACTACACCCATGGCATAACCAAATGTCTGAAGTCCGGTAATGGTGTCTCCAACTCCTCCTGATGTGGCGTATCCCAATACATCGTTGTTCCCCAGCCAGAGAGCGAAGAAGGTTGGGTTTAACGGTGGAATTTCCTGGATAACCAGGTTGGTGGCAGAAGTAGCAAAGCGGGCATAATATGGATTCAGCATAGCATAACCGGGAGCCAGCAGGTGGAATGATTTCGCCCCGGGGATTCCCAGGTTATTTACCAGGTATCCGACAGGAGCAACCGGATCTCTGGTGCCAATATACGGAACAGGACCGAGTGATGTTCCGGCACAGCTTGTTGAGTAGCCAAGTATCAGTCTGGGCATTGAACCTGGAAATTCAACACCAAATTCACTGGTTACAACAGGCTGCACAAAGGCACCGCCTCCTGCCAGTTGGAATTGCTGGGCAAGGAGGTTGGGGAATGAGTTGTTCTGTGCTGAAAAATATAACGCTCCATCAGAGAATCCCGCAGTAAGCGAGTTTCCTACCGATACGAAGCGGGAGAAATCCGCGCTGCCCTTGCTGGGCGATAACTCGTCGATCTTGGGTTCGCAACCGGCAAGGATGACGAGAGAAAACAGGATATATACTAGTTTTTTCATATCGTTCTTATATTATATGGTTAGAAATTGTAGGTTAAACCAATTCCGGGAACGTAAACATTGGTCTTGTATGTTCCGGAAAAGTTCTCCGGCGAATAGGTTCCTTCACGCTCCATTCCCATAACATAGAGAAATGCTGCGTCGATGCTGAGTCCTTTGACGGGGAACAAAGACAGACCAGCTGTCAGGCCAATCTGGTTCACGCTGGGAGTTTGGGGATTGAGGTATCCATCGGGTACCGGAGAAGGATCGTAGTAACCTCCCAGGCGTAATGTCACAATGTCATTGACTTTGTATTGAGCTCCGATCCGGGGAATCAGTTTATTCTCATACATTGCAGGGGCATAAGATTTGTCGAGAGCCGGGGTCTTTGTTTTGAAGTCAAAGATCAGCGTGTCGTATGCACTCCAGAAGACATAACATAAGTTGATGCCGATGAGGAATTTCTCGTTGAACTCATACGATATACCAAAATCGAGATTGGCGGGTAATGGCAACGAAGTAGCAACCAACTGATCCGGGAAGTTTGTTTTCATCGATTCAGGCACAGTAAATGTTGCGTCGGCTTCTTCCACTTTCATGTTAATCCTGGAGCGGTAATCGATACCGATGTTAAGGCCTTTCACCGGACGTACAAGAATCCCCCCGTTGAAGCCAACATTGTATGAGCTGCCCTTGATGTTTACCTTCCCATCTACGCCATTCTGACCTTCAAGCGGAAGCGCTTTGTTCAGCTCCACATTGCCAAAAGTGAGAACCAGTCCCATACCAAAGCTGACAACGTCCTTGATTTTGTATGAAAAAGATGGTTGAACCGTGATGGCTTTGAATGCCAGATCCTGGATCAGGTAACGGCCTTGCCACTCTTCGCCCCAGGAAAGTTTATTTCCGTAAGGTGTGTTAACTGCAAGTCCGATGCTGAGGTCGTCAAAGGGTTTGAAGGCAAAATAGAAATATAAAGGGGTATTCAGGATGCTTTCAATATTGTATTGACCCATAACATCTTTGGGCTGAAATGTTGTACGGGCCATCAGCAGGCTGACCCCTCCCGAAATGCTGAACTTGTCCTGCACAAAAGCCGCAGCACCCGGATTATAAAAGAAGCTGCTAGCATCGTAGGTTAAGGAGGTCCCAATCAGGCCCATCCCAATGTTACGCATGCTATGCAAACCCACCTGATATCCACCGCCAAAAGCTGTGGTTGCCGCCAGACAGATGCCAAGCAACAAAGCTGTAAATCTCCGCATAATGTTCTGTTTTTGGTTAATAATGGGTGCAATATTACATAAAATTATTAAAATGCATCATCTCCCCCAAAAATAGTGTTAGGGTGGCCCCATTACTTCATCACCCCATCACCCCATCACCTCATCACCTCATCACTTCTTTATTGTATCTTTGCCGACCGATCATAGGTCCCATGAAATATCCATACAAACGCCATTCATGCCAACCGCGAATGATAATCATGGATATTCCATCTGACCTTTGAAATCAAAATTAGTAACAGATGAAATTGAACGTTGGAGATCAGGTGAAATTCCTTAATGCCGTGGGCGGAGGTGTAGTCACAAAAATTCTTGATACCAGGATGGTGCTGGTAGCCGATCAGGACGGATTTGAGATGCCGACCCTTATCTCTGAAGTGATAAAGATCGACCCGTCAGATGCCGGCGGCCGGTTCTTTAGGGAAGCGTTCAGCGTCCCTTCCTCAACTTTCGGAGAGAATAACAGTCGCGAGCCAGGCGTCACAAATGCTGATACTGAAGATGTCAGCGATCTTCTGGATCCGCGCGCTATCAGGAACCGGACATCTGAAGAGATTTTCCTGGCTTTTATTCCGCATGATCAAAAATGGATGATAACAGGAATGGTGGATATTTTCCTCATCAACAGCACTTCATTTGATGTCATCTACAACCTTTTTCATAGAACCCCCACAGGTCATTTCTCCGGGGTGGATTACGGTTCCATTTTCGCAAACAGCCGGCATCTGCTGGCTACAGTAAACCGGGAAACTCTTTCACAATGGACTGATGGATCCCTGCAGCTTCTCTTCCACAAGGAATATCTGGACTTTGTGCCTCCCCCCTTTGACTCCGACTTTCAAATCGACGGGCAGAAATTTCACAAAGAGGGAGCTTATCGGGAATCTTCATTGATAAAAGAAAAAGGAATCATCGTCAGGTTGTTGTCACTTACCAGCTATATTGAAGAGAAAAGGGCACTATCAATCCCGCATAAAATTCCTGTTTCTGAATCTCCGTCTGGTGCCAGAAACAAGGATCTTCCAGCCATCTTTGCTCATCAGACGGAACCAAGAAAGGCTGTGGTTGACTTGCATATTCATGAGTTGGTTGAAGATCCTTCCAACCTTCAGAAATCTGAGATTCTCCATTTTCAGAAGAACTATTTTATCCGATGCCTCGATTCCGCCATAGTAAATAATTTCATCAATGTCGTCTTCATTCATGGTGTTGGTGACGGAATCCTCCGCGGGGTGCTTTCCGACCACCTGAAAACAACAGAGGGCATCGAATGGTTCGATGCCCCCATGGCGTTGTATGGTGTTGGTGCCATTGAAGTGCGCATTCCGCACAACCGGTAGTTACCGGTTTACAGTGATTTTTCTTGTATAAATTTTATTTCCGGTTGCCATCTTGAGGACATACACTCCAGGAGTCAGGCTTCCGGCATCAATCGTTACCTGATGCTCTCCCACACCCAGGAAGCCGGGCTGATGGCTCCATACCTGCTGTCCGAAAATGTTGTATAGATACAGTGATATATTATCGGGATTAACCAGGTAGAATGAGGCAGTGGTAGTGGTTGAGACCGGATTAGGATAAACCTGAAGAGCCTTGGTTTGGTCGAACCGTTCATGTGCTGAGACAATGTTGGCATTGAATTCGGTTTTCTCATAAAAACCAAATGGCCCCCCCTGTACAATTTCGGTACCCTGATCATCCTGAAGAAGGTATAGACCGTTCCCATTGGTGCAACAGATTCCATGGCCATCGGAATCATAAATTGTGAAGGAGTAACATCCTTCGGTCGAAAGTTCAATGGTATCACGGTGAACAACGTTGGGAACTGAATAGGGTCCGCCACTGTCAACAATAGTACCCTGTTCGTCTTTCACATCCCAGGTGGTCTCTTCCGGTGCATTGTCGGTCTTCAGGAAGAGGACCAGGGTGAATGTGGTTGCAGGTGCTTCCACAATTGAGAAGTTGAGGGTGTCGTTCTTCGGGTACTCATCTGTGTTGTTGTTCGGATTGTCAGTAAAGACGTTCAGTGAATTGGTCGCTTCCGGAACAAATGAATATTCGGGAAGGTTGACGACAACTTTCTCCAGCGGGCTGAGGCTTCCTGCCCAGTTTTCGGTCATGATGGTTCCACCGTTTACTTCGAAATTCAGGTCGAATGAAGTGATCGTGTTGTTTCCGTTATTTCGGACTGTTACGATGGGAATAACGGTCCCTGAACAGTTGGTAGTTGGTACATTTTCAATTTCAAGTACCTGGAGGTCTATGTCATATGGAAGGACAAGCGCTTCAGTGGAGCTGTTGGCGGCTTGGTGAACCTCCTTGGTGAGATTGTTCTGGATAAATCCGACAGCCATCAGTTCATTGATGTTGTAAACCTGATTTGTTTCAAACGGCCAGCTGGTTTCAATGATTACGTAATCCCCCGTTTCAAAGGCGCCAAGTGCCGTGCCGTCTTTGGTCGGAAGCATCTTTTTCATCACGTGGTCAAAATTCTTCTCCCCGTTGGTGCCCGGAGGACTGGAGAATTGGACATACTCCTCAATCACCACATTGTGTGCGTAAAGATTTCCGCTGATATCCTGGGTTGCTTTGGCAACCATGGTGAGAAAAATCTCGTCATTTGCAGCCGATAGGGAGTGCTGAAGAGAGATTTCAAACGGTGAGGGAACATTGCTCCGTGTGTTCATAATCGATAAAACGCCTGCGTTCCAGTTATTGGAAAACACATTGCCATCTACAACGCTCCAGGGAACGGAGTTGACACCGTAATAGGAACGTCTGGCGTTATTGTCAATGGTGTTGGCCAGATACATCGGATCGTTACCTGGAGCGGGCCAGCTCATGTGGTAAAAAATAGCAGTAAAGAGGGTTGGATTGTTTGTTAGCCAGCTATGGATATTGGTGTTAGCATTGACACAAGGACCGCATGTGGAGGAGGTAAACTCTTCCAGCAGAACCAGCCGCTGAGTCTGTCCAAACCCGAAGGAGACCTGAAAAACAAACAGAAGAATCAGAAAGGATAATTTTTTCATAAGGATAAGAATTTATGGTTGATTTTTCAACCTGTAAAGATACCGTTTTTCACAACAGGTTGCCTGAGACTGTTAATAATGGGGAACAATTATCTAAATTTCTTATAATGTATTATCTTTGCATTCAATTTAATAAACCAATAATATAACCAACTAACCCTAATCAAAATGAAAAAACTTGTACTCTTTACCTTTCTCTTCACACTTGCAGCATTTGTTGGCTATTCCCAGAATCTTTCGCTGAGTTACGAAGGTGGCTTAGTTCCCAATGACGGCCAACTCGTATTCACCGGCGAACCCTCCTCACCGTTGATCGTTGCTACGATTGAAGTAACCAACAATTCTGCTGCATCAATGGACGTATTGTGCAAAAAGGTTGAGATCAGCCTTGTTCCGGAAACCCAGAACACATTTTGCTGGGATGTTTGTTATCCGCCAAACGTTTATGTTTCAATAGGATCCATTACACTTGCTCCCGGAGAAATTACCAATGTCTTTACAGGCGATTTCGAACCGCTGACACATCCTGGTCAAAGCGTCATCAGATATGTCTTCTTCAACGCAGCCAATACCAACGATTCAGTTTGCTTCAAAGCACTTTTCAACGCTTATCCGCTGGGTCTTGAAAACCAGGCCGGGCTGGCTTCACTCTCTGCAGCTTATCCAAATCCTGCTTCTGCCCAGGCATCTTTCAACTACTCTGTTGAAGAGGGGGCCAGTGCAATTTTAATTGTAAGGAATGTCCTTGGATCAACTGTAAAAGAGGTTCATCTGAAGGGATCAGGCGTGGTCACAATCTCAACCAGGGATCTCTCCGAAGGGATCTATTTCTATAGTTTGGTTATTAACGGCAAGGCCGAATCTACCCGCAAACTGGTAGTTTCACACTAACGTTTAGCGTGCACAGGGCACAGGGCACAGGGCACAGGGCACAGGCGGTACAAAAGGAATCGTCAATAAAAAAAGAGGTTGTCTCGATGTTTTGAGACAACCTCTTTTTTTTAATCCAGTATCCAGCCTGGAGCTTCAGGCATCCGGCATCAGATGTTAAACTCCTTCTTTAATTTGTCTACGTAATCGAGCTTCTCCCAGGCGAAGAAATCTACCGTTTTCTGGTAAACTTCTTTAGCAGTGCCATTTCCTTTTTTTGCTTTGGAACCCTTAACAGGATAATAGACGTCAATCGTTTTGGTGAACGGATCCCGGCCAAAATGACCATAGGAGGCTGTAGGAAGGAATATGGGATTCTTCAGTCCGAAACGTTCAATAATGGCGTAGGGTCGCATATCGAAAACCTTGCTTATCCGTTTGGCTATATCACCATCTGCTAGTTTCTTGCCATTTTTATCTTTTACATTGGCAGTGCCGTATGTATTGACATAGAGGCCTACCGGCTGAGCAACGCCGATTGCATAGGCTACCTGGATCATAACCTGATCGGCAACGCCTGCTGCTACCATATTCTTTGCAATATGACGGGCAGCATAAGCGGCAGACCGGTCGACCTTTGAAGGATCTTTCCCTGAAAAAGCACCGCCACCGTGAGCCCCGTGACCGCCATAGGTATCCACGATAATCTTTCTTCCGGTAAGACCAGTATCACCATGTGGTCCGCCGATGATAAATTTCCCCGTAGGGTTAACGAATAGGTTGAAGTCGTCAGTAAAGAATTTTTTGATCCTGGCTGGAAGAGTTTTCTTGACTCTGGGGATCAGAATCTTTGCAGCATCATCACGGATTTTATCCTGCATCTCCTTTTCAGCCACCTTTAAGGCTTTGAAAGAGGAGTTTTTCGGTAAAACGAATTCATCATGCTGGGTGCTCACCACGATGGTATCGATCCGTAATGGTTTTCCCTCTTCATCATATTCAATGGTTACCTGCGATTTCGAGTCGGGCCTCAGGTATTTCATCTGCTTCCCTTCCCGGCGGATATCGGCCAGTACCTGAAGCAGGATATGGGCCAGTTCGCTGGAGAGAGGCATGTAATTATCCATCTCACGGCAGGCATATCCAAACATCATTCCCTGATCTCCGGCACCCTGTTCCTCTTTTTTCTCACGAACCACGCCCTGGTTGATGTCGGATGACTGTTCATGAATGGTCGAAATCACACCGCATGATTCACTGTCGAAACGGTATTCAGCTTTGGTATATCCAATATCGCGGATCACCTTCCGGGCTGTCTCCTGAACATCTACCCAACCCTCTGTTCTGACTTCCCCGCCACATACCACAAGGCCAGTGGTGACAAAGGTTTCACAAGCGACTTTGGATTCAGGATCCCAACGTAAAAACTCATCTAACAGTGCATCCGAAATCTGATCGGCCACTTTATCGGGATGTCCTTCTGAAACGGACTCCGATGTAAATAAATATCCCATGATCTAAATGTATTTAGTTTATAACTAGTTAACTGAAAGAAAGGGCAAGGATTTGATCGTTGGAATGGCTGTTGGTTTAGCATTTTTTCCAGTGGTTGCAATCAATCAAATCTTTCCACCCTGCGGGGGCAAAAGTACAATAAAAATCAAATAAGCACCAAATAGCAAGAACCAAATAACAAATAAATTACAAGTACCAAGTTCCAAATAACAAATAATTTTCAATCTCCAATCTTCAAAATACCAATAATTGATTATTGATACCTGATTATTGGTGATTATTTGATTTTTGGTGCTTGATGATTGGAATTTGAGATGAGTCTTATGTCTTACGTCTTACGTTTCACGTTCTTGTCAACTCCTGAAACACCTCTTCCAGCCGATGCTCGTCCTGCTGCAAAGAGAGAACGGTAAGACCATTTTCTACAGCAAACCTGAACAGAGCCGGGCGAATGTCGATAGAGGGTTTGGATTCCAGATGCCAGGAAGTTGATCCGTGATCCGCGATCCGGGATCCGGGATCCTTTCGGCCCTGATTTGAGATTTCAGCTTCTTTAACTCCATCGATCCCCACCAACAACTTCCGGAGAACAGGTTTGTCGAACTCCACCTTGACAATGATCTTTGAAGATTCGGCTTTGAGGAGGCTTTTGGTTTTGTCGTCGGCGACGATTTTGCCTTTGTGGATAATGATTGTCCGGTCGCAGATTGCCTCCACCTCCTGCATAATATGAGTAGACATGACAATTGTCTTTTCCTTGCCGATCAACTGGATGAGGTTCCGGATCTCTATTAGCTGATTTGGATCAAGTCCGGATGTCGGTTCATCCAGAATCAATACTTCAGGATCATGCAGCAATGCCTGGGCTAGTCCTACCCTCTGGCGGTAACCCCTTGAGAGGGCTCCAATCTTTTTATGCTGTTCAGCCTGGAGGCCTGTGAGTTCTATTACTTCGTTGATACGTGATGCGCGATATGCGATATGCGTGATTCCCTCCATAAACTCCAGAAACTCCCTCACATACAGATCTGTATAAAGAGGATTGTTTTCAGGCAGGTACCCAACCCGTCTCCTAACCTCCATTGATTGTTCCAGCACATCAAATCCACACACGGATGCGTCGCCGGAAGTGGGAGGGATATAGCATGTAAGAATTTTCATCAGGGTGCTTTTTCCCGCACCATTAGGTCCGAGCAGCCCAACAACTTCTCCGGGTTTGATCTCAAGTGAAATATCGTCAAGCGCTTTTTGTGCGCCATATAATTTGGTGATATGAGAGACGCTGATGGACATATTGCTGGATTTGGAACGGGGACAAAGTTAGTTATATTTTGTGAGACAGACCGGACATGAGAGACAGCTTAGAGCGGATTGATCCATGCTTTCTTCCTCCTCCCATAATTTCGCTGTCTGACTACCTGCCTCCTTATATTACTGCCTCCCTACGAACTTTATAAACCCTTCCAAATGTTCCCTGATCTTCCCTGCAAGAAAATAGGGCAGGCTCATCAGGTAAAATATTTTTCCTTCAACAGTATGGGTCTCTTTCACCGTAAGAGGACCTGCATAGAGCCTGACAGCAAAAGAATGGGGTGCAGCTTTCACAAATTGGTGGAGGGAACGCAACCGGCCTGGTTCACCTCTCTTTACTTCCACAGGAATCATCAGTCCCTCGTATCCGATCACAAAATCGACTTCGGCCGATGATTGAGTCTTATCTCTCACCCAGAAATAAATTGACGATACATCAGGCACTATTACCTTTTTCCTCAACTTCCCCTCACCAGCACTGATGGTATCAGTCGAATGCATTAGCTCTTGAGCCACACTATGCAGAGAGATCTGCCGGTTGAAGACCGAGGAGAGATCCTCTGGTTCAGATAGTGCATCCTGTATTCCTGTGAAGTAGTTTAAAAGGCCGGAGTCGGGAAGCTGGATGCGAGGCGACCGGCTATAATCGATATCCCATGGAAGAGATGTACATGTAGTAGGGTAGATCAGGTGCAGCAATCCCTTCTCATCAAAAAGCCGGAAAGCGTTGCTTACTTCCCTGCTCCTGAAATGCGAATTACTGAAGCCCCTGTATGTAATACGGGTTGCGGCATAAGGGAACGAATCCTGGTATATCTGTTCGAGCCTGTCGGCTGTTTTATTGCTTGAAGCCATTGAAGCAGCTCTCGAAAAAAGGGCTTCCAGGCGTTTTTCATATAGAGGAGCCAGCAGAGGAATGTTCCTGTCTGAAGCATAGGACTTCACCACCTCAGGAATCCCGCCTACAAGACAAAATTGATGAAAGAGAGAAACGAGCTTATCATATCCATAATT
>Ga0351838_1129_pt1 | contig 14530 bp, 12 predicted proteins | sample BONcelHFGM3001E3_FD_206742 | JGI IMG/M metagenome (GOLD analysis project Ga0351838, IMG submission 206742) | Enriched cells from coal bed in the Powder River Basin, Montana, United States - BONCAT cells FGM rep1 HSBNCT.FGM.300.1.E3 ... | reverse complement strand
TCTCGGGCAACTTCTGGCGACGTGAGCGAGGGCAGGGGATAGAGGATATCCATGGCATCCCACTCTATAGCGGAACACCTCCGTTTACGCTCGTCGGAAAAGCGGATTCACCTCGCCCGACAGCGTCATCAGCTCTTTTTCCTCCGCCCCACTCAGTGGCTGGATGTTTTTCAGAGCCAGATCCACCGCCAGTCGGAAGAGCCGTTCATCACCCGGTGGGATCGCCGAGGTAACCGACTTCCCGAGCGTGAATCGTAAAGCCAGCGCGGCCTGCTCCGGTTCGACCATGGGCTCATACCAGCACTTTTTGTACTCTTGCCGCAGAGGGCTATCCTTCGGCCAGCTTTGCCTGGCCATCGCCTTCAGCGCAAGCCGTGCCGCCCCCTTGGCCTCGGCCAACTTCAGAATCTGCGGCCCGAAATCATCTGCCAGATAACTCGCAAAATTTACCGGGAAGAGGATCGAATCAAAGTCGTATCGATCCAGCGCCGCCGTCGCAGCCTCGATGGAGTGTGCGGAGAATCCGAGATACCGGATGCGCCCTCGCTTGCGCTCCTCCATCAGGAAGTCCATCACTCCACCCGCCGCGAAAACTGCGTCCACATCCCTCGCCACATCCGTGATCGCATGCAGTTGATAGAGGTCAAAGTAGTCCGTCTGCATCAACTCCAGCGAACGCTGAAAATCCTTCTCTGCGCCCTCTCGGTCCCGTTTCGACGTCTTGCACGCGAGGAAGCAGTTTCTGCGATACGGCGCCAGAGCCGGCCCCAGTTTCACCTCGGCATCCCCATACGACGGAGCCACATCAAAGTAGTTGACCCCCTTCTCGTAAGCCTCGGCTACGATGCGTGCCGCATCGGCAGGATCAGCGTCCCGCACCACGATCCCTCCAAATCCAATGATGGAAAGTTCATCCGCGTGCCTGCCAAATTTCCGTCTCTCCAGGCGAGCCATATTGGAGGCCGTTGCCCCCGAGGCTCCCACCACAAGTGAAGCCCCCGCCAAAGCCGTCGTCTTGATGAATTTCCGCCGCGTCGGGTTCATGGTCTCACTCTCCGCACAGCTTCTGTCGGAGTCAACCCTCCCTTGCCGCTCTCAGCTCCCCAGACTTTTACGCACTCAACAACGCCTCCAGCTGATCGAAGGAACCCGTCCATCCCATCGTCATACTACCCCGCATCTTCGCAAAGGCCGCGATCTCTTCATCCGTCGCGGAGCCAAATGCCTCCGACGTCACCGTGACCCGGGTCACCTCGGATGCCTCAGCATGGAATTCCACGGTCATCAACATGGTCTCCGGCCACACCGGTGTCATCGGATGCCGGGCGATCCGCCGAGACTCATCACAGAACTCCTGCGTATACACCAGGCGATGAGGTGACTCGATTTCCAGATACTCCGCGCGCCCATACATCTTCACCTCGCCATTCGTCATCAGGAAAAATGTGCGTCCTCCCGGCCGGATGTCCGCCTCGAGATACTCCATCGTGAATCCCTGCGGCGGCAGCCATTGGACGATATGCTTCGGATCTGTCCATAGGGAGAAAACTGCCTCCTGCGTGGCCTCGAAGGTCCGATTGATCACAAACTTCTCTTTCCCGGAATCCTGCTTCTCCAGGTACTCCGCCAGCCTGTCCCACGTCGCATTGCCGCCCGCCTTTTTGATGAATTTTCGTATCTCTGCCGCTGCTTCAGGCGTCGCCAGCGTCATGGCCATCTCCATCGTTGTCTTCCCTGCCGACTCGTGGAAGACGACCGTCGCTCGGAAAAGCGGAGGCCTGTCATCGTTGCCGCCGTGGTCATAGACCAGCCTCTCACATTCCACCACTTCGTAATATAGCGCCTTATTCTCATAGTCCGTTCCATCCGGTCCATGCATCGTATAGGCCCAGTGCCCTCCTGGTCGCAGATCCTTGCTGTGCGTCGTCAGCGTGAATCCTCTCGGTCCCCACCACTGAGCCACTTGCTCGGGATCAGTCCACGCTTCCCACACCATTCGCACCGGCGCATCATACACCCGCGTCAGCTTCAGTTCATTGGATTGATTAGCGCTCATCACTCTTGCCTTTGTGTTGTTGTTTTTGCTGGGCCGTCACCGTTTTCAAATACTCGTCCAGTCGGTCAAATTGCTCTTCCCACAGCACCCGGTACTGCTCCATCCAGTCATCCACATCGCGCAGCGCCTCCGGATTCAGCGTGCACGGACGCCACTGCGCCTCGCGTGTCTTCGTGATGAGCCCCGCCCTCTCCAGTACCTTCACATGCTTCGTCACCGCCGGCAGGCTCATCTTTTTCAGGAAGGGCTTGGCGAGATCCGTGATACTCGCCGCCCCGTGCGCCAGCCGCGCCAGCATGGCCCGCCGCGTCGGATCCGCCAACGCCCCGAATGTCAGACTCAATGTGTCGCTCATGTAATTTACTAAATAGTTAATTAACGAAATAGTTTAATAATGCGCCCTCATGCCACAGTCAAGTGATCCTGTGCGACATCTCAGGCGATGTAGTCAGCAATACCCCAAAATCCGGGCACAAAAACCCCCGCAGGACCTTTATCTATGCGGGTCAAGAAAGATTTGCAGCCGAAGGGAGTCGAACCTGCTCTGTCGAAAACATTTGAACTGCAAAGAGGTCGCTTACAGTGGGTGGAGTAGGCCATCAAGGCGGAGAGCAGCTTCTTTCCGCAGGTTCTCGAAAGTTCGGCTGCTGAGGGTAGAGCCCATTATGCGTTTGAACCCGCTGAAGAAGCTCTCAATGAGCCAGCGTTTCCCGTAGCCCTTCTTCTTGAGGTTCTCCTTGGTCATTTCGCTTCGGTATTCTCCGCCGATCAGGCCGTCTTGGCGATGGATGACGGGTTTGATGACCCACTGCTCCCGGCATTTGGCGTGGACCCAATGGGCGTCGTAGCCCGCATCAGCGTACAGGATTTGCGGCAGTTTGGGGACGGCGGTTTCGAGACTCTTTTCCAGCAACTCCTCCGCCGGACACTTGTCGTTGTCGGGTCCCATTGAGAGCACACTGCTCAGAAGCAGCAGGCTTCCACATACCATGACCAGCGAGAGCTTGAGCCATTTCTTCCGTTCCCGTCCCGAGCGAGTTACGAAATGAGCACTGGCCATGGCGGTCTCCAAGCCTGTCGTATCAATCGCCACTGCTTGGGGCTTGGGGCCGCCCGATTTCAGGGCCGCCTGCCCGATCCGCGCTAAGCGTCACGTATAGCACCTCTGGATGAGGGTTCATAGGCGTCATAGATTTCGAACTGACATCTAATGAACGAGGCATCGAAAATTTTGAAGGTGGACGGAACGGGTCGGGTGAGAACACCGAGAGCGAAGCAAGGAGGAAGCGCTTGATGGGTTTGAGCAGAGCGGGATGACGGGGATGCAGTTCGCCGAACACATTGGGGTGAAATACCCAACGTTGATGTACTGGGTGCAACGTCGGCGCTGGGAGCGTCAGTAAAGGGCAGCCCCGGCTGGGCTTGGGTGCCTGACCGCCGTTTCAGTCGCACTTGCGGTGTTTACTTCCTGCTTTTTTGCCTCGATTTGAGACTGCTGCCTCGTCACTCGCCGACTCATTTCCTGATTATAGGCTTCGGCGGAAAGCCCACCGGGAGTTTCGACCATTCCTGCCACAGGCGACAGTAGTGCCTGGGAGTTGATTCCTAGACCATCAACGTTACTTTGTAAAAGCTGGATTCAGTTTGTAAAGATCTGCTGCAACGAGGGCAGCCAGTAGTCGTGCACCTTTTTCGCTGAAGTGAACCCTGTCCTTGTCCGAGGGATTCAGATCCATGGATCCTTCCAATCCGAGCGGTTCAAATATCTGGCCGCTTGCGGCGTATAAATCGATTATGCTCAGCCCTTGCTCTTTTCCGACTTTGCGGATGGCGTCAGCATACGGAAGCAGTTCCGCGCTCAATTTTCCGTCGGCCTCAAATTTCAGGCGGTGCATCGGGGTGACAAGCACGGGCGTAAGCCCGGATTGCCTTGCCTCCCTGATCATGCGGAGCAGGAGGTCCTGAAACTCGCCGTCCGCTGCAGCAGCTCCAGGATGCTTGCCGATTTTTCCGTCATTGTGTCCGAACTGGATTAATAGCAGTCCACTTCCGGACGCGAGGGCCTCTGGCCACTTCTCCGATGCGAGAAATGTTTTTGCGCTGGCTCCAGGGATCGCCAGATTTTTCACCTCGACCTTCGGGCTCAAAAACTCCGGTAGCAGCTGGCCCCATCCCCGCTTGGCATCGCTCAGTTCATAGGTGGCGACGGTGGAGTCTCCGACAATTATTATTTTGGTAGTCGTGGGAGCATTGACAGCGCGAACAGCAGACGCCAAAAGAAACAGGCTAAGGATCAGGAGAAACGGGGACTTCATTTGCCTTGGATTTTAACGCTCCGGTAGATCGATTTCTTGTTTCCGGATAGCAGCACGCCTTCGAATTCGGTGACATCGGAATCGGCCACACGAGCCAACTCCTCCCCATCACAAGACAAAACAAGCGACCCATCCGCTTTGTTCCAGACGAGCTTCAGCTTTGCTGGCGGCTCCGCCAAAGTCCCATGCTGGGATTTCACCTCGGCTCCCAGGATTTCCGCCTGGCGCGAACCATCGGGGCCCGTAAAGAGAATCTCGGGTTTTTCGCCCGGCTCCAGTTTGACCTTATAGATGCCAAATCTCCCATTGCTCTGCCCCGCGGGGGCTTGCCATCCCACCGCGTAACCTTTTTCCAGAAGTGGATCAAAGGCCCCAAACCAAAGAAAGGCGCCTGTTTCGCCGTGCAAGGCTTCCACTTCCAATTCGAAATATTCCTTCAAAGGCGAGGAAAGGGAATGCCCCAAAACGTGGTTGTTGATCCTTAGTGCCGGCTCACCATTTTCCAACGGCTGAACCACTGGCTGTCCCCGCTTCAACACATTTTCCCACTCGGCTCCGGGTTTCGCCGTGAAGACCTCTTCAAATACGACGTCTTTAGCCGAGCAGATCGTAGAAATGCAAAGAACAACTATGCCAAGCCTGAGGGGGAGGGAAATTTTCATAAGATGTTACACGTGCACATTACGTGACTTTAGTGCTTGGTCAAGCATCGAAACGGGCAAAAACGCCACTATCGAAGGGAGTAGTCTGCGGGCCAGATGGTTGAAACAGCAGCATCCTTCTCGATGCATGCCAGCCGCGCAATGGAGGAGAGAAGGTGGCCGGGAAGCATTTGGGACTCATACCAATCCAGCCCGGCAGCACCGCGTGGCAGCTTTCCATCAAGATAGGCGCGCAGTGCCTGACCGGCATGATCGCAGGCCTTCTGCCTCCATAAGTATTTTCCGCTTCGTATCGAAAGCTCCGTGAAGAATCCCACCACTTGGCCGGCATCCTTTGCCGGGGCATGGCAGGAGGTCGGCAGCGAGGGATAACTCGCCGCCAGCTTTTCGCAGAAGGAAATCAAGGGCTGGGCCTCTTCGAGGAAATCACAGGCCCGCAGAAGAAGAAGCCCTGCGGTCGCGGCAGAGTGATCTCCATAGATGCTACCCCAAAGCGGCATGAGATTCCACGTTCGGCTATCCAACACATTTTGCGTTGAAACAATCAATCCTTTCGCGGGATCATGCGGGCCATGTAGAAATGCCCTTACGTAACTATGCCCCCGCTGTCGGCAAACTTCAGCCAAGGCGGAGTCGGGCCGCTCAAGTTCGGCGGCGGTTTCCAGAAGGCTGACTCCGAGTGAGAGCGTCTGTGCATAAGCCAAATCCCCATAGTAAGCATGGGGCGAATCAAAGCGGGAGGACAACGGCAGCGCATTGTTCTCCTTCCGCCGCAGCCACCAGTAATCGACGATTTCACGGAGCTGGCTCCGAAACTCTTCGTTGCCCGAGTGCCGGAACGCAAAGCTCCAGTCCAACGCATAGAACCCGCTATGCCTGGGGAAATCACACGACACCTGATCCTGGTTCAAGACTCGCCCCTGCTTTTGCATGGGGGCATGCCGGTTGTATTCCAGGGGGGAATTGCTCCTCCAATGATTGTCGAGTCCTTGGGCGAAGGCGTTTACTTTGCAGGGATCAACCTTCCGGATTTCCTCCCACAGCCAGACCGGCGCTTGAAGAAGATGGTCATGTTTGAGTCCATCCGCAGTGCCATCCATGGTGTAGGAGTTTCCAGGGCAGTCATCCGCAAGGTTCCAGAATGCGTGCTCGCCCCAGGGATAAAGTCCGCTGGCTGTCGTGCAGCAATGTGTGACAAACCTTCGAATGCTGGCATCTGCCATTTCCGAAAGATCCGTTCCCCGGCCAACCCTTGCCAGGTGCTTCATCGTTCCCAAGGTCACATGATCGTGCATGAGATTGCTGCCGGGAAAGGAGCGATCACTCTGCCTTTGGCCAAGTGCCAGAGCCGGGAGCCGCCAAATGGGGGCTCCACCCAGATCTAGCACCGAGGGAAGAAGCCCCCGGTGGGTTCCTGCGGCCTCGCCCAAGACTCTCAAAGAAGCCTCAACCTTCTCAAGCGCGAAGGAGCAGTTCATTTCCGATGAGGAGACGGTCGAGGTGAAACAACCACAGGAGAAGAAGGGGGCGCGGTGCCATTTGCGGGAACCTCTACTTCGCGCCTGACACTACTTCGCCACGAATTCCTTGATGCTCTTGCGCTGATTGTCATCGATGAGCAAAAGGTCTCCACTTCCCTGCAGGGTGTTGCCCTCACAGAGAAACCGCTCGATCAGAGAATCTTTGACCTCCACCCCGGTGGCGGCAGTGATTTTGTTGTCCTGGATGGTGAGACGGGAAATGGCGAACGGATTTTGATCCTTTGATGGACGGTTGCTCCAGACCCGGATTCCCACTCCGCCCGGCGAGTCGATGGTGTTTTTGACTACTGAGATCGCGGTTTCTCCAGTGCGCCCGCCAAAGAGCTTATAGATTCCGATCCCGCCTTTCACATAGCTGAGCGGGTTACTCGGACTGTTGAGGATCGTATTCCCGGAAAGGTTGACCAGGCGGGGGCTGAAGAACCGCGAATGCTCGTAAACGGTCAGCCCGGCAAGCCCTCCGCGCTCGATGTGGTTTCCAACGATTTCAACCGCATATCCGCTGGCCACGCCAATGCCTGCTCCAAGCACCGTATCGAGAATGCGATTCCCGGAAATGCGGACATACTGAGGTTCGCGGCAGATGCTTCCCGACCAGAAAACCTGCACCCCATGAAAATTCGCCCGCTCGATCAGATTATCCTCCACGTTGACCTGGCGGGAGGAAACGACCCGGATTCCTTCGGTTAACGGATCCAGGATGCGACTTCCTTTCACGGAAACCCCGCGACAGGAATCCAACAAAATTCCGGGTCCTGCGGATCCTCCAATTTCCAGCCCGCTGGCGGTGATCTCGGAGCAGGCGGCAAAGTCAAGCAATGCCCTATTCCTCAGACTCCCTTTTTCAAATGCGCCACGAAGTGTCAGCCCACGAACCGAGCATGCTTCCGACTCAAGGAATCGGATGCCTTGGTGGTTCGGACTTGAAAACTGAATCACTGATTTCCCCGGTTCTCCCACAAGGTGAACATTTTTTGCCCCCTGGATGAGCAAATGTTGCGGGACGGCCGTATTTGGCGAGCGCGAGGCGTCGGGAACCGGCTCAAAAAGATATGTTCCCTCAGGCACCCGAAGCACTCCTCCGTCTGCTGACAACTCACCAAGTGCTTTCAAAAATGCAGGAAGGTCATTTGTCTTTCCATCGCCCTTTGCGCCCCTGTCCCGAACATCGACTACCGGTAGTCCCTCCACAGACACTTCAGCAGGCAGAGCCCAGTCTTTCTCGGCTGCGGCGGATCGCATGACCGCGAATGGGTCTTGAGGGATCGCGACACCGGCTTGCTCAACGATGGAGGAAAGGTCTGCGGGCTCCGAGGAGAGGATCGCTGACGGAAGGGAAAGCACCGCACCGCCACCATTCCCGGCAAGAATATTCCCATCAAGAACAAGGCTCTTTATCAAAGAAACACCATTTGGCTGCGCCCGGACGCCCGCACCGCGATTGCCCCAAATTGTGTTTCCGACGATCTCGATTTTCTCCGCCTTCAGAGGAAAGGGATAGCCAAGGCCGATTCCCTCATTCTCTCCGAGGAGGATCCTGTTATTGACGATCTGCACCGAACCGATGTCGGAGGCAACGATGATGCCCGCACCAACGTTGTGACCGACCAGATTGTTGTCCGGTCGGACGCCAATTCCCGCGTGAAGGATAGTGTTATTCTCAACGAGGACATTGCTCGATGGCGGCAATTCAGTTCCATCATGGTCCATGACCCCGATCCCCGCAAAGACAGATCCTTCGATCCAGTTCCCGATGACCTCTACATTCTCTCCACTCACAGCGATTCCCCGGCCCCAGCGCGTCCCGACAACCGTATTGTACAGCACCCGGTAATTCCGACCCCAGAGCGAGTAATCAACCGGCTCTTTTCCCGGAGCCACCCAGAGAGCAATTCCGTCGTCCCCGCTGTTTTCCACATAGCTGTAGGCCACTGTCACCCCATTGCCATTCCGGAAGTGGATCCCGTCCGCCGCAGTGTTCCTGACATCGCAATCAACCACCCAAGCATTCTTGCTTCCTCCCCAAAAAACCATGCCCATCCTCCCCTGCTCGGTGGCAACACGGACAAGCTGGACGTTTTCGACCGAAGCACCAAATGTGATGGGGGTGAGCCCGATGCCGGGCTCCCACCGCATCTGCAAAAACGGCTGTACCTCGAACTTCAAGTCCCGGATGCTGAGATTGGAGGAATCGCTGAGGTCCCACCCATAAAAAACGGTCTTCACATCCGATGGCGGATGGCGGAAGACAATCCTCGATCCAACTCCTTCTCCGACGAAATGAATGTTTTTCAACCCCTTGAGGCCCACCCTGGGATTCCATGACCTGCGCTCAGGCAGCGGAGCCGGGGCGAAATAATATTCTCCCCTTGGGATGAACACGATCCCCCCGTCCGGCTGCAAAGCGCGAATGGCCTTATCGAATGCCGTGCGCTCATCGGCAACGCCATCTCCTGCGGCACCGCACTCGCGAACACTCACCACCTTCATTCCGGCGTAATCCACACGCGGCATTTCCTCGAGCCCCGCGCGCGAGTAGAATGCGGACGGGAGGTTCTCGACGGCGCGGACAGGGTTTCCCAACAGGCTAATAAACAGCCATGCGAGGATCAGTGGTGTTGCAGGTAGGATTTTGATTGGCATTTTAGGAGAGGTGTTCTTGGTTTGCTTCGATGGTCGTCATTTTTTGTCAGACACAATGTTCCGGCCGAAATACGACTGGATCCATCCGGCCAAAAAGGCGGCCTGCAAGCGCCGGACATTTTCCTGAAAGTGAACATGATCGCAGAACAGCTCCTCATCAGTCCCCAATCCTTTGGTAAACCCCGCTAGATCGATAACCGGAATATCCGCGACCTTCATCACCTCGTCAGCAACATGATTGTATGCTTCAACATCCGCGGAAAATCGGAAAAAGCCGAGCGCGGGATTTTTGTTGTGGATTAAGTCGTTGGAGTGGGTCGTGCGGATCCATGCCGCCGGGATTCCATAAAGTTTGAGCTGCGTCGCAAGTTCCTCCAAGTTGGCACGGTATGCGGCAATCGGGACCTGCGCCCCCCCATCAGACGTCATCCGCTTCACATCGTGCAACCCGCAGTTAAAAATCAGCAGATCCGGCCGGAAATCCCCGATGCCCGTCCTCGCTTTCAGATACTCAAGGACCCGGTTGGAATCTCCGGAATTGGAGCCCTTGGGAATGTTGAGATTTTCCTGCGCCTCGCGGTCGCCACTCCGCCTCATCACCTGAAACTTCTCCCCCAACATTCCTCCAAGATATTCCCCATACTGAACAGAGATGCTGTCTCCCACGGAGTAAATCACGAGAGGGGCGGTTTTCATGGGCATAGAGGGTTGAACGGGAATTGTTGATTGATCGGTGCTCTTTACGGAAGAAACTTCGCTGGCGGAATTTCCCGCTCCCGCAAGGACCGCCACCCCAGCCAGAGTCAACAGGGCGACATGGTGAATCAGGGAAGAAGGGAGGGTAAAATACATAAATGTGACACGTGCACAATATTTCACCCATTGCTGGTGTCAATACGGTATTCGAGAAAGACAGCCTTCAGGCCATTCGATGCAATCAATGGGGATCGCTTGCTCTGCGGAGGATTTTCTCTTGCAGGAGGACGAGAGATGTGCACGTGTATCATTTACCTTCCATGAAACTGTCTCATCTGATTTTGGTTCCACTGCTGCTGCAAGCAGCCCTTGCGGACGTCCGCCTGCCAGCCATCTTTTCCGATCACATGGTCCTTGAGCGCGGCGACCGGGTGCCGGTCTGGGGAAGCGCCGATCCCAACGAGAGCATTGCAATCGATATCGCCGGACAGAGGCAAACCGGGCGGGCTGATGAGAAGGGGTGGTGGAGAATTGATCTGGATTTATCCAAGGCAGGGCATGGCCCTTATGAGTTGCTGGTGGAGGGGAAAAGCAGGCGTGTCATCAGTGATGTGTTGATCGGCGAGGTCTGGCTGGCATCCGGACAATCCAACATGACCTTCCCACTGGAAGCAGATGCCGATGCGGCGACCGCCATCGCGGAAAGCGCAAACCCACAGATCCGGATGTTTGCTGTGGAAAAGGCGTTTGGGGAAAATCCTTTGGATGAGGTTTCCGGAACCTGGGTGGTCAGCAGTCCGGAAACTTCGGGAAAGTTTTCGGCTGTCGCTTATTACTTTGCACGAAGGGTTCAGGGGCAACTGGGAGTTCCCGTCGGGGTCATCCACGCGTCATGGGGGGGATCGAATGCCGAAGCTTGGCTGAGCGGGGAGGCACTGGACAGCGACGAGAACCTCAAACTATCCAGCATGAAATACCGCGAGAAGTTTGCACAGCGGAAGCAGGAATCTAAAAAGTTCGCCGCAGCCATGGAGCAATGGATGCGGGAATCAGGGCGCCCGGAGCAGCCAACTTCAGAGCCCGACCGGTTTGCGGGTGACGAGATATCAGGGGAGGGATGGGTTTCGTTTCAGGTTCCACCGGGGGGCCTGCTCGGTGAAATTCCTGCGAATGGTGTCATTTGGTTTCGACGGGAGGTGGATCTCCCGCCGGATCTGCTCAAGCAGAACTTCCGCGTGGACTTCAAAGACACCGGTGGAGTTGAAACGGTTTATTGGAATGGAAGTGAGGTCCTGAATGTTTCCTATGCGGAGCATCCGGGCAAAGATGTCCCGCGGCGCGCTTACATTCCGATGCACAAGCTTCGTTCGGGAAAGAATATTCTGGCCATCCGGGTCTTCGCTCCGGGCCGGCCAGCCACGCTGCCGGGGATTTCAGGAGAATCCCTTCCGCTCGATGGCAGGTGGCAGGCAAAAACGGAAACAATTCTTCCCTCGCTGGATCCCGCTTCCCTCGCCAGCATTCCCCAGCCTCCCGGTCCGAGCATGTCGCCGAAAGGAATGCCCGGTTACTTGTTCAACGGGATGATTCGCCCGCTCATTCCCTATGCCCTTACAGGAGCCATTTGGTATCAGGGGGAATCGAATGCCAAACGTGCCGCCCAATACCGCACAACCCTCCCGCTGCTCATCCGGGATTGGCGGGCCAGGTGGGGACAGGGAGATTTTCCGTTCATCATCTGCCAACTCGCCAATCATTTGGAAAAAAAGGACGCCCCACAGGAAAGTGCGTGGTCCGAACTTCGAGGCGCGCAGGCGGATGCGGCAAAACTTCCCAACTGTGATCTCGCCGTGCTGATTGATCAGGGTGAGGCCAATGATATTCATCCCAGGAACAAGAAGATTGCGGGTGATCGGGTGGCAGCCATTGCCTTGGCACGCAATTACGGAGCGGACCTGCCGTTTTCTGGTCCGGTCTATCGCTCCATGAGAGTTGAGGGAGACAAAATCCGTCTCTCGTTCGACCATGCCGCAGGCGGGCTCGTCGCAGCAGAAATTCCAGCGACACATATTCTGAAGTCCATTATTAACCAGACGGCCCCTCTCGCCCGGCACAGCCCGGCAAGCGAACTTGAGGGATTTCAGATCTGCGGGCAGGACAGACGCTGGGTGTGGGCTGACGCCAGGATTGACGGCAACGGGGTTCTTGTCTGGTCCCCGGATGTCCCGCAGCCATCGGCTGTCCGATACGCATGGGCGGATAACCCGACATGCAATCTTTTCAACTCAGCCGGACTGCCAGCGGGCCCGTTCCGCACAGACAGTTTTCCGCTTTCAACGAAGGACGTAAAATATTGAAGGGCATCAAATCGGAACGCGTTACGGGCAACCCGGATGCCAACGAGCAGCTTCTCTATTTCACTTCCTCGAGCCTGTTGGCTGACGACACCCGGCTGGTCTATATCAGCGACCGGACGGGCTATATTCGGGACCAGAATATCAAAAACTCCCCCTTGCCTGTTCATGGAGGGATCAAAATGAACAAAGGAAACGTCCTTTGATGTGGGCACTGCACCCCGGTCGTCTGCCGCCCCTGAACGCTTTGCTTCACTGCTCACTGGAGGGCTGGTGGAGTTCATTATTTGCATGCGGAGCTCCCTGCTCAGAAGGAGTTCGCTATTCAGGGCATGAGGCAGACGTGTATTCCCTGAAGATTTTTCTGACCTGAAAATACGACTGTTTGGGGCGCCGGTATTCGTCGAGGAGGCCCTTGTTGTTGAAAGCCCGCGGGCGTCCCAGGGCGCGTCCGCAGTTGTAGGTCCGCCCATCGAAAAACTGCCAGATGGAAACCCCGGAGATCGCGTCGTTGCCAACAACCTCCCCGCACACGATTTTCAGAAGCTCCGCCTGAAACTCTTCCGTCCACGGGCCGTTCAGCGGGTCCTTCCAACCGTAAAGAGCACCGCCACCGATTTCGGATAAAAGGAATGGCTTGTCTTTCAAATCCTCCCGGCCACTCAAAAATTCGACGTCGGAGCGGATTTTCGGAAGCACCTGCCCGAGCGGATCCTCGTCATCAAATGCGTTATACCATCCCGGATACGTGTTGTAGCAAACCACATCGACCAGATGGAGAAACAGATCGGTCCGCCTCTTGAAGGACGCGTAGGTGACCAGGCGGGAGGGGTCCGTCTTCCGGATGAGCGCGATCAGGCTCTCGTAGCAGTGACGGGCCTCCTCCACATCGCTCTCCCCCTCATTCAAAAATCCCCACATCAGCACGCAGGGATGATTGAAGCTGGTCAGGATCATCGTCTTTGTCTGATTGAGCTGGGCGTCGACAAACTCCGGATTGGTGAAATGCGATTTGTTTTGCCCCCACCCCATGCTCTCCTCAAAGAAGAGAATCCCCCGCTCATCGCAGAGGTCGAGGAAACGCTGATCCTGCGGATAGTGGGATCCCCTCACGAAGTTGCAGCCGAGGTCCTGCAGCAGTTCCACGTCCTGCACGAGTTGCTGATACGGAAGCGCGGGGCCGAACTGCGGGTGAGCCTCGTGCCGGCAAACACCAAGAAGTTTGACCGGCTTTCCATTGAGGAGGATTTTCCCGCCCTGCGCGCGGACTTCCCGAAGCCCGAACCTCACGATCATGTCGTCCTGGCCGATATCGACAGCCAAGGTGTGCAGATTGGGCGCCTCCGGACTCCATGTCGTGGGGTTGGGAAGCCGGAGAGAAATCCGCGCCACTCCGTCATTAACGGGCAAATTCTCGAACAACATTGCGTCCCTTCCATCGATCATGATGTTCATATCAATCTCGGGCGGCAAATGGCCACCGAGGTACACGGTGAGCTCAATATCTCCCACGACGACATCACGCGGAACAACGTGGCAGTATTCCAAGAATGTCTCGGGCAGCTCATGGACCGTGACACTGCGCAGGATTCCGCCGTAATTGTAGAAATCGAAAAAGCTCTCCTGCAGAGGAGTCCGCTTCGGGTGGAACCGGTTATCGATGACAACGCGCAAATCGCGACGTGGGAACGTGCAGGGAGGAATCGGCACCGTGAACCGAACATAGGAAGGGTGATGTGCGCAGACCTGCTGCCCATCGAGATAAATCCGGCAATAGCTGCCGGCTGAAAGGAATTCGATCATTCCTCCGCACTCGACAGGAAAGTCGAATTCCGTCCGGTAAACCGCTGTTCCCCGCTTGCCTGCATAGCTCGGATACGCGTCAAACGCCGAAGGAACAGGCAGCCGGTCCTCGAAGTGAATGCCGTCCACATCGAGCAAATCCAAGTCTACACCGTCGCCGAGAAATGCGAATTCCCAGAGCCCATCCAGGCAAAAGGTTTTCCGTCGTTTGAAGAGGGGGTAGGCGTTCATAGAGATGTCAGATGGGAAAGAGTGTCGCCGGCAGGACAAAGGTTTGGATCTGTTGGGCTTCGAGGCGCGCGAGTTGGTGCGCCTGCCCGGCGATGGTGAGCTCGGGAACCGCCAACCTCTCCCCACGGTTTTGGATGCGCAGCTTCATCGAGCCATCGGAAAGCCTCCTCATCGAGAGCAGGCGGACCGACAGAGGCTTGAGACATCCAAGCGTCCCGCGAGCTGCCCA
>Ga0351838_1122_pt1 | contig 14761 bp, 15 predicted proteins | sample BONcelHFGM3001E3_FD_206742 | JGI IMG/M metagenome (GOLD analysis project Ga0351838, IMG submission 206742) | Enriched cells from coal bed in the Powder River Basin, Montana, United States - BONCAT cells FGM rep1 HSBNCT.FGM.300.1.E3 ... | reverse complement strand
CCACATGCCCCTCTGTCAAAACAAGGTGTTCTCGGAATGCGTTTTCCAAGTCTGTCGCCGAGGCGGCGATAACGCCTGTTTTAATCCAGCGACTGAATGACTCGGGCCAAATGGCTGGATACGCGTCGGGGCTCATTTATGCTGTTGGCACGGTGGGGAATATCCTTGGCATCATGATGACGGTGTTTGTGTTGATTCCTCGATGGCCGGTCAGCGGACTTTTGTGGTTTTGGACCGGCGGGATTGCTTGCTTGTCGCCTGTGATATGGAATTGCCTGCGCGCCAAATAAGATTTCTTCTGGCCGTCCTCCTGGCGTGTGGGGGATGCGGAACCGAGAGAGGTGAGTATCACCAGGATGAGGAGCATTTCCGAGTCATCCGGGAATCTCCCTATACCACGATTATCGTGGAACGAAACGGCTCAACGGTTGATATGCGTTTTCGTTTGAGCCGGCATGCGCCCAGACAATCAGCCATCGATTTACATGATCCTGAAAACCTGATTCTGCCCTATACCCGAGCGATGCTGGCGGGTGCCTTCATCCTTCCCGAACCCAGGCGCATTCTTCTTATTGGACTCGGAGGTGGTGCCCTCAATCGCTTTCTCCGGCTTGCGTACCCCGATGTCGAGATGACCTCTGTGGAGCTTGACCCCATGGTTGTTCAGTCAGCCATTGATTACATGGACTATCAGCCGACAGAGCACGAAGAAGTGATCGTGGAGGATGGAAGAGCCTTCATCAAAGACGATAAGTCCCATTACGACTGGATTCTGGTAGATGCCTATGGCAGCGGAGCGGTGCCTCCGCACCTTAAAACTAGAGAGTTTTATGATCTCCTCTTGAGGCGATTGAGCCCTGGTGGGGTCGTTGTCTTCAATATCCACCGAGGGAATAAACTGTTTCACAGCGACCAAGCCACCTTGAAGGCAGTCTTTCCCGAAGTGCACCTCTTTGCCGTTCCTGGCACCGGGAATATCATCGCCCTTGCGTACATCTCTCCATCTCCAGATTTCGCTGGATCCAATCCCTGGCCCAAAAACGACACAAAATTGGCCGTTTATCTGAGCGAAGTATGGCCCAATTATCAGGGACCGGCCGCAAAATCGGGAGGACCGGTTTTGACGGATGAATTTGCACCTACTGAAACTTTACAACGAGAGGGTACGGAATGAATCCGCTTCCTCGTTTTCCCCCGATATATTAAAGTATCTCATCCCCCCATGGACTTTTACTTATTGCAACAAATGGTCGTGTCCTTGGGGCTGGGTTTGTTAGTAGGTTTGGAACGTGAGCGTACGGAGTCTTCCATTGCGGGGATTCGTACCTTTCCGCTGATCTCCGTGTTTGGCACGATCTGTGCCTATCTCTCCCTTTCCTTTGGTGGATGGGTACTGGCTGCTGGGTTGGTATGCCTGTCGGGAGTTTTGATTTTTGCGAATTTGGCCAAGATTAAAATCGGCGAAGTTGACCCTGGCATGACGACTGAGATCGCGGCTCTTCTCCTCTTTGGTCTGGGGGCGTTGATAGCGATTAACAAGCCGACAGAGGCTGTGGTGCTCGGTGGCATCCTGGTTTTACTTTTGCACCTGAAGACACCTTTGCACAATTTCGCCGCCGCAGTCGGCGAGCGAGATATGCATGCGATGATGCAGTTTGTCGTCCTCAGTCTGGTCATTCTTCCCGTGCTGCCGAATGAAAATTACGGCCCTTTTGGAGTCTGGAATCCATTCAAGATCTGGCTGATGGTCGTATTGATCGTCGGCATCAGTCTGGGCGGATATGTGGCTTATAAACTCTTCGGAGCTAAAGCCGGTACACTTCTTGGTGGCGTCATTGGAGGCATCGTCTCGAGTACGGCCACCACGGTCAGTTTTGCCAAAAGGACATCCTCCAATGCCGAGTTGTCCACTCTCGGGGCTTTGGTTATCATGATAGCCAGTTGCCTCTCTTTTGTGCGGGTCATCGTGGAGATTGGAGTGGTGGCCCCGGGCTACTTTCTAGAAATAGCGCCTCCGCTGATCGGTATGCTCATTCTGTGCATCCTGATCTCGGGTGGGCTCTTTTTTCTGGCCAGCAAAAAGAAGGTTTCCATGCCCGAGCAGAAAAATCCTGCCGAGTTGAAATCGGCCATCGTTTTTGGTGCTCTTTATGCCATCGTCCTACTGGGGGTGGCTGCAGGGGAGAAGCATTTCGGCGATGCCGGACTCTATGTGGTAGGGATAATCTCAGGCCTGACCGACATGGATGCCATCACGCTTTCCACTGCTCAACTGGCTGCTTCAGGAGGAGTTTCCACCCGCACCGCATGGTCAGTGATTCTTGTCGCTGCAATGGCCAATTTCGTTTTTAAATTTGGCATCGTGGCCGCCTTGGGACCCCGCCAACTCGCTTGGCGGGTAGCGGCGGCATTTGGCGCGGCCATGGCTGGAGGAGGTCTTATCCTCCTCCTCTGGCCGGTCGGCGTCTCTGCCGAGTCGTGATCTGGAAACTAAGAAATCGGCTTTCCGCCCGTTACACCGATAATCTCGCCAGTGATGTAGGAAGAGTCGGCGGACGCTAAGAAAACAAAGACCCCTGCAAGCTCTGCCGGCTGACCTGCCCGTCCCATGGGGGTATCCTTTCCGAAACTAGCGATTTCCCTTTTTCCCGGGAATGTGGAGGGAATCAGTGGAGTCCAGATCGGACCAGGCGCGACGGCATTCACTCGGATGCCCGCCTCGATAGCCATCTCAGAAAGCGCCTTGGTGAAGGTCACTACTGCTCCTTTTGTTGTGGCATAGGCCAGCAATTGAGGGCTCGGCTTGTAGGCTTGAATTGATGCCGTATTAATAATGGTTCCCCCTGTCTTCATCTGAGGCAGAGCGGTGCGGCACAGGTTAAATGGGGCAATAATATTGGTCTGAAATGTCTTGTCGACCTCGTCCGGAGTGAAATCCTCAATTGAATCATGCAGGCGCTGGAAGGCCGCATTGTTGACCAGAATGTCTAGCTGGCCGAGTTCCTGTATACATTTCTCCACGAGGTTTTGAGCCACGGATTCCCGCGTGATATCTCCGGGATAGCAGAGGCACTTTCTACGAGCTTTTTTTACCCACTTCGCAGTCTCATGAGCATCCTTCTCTTCTTCGGGAAGATAGGATATCATGATATTTGCCCCCTCACGGGCATAGGCAATGACCACGGCTCGCCCGATACCGCTGTCGCCCCCGGTGATGAGGGCAACTTTGTTCCGCAGACGACCGTTTCCCTTGTAGGATTTTTCCCCATGGTCAGCTTGGGGCCGCATATCGGCATCGGACCCGGGAGGCCGCTGTGCCTTCTCGGAATAAGGTGGGCGTTTGTGCTTTTTGCGTGGGTCTTTTTTCATATCGATTTATGGCACCATCGGTTTTGGAGATTCCAGGGCCTCGGGTGAAATGCCCTCCCTGTCGGATTCCTTCGTGGCGATGCGTTGTTCATGGATGATGCGTTCGGCACGTGCCCAATGCTCTTGGGCGCAACCTTCCGGGCACCCTTCATCCTCGTAAATACGGTGAGCCAGCGTTTCGATTTGCTCCTGTTCACTGAGAGATGTGTTCATGATGGGGGAGGTTCGCCTTTGGAGTAGCGGTCCTATGTCGGGGGATGCCCCTATCTTATTATCCGAGTAGCACGACGAGGGGATTCCTCCTCGCCCTGATGGTCGGATCATCAAGCATCCAAGGCTGGCATGAAGAGCGTTTCCCCTTCAGAACGAAACACCTCATGAAAAAAACCTACTCCAAAATCAATCGTAGCAAACTTTCGCTTGGTGAGCTGGTCACTATCGTCGCTTCTTGTGCACGAAATGAGAAAGAGACCTTGGCGGCTCTTACCGACCTCTTTGAAACTGGACGCGTCCGAGTCAAGGACCATGGCCATCTGAAAAAGGTGAAACTCCTTTTCGGCGCTAATAGCAGTATGGCGTGAGACGTATCTGGGAACCCCAAAATCCCGACAACTTGTGATAATTTATATGAAAACCGCGGTTTCCACGGGAAAGAATCTCGCTCTGCTAGCCGGAGGGCTAATCATTGCAGATACGATCCTCATGGTAGTCGGCGGCCTGACATTGCTTTTCCTGACAGGATTCGGACTAGCCCAGCTTCAGGTCTACATGCACTCCTCACCTTTGCCCTTCCTAGTTTATATTGCGTGGGCGCTTGGAGTATTCGGAACGGTGGCGGCCATCATGGCAATCGTGCTTTATCGCTATCGAGCGAAATGGTTCTGGCGGTGCATGATCGCCGCTTCGATCATGTGGCTCTTCTTTCCTCCTATTCACACCTTGATCGGGTTACTCGCTCTCGTCCTCTTGATCCGGTTTCGCGATGAGTTTAATGCGGAATTCGATTCACGTCCGCTCCCCATTTGAGCAGAGAATTTCTAGCAAACAGGAGACATAACTATGAAATACCAACAAAAAGAATCGCCGCAGAGTGGAAAGATCGGGTGGATACTCCTTTGGCTCATCGGGGTTCCGATCCCAGTGCTCATTATCCTATTTCTCTTACGGGGATGTACATAAACATCCCTTGGATCGAAAGTGAGAGCAAAGCGGGCCATCGGCCCGCTTTTTCGTTTGCAAAATTCTCGTTTTTTTCCTGCAGCGTAAGCGCGCTGCGCACGGGGCGAGCGATTTATAGATGTAACTCCATACCTATGAAACCTACCATCTGCCTTAGTCTCTTTGCAGCGGTCATCCTGACGACTGCCGGTTGCTTTTCCTACGAACGACGCGCTACCCGTGCGGTCGTTGTGGATACTACGCCGGTCGTAACCGAGACGACCGTCAGAACTCTCCCTACCGGTTATCGTACGCGGGTCTATCGCGGTACGACCTATTATTATACCCGGGACGTAGTCTATCGCTCCCGTCCTACCGGTGACTACGTCGTCGTCACCCGTCCATGGTAATTGGATCGTTGGTGAAAAGGAAAAGTCCGGCAGGTTAAGTCCGCCGGACTTTTCTTTTTTATGGTGGCTAGAGTGAAAGATCAGAGATTTTCTCTACCGTGTGGTGCGTCCAGGTCAGACAGGTCAGGACCGATGGGTACGATGTGAGTGGGATTGATGTCGCCATGTGTCATGTAGTAATGCCGCTTGATGTGATCAAAATTCACAGTTTCAGCAATCCCAGGGTGTTGATACAGATCCCTTAAATAGGCAGAAAGATGGGGATAGTCCACGATGCGACGGACGTTGCATTTGAAGTGACCATGGTACACCGCATCGAACCGAATCAGAGTGCAGAATAGGCGCCAGTCTGTTTCCACAAAGTTCCGGCCAAAGAGATAACGCTTGTCCGAAAGCCTCTCCTCCAACTGGTCGAGCGCAGCGAAAAGTTGCCTTGCCGCCTTTTCATACGGTCTCTGATGGTCCGCAAAGCCCGCGCGATAGACGCCGTTATTGATGTTTTCGTAGATGAAATGACTGAGTGCGTCCTGCTCATCCTTCAGCGCAGATGGAAAAAGATCCACCGGCTCGGACGAGAAGGTTTGAAAAGCGTCCGCAAACATACGGCAGATATCTTCCTCATTGTTGTTGACGATCCGGTTGGTGGTTTTGTCCCATAGTACCGGTACTGTGACCCGTCCAGAAAAGGATGGGTCAGTCATGAGATAGGCCTCGGCAAGATAGCTGAAGCCGTTAATGGGATCCAGAGTGTGACCGGGCCCCTTGGTAAATCTCCATCCCATTTCATCTCGCACGGGATCAACCACCGTAACCCCGATAGTATCCTCCAGGCCCAGCAGTTTGCGGGTGATGAGCGTGCGATGCGCCCACGGACAGGCGAGTGAAATATAAAGATGGTAACGATCCGGCTCTTCCGGATATCGCGCAGAGGCATTGGCCTCGACATGGTCGCGAAAGGCATCTTCCTGTCGCTGAAACTCTCCATCGGTGGAACTTTCCTGCGGAAACTGGGCCATAGTGGTGACGGGATTGAGGTGGTGGATACACGCGCTAATAAACGCGCCATCGATTAAGATAGTATATGCCTGCAAATCCTTCCAATAAATCCCGAGTAAAACCAAATCGGCCACTCCCCGATGGCTCCGCTCCCCCTCGGAAGAAAGATGCCATGAAACTCGGTGCCGATGCCGAGCATGAGACTGGACCTCGCAAGGAAAAGCTCATTAAAGAAGCCGAAAAAAAAGCCGCCTGACTTTTCAGTGAGGCGGCGTTTTCTTTATCACCTGCGGTACATGGCATCGAAATTCAAGAATTTCACAGCGTAGCCATATCGATGACGAAGCGGTATTTCACGTCACTCTTGAGAAGGCGCTCGTAGGCTTCATTCACCTGGTCCATCGAGATGACCTCGATGTCGCTGACAATCCCGTGGTCCGCACAGAAATCCAGCATCTCTTGTGTCTCAGCGATCCCGCCGATAGCGGACCCGGCGAGTTGCCTGCGAGGCAGCAAGAGATTAAACGCAGCCACCGGCAGCGGTTTCTCAGGCGCGCCGACCAGCGTCACGGTGCCATCGAGTTTCAGGAGATTGAGATATTCATTGATATCATGATCAGCCGAGACGCAATCCAGGATGAAATCGAAGCTCCCGAGATGCTGCTTCATTTCGTCAGGATTTCGCGAGACGACCACTTCGTCAGCTCCCAGTCTCAAGGCATCCTCTTTCTTTCCTGGCGAAGTGGTGAAGAGCACCACATGTGCGCCGAAGGCATGGGCAAACTTCACACCCATATGCCCGAGGCCACCCAGGCCCACAATGCCCACTTTCTGCCCCTTGCCGACCTTCCAGTGTCGCAGAGGTGAGTAGGTGGTGATACCTGCGCAGAGGAGGGGAGCAGTCGCGGCCAGATCCAGCTTGGGCGAGACTTTGAGGACAAAAGCCTCATCCACCACGATACTCTTCGAATAGCCTCCGAAGGTCTGCTTGCCAGAGTGCTTGTCAGCCCCGTTGTAGGTGAAGGTGGGAAATTGTTCGCAATACTGCTCAAGCCCCGCCTGACAAGTCGGGCAACTACGGCACGAGTCCACCATGCAGCCGACAGCCGCCAGGTCGCCGACCTTGAATTTGGAAACTTCAGCACCGACCCGCGATACCCTCCCGACGATTTCATGCCCAGGCACACAGGGGTAGATCGTATTGTGCCATTCATTGCGAGCCTGATGCAGGTCGGAGTGACAGACTCCGCAGTAGAGGATCTCGATTTCCACATCACTAGCCAGTGGGGATCTCCTCTCCAGTTCAAAGGGCGCAAGTGGTGAGGAGGCCGTCTGTGCGGCGTAGGATTTTATGGGGGAAAGTGTTTGGGTGGCTGTGGTCATTTGGTGGATTTCTTAAGGCTTACAGTATGACGGCTTTCGCGTTCCGCAAGGAGGCGTCCCTTTGATTGGAAAGGACGCCTCGCCAGTTTATGCTGATGTGGGTGATTCCGTGGGCGTGATGGGCACACGCAGCACCTCGGTCCGACGAAGCACGGAGATTTCACCCAGTGAGTCAATCTCACGCCCTTGCAGGATCTTATGAAGGTCCGAGATCGAGCGAACGACCCGCCCATTATATCCGATGATGACGTCTCCGATTTGAAGATCAGCAACAGCGGCGGGACTATCTCTTTCCAGAGATACCACCAAAACCCCCGTCTCGGCAGGAAGCTTATGGAAACGAACAATCCTCCGGTGGAGCGGCACATCCTGTCCACCCACTCCGATGTACGCCCTACGGAACCTGCCCTCCTTGATCAGCCACCCGGCGACAAATTTTGCTGTATCAATGGCCGTTGCGAAACAAATGCCTTGGGCGGGACGAATGATCGCCGTATTCACGCCAATCACCCTTCCCTGGGAGTCCACCAGCGGTCCCCCTGAGTTACCAGGATTCAGGGCCGCATCCGTTTGAATGACGTCGTCGATAAGCCGACCAGACTGCGCTCGTAACGAACGCCCCAGGGCACTGACCACGCCGGCAGTAACCGTCGTTTGAAATCCAAATGGATTCCCGATCGCTATGGCAAGCTGACCCACACGCAGATGTGAGGACTCTCCCAGCACGGCTTGTTGCAGGCCCGGTGCATCGATACGTATCACCGCCAGATCCGTGTCGGGATCATCTCCGACCAGCAAGGCTGGGTAATCCCTGCCATCCGCCAGTGAGACGCGTATCCGCTTGGCACCATGGACGACATGGCTGTTCGTCAGAATAAATCCGTCTTGCGCGATGATAAAGCCGGAGCCACTCCCGTGCGTCTCGCCGCCCTGGCTGGGTTGCCAGACTTCGATGAATACCACTGAAGGGCTGACTTTTTCCACCGCGTCGGTGACCGTCCGTGAATAGCTGTCCAGCAAGGCTTCATCAGTCTCAGTGGCGAATCGCCCGTTTGCGACCTGCTCGCGATCCCTGGCAGATGTAGTCTCGGCATTCACCGAGTTCTCTTCATTGTTGTAGAGTATTTTCATGATTACTCCCTAGATTGGGAAATAAATCTGCTCTAATGTTCAAAATCGTCAACTACCCACTTTCTGGTGCCATAGGCACAAAATGGTTCCTATGAGAAAAAAGACCGCCCATTCCAGCAAATCTGCGAGTGTTTTAGATGAACGCTGTCACTCGCGTGAAATACTCGACCGTATTGCCGATAAATGGACCGCTCTTATCATCAAGGTGCTGTCCCGAGGGACTTTGCGGCATGGGGAACTGCGGCGGGAGATTTCAGGGATCTCTCAGAAGATGCTCACTCAGACTCTCCGCAGCTTGGAGGAGGATGGGCTTGTGGAGCGGGTCATCTATCCGGAGGTGCCTCCCCGGGTCGAGTACTCGCTTACGCCGCTTGGGAAGAGTCTGATCGAGCCTCTGGAAGCCATTTGCCGATGGTCCGAGAAACACATGGCAGAGATGGAAGCCGCTCGTCTGAAAACCTCACGGAAACAAACCCGATAGAGTGCATTCCGGCCTTTGCCAGCCGGGATGATGGGTTTCTCAGGTGGCTCCCCGATACACATAGGGACATTACAGCTTGAGACGACGCAGTCATGGCTTCTTATATAATGGATAGATTTCCGAATCATGTTGCGACGTTTACTCCCTTATGCTGTGGCAGTTGGTGCCATTATTTTGGCGGCACTCCTGCGAGGTACCCTTCTTGCCCCGATGATGGGAGGAAGAGCTCCTTTTGGACTCTTCACCATGGCCGTCATCGCAGCAGCTTGGATGGGGGGATTTACCCCTGGTTTTTTTGCCACTGTCCTCGCTGGAGCTGTCGGGACGCTCCTATTTGTTTACCCTCATGGTTTCTCACCCGCGATGACGGGTATTCTGGTCATTTTTATAATCAATGGCATCCTCATCAGCCTCGTTTGCGAGCTTCTCCGTCGCAATCGCAATCGAGTCGTCTCAGCTCGCGAGCAAGTCGAGCGAGGTCAGGCCCATCTGAAGGAAAGCGAAGCGCGATTTCAGCGCATGGCGGATTCTTCCTCGATTCTCATTTCCCTCACCAATGCTGAAGGCAAGGCGACTTGGTTTAACAAACCTTGGCTGAACTTTACCGCCCGCTCCATGGAGCGGGAACTTGGAGATGGTTGGCAGGAAGACATTCATCCAGAAGATTTATCCCGCATCTCACCTTTGCGGCAAAAGCATCTTGCTTCTCATGAGGCCTACGAACTCGACTTCCGTCTTCGACAAGGCAGCGGAAATTATCGCTGGGTCCTGGAGCAAGCTACCCCGCTTTTTGGGGTAGGGGAGGAATTCCTCGGCTACGTCCGCGCCTGTCTGGATATTCACGAGCGCAAGGAGTCTGAGCAGCGTATTGAGGCTTTACTCAAAAGTGAGCAGGCCGCTCGTGCGGAAGCTGAGCATACCGCCAAGCTCAAGGACGAGTTTTTGGCCACCGTGAGCCATGAGATGCGCACCCCTCTGACGGCGATGCTTGGCTGGGTACAACTCCTCCGTAAGGGAAATCTCTCCGGTGCAGCTGTCCCTCAGGCTCTGGAGACCATTGAGCGGAACGCCCGCGCTCAGACGAAACTGATCGACGATCTCCTCGATATGAGCCGGATCCTATCCGATCACCTGAAACTGGATATCCAATCTCTAAACGCCACTGTCCTCGTGGAAGGGGCGGTGGCAGAGGCCGCACCTGCCGCCGCTGCCAAGGGAGTGAATTTGCAGGCCATCCCATCGCCGGAGCCAATTACTCTAGCGGCTGACTCCATGCGCCTTCAGCAGATCCTGCGAAATCTGTTGAACAATGCCATCAAGTTTACCCCCTCAGGCGGCACTGTGACGATGAGCACGCATCAAATGGACGGAGCCGTCCGATTTGACGTGAACGATACGGGCGAGGGCATCGATCAGGAGTTTTTACCTCACGTCTTCGAGAGTTTCCGACAGCAGGACTCTTCCACAGCCCGTCGCCATCAGGGGCTGGGTTTGGGGTTGTCCATCGCCCGACAGTTGGCCGAGCTTCATGGCGGCACTCTGGAGGCTTTCAGTGAGGGGGATGGTCGGGGATCGACTTTTTCTTTGACCCTCCCGCTCGGCCTTGTGGACGAGCACCCTCGTGTGGAGCGTCCCGCCATTAAGCCCGAGTCTGGTGACTCGGACGCCAATTTACCGACTCTGCTCGGTGCCAAGATCCTTGTCGTGGATGACGATGATGATGCCCGGGAGCTCCTCCGCTCCATCCTCGCTCAGCATGGAGCGAGTGTGCGTACAGCCGCTTCAGCAGTGGAAGCTATTCAGCAATTTGATTCCCGGACGCCCGATGTCCTCGTCAGCGATATCGGCATGCCTCACGAGGACGGATACCAACTCATCCGCCGGATCAGAGCCCGAGACGCTGATCATGGCGGAAAAGTGCCGGCCCTGGCTCTCACTGCGTTTGCCCGTACCGATGATCGTCGCCGGGCGATCGGAGCCGGTTTTCACATGCATCTGGCCAAGCCTGTCGAGCCGTCTGAATTGGTCACTGTGGTGGCCAGCATGCTTCGCGTTTGAATGGTTTTCTTGCGAGGAGCCCGGAGGAATTATGCGTCCAGCCCGTGTTTCGCCGCAAGATCCAAGGTGCGCTGTAGCCTCTCGAAATCGATGGGCTTCGTCAGGTGATCATTGAAGCCAGCGGAGAGGCAGCGGTCGATGTCTTCCGCCATGCCATAGCCGGTCAAGGCGATGGCAGGAGTATCACAGACTTTGCGTGCTTCCTTGATGAAATCAACCCCTGTCCCATCCGGTAGCCCGATATCGCTGAGGATAAGGTCAAAGGTCTCCTCGTGGATCAATTTGTTGGCCTGTGCCACGGTATGGCTCACTGCAACATGATGCCCCATGCCACGAATGATTTGTGCCAGGACCGTGGCCGTGTCTTCATGATCTTCCAACAGCAGTACCTGCAGTGACCGCTGAGTTGGCGCGGAGTGAGCGCCGCTTAAATTCGGCGTCGCAGGAGGCGGCGGTACCGTTGGGAGCTTTATCGTGAAGATGGATCCTTCACCCGGTCCCTTGCTGCTTGCCGTGAGGGCTCCATCGTGGGAGTCCACCAAGGCTCGGGCGATGGAAAGCCCCAGTCCCAATCCCCGTGACTTCTGATCGGGGGAGAGATCTCCTTGATGGAACCGTTGGAAAAGTTGGCCCAAGGTCTCAGGGGACATTCCTATACCATTGTCCGCTATCGTGATCTCAAGCAGGTTGGCCTCCGGGTTTGCGGTAATGATTTCAATGGCTCCGCCAGGTGCCGTGAACTTGATGGCATTGCCCACCAAATTCCAAAACACCTGCTGAAGACGAGCTGGGTCGGCGAGCACGAATTCCTCGGTCGCTTGATAGCGGCACGACAAGGTCACTTTCTTTGTCTCGCAATCCGCCTTGTAAAGCTTGACCACGGCATCCAACAGGCCATGGGTGCTGGCTGCCTCTTTTTCCAGGAGCAGCTTGCCGTGTTCGATCCTTGTCAGGTCAAGGAGATCATCGATCAGTCTGGCCTCCAGCTCCACATTGCGTCGCATCAATTGCAGGTCCGGCTCGAGTTCGGCAGGCAGGCTGTGTTTGGCCTCCCATGTGGACAATGTTGCCACGACAGGGGTGAGGGGAGTGCGCAGTTCGTGCGAGAGCGTGGCTAGGAATTTATCCTTGGCATGGCTCGCGGCTTCAAGCTGTTCCTTGGCTTGAATGAGATTTCGTTCTGCTTCCTTGTGGGAAGTGAAGTCTCGGAATACCAGGACGACTCCACGGATCGTCCCATCAGCCTCACGGATGGGAGCACCGCTGTCATCGATTGGAGTCTCTATGCCGTCTCGGCGGATCAGCAAGGTATGGTTTGCCAGCCCCACGATGAGACCCGTCGCCAGAACTTTATCCACCGGACTGATAACCGGCTCCCTCGAGTATTCGTTGATGATGTTAAAAACAGTCGCGCACGGCTGGTTCTCAGCTTCCTGGAGCGTCCACCCTGTGAGGTCTTCGGCGATTTTGTTCAGGAAGGTGATTTTCCCCTCCGTGTCGGTGATGATGACCGCGTCGCCTATGCTTGCCAGAGTCACAGACAGGATTTCTCTCTGCTTCGCGATTTCCAAGGCGATTACATATTGGGCGGACATTTCCCGCTTGATGCGGTTGAACGCCCATAGCAGGAATCCGAGGTTGATGATTGCCGTCACGACGAACATCGTTGTCCTGACGAGTGTTGCCCGCTGAACGTCCTTCAGGGCTTGGTCTCGTGCGTTCTCCTGCTCGGATTGCAGGGAGGATACCCGCATTCGGATGGCGTCCATGATATCTTTCCCTTTTCCGCTTTGCACGGTTTGTACCGCTTCCGAGGGGGATGCCATCTCGATTGTGGATTGAAGCTCACTGAGCTTTTGACGACAGAGAGACGCCAACTCGGCGGTTCGGTCCTCTGGAAGATACTCGGAAACGTCTTCCGTCGTAAGGGCATTCAGATTAGCGGAGATGGACTGCCTTGTCGCTTCATAAGGCTCCAAATATTCGGCGCTACTGGTCAGCAAATAGCCTCTCTGGCCGGTCTCGGCATCGAGGACGTTTTGCAAAAGTTCCTGAAGCCTTTTGATGGCCAAGTCTCTTCCCTCCACCGCATCGCGCAAGACCATGACTTTGTGCCCGGTTAAAAATGTCGTGATGATGCTGGCAATGAGGACGATTGCCATGGCGAGGAAAAGTCCCCGCAGTTTGCGGACTATACTTTTGATGGTCTGTGGTGTGCGATTTTTCGGCATGAGACAGCCATAGTGAAATCGTTAAATTTCCCCGTCCCGTCAATCAGGGAACCCCCGATAGGTTTCTAGGGGTGCAAAGTGGCATGTTCAGGGAGGTGATTTGAACGTCTCTACACGCGCAGACCTCCTTGCATACGAACCCTTTCTGTCCGCCACCTGCGGGCAATTTTTACGTATGGATACGAAGACTTTTTGGTTTAAGAATGCGGTCGTATATCAACTTCATGTTCGTTCCTTTGCTGACAGCACGGGTGATGGGATTGGTGACTTCCGAGGTCTGACGCAAAAGCTGCCTTACCTGGAGGAGGTGGGCGTGACCGCGATATGGCTACTCCCTTTTTACCCTTCTCCCTTGCGTGATGACGGCTATGACATTGCGGATTATTACGCCGTGAATCCTTCCTATGGGACTTTGGAAGATTTTCAGGAGTTTTTGGCGGAAGCTCATCGACGCGGCCTGCGCGTGATTACCGAGTTGGTCATCAATCACACGTCCGATCAGCACGCGTGGTTTCAGCGTGCTCGCCGCGCTTCCCAAGGCTCGGTGGAGCGTGACTTCTATGTTTGGAGCGATACACCCGCCAAGTTTGAGGACGCACGCATCATCTTTAAGGACTTTGAGCTGTCGAACTGGGCGTTGGACCCGGTGGCCAGAGCCTATTACTGGCATCGTTTCTACTCTCATCAGCCGGATTTAAATTTCGATAATCCTCATGTGCGTCAGGCCGTTTTGGACGCCCTCGATTTCTGGCTGGGCATGGGGGTCGATGGCCTGCGCCTTGATGCCATCCCATACCTTTTCGAGCGGGAAGGGACGTCGTGTGAGAATCTACCCGAGACACACGCCTACCTGAAGGAGCTACGTCGCCATGTGGATGAGAAGTTTCCGGGGCGTATGTTGTTGGCTGAAGCCAATCAATGGCCCGAGGATGCCGTGCAATACTTTGGCAATGGGGACGAGTGCCATATGGCCTTTCATTTCCCACTCATGCCGCGTCTCTTCATGAGCCTGCAAATGGAGGACCGTTTTCCTGTCATCGATATCCTCGAGCAGACGCCCGCTATCCCAGAGCAATGCCAGTGGGCTATCTTCCTCCGGAATCACGACGAACTCACCCTCGAGATGGTCACCGATGAGGAGCGCGACTACATGTATCGACTTTATGCGGAAGATCCTCGCGCTCGCATCAATCTTGGCATCCGTCGCCGACTTGCCCCCTTGTTGAATAACAACCGCCGCAAGATCGAACTCATCAATTCCCTGCTACTCTCCATGCCGGGCACACCCATTATCTACTATGGCGATGAGATCGGGATGGGGGACAATATTTATCTCGGCGATCGCAATGGCGTTCGTACTCCCATGCAGTGGAGTTCGGAACGCAATGCAGGATTTTCCTCTTCCAATCCCCAGCAACTTTTCCTGCCGGTCGTCATTGACCCGGAGTTTCATTACGAGGCCATCAATGTCGAGGTGCAGATGCGGAATCCCTCGTCGCTCTTCTGGTGGACGCGACGGATCTTGAGCATCCGCAAACGCCACG